>Ga0068871_100001304_pt1 | contig 16683 bp, 18 predicted proteins | sample KBSMisM72_FD_72750 | JGI IMG/M metagenome (GOLD analysis project Ga0068871, IMG submission 72750) | Miscanthus rhizosphere microbial communities from Kellogg Biological Station, Michigan, USA - KBS Miscanthus M7-2 | ecosystem: Host-associated > Plants > Roots > Rhizosphere > Soil ... | reverse complement strand
CTGCTCGGCCGATCCATCGACAGCCCGGGCCATATCGTTCAGGTGTCGGCGCTGAATCCCGCCATCAGCGGCGTGCAAACACTTCGGCTCGCACCGGACACGTCGATGTTGAACATCGTGACGGTCGTCCCTGGGTTCAAATGGAATCTATCGGCGACGTGGGTGCTCGCGGCCAACGTGAGCATCCCGGTGACGAACGCGGGCCTGACGGCCCAGTTCACGCCTTTCGTTGGGTTGGACTATTCACTGGGGCGGTAACGATTACCGCCCGCCACCCGCCCGCGCGTTCTCGATCTTCCAGTCGCCGTCGTCTTTGCGGAGCGTGAAGTTCCAAATCCGCGGCTCGATGCGCGGGATGTGGTTGCCGATCTTCGGAACGTACCTCGATGTGCCGTGGCAAGTCACCGTCGCGGACCGTCCCTGCAACTCCATGTCGCAGCTGTCAAACGAGAGCGACTGCGATTCGAGACTGTCGAAGGCGCGAGCGAGCGCACCCGCGTTGACGGCTGGATAGACCGCCTGCGCCGACTGCGCGTCGAGCCGGTTGTAAGCGCGACGGTATCGCTGGAGCGTCTGGTCGACGAGACTGCGATCGTCGACAGTCGACACGAGAAGCGCCGGCACCACGGCTGGCGTGGACGACAGCACGACATTCGACGCGACGGCGACATCGGGCGCCGGTCGCGACGGCGGCAACTGGACGGGACGCGGCGCCGGCTGCGAGACGACTTGCTGCTGGGTCGCCGGTTGTGGCGGCGGCTGCTGCGGTTGAGGTGCAGGCGGCGGCGACTCGCGGACAGGCTCGGGCGGCGCAGCGACCATAGCGGTCACCGCAATGGCCTCGGGAGCCGGACGCATCAGCAGCTGCTCGGGCGTCGCAGGCGCCGCGCGATCCGGACTGTCGACGATGCCAAGCGGCGCCGGCGTTTCGAGATCGACGAGCCGCGCGGACATCGCGACGCTTCGCGACTTCAAGAAATGCGGCTCGTACAACGCCGTGCTCGACACGGCGGTCAAGAACACTGCCGCAGCGGCGAGTTGAACGCCGAGGCGCACCCACTGCCGCCTCGCCACCGCCGAACGCGCGGCCGTCGCTTCGCGATCGCGGACGCGCTGCATGACACGTTCTTCGAAGCTCGTGAGCTTCTCGGGTGAAATATCGACGAGCGGCGCAACAGCCTGAACGGGCTGAGCCGCCGTACTGACCCGAACGTCCGCAGCATCCGTGCGGAGCACGGACGAGGTGGCCGCAGGGGTCGGCTCGGGCGACATGACGCGATCGCGCAACATACGCGCGGCAAGAAATTCCGGGTCGATGACGAGCGCGGCTTCGATGTGTTCGAGCGCCGTCACTGTATCGCCGGCTGCGAGCGCGCCGCGGGCCGCACTGAGATGCGACTGCAGAGATTGCCAGCGTTCTCGAGGGTTCACGCGGGCGTGAACGTGCAAGATGCAAGCCGTGCAGTAATATCTCCGGCGGAGAAATGCGGCACATGAGACGGCAACTGATGAGCGGAGTGTGGGTAATGTTGACGACGCTGTGTGTCATTGCGTCGCTGGCGGCGCAAACACATCCGGACTTCTCCGGCACCTGGACCGTCGACACAGCCAAAAGCGATCCGCTTCCACCGCCGCCCGCCCGGGGACGCGGACCAGCGTCCGTTCCCGCGAATCAGATCGTCATTCGACAAACTGCCGACGACGTCACGATGGTCAGAGGTCCACGCAATCTGACGTACCACTTCGATGGGACGGAGACGTTTCACTTCGATGCCGGCGAAGTGCGAAGCACCGTTGCATGAGACGGCAACAGGTGGTGGTGTCGTGGAAGAAAGAAGTGTTTTCGCCGACCGAAGGGAAGCACGACGGTCTCGCCCAAGGCGAGCACCAGAAGCAAGACCGTCTTCACAAAAACTTCTTAGTTCTAAGTTCTAACTTCTAAGTTCCAACTTCTACCGCGCCTCGGCAGGCGCGCTCGGATCGACCGGCGCTCTCTCCGCTGTCGGCCGCGCGATCGCGCGCCCGCTCTTGGCCGCGTCTCGTTCTTCCGCGCGCGCGGCGCTGAGGATGTTGTGCAGGCCGTAATTGCCTTCGTGACAGGCATACTCGAACGGCCGTTGAGAGTCGTCCTTCTTCGTCAGGTTCATCGTGAACGTCCACGGGCGCGTCCAGGTGCGTGCATCGTCGGCAGTCACCGCCCATTCGACAACGTCAGGCGCGACGCGCGTGAAACGCTCGACCAACTTCAGGCTCGAGGTCGCGCCGCGATGGGCCGAACGCTCGTCGAAATTCGTCGTCTCGACGACGAGCGTGCTGCCGTCGAAATGCGCGCGCGCATCGCCCATGAACAACTTGATCTTGCTGCTCGCGTGCGGCCGGTTGTCGAGCGGGATGACGCGGGCTTCGTGAATCATCTCGTAGAGGATTGAGACGTAGCCAGGTCCCTGGACGATTTCGTACGCGTTGCCGTAAATCGCCGGAATCATCGAGCCGGGAATGCCGCGCGTGATGCAGCGATCGCGGCGCGCTGACGTCCTTCGGCCGTGAGCGGCGGAATGCGGCCGTCAGGAGGATCTGTGACGAGCCATGCGCGGCTATTCCGGGCGTTGAAGTTCTCGAACCAGTGCACCGGGTTGTGCACGCCGGGCGCGCCGCCGGGCGTTGGGGCGCGCTCGATCGCCTGTTGGGCACGCTCCTCGCGGAGTTCGTTCAGCTCCGCTTCAGAAACATCCTCGAGTCGTTTGCCGTCAAACTCGGCGGGCCGCTCGAACGGGATGCCGCTCTCGTCGTTGTTGGTGTAGACGCCGCGCAGGTCAGGATCGCCCCAGGGTGTCTTGGGAGTGGCGAACGACTTGGCCTTTGTCGCAGCCGGCTTGGATGGCTGTTGTGCCGAAAGCGGGGTCAAAGCTACAGCGACGGCCGATGCGACGAACGTCAAACCCATGAATTTCGCATTTTCGAAGTCTACTATCCGGTCCGCGTAGGCGTAATATCGTCCGCATTCGAGGAGATCGATGATGAAGAGATTGCTGCTGGCGGTGACCCTGCTCGTCGCGTTGCCGGCTGCCCTGCTTCACGCCCAGGACGTCGTGGGCATCTGGCAAGGGACGCTGCAGATACAAGGACGCGAACTGCGGACGCAGATCAGGATCGTGAATGACGGCGGCGCCCTCAAGGCGACGCTCCACAGCATCGATCAGGGGCCGGGTGTCCTCCCCGGTACGGTCACCCTCCAAGGGTCGACCGTCAAGATGACCGTTCCCGGCATCGGCGGCACCTACGATGGTCGGTTGGGACCTGAAGGTGCCTCCATCGAGGGCACGATGACTCAGGCCGGTGCGCCGCCGATGAAGTTGGATTTGAAGAAGGTGACGGCAGAGGCGGCGTGGCCGCTGCCCGCGGCCCCACGACTTCCCGGGCCGATGCCGGCGGACTGGATCCCCGCATTCGAAGTCGCCACGATCAAGCCGAGCAAACCCGACACACCAGGTCAGTCGATTACCGTGCGCGGCCGCACGTTCGGCACGCTCAATCAAACCGTCAGCGGCATGATGACCTTCGCGCTCGGCCTGCATCCGGATCAAATCGTCGGCGGGCCGCAGTGGCTGAAAACCGAACGCTTCGACATCACGGCCGAGCCGGGAGGCACGGGAATGCCGAGCGCCAAGCAGTGGCAGGCCGCGCTGCTCAAGCTGCTCGAAGATCGCTTCAAGCTCACCGTGCATCACGACAAGAAGGAACTGTCCGTTTACGCGCTCACCGTCTTGAAGACTGGCAACAAGCTCACGAAAAACGACAACGACCCGAATGGGCTTCCCGGCTTGTTCTTCCGGGGCCTCGGCATCTTCCCTGTCCGGAACGCAACGATGGGCGAATTCTCGGGGACGATGCAGGCCGTCGTGCTCGATCGACCGGTGGTCGATCAGACGGGCCTCCAAGGCCGCTACGACTTCGTGCTGACGTGGACACCGGACGAAACGCAGTTTGGCGGACGGGGCGGCCAGGCACCCCCGCCAGCCGATCCCGCAAACGCACCGCCAGGACTATTCACGGCGATCCAGGAGCAGCTCGGGCTGAAGCTTGAATCAACGAAGGCGGCCGTCGACGTGGTCGTCATCGATCGGTTGGAGAAGCCGACCGAGAATTAGCGTTGTAACGCGACCGGTCCGTAGAACGTCCCAATCAGCTCGCGGTTCCACCAGCGCCCAGTCTGGCGGCGCTCGTCTGGCGTGGTGAACGTGTACTTGTAGTACTGCGCGCGCAGATATCGAGGCGGAGTTGCGGGAAACGGGTTCGTTCGCAGGAGTCCCACCGTCTGCGAATCGCCGCGCAGGATTCCTGCGATCAGATTGAAGAACCAGCCGCTCTGTGGCAGCGGCCCCATCGACTCGAACCACATCAACCAATCGAGCCGCATATGATACGGCGCGACTTGCGGCGGAAGCCGCGACGGATCGCCCGGCTTGCCTTTGAATTCGTATTCGCGCCACGTCGCGTCCTCAACGCTCGACGCATCGGTCCCCTCGACGACGATCTCGTACCGCTCGCGAGTAATGCTGCCGAACGCGCCGTACGTGTTGACGAGATGCAGCGGCTCGAAACTCGCGTTCATCAACTGGCGTGACGACAGCAGATTGACGACAGGCGAAATGCTCAGCAGCACGACAGCGGCGGCGACGACGTACATCGTTACGTGATAGGCGGGAACGGACGACAAATCCGCCGGCATGCGGACGGGAATCCATGACAGCCACCGATCGCTGATCAGAGGAATGCACAAGACAATCGTGAGCCAGTTCAACCATGACAGGTTCCCCGAGGCGATCAGCACGCCCTGGAAGAGAATCGTGACGATGCCGGCGATTGCCGCGATCGGCTGCGGCGCGAAGTACGCGAACGGCAGGACGACTTCGACGAGGTGGTTGATGGCGACGCCGGCCGCGTGAACGCCGTGCGGCATCCAGTGGAAGTACCAGCTGAGCGGATTCGGCATCGGCTGCGTTTCGAAGTAGTAGTCGAGGCACGTGAAGTCGCGCCAGCACGAATCGCCTCTGAGCTTGATCAACCCGGCGCCGAACATCAGACGGAACAACGTCCAGCGCCAGATCCAAATCAGCCACGTATTCGGCGCGCTCCGAGCGGCGCCCGCAAAAATCGTGAAGAACCCGACCTCGCACAGCAGCGTTTCCCACCCGAAGCCGTAGAACGTCTGACCGACGTTGACGAACGACAGATAGAGCACCCAGAGCGCCGCCCACACGAGAGCTGCGGGAAGCGTGCCCATCCGCTGAGGCCATGAACTGAGCGCGAAGATCGACAACGCGACGCCGAGCCACGCGCAGGCGCGAAAGACCGCGTCTTTCGGAAAGGCGTAGAACAGGCTCGGAGACGCCCGGAACGGCACCTGCGAAATCCATCGGCCGACGGGTTCGAGTCCGCGCTCGCCGAGCAGCGGCACGAATTGCACGACGGCAGCAGCGAACGCGACGAAATAGATCGCCGCGAGCGCCCGCTCGAACATCCAGCGCGAGTACCAGTACTCGGCCATCGTCTTGCTATTGTTATTCAAAGGCATGATCGATGCCGTCGTCATCGGATCGGGTCCAAACGGCCTGAGCGCGGCCATCGTGCTCGCGCAAGCCGGGCACAAGGTCGTTGTCTTCGAAACCAACAAGACGGCGGGCGGCGGCGTACGATCGGCAGAGCTGACGCTGCCAGGGTTTGTGCACGACGTCTGCTCTGCGGTTCATCCCTTCGGCGTCGCGTCGCCATTCTGGCAAACGCTTCCCCTCTCGGCGCACGGACTCGAATGGATCGAGCCGCCGGTGATGCTCGCGCATCCATTCGACGACGGCACGGCGGCAACCACCGTGCGTTCGCTCGATGCGACCGCTGCGGCACTTGGCCGCGACGGAGAATCCTACAAGCACACCGTCGGCGCCGTTGTCGACGACTGGCCTCGCCTCTCCCGCGCCGTGCTCGGTCCCCCGGCGATACCTCGTCATCCGATCGCGCTGACGAAGTTTGGATTGCAGGCCCTGCGTTCGGCTGAAGGGTTCTCGAGGTCGGCGTTCAAGGACGAGCCGGCGCGCGCGCTCATCGCGGGCAGCGCCGCGCACGGGATGATGCCGCTCGACCATCCGCTGACCGCCGGCATCGGCCTCACGTTGACCGCGTTGAGCCACATCGGCGGCTGGCCGATCCCACGGGGCGGCGCGCGATCGATCACGGATGCGCTCGTGAAGTACCTCGGCACGCTCGGGGGCGAAGTGTTTGCGAATTCGCCCGTCAACGACGTCGACAAGCTTCCGCCCGCGAAGATGGTGCTCTGCGATCTGTCGCCGCGTCCTCTGCTGCGCATCGCCGGCCATAAATTTCCGGCGGCATATCGGCGGAAGCTCGAGCGCTACCGGTACGGCATGGGTGTATACAAAGTGGATTGGGCGCTCGACGCGCCGATTCCGTGGACCTCGGACGCCTGCCGCCGCGCAGGGACGATCCACGTCGGCGGAACGTTGCGGGAGATCGCGGCGTCCGAACGCGACCCGTGGAACGGCCGCGCGTCCGAGCGGCCGTTCGTGTTGATGAGCCAACCGACGCTGTTCGATCCGTCGCGGGCGCCCGCGGGCAAGCACGTCGCATGGGGGTATTGCCACGTGCCCGCAGGATCGACCGCCCACATGCTCGATCGCATCGAGCAGCAGATCGAACGGTTCGCACCGGGCTTTCGGCGGTGCGTGCTCGCGCGATCGATCATGACGCCCCGGGATCTCGAGGCGAACAATGCGAACTATGTCGGCGGGGACATCGGGGCCGGCGTCAGCGATCTGCGGCAGTTCTTCTCGCGCCCGACCTGGCGCAACTATTCGACCCCCGTGAAGGGCCTCTACCTCTGCTCGGCGTCGACGCCCCCCGGCGTCGGGGTCCACGGCATGTGCGGCTACTACGCGGCCAAGCTCGCGCTGGCGCGATTGTAGGCCTGCGATTTGCAGTCTTGGAGGTCGTGAGGGCTCTTCGTGTCCCGCTCTCGGCGACGTTGACCGCGACGCAGTCGCGGGCGGCGTGGGCTCTCATCATCTTTGCCGCCACTCAAGTGGCTGACGGGGTGATGACGGCCGCAGGGGCTGCTCAATACGGCCTGTCGATCGAAGCCAACCCACTGTTAGCGTTTCTTTTCGGGGCGGTCGGCACAGGCGCGACGCTTGTCACCGTGAAGCTGTTCGCGATCGTCTGCGCGACGCTCTTGCACCTGCGTTCGAAGTATCTCGCGCTGTCGATACTTACAGTTGTGTACGTGCTCGCGGCCATCGTGCCGTGGACATTCGTCCTCACCAACTAGGGAAAATTCTTCCTCGGGGCAGCCTTCGTCCGCCCCTGCGGATCACTTGTTCGCGTCGCGGATCTGCGTGACGAACAGGTCGGCGTAGCCTTCGAGGCCTCTCGAAACAGCCGCCGCGTGCGACGCGACGCCGCTGGCGCCGATGCCGCCGCGGTGCAGCAGCGATACCTGCACGAGCACCGGCTGTTGGTGGTAGGACAGCTTCGCGGTCGCGTGCGTGTAGAGGAACGCATCGTAGCGCGACACGCAGCCGCCATTCGGCATCGCCGTCGTGATGATGTTGACGTAGACGTAGGTGTCTTCGTCTGAATTCCTCCGGACGTTGAGCCCGCCCATCGTGAGCCGCCTCGTGAGCGCGTCCTCAATCGTGTCGTGCTTCAGCCCGCACGCCTGCGCTTCGGAACCGAGGTCTTCCACGAGAACGCCGATGTCTTTGATGCCCCTGAACTCGGCACCCGGCCGCTGGTCGAAGCTTTCTCTCAGTTGATCGGCCCTTGGAGCCGCTAAGCCTGGCGGCGCCTGCTGCCCCGACCGATCTGCCGCCACGCTTCCGCTCTCGGTGCCGAAGTCGTAGACGCGCGTGGCCTTGTCGCCCTCCGCTCCGCGCTCGACGAATTCGATTTGCACAGACAGCCGACGGGGAGACGCCGACGGCGAATACGTGTAGCGGACCTGACGATCCTGTTCGACTTGGTAGGTCGCGACCAGACGGTCGCCCTCGCGCTCCGAGGTGACCTGAAACACGATCCCCTGTATTTCGACGGCCTCGGACCGCGCACCCGGATGCAGCGTGCGCGATTGCCCGAACTCGTTGGTGATGGTGATGGCGGCGCCGCTGTCCACGAACATCAGCCGCACGGGCGGATTGCGTGCTTCGCCAGTAATCAGCTGCTTGCGCTGTCCGTCCTCGTAGCTCTCGCGGCGCCCCGCTAACGGGCCGCCGGATGACCGGCTTCCACCTCCACCGCGGCGTCCTCGAGCCGGCGGCGCGCTCTGCGTGTCGTCGACGGGCACCTCGAGGCTGAAGCCGATCTCTTTCGGGAAATCGCTGGCCGCGCGGTTGAGCGTCCAGACGCCGTTGAGCGGAACGCTCGACGCCTGCTGCGCCGCCGCGTGCCCGCAGGTGGCGGCAACGACCGCGGCTACAGCAAAAACTCGTCTCATGTTTCCACGCTAACACGCCGGCCCGTATGGAGACGAGAGGCAAATTGAGAGAGATGACTCGAGTACACAGATAGCGGTCGCGGAGTTCAGAATGCGATTCGGAACTGGACAGTCAGAACGAAATATGAGTATCCTCATAACAAATATGAGTGCACTCAACTCCAGGGCCGGCCGCCGCGAGACGAATAAAACGGCCACCCGCGGGCGCATCGTTGCGGCGGCGCTGGCGCTCTTCCGCGACAAAGGGTTCGACGCGACGACGACCAAGGCCATCGCGCGAAAAGCGAAGATCGCCGAGGGCACGGTGTTCAACTACTTCCGAACCAAGGAAGACATCGCGCTCCACTTCTTCGAGCAGGAAGTGGACCACGCGATTGCGGCCGTCCAGCGTAATACGCGCCTCCGCAAGGCGCCGCTCGAAGAAAAGCTCTTCGTGCTCGTCCAGACGCAGCTCGAGTTTCTCGCGCCGCACGAACGCTTCATCGGGTCGGCGCTGCTCCACGCCTTGAAGCCCGGCTCGAAGCTGGGCCCGTTCAGCCCAGGCTCGCACGCGCTGCAAGCGCGATATCTCACGTTCGTTCAGGAACTGTTCGACGACGCGGCCCGACGAGGCGAGGTGCCGCGCGCGGGCTGGTGGACGCCGCAGGTCTTCTGGATTTACTACTTTGGCGTCCTGCTCTACTGGCTGCACGACACGTCGCCGGGAAAGCAGCAGACGCTCGCGTTTCTCGACCGATCGCTCAAGATCGGCGTCACGCTTCTTCGACAGTAGGTCTCCGATGGCGAAGACTTCGAAAGCGTCGTCGGCTCCGCTCGCGCATCCGCTCTCCGGCGCCGCGGCACGCACCGCGGGCACCACGATCGGCACCATCTTGCAGAAGATCTATCCGACGACGACAGCCAAGGGGCGCATGATCCGTCTGGGTGCGCTCACCGCCGGCATCACCGGCAGTTATGTCGGGTACATGCTGCAGCGCCTGTTTCTCGGCGAGGCGCAGCGCGAACAGAGGCGCAAGACGCTGCTCACGCACACGGGACGCCGCATCCGCGACGAGCTCATGACGCTGCGCGGTCCGGCGATGAAATTCGGCCAGGCGTTGAGCCTCCAGACGGACATCCTCCCGGAGGAGATCCTGACCGAGCTGTCGAAGCTGCAGATGGAAGCGCCGGGGATGCATCCGTCGCTGGCCGAAGCCCAGTTCAAGGCGAGCCTTGGCCGCGCGCCGCTCGATGTCTTCAAGATGTTTGAGCCGGAGCCGTTCGCCGCGGCCTCACTCGGTCAGGTCCATCGCGCTGTCCTGCGCGACGGAACGCCGGTGGCGGTCAAAATCCAGTACCCGGAAATCCGCGCGGCCATCGAAAACGACTTTCGCTGGATCCGAAACACGTCGCTGCCGATCCAGCTGTCCGGCCATCTGACGAAGACGACCCTCGACGAGATGGAATCGCAGATCCTCGCCGAGACGGACTACGTGCGCGAGGCGGACAACCTCACGTTCTTCAAGAATCATTTCGGGCCGCTGGGATTTGTCGCCGTGCCGGACGTCTACCGGGCGTATTCATCCGACCGGGTGCTGACGATGTCGGTCGCGCGCGGGCAACATCTGGACGCGTTCCTCGCAACCAGGCCGTCACAGAAGCTGCGCGATGCGATCGGCAGCCGGCTGTTCGAATTGTTCTGGTTCCAGGTGCTCGTGCTCGAACGGCTGCACGCGGACCCACACTGGGGCAACTACCTTTTCAACGCAGATGGTTCGATTGGCTTGATCGACTTCGGCTGCGTGAAGGCCTTCGGCGCCGGAGTCATCAGACGCATGCGGAAAGGCATTCTGTTTTCAGGGGACTTCGACTCACCTGAATTCCACCGCGTCATCGAAGAGCAGTTCACGGGCCCAAGAGGCAAGGTGTCATCGGCTGGCCACCGCGCCATCGTCAGCGGCGCCGCACGGTTCTATCGACGAGTCTATCCACCGGATCGGCCGGCCGACTGGACGTTCGATTTTGCCGACGCCGCGTTCCTGCGCGAGCTCGCGCGGTTCGCGGCCAACGGCGTCCGCGCAAGGATCGCGGCACCGGAGTACGTCTTCCTCATGCGAGCCGAAGTCGGGTTGTATTCGACGCTGCATCGCCTGCGCGCGCGAGTACCGACGAGCGCAATTACGCGTCGGCTCCTCGCAAACACGTAGTGTCCGGCGTCAGCCGAACGCATAGCAGGTCCGCCTAAAGGCGGACACTACCAATAGTATGTAAACCGTCCCGAAAGAGTGTTGGCGGTGTACGGACGAGCGAGGTAGCCGATCATCAGAAACGAGGGCTGCGCGATGGTCGTCAGCGTCTGCGTCCCCATCGCGAAGTCGTTCACCGCGTACTTGTCGTACCAGTAGACGATTCCCGCGCCGAAGTGTGTTGTGAAGCGATAGCGAAAGTCGGCGGTCGCGCGCTGCAGTTCGTTGATGACGGGCGGCAGTTGCTGCACGGGCGCGAGGGTCGTGTTCGGAGCGAGACCGTAGACGTAAAGCGATTCGGCGTGGCTGTACGTGTACGACAGTCGGATGTCGGTCTTCGCGAGCAGCTTGATCAGATCCATGGACCCGACGAACGTGCGCGCGCGATCGGCGCCGTCCGTCGTCCAGTCGCGCGTCGGGTCGTCGAACTGGGGACCGGGATTCGCCTGGCGCGACGCCTGGAGCGACGTGTACTTCTCCCACGTGTACTCGGCGCCTACCGAGACCGAGGCACGCGGCACGTAATCGGCGCCGATCGAATAGGAGCGGCTGTCGTTGCTGCGCAGGCCGAACGTCGTCCCGGGCCGATCCTCGTCGCCGACCGTGGCGCTGCCGTTCACCGAGAACGACGAGACCGGTATTACCTGCGCGACGAAGGAGAAGCGGTTGGCCGTCCGATCCGAGATGTCGAACTGCCGCAGCGACACCTGCTCTCCGATGTCGTCGAGCGATTGCTCGTCGAATCCGGTGCCGACGCGTTTGGCGTGCTCATACACCGCACGTGCCATCAGCCAGCTGATCCCCGACACATCGTACGTCACGCGCACAGTGTTCTCCGTCGTGGTGTCGAACGTGCGGAAGGTCTGGTCGATCTGCTCTCGCGTGTAGCCGACGCCGAACGCGCTGTAGCGCAGCGGCGTGAACGACGCAGCGGCGTCAAAGGTCTTGCGATTGAGGCTGAACGGGCTCGTGCCGCCTTCCGCGAACGCCGCGACCGTCGTGTCGTACGACACGGTGTTGGTCACGTGGAGCACCGGCGTGCGGTTGTCGAAGTCGTACGACTTATACCGCGCCGAGATCCACAGGGTGTCGGTCGGCCGCGAGCTGAAGGTGTAGTTCATGCTCGTCACGCGCGCCTGGGCGTCGGATGTCTGGCGATCGAGCGGGATGATCGGCAGCGCACTGTTGACCGTGAACGGAATCAGCGGGTTGTCCTGCGTCCACTGGCCAATCGACAGGTACGCCGTCGCGTGGCTGCGCGCCGGAAGATTCAGCGCGCCGCTGATGTTGCCGGTGTTCAGGTTGCTGTCGGGCCAGAGCGCTTCGCGCCCCTGCAGCGGACCGAGCGTCGGCGAGTCGGTAATCCGCAGCGGGTTGTCCCACACAAGCGTGGTGAATTCATTGCGGAAGAACGATCCGTAGTAGCCGACGCGCGCCGAGCCGTGGCTGTTGGTCCACTCGAGACCGCTGTCCAGGTCGGTCGTGCGCGTCTGCACCGGCGCAGGCAGTTCGACCGCGTCGGAGAAGCCAAACGTACCGGCCCACGGCTGGTTTCCATCCTTCGCCGACGTGCTGAACGCGACGGTGAGGTCGAGGTTGCGCGTGGGCGTGTACGTCGCGCTGAACTGCGTCACGGTCCGCTTTAACCGGAGATCGAACGGCGTCGCGAGCGCATCGACGCTGGCGTACGGGAGCGTCTTGTTCTGCAGGCCGGTCTGAATCGCGTCCGGGATTCTGAGGATATTCTCGGACACTCCGCCTTCGGCGCTGAAGAGGGTCTTCGCCTGGTCGGTGAAGAACAGCGGAATCGAGTTGTATTGGAACCAACCCTTCACCTTGCCGAAGTCGTTGAACGCCGCCGAGTACCGCTGGTCGCGGTAGCCGGCGTGATCGGCCTGCACGCTGAACCAGCGCGTGGAGCTGTCGTGCGAGAAGCGCAGGAATTCGACGGTTCCGCCGCCCCGCAAATCGCGATAGCGCTGAGCGCGTCCCTCATCGGACCCGTCCGTATACGCCGTACCGCGGATCGAGAAGTCGGCGAAGTTGTCCGTCGAGACGGGTATCGATTGGGCGGCCGCCGGCGAGGTCGTGTCCGGCTCCGGTTCATTTGGCGGCAGCAGCTGCGCGTAGGCCGGTGCGGTGGCGGCCAGCAACACGCAGAGCGCGAACAAAACGCTGTGTCGGATTCGCATGGTCGTCGCCATCACCGTCTGCCTCACCGCAGGAAGGCGTTACCGGCCGGGCTGTTGGACCCGTGAATCTGCGCGTGGCAGTTCACGCAGCCGCGCCCGATCAGCCGGTTGCTGCGCGCGGTGAGCTGCGCGCCGTCATAAATCGTGGAGGGATGACGCGTGCCGATGTGACACCGCTGGCAGAGCATCGGCAGCTTCGCGACGAGCATCCGATCGTTGTTGGAGCCGTGCGGGTCGTGACACGTGTTACAGGCCTCGCGCACCGGCGCGTGATCCCAGAGGAACGGCCCCCGCTTCTCCGCATGGCAGCTCACACACAGCTCGTTCACCCAGTTGCCGACCTTGAGCAGGCGGACGTTCGTCGAGCCATGCGGGTTGTGGCACGACGTGCACTGCATCTTGCCTTCACGCACCGGCATGTGCCCGAAGCGCTGGAGCTTCGCGACTTCAGTCTTGTGGCAGGTCGCACAAGTCTCCGTGATCGTCGCGGCCTTCAGCTGGGCGTATTCCGACTTGGGGCTATGCACCGAATGGCAGGTGATGCACGACAGGTTACGCGCGTCGTGGATGCTGCCCTTCCATAGCGCGTGTGTCGACCTGTTGTGACACCCCACACAAACTTCCGAGACCTCGCGCGGCTTCATCGAGGCGAACGCGCGGATCTTGGTCTTGTCCCCGCTCTCCGCATGCTCTTTACCCGGGCCGTGGCACGTCTCGCACGCCTGGTTCGGTTTGGCCGCCGGCGTCCGCTCGTTCTGCGACTTGCCGTGCAGCGTCGTGCCCAGCTGCTTGTCTTTGTTGTCGTGGCACGCGACGCACGTGTCGTCGCCGATGTATCCCGCCGGAAGCGCCGCGGGTTTTGCCGCTGGAGCCTGTCCGCGCGGCGCCCCAAACGCCGTCGCCGCGACCAGCACGAATACGGAGGCAAGAAGAGCCAGAAGAGCTTTCATGGGTCGGCGCGACCGACTGCACAGCTGGTGCCAACTACTCGATCGCATGGCAGGTCTCACAGTCCTGGCCAATCTTTTTGCCGTCCTTTGATTTGTGATTGTCGTCGTGACAGCGGAAACATCCGGGTGAATCGACGTGGCCTATGTTATCCGGATACGTGCCGAACGTGACGTTCATCGACGGGAAGACGTTGCGCCGATAGATGTCCTGCACGGCGGCGACCGCGCGTTCGACCTGATCGCGCGGCTGCGTGTGGTAAAAATCCCGCAGGGCCGCGGGATTTCCCGACTTCAGGGCCCTGACGGACTCCCGGTGAATGAACGGCAGCGACAACGGAATCGCGCCGACAGCCATCGCGTCGTTAACGGCCCGTTCGGGCGTCGGAGCGATGACGTGGCTGGGCCGGTTGTGGCAGTCCATGCAGTCCATGCGGCGCCGCTCGCCCTTGGAGAGTTGTTCGGACGTCGTGCCCGCGACGACGTACTCGCGCACGTGGCCGTCGCGGTCTTTCATGCGGACCCAGGGAATCGTTTGCCGACTCTTGTCGGTCGCGATGTACTCGATCTCGTTCGCGACGTTCATGTGCCAGTGAATGCCCGTCGCGAGACCGCGGCGCTCGTCGCCACCGCCGACGTGCACCTTGAGCGTCGTCACGGTCTCGGCGTTCTTCTCGTTGTCCGCGTACTCGACGACTCGCCGCACCTTGTCGCCGTGGTACCGCGCGGGCGAGTGGCACCCCTCGCATGTCTCCACGGCTTTCACCAACTGGCTCGGCGCCGGCACGATGGGCTTGGAGTAATTGCCGCGAATCACCGCCAGCACCCGCCTCGTGCCCGCAGCCTTCGCTGAAACGAACGACGACGCCCCGGCGCCGACATGACAATCGACGCACCTCACGTTCGCGTGCGCGCCGGTCTGATGCGCGACGAATTCGGGCTGCATCGGCGTGTGGCACACCTGACCGCAGAACGCCACCGAATCCATGTACTCGACGCCTCGATACGCCGCCATCGACACGATGACGACGTTGACGATCGTGAGCGCGAACACGATTGTCACCGTCGCGCGTTGCGTCGCGTCGTTGAGGTCGATGCGCGGCCACGACGCGGGCCAGTGGCCGAGCGCGAACAGCACGAGGCCGATGACGAAGCCGGCCGGCAGAAGCAGGAAGAAGAGGACGCCGAGGTACGGATTCGTGTGCAAACCGAACAGGTCTGCCAGGAACACGACGAGGAAGAGCACGGCACTGAACGTCGTCAGCACCGCGCCGGCGATCCGCAGCACTACTTCTTCTTGAGGCTGGACAGATAGGCGACGAGGTTGTCGACGTCGCCCTTCGCAAGCGAGTACGACTTCATCGCCGGCTTGCGTGCGGCGTTCGTCTTGGTGGTCATCCCCGCGGCGTCTTCAATCCACGCGCGGATGTCGGCGGCGGACAGCTTGCTGCCGACGTCGTCGAGGGGGCCCTTGGCGTTTCCTTTGCCCGCGATGGAGTGACACAGGCTGCACTTCTGATCCGCGAACACTTTGGCGCCAGCGGCGGCGTCCTGCGCGCGTGCGGTGCCTGCCGCAAGCATCAGCCCGGCCACAGCGATGGCGATTCGGTTTCGAGACATGCCCCCTCCGGGTTTCGAGGATACCCCAATGCACTGCCCATGCCGCTGCCGAATATCCGGCAGTTGCGCACGGAATGACGATTGCTCCTCGTGAGGCGTAAAGGTCAAAGGGGGCTCTATGAGACGAGCTACCGTCATTCTCTTCCTGCTGTTCGCCGCCAGCCTCACCATGTCGGCGTCGGTCAGGCGTGACACCGTCGCCAGGTTCAGCGCGAGAAGCGTCGAGATGTCGAGCCAGGCGCGACTCTCGTTCAGGCACGTCGACATCGCGATTTCGCAATGGTCGACGGACCAGGATCACCGTCTACTCGCCCGCACACTCCTCGAGAAAGGTTCCGTCGGATTCATCGACATGCTGTGCGGCTACCCCGCGGTTGGCACAGTCGCCGTGGCCGGCGGCGGCGAGTTTGTGATCCGGTACGCGTGGCAGATGCCAGACCGTGACGGCGGACAGCGCATCTACCTGGCCAGCGATCAGCCGATCGTGCTCGCCGGACCCGAGTTTCGCCGGTTCGAGCAACTGGATCGGCTCTACTTCATGGAACTGCGGATCGATCGGCATGGCGACGGCGACGCCAAGATGTCGGACGCGATCCGGCTCTCGGTCGACGAAAGCCGCAACGTGATCGAGCTTCGCGACTACGAACGCCGTCCGCTGCAGCTCGTGATGGTGCATGACGAGATGGTGGACTAGCGAGGGCGAGGGTCTAGGGACTAGAGGCTAGGAGTCGATTATGAAAACCACATTGATCACGGTTCTCGCCGGGCTGGCGATCTGGGCTGGCGTCGCTCGTTCGCAGGAGCCCGCCGCCAAACCGGACATGCACGCGATGATGGCTGGCCAACAGAAGATGATGATGTCGATGCAGGCGTCGGACAAGAAGCTCGACGACCTTGTCGCGAAACTCAATGCCGCCAAAGGCAACGACCGCATCGACTCACTCGTCGCCGTCGTGAACGAGCTCGTCGCCGAACGCAAGCAGATGACGGGCATGATGGCGATGCACGGCGGGATGATGCACATGATGATGCAGAAGCCGACCGACGACGACCACGTCGAGCATCACAAGTAGCGCAGGCCCTTCAGGCTTGCGACGAGGGCACAATGAGAGCCGCAGTGTTCTATGCCACACGAGAAGGGCAGGCAGCGCGCGTCGCGGAGCACATCGCGAGCGACCTGCGAGCACGACACATCG
>Ga0068871_100001300_pt1 | contig 16698 bp, 15 predicted proteins | sample KBSMisM72_FD_72750 | JGI IMG/M metagenome (GOLD analysis project Ga0068871, IMG submission 72750) | Miscanthus rhizosphere microbial communities from Kellogg Biological Station, Michigan, USA - KBS Miscanthus M7-2 | ecosystem: Host-associated > Plants > Roots > Rhizosphere > Soil ... | reverse complement strand
GCTCGTCGCAGCTCGTAGTCGCCAAGCGCCCTGACACCGGACAAATCTCCGCGACGACGATGTTCGCGGGCACGCGGAACCATTCGGGCTTGTCGCCGCGCGTGGCGTCGGCCATGAACTTCGCCCACAGCGGCACCGCGACGCTCGACGCAAATCCATCCCGCAGAATCGTGTGCGGTGTGTCGAACCCCACCCACACGCCGACGACGAGCGTGGGGGTGTATCCGATGAACCAGGCGTCGTTGTAGTTGTTGGTCGTCCCCGTCTTCCCGGCAGCCGGGAGACGGAAACCCAGCGTACGGGCTTGGGCGCCGGTCCCCGAGTTGACGACGTCCGCGAGCATGTCGCTCATGAGGAAGGCGGTCGTCTCGTCGATAGCGCGCGCCGGCGCGTCCTCCCATTGCATGAGCGCTTCGCCGTCGCCGTACTCGACGTGGCGCAGGAGCGTCGGCTTGCGGACGTACCCTCCATTGGCGAACGCCGCGTACGCAGACGTCAGCGATGCGAGCGTCACCTCGCCCGACCCGAGCGCGAGCGACGGCACCGCCGGGAGCCGATCGAGACCGAACGCTTGCGCGTACCGGACGACGCGCTGAATCCCGATGTCGTCCATCACCTGAATTGCCGCCCGATTGCTGGACACGCGCAGGGCGTTCCTGACGTCGATCGAATTCCCCTCGACGTGGCCGTCGTCTGGCAGCCATGCGCCTTGCAGCGTCGGCAAGGGTTTGTCGAGATGATCGATGATCGTCGCGCCCGTGTAGCCCTGTTCCAACGCGGCGGCGTAGACGAAGGGCTTGAACGCAGACCCAGGCTGGCGATACGCCTGGAGCGCGCGATCGAAACGGCTTTCGGTGAAGTTGCGGCCGCCGACGAGCGCGCGTACGTAGCCCGTTTTCGGATCGATGGCGATCAGCGCGGCCTGGAGCGGTCCACTGTCGCCGTCCTTGGTTTGCTTGGCCATCGTCTTCGCGCGCCGCTCCTCGAGCGCCTGCAGCGACGACGCCACGGCGGCCTCGGCGGCAGCCTGCATCTTCGGATCGAGCGTGGAATAGACGCGCAGTCCCCCGCGGTAGACCGCTTCCGTGCCGTACTGATCGACGAGCCCCTTCCGGATCGCCTCGAAGAAATACTCGCCGTGCGCGGGCCGGCGCGACAGCGCATCTTCGAGCTTCAGCGGTTCGCGGTTCGCCCCCGCGTACGCCTGCTTGTCGATGACTCCGGAGTCGAGCATCATCTTCAGCACGGTGCCGCGGCGCCGGATCGCCTTGGCAGGATCTGACGTCGGGGCGTACGTCGACGGCGACTGCACGAGACCCGCCAGCGTCGCGGCTTCGGCGAGCGACAGCGCCGACGCGTGCTTGCCGAAGTAGCCCAGCGCCGCCGCCTCCACGCCCCATAGGCCGCTGCCGAAGTACACCTTGTTGGCGTACAGCTCGAGAATCTGCGGCTTCGTGTACTGACGCTCGATGCGCGTCGCCAGGATCACTTCCTGAAGCTTGCGCCGAACCGTCTTCTGCGGTGTCAGGAAGCTGGCGCGCGCGAGCTGCTGCGTCAACGTGCTCGCGCCCTGCGCGGCGCGTCCTCGTGTGATGTTGGCGAATGCCGCGGCGGCAATGCGCGGCGGGTCGATGGCGCCATGCGAATAGAACCGCTGGTCTTCGACCGCGATGAGCGCTTTCAGAAACGACGGGGACACTTGCGCCAGGGGGACGTCGATCCGCTCTTCGGTCGACAACGTCGTCGCCGGCTGATCGCTTTCGTCGAAGACGATCGTCGACTGCGCGGACTCGCCGATATGGCGGATGGCGGCGTCATTGGGGAGATCGGCGAGGAGCCCGTGCCACCACCAGAGGCCGGACGCCAGGAGGGCGGCGGCTGCGACGAGCCCGGCCTTGAGAAGCGTCCGAAAAGCCACCGTCCGCACGCCCGACTAGAACGTGAAGGTCAGCGCGGCGGCCGCGCGTCCGAAATCGAGCTTCGACCCGTTCAACGTGAACCCCACGAAGCCAAGATCCTGGAATGAATGGAAGTAGCGGATGTCGCCGCGCACCGCGACGTGCGGAACCACCGTGATCATCACGCCGCCGCCGATATCCCACCCGAAGCTGTTGTTGTCCGTCGAGAGCAGCGTCGCCGTCGTGAAGTCCACGTGGGTCTTGATCAAACCGGCCCCGACGAGGAAGTACGGTCGCACTGGCCCGACCTTCGGGACGACCATCACGTTGGACATCAGGGTGAACACGCTCGACTTGAATAACGGCGTCGTGCCGAAGAAATCGCGCGCGTATGCGAACTCTTCTTCGAAGCCGAGGACGGCGTTCATCGCGCCGAGTCCGACGCCGAAGTTCAGCCGTTTGTTCTCACAGCCCTGGACGTCTGGGCAGTTGGCGTCGCCGGCGAAATTGAATCCGATGAGCGGGCTGATGAATCCCTCGGCCCGTGCGAGGCCAGGCATGGTCAGGGTGAACAGCAGTGCGGCGACGCCAATGGCCAGCCGTCGCATGACTCCTGTCGTCGTGGTGTGCGTCATCGTGTGCCCCGCGGCCTCCGCCAATACAGCAGCGAAGACACCGCGTCGACGAGCTCGCTCTCGCTGAACGGCCTCTCGATGACTTCGTCGTCGTCAAATAGCGCCGGAAGGCGACCATCGCGGCAGCTGGTCACGTACAGGACCTGCATGCCTGGCTCGCGTCGCCGCAGCGCATCGGCGAGCTCAACACCGCCCGTCGCCTCGACGTCGGTAATCAGCAGGTCGAACGGGCCCAACCGCTCCGCGACGGCAACAGCGCCTGGCGCGTCGAACGCCGTGGCGGTCGCATGTCCTTCGCTCTGGAGTGCTTGGGAGATGGCCGCGAGCGTCGCCGGTTCGCTCTCCACGACAAGGACGCGCGCCACTGTTCCGGCATGCTCGGTTCGCGAAGGACGACCGGCAAACTGCGGCGCGTACAGCACCTGACCCATGCGTTTGTGGACTCCTTACGGGGCAGGTGCAGGATGCTTGCCAGCAGAAATGCTCAGCGCGTCACTCTTCCGCGGTCGTGAGGTGTGTAGTTTTCGCAGCTCAGCCGTGTAAGGACGACGTGGCCCCGCGGCCGGTTTTGATGACATACATCGCGTTGTCGGCGGCGCGCAGCAGGTCTTCCGGACGCGGCCCGTGTTCCGACGCGAGCGAGATGCCGACGCTGGCTGAGGCGCTGATCTCATGGCCATCGACGTTGAAGGGCTCGTCCATCGCCCGCTGCACTCTGTGCACGACGGCGTCGACGTCCGACTGGTCTGTCACATGTTCGAGCAGGACGGCGAACTCGTCGCCGCCGAGCCGCCCGACCGAATCGTTCGGGCGTACGGCCGCACGCAGCCGACGCGCGATCGCGACCAGCAGTCGGTCGCCCACGACGTGGCCGAAGCGGTCGTTGATTGCCTTGAACTTGTTCAGGTCGACGAACAGCACAGCAATGTCGTGGCGCCCGCCGACGTTGGCCTGACGCGCGGCGAGCGTCAACCGTTCCATGAACGCGGCATTGTTCAGCACGTTCGTGAGGCCGTCATGCGTGGCTCTGAACGCGAGCTGTTTCACCATCCGTTTTTGCTCGGTGATGTCGCGGACGAACGCCGTGAAGATGGGCGGACCGGCGGTCGGCACGCGGCTCATCGAGAGCTCAATCGGAAATTCCTGACCGTCGGCGCGCACGGCGACGGTTTCAAAGCGCCGTCCGAGAAGGCCGGGGTCGCCGAGCCGATGGTGGCGCATGATTGCGCGCCTATGGAACTCGCGCAGATGCTCGGGGATGATTAGGTCCGCGAAATCCTGGCCGATCGCCTGCGGGCGCGTGTAACCGAACGCGCGCTCGGCGGCAGGATTGAACTCGATGATCCGGCCGATCTGATCCATCGAGATGATGCAGTCCAGGGCCGCCTCGAGCATGCCGGCCCGCCGCACTCTCGCGGCATCACGATCCGACACGGTGGCGCCGAGCAGCAGCCCTGAACTCGACACGACGCTCAGAAAGATCTGCAGCAGCATCAGCCGCTCGTCGCCTTGGCCCGCCGCGTACGGACCGAAGCCACGACCGGTTCCCCAGATGGCGATCGTCGCCGTCAGCAGGTTCGCGAACGCCGCGCCCGCAATGCCGAAACGAATCGCGGCCCAGATCAAGAACGGGAAGACCAGATACTCGAGCGGGTAGTGGACCGCGCTGTCGAAGCGCCGCGCGAAGACGACGACGCTCGTGACCGACAGGCCCGCGACGAGCGCGCCAATCTCGACGCGCTGCAAGACATTCAGATCGCGCGGACGCGCCGTGAACGCGAGCAGCGCCGGCGCGACGATGAGATCGCCCGCCGCGTTGCCGAGCCACCATGTTCGCCACATCGGCCAGAAGGACGACCATGCCTGCAGACCGCCGACGCACAGGCTGATGACGCCGATCGTGGCGCTGATCATGGTGCTCGCGACCGCGCCGAACACGACGACGGCGAGCAGCGACCGCTGCCAGCTTTGCGACAACGGCGTCCCGACGAAACGCCGAAGCAGCCACGCGCCGGTCATTGCCTCCAGGGTGTTGCCCGCGGCGACCGCAAGCGCGACGGCGACGGGCTGATGCGCCGTGAGGTTCGCCACGAACGCTCCGAGCAGCAGGCCTGGCCAGAGATCGGGGCCAAGCAGCATCAGGATGCCGAGCGACAAACCGGTCGGCGGCCACACGAGCGTGACTTGCTGTGCGGTGAACGCCGTCGTGAGCCCCAGTTTCGCCGCCGCCAAATACACGGCGGCCACGAGGAGTGACCCTCGGATGAGCTTCGTTTGGACGAGTCTTGCCAACTGTGGGAAGTTCATCACTCACGGACGAAACGTGTAACCAACGCCAAACTTGAAACTGGGACTATCGACGAATCCGGCTTTCACTTCCGCGAAGAAGCCCTGCGAGTGTTGTGCACCGACGAGAATGTTGAATCCACCGCCAGTATTGGTGTTGCTGTTGACGCGGTCGACGACGAGCGCAGGCCCGGCGCCGACGTAGAAACTCCACGGGCTCCGGCGCTGAACTGGCATGTAGTACGCAAACTCGAAATTCACCGCCACCAGCGTGTGATTGTCGCCGACGCCGATTTCCAAGTTCGGCCGAAAGCGTAATTGCTCGGCGAAAGGCGCGCTCTCGTAATGGCCTCCGAAATAGAATTGCGCAGGATCGCCGCTGACTCCGACGCGGACGCCGGCGCTTTGCGCTTCGGCCCGCGCGGCCAAAACCGCACACAGCAACACCGTTGAAACTGCTACTCCGACCGTTTTCACGTATCGCCTCCTGAAGAAGACGCGAGGCAGCAAGAAACACGCCACGGATGACTCATTGCATCGTCCCGTGCGAGGATCTACATTGCCAGTGAGACGTCCCGTGCACACAACTCTGACATGGTGCTGCGCAGTCGCATCGATTGTGGTGGTCACGGCCGCGGCGGGGCCCCGCGACGTTCTATCACGCGCAAGACAGCTCTATAACAGCGCAGAGTACGACGGCGCGATCGACGCCGCCCGCCGCGCGGCCGCCACGCCGGAGATCGCGGACGCCGCGCAACTCGTGCTCGCGCGGGCGTACCTCGAACGCTTCAGGCAGAACAGCGACGACGACGATCGCGACGCCGCGCGCGAGGCGCTCAAGCAAGTACGGTCGCCGCAGCTCTCGGCCGACGATCGCGTCGAGCTCGTGATCGCCCTCGGCGAATCGCTGTACTTCGACGGCATGGCAGGCGCCGCCGCCGAGCAGTTCGAACTGGCGCTCGCGCACTTCGATCGTCGTCAGACCGCGCGCCGCGAACGCCTGCTCGACTGGTGGGCGACCGCGCTCGACCGGGAAGCCCAAGGCACGGTCGACGGGCTCGCGCGGTCCCTGCAATCGCGCATCGTCCGGCGGATGGAAGACGAGCTGAAGATCGACGCCGGAGCCACCGTCGCGTCGTACTGGCTTGCCGCGGCGGCTCGCGGCTCGGGAGACATCGAGCGCGCCTGGGATGCCGCGATTGCAGGCTGGGTGCGCATCTCGCAGCTCGGTCCGCGCGGCGCCGCGGCGCGCACGGAGCTCGACGCGCTCGTCACGCAGGCCATCATTCCCGATCGCGCCCGCGTCATTTCACCCACCTCGCCCGACACCGTGGCGGCGTCGATGCGCTCGCAGTGGGACGCGCTGAAGAAAGCGTGGAGCTAGAGATCTAACGTCGTTGCAGTAACGCCGCGAGCGTTGCGGCTTTGTCGGCGAGCTGCTGCGCGAACTCGAAGTTCTTCGCATTCAACGCCTCGGTCGCCTGGGTGACGAAGCGCCGGGCGATGTCGTACTGCGCCTTCCCGTCTGCGCTGAGTCTGGCCACGTCGATGCGTCCAAGGTCGCGCGTCGCGTTCGCGAGCGCCGACCGCGTGCGTTGCTCCGCCGCCTCCGGGTTCGTTGTCGTCTGCAGCGTCGGCGGAGGCTCCTGTGCTGGCGGCGTCGCCGGACGCTCGGTCGCGACCGGCGGCGCGGCCGCTGGAGGCGCGGGCGGCGGCGCGGCCGGCGCGGCGTATCCAGGGTTGATCGAGGGAGGCGTCGCGGGCTGCACTTCGCCCACTGGTGGCGATGCGACGATCGGCTGACTCTCGATCGGCTGCTTCGCCTTCGGAATCACGCGCGGCGGCGGCACGGGCGTGTCGAGCGCAGGGCCCGCCGCACGCGCGCTCGCACAGGCGCCGGTGCACACAGGAAGAAGTACGAGGGCGGCAATGGCCGCGACATGCGAGAGCGATGACACTCTCGCCATTATCGCTCTGGTGGTCAGGCCTGCGGCAAGAGTACCCGGAATGTGGCGCCCCGGCCCAATGTCGACTGCACTTCCAGCTCGCCGTCGTGCAACTGCACGGTGCGATACACCATCGACAAGCCGATTCCGCTGCCGTCTTCCTTCGTCGTGAAGTAGAGATTGAAGATTTTGTCGAGGTTTTCGGGCGCGATCCCGTGCCCGGTGTCCTCACAGATGATCGCCACCCGCCGTCCGCTCGCCACGGTGCCCGCCAGACGCAGGCGGCCGCCGTTCGGCATCGCCTGGCACGCGTTGATCGCGATGTTGAGCAGCGCCTGGTCCATCATCCCGCGATCCACACGAATGTCGGGCAGATCGGCGGGGATCTCGATGACCAGCTGCACGCCGTTTCGCTCCGCTTCGGCGGACACGATCGGCTGAATCCCCTCGACGAGCGCGCCGACCGATGTCACTTCGAGTTTCAGATCCTCCGGCCGGATGAAACGCAGGAATCCCTGCACCACTTCGTCGAGCCGGCGCATCTGCGCCGCGATGATCGACACGTGATCGTTGACCGCGGCCGGCTCGCTTGACGGCGAGGCGAGCTGCTGCTTCAGCAGCTCGAGATGAATGACGGTCGCGTTGAGTGGATTCTTGACTTCGTGCGCGATGCCGGCGGACAGCCGGCTGAGCGCCGCGAGCTTGCGCGAGTAGCTGAGCGTCGTGCGAACCTGCGTCAGGTAATCGAGATTGCGCGCGATGAGGACGATGCCGATCTTCCGGCCGCCGGGCGCTTCGAGCGGATGCGCGAGCACGAGGCGCTCGCCTGAATCGGGCGACGGCATCGAGACCGTCGCCGGATCGCGCGGCTGCTTCGACGTCAGCGCGTCGTCGACGGCCACGCGAAATGGGTGCGACGTGGGCCAGAGATCGTCGACGCGCTGCGCCGTCAGATCGCGCGGCAGCGACTCGCGCATCGCCTCGTTCGCGAAGAGCAGCACGCCTTGCGTGTCGAATACCGCGACGGCGTCTTCCGTGTGCTGGCCGTCGCCGTTGTTGAACATCGGCTGCGGCGAGGTCTGCGCGCGATCGGCGGACAGCCGCGCGCTCACGGCGTTGAAAAACTGGCCGAGCTCGGCGAACTCATCGTCTCGAGGCAGATCTACCATGACGCCAAACTCACCGCGGCCGAGGCGACTGATCCCGCTGCGGATCACGTGGATCGGTCGGAGCAAGAGCTGCGCCAGCAGCAGCGCAATCACGCTCGCGCCCGCAACTGCCGCCGCTGCAACGAGCAACGCCTGGTACAGGTCTTTGTCGAGATCGTCCCGGATGAGCAACGTCGACACGCCGACGCGAATCGCGCCGAATTCTTTTCCGCTCAGCAGCAGCGGCGTCCGAATCTCGAGAATCTTTCCGCCAGGCGCGTACAGCGCGCGCAGCAGCGCGATCGGCCCCCGCTGCAGCAGCGATCCCGCGTCCTCGTAGTCAGGAATCACTTGCCCGACGAGCGAGCTGTCGCTGTGCGCAATCGCCCGATTCTCCGTGTCGACGATGGCGGCGTACGTCAACTCCTTCACGTACAGGCTCGACTCGAGCATCGAGTGCAGTCCTTCGTCGGCGCGCAGCGCGTCGGTGGGATCCTCGCCGGTGCGGACGACCGGAAACGCGCGCTGGTAAATCGCTTTCGCGAGCACCGCGCTGTAGGTCTCGTTCACCTGGAGCCGGTCGCGGGCGAGCAGCACGATATAAAACGCGCTCAACACCACGACCGCCAGAGCGACAATCGAAGTCACTCCCAAGACCTGCTTTGTCTTGAAACTGAGACGCATGGACTGATGCCGTTCGGGCCTCTCGCGCCAGGCGGCGCTGCTCAATCCTAATGCGAACGGGCTCGAACGGTACTAGACGTCGGCGGCGGCCTTTTCCTCTTCGTGCTGGCGGTGCAGCTTGTTGTGCAGCGTCTTGAGGCTGATGCCGAGCATTTCGGCGGCGCGCGTCTTGTTGCCGCCCGTGTGCTGCAGCGTGATGCGGATCAGCTCCTGCTCGGCTTTTTCGACGGTCATCCCGGGCGAAAGACCCGGCGCGGCTGGCGACGCGGCCGGGGTCGCCCGCCCGCTGCCGGAGAGGGGCGGCAGGTCTTTCACCTGTAGGAACCGGCCTTCGGCGACGATCGTCGCGCGCTCGATGACGTTGCGCAGCTCGCGCACGTTGCCGGGCCAGGAGTACGCCTCGAGGAGCGCCATCGCGCCAGGATCGAGCGCAGCGACCGATCGGCCGTTGCGCGCGTTGAACTCGTTGATGAATCCCTGAATCAGCAGCGGCAGATCGTCTTTCCGGTCGCGCAGCGGCGGCAGCTTGATCTCGAACACGTTCAGCCGGTAGTAGAGATCCTCGCGCAGTTTGCCTTCTTTCACCGCGATCGGCGGATCCTGGTTCGTGGCGGCGACCACACGGATGTCGACGGCCTGTTCGTTCTTGCCGCCGACGCGCCTGAACGACCGCTCCTGCAGCACGCGCAGCAGCTTGACCTGCGTGGCGGGCGTCATCTCGGCGATCTCGTCGAGGAAGAGCGTGCCGTGATCGGCGAGCTCGAAGCAGCCCTGGCGCCGTTCGATCGCGCCGGTGAACGCGCCTTTCTCGTGGCCGAACAACTCGCTCTCGAGCAGCGTGTCGGGAATGGCGGCGCAGTTGATCGGGACGTATGCCCCGGGCGCGCGCGGGCTCAGCTTGTGGATCGTTTGCGCGACGAGCTCCTTGCCCGTGCCGGACTCGCCGCTGATGAGCACCGACGCGTTGGTCGGCGCCGCGTGCTCGATGACCTGATAGATCTTGCGCATCTCGGCGCTGTTCCCGACCATCGCGCCGAACGTGCCGTGCTCGCGCAGTTGACGCCGCAGCACGCGTACTTCGCGCAGCGTCGCATTACGTTCGATGATCTTGCTGAGCAGAATCCTCAGCCGCTGCAGGTCGACGGGCTTGGTCAGGTAGTCGTATGCGCCTTGCTTAATCGCTTCGACGGCCGTTTCAACGGTGCCTTGGGCCGTGAGGATCACGGTCGTGATCGGGTCGCCCGTCTCCTGCACCTTGCGCAGCAGATCGAGTCCGCCCATCTTCGGCATGACGAGGTCCGTCAGCACGATCGCCGGATGGAAGGCCTCGATTTGCGCGAGGGCCTGCTCGCCGTCAGCCGCGGTCTCGACGTCGAATCCCCAGCCGCGAATCAGCTGCTGCAGGCCGATGCGGGCCGCGCTGTCGTCCTCCACGATCAGAATGCGTTCGCGAGAATTGGTCACGGATCGATCCAATCTAACGATTTTGTCCGCAAGGAGCAAAACCGCTGACCGACGTGCCGGTTGCCACGGCCGTCATGGTGAACAACTTACGCGGCGCTATGTAATTTCGCTCCCGTTCGTGCCGCGAAATGTAAGAAAGCGCAAGCGCCGCGCCCTCTGGAACACTGATGAGGCAAATGAAGTACCAGCCCAGCCGTACTAGCTGCGCCGTGCGGCAAGTGCTTCGGCGACTTTGAGCGCGAGGTCGTCGAGATCCAGGTTCGACTTCACGAGGTATCCGTACGCGCCGCCGTCGCTTGCGCGTTTGATGTCCGACGGCTGCTCCAGGTTCGTGAGCATGATGACAGGGATATCCCTGAGGCGCGGATCGCCTTTGATCCCGCGGAGCACGTCGAAGCCGTGAACCTTCGGCATCATCACGTCGAGCAACATCAGATCGGGCGGCGGATCCTCGCGCGCTTTCGCGAGCGCGTCTTCGCCGTCGACCGCGGCGATGACGTCGTACCCCTTTTTTCGAAGCGCCGTTTCGCCGGCTTTTCGCAGAATGCGGTCGTCCTCGGCGAGCAGGATGCGGATGGTCACTTCGGCTTCTGCAGCAGCTGCGACACGCGGTCGCACAGTTCCTGCAGCGACAAGTTCGATTTGATCCAATAGTCGACGACGCCGAGCGACGCCGCCTTCTGCCGCTCGAGATCCTTCGACGAGTTCGACATGATGACGACGGGAATCTCTTTGGTTTTCGGATCGCCGCGCAGCGTCGCCAGCACCGACAAGCCGTCGCGGCGGGGCATCAGGAGATCGAGGAGCAGCAAATCAGGCGACTGCTCACGCGCCATCGTGAGCGCTTCTTCGCCGTCGACCGCGACGCGCACGTCGAAGCCGGCTTGTTTCAGTTTCGTCTCGCAGGCGCGGCGCAGGAAACGATCGTCCTCGGCGAGCAGAATCGATTTGGTCGGCTGCGTCATGTCGGGTCTCCTGCCGTCATCGGCAGCGTGAAGTGAAAAAGCGTACCACGGCCTTCTTCCGATTCGCACCCGATGGTGCCGCCGAGACGTTCGACGATCAGGCGCACGAGGTAGAGGCCGAGGCCCGTGCCTTCCGTGTCGACCGCGTGCGCGTTGTCCGCGCGGAAGAACTTCTCGAAGAGGCGTTTCTGCGCGTCAGGAGAGATACCGATCCCGCTGTCGCGGATCGACCAATACAGTGCTCGTCCGCGGCTGCCCATCGTAATTTCTATCCGACCGTCGGGCGGCGTGTATTTGATCGCGTTCGACGTGAGATTCAAGATCACCTGCCGCATCAACTGCAGATCGAGCACCGCGTCGGGCATGTCCGGTTCGGATTCCACGGTCACCGCGTGGCCCTTTTCGCGGACGAGCGTCGCGACGTCCGACAGCACGCCGTCCGTCAGCTCCCGGACGCACACGGGCTCGAGCGACAGCTGCAGCTTCCCGCTTTCGAGCCGAGACACGTCGAGCAAGTCGTTCACCAGCCCGATGAGCCGGTCCGCCGACTCGCGCGCGTCGTCGATGTACGACGACCGCTCGCCGGCATCGGTCGTTTCGTTCGCCAACTCCAGCATCCATTTGATCCCTGAGAGGGGTGTTCGCAGCTGATGCGTCACGAACGACACGAAGTCGTTGCGCATCTTCAACGTTTCCTGCGTCTGCTGCTCGAGCAGCTTCCGATCCGTCGTGTCGTGCGCGACGGCGTAGATCAGCTGTTCGTCGAGCCTCGGCGTGGCCGTCCACTGCAGCCAGCGGTACGTCCCGTCCTTGCAGCGAAAACGGTTTTCGAAGGCGTTCAACGGCTCGCCGCGACGAAGCGTGCTTTCGACAACCGCTGTCGCTTCGCGATCTTCGTGGTGCACCAGTTCGATGTAGGGCTGCGAGAGCAACTCGGTCGTCGTGTACCCGAGCAGTCGATTCCAGGTCGCGTTCACGCGCGCGAAGTAGCCGTCGAAATTGGCGATGCAGAGCAGGTCGCCCGACATCGTGAAGAAGTGTTCGAGCTGTTCCTGCGCGCGGGTGCGGCCGACGAACTCCCCGAGCTGCTGGCCGAGCGCGGCGAACATCTTCAGGATGGCGGGATCGGGCTGCAGCACCATCGACGTGAAGAACTCGACGACGCCGACGACGTCGCCGTCGAGCAGCATCGGGAAGCTGAACGCCGCGTGCAGCCCCGCCGCGGCCGCCGACTCGCGCCGCGAGAACTTCGGCTCTTTGGTGACGTCGACAATCCACGCGGCATCGCGCATTTCCCAGGTGCGGCCGGGACCCACGCCGCGCGCGAACTGGCTCTCGCGCGTCCGGCGCTCGAACGCCGCGGCGTCGACGCCGTCGGCGCGCCAGAAATCGACGCACCGCAACCGGGCGGCCGTCTTGTCGACGAGCCACATCGCGCCGACCTGCCACTCGACCGACTCCGCGACGGCGCGCAGCACGCCCACCGCCGCCGCTTCAATCGTCGACGACTGCGCGAGCGCTTCGATGACGGCATATTGCGCGCGCAAATGCCGTTCGGCGCGCTTCTGCTCCGTGAGATCGCGAAACATGCCGTAGGCGCCGATGGCGCTCCCGCTCGTCGCGAGCGGGACGACCGTGAGCTCGACGTCGATGAGCGTGCCGTCCTTGCGCCGCCGCTGCGTGACGGATCGCGCCGTCCGGCCTTCGAATCCGCTGCGGCTCAGCCCTGCGGCCTCGTCGATGAGCGCCTTCGGGACGATGAACGCAGCGATCGGCTGTCCGACGAGTTCCGCTTCGCGGTAACCAAAAAGCGCTTCGAACGCGGGATTCGCGAGCTGGACGCAATCGTCGGCGTCGACGACGAGAATCGCGAGCGGGTTGGAGCGGATCAGGCCGCCGAGCGCCGCATCATGTTCGCGCACGGTGCCGGCGATGGCGCGATCGGTCTGCTTGGCCATCAAATGGACAAGAGTATCTGAAAACCCCGCCGCGCACGGCTACAATGTCGAGGACGCGGAAGCCCGTCCGATGAAAATTCTGGTTGCCGACGACGATCGCATTGCCGCGACCGTGCTCGCGCAGACGCTGCGGCAGTGGGAATTCGACGTGACGGTCGCGGCCGACGGCGCGGAAGCCCTGCGTCACCTGCAGTCGGTGACGGCCGCGCCGACGCTCGCGATTCTCGACTGGATGATGCCGCAGCTCGAGGGCGCGGACGTGTGCCGGCGAGTGCGCCTCGAAATGCCGTGGGCGAACATGTACTTGATGCTGCTCACCTCGCTCGAGAGCAAAGATCGCGTCATCGCGGGGCTCGAGGCCGGCGCCGACGACTACCTGATCAAACCGTTCGATCCCGATGAGCTCCGCGCGCGCATCAACGTCGGCATCCGGGTGCTCACGCTGCAGGAGCGGCTCGCCGAGCGGGTCAATCAGCTCCAGGACGCGCTCACCAACGTGAAACAGCTGCACGGACTGCTGCCAATCTGCAGCTACTGCAAGCGCATTCGCGGCGACGATCAGTATTGGACGGCCGTCGAGTCGTACATCGCCGAGCGATCGGACGCGCAGTTCAGCCACGGCATCTGTCCTCCGTGCGCGTCGGAACTCGAACGCGAGATCGAAAAGCACAAGCACCGGCGTCAGCGAGACTAGTGGCCGTGGCTCCAGATCCCCTCGCGATTCTCGACGTCGCGGCGCTCGAGCGGCAGACCGGCGGCGACGCCGGACTGCGCAGCGAAATCGTCCGCATGTTTCTCGAGGACTGCCCGCAGCGCCTGGACGCGATGGGCGGCGCAATCGCCGTCGGCGACGCCGCCGCCCTCACGTCCGCGGCGCATACGCTCAAGGGATCGGCCGCGTACTTGAAGGCCGCCACCGTTCGAGAACGGGCCGCCGAACTCGAAGGTTGCGCGCGCGAGGGCAAGCTCGCCGACGCGCCGGTCGCATTCAACCGGCTGCGCGAGGCGGTTGACGAGCTGCTGCCGGAGCTGCAGAAACTCAGTCGTTGATGAAGGACGGAGAATCCATCGTGACGGCTATTTCCCCGAGGATCTCATGAGGACAACGATTTCGTTGACGCTGTTGTTGGTGTCGCTTGCGTCCGGCGCGGCCGCGCAGGAACGCATGTCGATGATTCCCGCCGACACGATGACGGACGCGCAAAAGAAAGCCGTGGCGGATTACAAGGCGCTGAGAGGAACGGATCTGACCGGACCGCCGTGGTCGGTTTTGCTGCGCGTGCCTGACCACGTGATTCCTGCCCTACAGATCCGACTGCACTACTTGAACAAGAGTGTGCTGGGGCCGAAGCTCACGGAATTCGCGATTCTGACCGCCGCGCGGAAGTGGACGAACAACTGGGAGTGGAATGCGCATTCGACGGCGGCCAAGGCGGCAGGGTTGAGCGCGGACGTCATGGCCGCGCTCGCCGACGGACGCCGGCCTGAGCGGATGAGCGAAGACGAGGCGATCGTGTACGACGTGAGCCTCGAGCTGCAGAACAACCAGAGCGTCAGCGACGCGACGTACGCGAAGGCCGTCTCGAAATTCGGCGAGCCGGGCGTCGTCGAACTCGCGTCGATCCAGGGGTACTACGCGTACCTCGCGATGGTGATGAACGTCGCACGAATTACCGTCGCGCCAGGCGTCACGCCACAGCTAGAGCGATTTCCGCGGCTCGGCAACGGACTGGCGACGAAATAGTTCAAGAGGTTCGAGGGGTTCTAGAGGTTCTATGGGTTCACAGAAGGTTCCGTAGGTTCTCGTCTCTGGCGACAACACGTATTCGGCGAGATCGAATCGTTTTCAGACGTCCGGTTAACAGGGCTATTCCCTGCCGGGGCAAGCCGGCGGCCAGCCGAGTACCTCCCGAACCACTAAAACTTCCGCGAACCTCTAGAACCCTCGAACCTTGAGAACCGCTCGAACCCCTCGAACCTCTCGAACGATTCACCGCGGCAACGCAAAGTCAACGAAAGTGAGTCCGGCCGTCGTGAGCACGTGCTGCCGCCCGTCGAGCATGTAGGTGACCGCCGCTGACCCCCAGATCGGCGCGCCTGTCGAGTACTTCCACAGCTCCTTGCCCGTCTCCGCGTCGAACGCGTAGAAGAAGCCGTCGTTGTCACCGGTGAACACGATGCCTGACGCTGTCGAGAGCAGACCGCCGGTGAGGTCGAGCGACACCGTCGACGGATACGACCGATAGCGGTGTTCCCACTTGCGGGCGCCGGTCGCCGGATCGATCGCGCGCAGCGCCGCGAATTGCTCCTTGCCCTCGACGAGCCGTCGTCCGCCGCTCGGGACGCGCACGCCGATGTTGATGGGCGGCGTCGGCTTTCGCGCTTCCCAAATCGCGCAGGTCTCGTGGGCGGTGACGAAGAACAGACGTCGCGCAGGATCGAACGTCGGCGGCTGGAAGTTCGTGCCGCCGTGATTGTCGGGCAGGCATTTGTCCGGCGTCCCGACGTTGTCGAGGACGATCGGCCGGCCGTCCGGTCCGATCTCCTTGGCCCAATTCGAGCCGTCGATGAACGGCTTGGCCACCAGCAGCTTTCCGGTCTCGCGATTGAGCGTGTAGAAGAAGCCGTTGCGGTTGGCGACCATGACGACTCTCTGCGAGCGGCCGCCGATGTTCAGCTCGGCCTGCACCGGCACGTGCGCCGAATCCCAATCGTGCACGTCATGCGGCGTAAACTGAAAATGCCACTTCAGCTTGCCTGTGTCTGCGTCGATCGCGAGCAGCGAACAGGAATAGAGGTTGTCGCCGGCGCGATCGTCGCCGTAGTAGTCGGGATTCGGATTGCCGGTGCCGTAGTAGAGGAGATTCAGCTCGGGATCGTAGCTGCCGGTGACCCATGCTGCGGCGCCGCCGCGGGCTGCGACGTCGGGATTGGGCCACGACTCGCTGCCAGGCTCGCCGGGATTCGGAATCGTGTTGAACCGCCAGACGCGCTCGCCCGTGCGCGCGTCGTACGCGTCGATGTAGCCGCGGCTCGAGAAGTCGCCTCCCGCGACGCCGATGACGACCTTGTTCTTGACGACGAGCGGGGCGGCGGTGATGGCGTTGGCGTTCTTGAGATCGCCGACGGCGACATCCCACACCACCGCGCCCGTCTTTCGATCGAGCGCGACCAGATGCGCGTCGAGCGTCCCCATGTACAGCCGGTCGTCGAGCATCGCGAACCCGCGATTGACCGGGCCGCAGCAGACAGACACGGAGAAGTTCGACGGCAGCGTCCGCTTGTACGTCCAGATCGGCCGTCCCGTCCGTGCGTCGAGCGCCCAGGCCTGATTGTTGTTGCCGGTGACGTACGCGACGGCGTCGACGACGAGCGGCGAATTCTCCAGGCCGCGTCCGGGGAAACCGGGCAGGTCGGTCTGGAACAGCCACTGCGGAGCAAGCTTCGCGACATTCGCACGTGTAATCTGCGTCAACGGGCTGTGCCGTTGTCCGCTGTGGTCGTAGGAGAACGTCGTCCAGTTCGAGTTCTGTTGTGCGAAGGCGGTCGCACCGAGTGCGAACAAAAACGCGACGGTTCGAAAGGTTCGAGAGCGAACCTCGCGAACTCTACGAACCTGACGAACCATTCGAACCCTCCGAACCATTCGAACCTCAGAAATCGATCAGCACCTTCAGCGAGCCGTCACGACGATCCCGGTATGTCTCAAACGCG
>Ga0068871_100001299_pt1 | contig 16700 bp, 16 predicted proteins | sample KBSMisM72_FD_72750 | JGI IMG/M metagenome (GOLD analysis project Ga0068871, IMG submission 72750) | Miscanthus rhizosphere microbial communities from Kellogg Biological Station, Michigan, USA - KBS Miscanthus M7-2 | ecosystem: Host-associated > Plants > Roots > Rhizosphere > Soil ... | reverse complement strand
CCCCGAGAGAGGCGGATCGCGACGGCGTTGGCACTGATGCCGAGAACGTCGGCGATTTCTGCGGTTGTCAGCCCTTCAAGCGCGAGCATCACGGTCTCGCGATAAGTGAGAGGCAGCCGGCGAACGGCAGCGAGCAAGTGCGTCCTGCGGTCCTGCGCGATGGCCCTGGTCTCGGGGCTGGGGTCGAACGCGGGGAGGTCTTCGCGGACCTCCGAGGAAGGGGGAAGCTTCAACGCTCGAACGACGTGCGTCACCGCCCGATTCGTCGCGATGCGTGCGACGAACGTCCGCAACGACGCCTCTTTACGGAACGAGGGCAGCGCCTTCCAAATCGCCAGGTAGATGTCCTGGACGAGCTCCTCGGCAAGATGCGGCGCCATTTCGTGGCTCGTGGCAATGCGCTTGATCATCGCGTCGTGCTCGCGCGCGACTTGCTCGAAAACGGCGGTTCGTGACGTCATCGTGCGCGGCTGTAGCTATAGTCCCGTGGACCGCGTTTTTCTTTCAACGCGATGAACTCTTCAGCCGACTGCCGCGCGTGTTTTTCGTGGAATTCGAGGTGGATGGGAGAAGGAGGGCATCGTACGACGCAGAGCGCCCAAAGTACGCAGAGAACGTACCTTCAAAACTCTGCGCGCTCAGCGTGCTCTGCGTTTGACGTCGTCAGCTAGTGCCGGTACTGGGAGCTGACGTTGTTGTGTTCGGTCTCCGAGCAGCTTCCCCGCTCTCCGATGATGGTGTTGCCGCCCGAGAGGCGCATCGTAATCTTCGGCATGACCCACGGCTCGACGAGCATCACGGGGTCCTCCACCGTGACCTCGTAGAGGATCTGGTTCCCGGTCCTGGTGAATTTCTCCAGGACTCGCATCTGATCGGAGTGGAAAAAGCCGCCGCGCGCCAGCCAGGTTTCGTCGGTGAACCCGATGGAGTCGAGGACCAGCGTGTCGCCTTCCCAGCGGCCGACCGTGTACCCCATGAAGCTGTAGTTATTCGGCCGCTTTGGATCGTGGGGTTGGCCGTTGACGGGGACCATGCGGAACTCCGCGTACCCGCCCGCGCCATCGACGCCGGCTCGGTAGATCATCGTGATGTCGGTGTCGGTCTGAAAGATTCGTGACGGCGGCCCCTGCCGAGGAATTCCGAGCGGGAGGCAGGTCATGACCGGATCGTCCCGGTTCGTCCACTGGTCTTTCGCGATGATCTGGTCCCAGTACTCAGGCTTGTACACCGGCTGATTCATGCCGAGCCGCGAGGTCGACATGAACGGCCAGTCCTCGCTCTGATTCGTCCACTCCATGCAGTTCTTGTTCTGGAACGGCGTGCATCGGCGGAACATATCGCCCACGGTTACACCCGGGACGCCAGCGCCAGTGATTGTGCCGCCTGCCTGCCAGGAGCCAGTCAGGTTGGGATGACCGTTCGCCAGCTTGGGCACCGGAGCGTTCGGATCCGCTGGCGGTGGCGGAGCGCCGAATTGCGCGGCCGCCGGCGTGGCCAGGAGGTTGACAACGACGCCGAGAACGATTGCCGAGATGGTCGCCTTCATCGCACTCCTCACTTTCCCGCAGCCTTCCGGACACTGTCCGGCACCGGCATGATCACGTAGACCTGGCCGATTTCGGTCACCTTTGCATTCACCGTGCGAACGACCGTGCCGTTGCGGCGCTCGACCATGGTGCTGGGGTACAGCGCTTCGATTTTGAACAGTGGGTTGTTGAAGTCCTGGAAATCGGTGTAGACGAACTCCGTGGTGTTCGCCCCGTTCTTCACGACGACGCGCTCCGGCAGATAACCGCTATCGAGCGTCGCCGTCGCCATCGCACCGGCGACTCCCGGAATCGGGAACGTGACGATGGCCTTCTCTCCCTGCCAGGTCAGCGTCGTCGTCGCCTTGGCTCCGGCGGCTGTCTGACGATCGAGCAACGTGGCTGGGTTCTGCCCGAACGACTCGGCGGTCGCCAGGCCGGCCGCGCCGGCGATGGCGGCCTTCGGCGCACCCTGCGGACTGGCCCACAAACGGATCCGCCGCTCGTCGAGCGTGGCGGGCTTCGGCGTTGCCTTGCCCTTGCCCGCGACGAGCTCCGCGCCAGGGATGTCTTCGTCCCAGGCGTAGTCGCCGCTCATCGTTTCAACGTTCGAGTATTTCTGCCCGTTGGCGCGCGTGCATTCGAATTGCGTCCGTGAGCCCGGGATCTGGTAGTTAATCTGGAGGCGATACTTCGTCAGCGTGCAGGGTTGACCGTCCACCTGGATCGTGCCGCCCGCGGCGTTGTAATCGAGCGTTTTGATCAGCTCGGACTCGGCTCCGCTCCGCAGCATCCCCATGTGCCAGGTCCAGTTGTAGAGGACCGACTTCAGGTCTTTGGCGCCAGGTGCGGGCGTAAACGCCGTCCCGCCGCGTCCGAACCCGCCGCCGCGTCCACCTCTGCCCGCCCCGCCAGGCCCCTGACCGCCGCCGGCCGGAGCTGTTGGAGCCGGAGCCGCTGGCGCCTGTCCCCAAGTGGTCACGCCGCTCGTCGCGACGACAACAGCGAACACACCTATCGCGAGAGATCGTCGATCAACCATGGCCAGCTCCCAGCTATTCAGCTAGTCCTTCCCGTCGCCGTTGAAGAGCTTGATGTTGCGGTCGCCGAGCTGGAGATTCCTGATGAATCCCGACGGGTTCCCGTTTCTCGCCGGAAGGACGGTCACCTTGAGGATCTCGCCAGGCTTCATGGAAGTCTTGTTGATGCCCTCGCGGGTCAGCGTCGTGATGGAGGCGGTGGTCAGAATCCAATCCGTGATCTTGCCGTCCTTGTCCGGGACCTCGAGCTCGATGCTCGCGTGCGGGTTGGTGAAGTTCAACTTTTTGAGCCGGCCTTCGAGGACGATCTCTTTATTCAGGTCGTATACGCCAGCCACAGCATGATGCGCCTGCAGCCCGACGGTGACGCCGACCAAGAGGAATCCAGAGAGGACGACGAATCGAGCGAGAGGCTTCGTCATAAATGGCTACTCCAGTGTAAGTGCGACCGAATACTAGCAACTTGCAGCAGGACGTCGCAAGGTTCCGGGTTCCTGGTTCCGGGTTCCAGGTTCGATGGTTCCAGGTTCGATGGTTCCAGGTTCAAGGTTCCGGGTTCGGACCGTCGAACGTGGAACGTGGAACCCCGAACCTGGAACCTGGAACCTGGAACCTGGAACTTTGGAACTTTGGAACCTGTTCAAGCAGTGCGGTCGAGCAGGTACCCGAGGATGCCGACAATCGCCACGACGACCACGACGACGATGGGGACGATGGTGCCTGGCGTCAAAAGGAGTGCCCGATGAAGGGAAGCATGCGGCCGCAATACAGTGTGGCGAGCCAGGCGAACATGGACACGAAGGCCATGGCCTTGTCAGTGCCGCTCGCGGTCCATGCGCCGCGGGTGTCGGCCCACGCTTTCCTGAACACCGTCAGATAGAGGAAGTTCGCGCCGGCGATCATCAGGAAGACGATCTTCCAGTAGAACGGCGCGCTGTCGATGTACTGCTTCGGCTGGCCGACGAAGAACAGCATCCCTGTAATGAGGTTGAGGCCGAAACCCAGCATGCCCCACGGGAGCAGCCGATGGAGTTCTGCGAACGGCACTCGTTTCATGACGCCGAGAATCCGCAGGTTGATCGCCAGCAGGACGCCGAACGAGAGCGAGAGGCCGAGGAAGTGCACCGTCTCGGATGCCGGCCACGCCCACGGGCTGTTGACCATCACGTTGCTGATCTTCGACGCGAGGAATTCCGCCGAGTCGATCGTCAACGCGGTGCCGCCGAGTTCCGGATGCCGGATGTCGCCTCCGAGATTCGCCGCGCGCGCCATGACCGCGAACGACACGATCAACAACGCTGTCGACGTCACTACGAGCCCGCGTGACGCGCGACCATGGCGTCGAGCGTTCCACAAGGCTACCCAGGCGATGAAGCCGGCAAACTCCATCCACGTGAAGCCATACAGCGCGACATCCTGGTGGAGGCGGATCGCCGTCTCGGAAATCCCGGGCTCGCCGCGCAGCTTCGTAAAAGCCGCGACGCCGGTCATGTAGGCCGGGAGCGTGAGCAGCGCGATCGCAAAGAGGACTTCCAGCCCGACGAGTTTCAGCCCTTCGTCACGCCGGATGAAGGCGACGATCATCAGGCCCAGCGCGACGACCGAACCGATCGTCGGCACGTGATTCAGCAGCAGGTGAACGTGCGCGAGGTTGAACGACGTGATCGACGGCATCAGCCTGCCACCGTATAGGCGAGCAGACGGCCCGCGGTGATCGCCGCCGTCCACGTGGCGATCGAGATCATGGCCAACATTCTTGCTCTGCCGCTGACGTCGCGCTGCTCCGGGTCGCTTTGGAGCACGTAGTTGCGGATCGGCAGCAGCGTCGCGGCGCTGGCGACGACGAGGAGAATCTTGATCAGAAATGGGAACGCCGTGCCCCAGAGGGTCGCGCGCGCCATGAACAGCAGGACGCCGGTCACGAGATTCACGACGAGGCTGAAGGCCACGGTGCGGAACACCCAGCGAAAGGCCGACAGCGGGATGTTGCGGCCGATGCCGAGCAGACGCAGGTCGAGCACCCAGCTGGCCCCGACCAGCACGCCCATGCCCATCGTGTGCAGCGTGAGCACGGTCGGCTGCGCCCAGATTGACGGCGACTCATGGACCCAGACCGAGAGCGCCAGCGATTCGAGCCAGTTCAGGAGACCCATCAGGCAGCGAGGGCGCCTAGTATACGTCGAGGCGGATGGGTCCCGAAATCGACGTTAAAACTGAAAGTAAATGAACTGTGTGTCGCGATCGTCGAAGATCACGAAGAGCAGCAGCAGACAGGAGTAGGCGATCGGCCGGAGGACATAGACGTTCGCGCGCGTCCACGCCAGCGACTGCTCCGTGAGCTGTTCGGCGCGTCCGATACCCTGCTTCAAGATCGGCTCGATCGCGCAAAAGACGCACGCAAGCAGCGTGACGGCGTAAAAGTTGACCGAGTACGACACGCCGCCGGAAAATCGAAACAGCATCGACGCCACCATGGTGCCGGCTTGGCCGATCGAGGTCGCGCGGAACGGAACCCACGCGACGGCGACGGCAGCCAGCGTGAACGCGCGCCAGAAGACTCGCGCTGGAACGCCGAGCTGCTCAGGCTTCGCGTCGCCGGCGGCGGCGCGATAGGCGACGAGAAACGCTCCCTGCATCGCCCCCCACAGCACGAATCCCCAACCAGCGCCGTGCCACAGGCCGACGACGCTCATCACCGCGATGAGGCTGACATACAGACGGCCCTTCCGGTTCTGCAATCCCGCGTTCAGCGGGAAGAACACGTAGTCGCGAATCCAGCGTGAGAGCGTCATGTGCCAGCGCGACCAGAAGTCCACCGGACTCGCCGCGTGATACGGCGCGTTGAAGTTCTCGGGCAACGTGACGCCGATCAATTTCGCCGCGCCAATCGCCATGTTCGAGTACGCCGCGAAGTCGAAGTACACCTGCAGCCCGAACGCGATCGCGAGGAACCAGTTGTCGACGGTTGTGTTGAGCCGCGCCACGGAATGCACGAAGCCGTCGTCGACCCACGGCGCCAGGCTGTTCGCGATGACGTTCTTCTGCACGAGCCCAAGGAGAATGCGATCCATCCCCTCGATCACGAAGCGTGGTTCGAAACGCTTCTCGAACGAGAACTGCGGGATCAACTCACGGCTCCGCACGATGGGACCGGCGATGAGATGCGGCCAGAAAATCAGAAACAGCCACAGGTCGCCGAACGACCTCGACGTCGTCCGCCCCTGGCGCGTATCGATCAGATAGCTGATGGCTTCAAACGAATAGAACGAGATGCCGAGCGGGAGCCCGATGGACACGAACCAGGAGGCCCCGGTCAGGAAGCCGCGGTATTTGAAGAATGCCAGCACGAGGACGATGAGCGCGATGCCGACCCTGGCGGCTTTCGGCGCCGCCGCGGGATCGCGCCGCATCATGGACGCGCAGACGTGCGTGAGCACGGCAATGGCGAGCGGCAGAAGCACCAGCACGGCGTTCCACGTCGCGCAGAACGCCACGCTCACGATGATGATGTACGCACGCCGCGCGCGTGCCGGCAACGTCCAGAAGATGGCGACCGCCACCGGCAACAGCGCGAGGTACGAGTACGAGTTGAACTGCATCTACTCGCTCACCGGGATCACGTGAGCGTCGAGCAGCACCTGCGCGAACCGCTTGTGTCCCGCGCGGCCGAAATGAATGGGATCCGGCCCGTCGAGCCAAACGCCCCACATGTCTTTGTCGAGGCTGTTTTCGAAGTCGTACGACTTCCACGCGTATCGCCGCGCCAGATCGGCGATCACGCGGTGGTACTCGTCGCGATCCGCCTCAGTCTGGTACAGCGGGACGAGCGGGTTCTGTGGAGCGTTGAACACGCTGAGCCGGATGCCGTGCGCGCGACACAACTCGCCGATGCGTTCGACGGCGGCGACGTTCAGCGCCAGCGTCGCGGCGCTCACGGATCGTTTCGTGCTCGTCTTGATGCCGAGGAAGTACACGCGGCCGAGGTAGAGCGAATTGACGAGCTCGCCCTTGATGCGCGACCGTGCTCGAAAGTCCGGCGACCGATCGAGGGCGCGCCGCAGCGTCGTTTCCAATGCGGCGCCCGCCCCCTCGGACAGGCTCACACCTGTGGCGGCGGTTGCGGCACTTGCCTCTGCCTTTTGACCGGTCGTCGTGATCTTCTGCGTTCGATACCGGCCGATCGCCTGCTGCAGCACCGGCCCGTAGGTCGCCGACGACGCGGCTTCGCGCTCCGCGGCCGCGGCGAATGCCGGATCGTCGAGCAGCGCCAGCAGACGATCGCGAATGCCGGTTTTTCGAAAGGTCTCGAAGTTCAACTGCAGGACGAGATCGGTCGGCGTGACGCAGGGATGCGTGACGAGATACGTGAGATACCAAAGCGCCTCGGTGTACCCGAGGTTCGGCGCCGACAGACGGTAGCCGCGCACTGCCGCTCCCGACTCGTGCAGCCTGTCGAGCAGGTAGTCCGGATACGTCTTCTCCGCGCCGGCGACAGGAGACTCGCTCGGAGAGAGCACGATGGCCAGCGTCTGCGAATTGCCCATGAGCACGAATCGCGTGCGCTCGGTCGCTTCGCACCACTCGGGCTCGAGCCGGCGCAGACTTCCGAGCGCGTCGTCGCTTCTACTTGTCTCCTGCGTCGACGCATTGGTGTAGAGGTTCTCGACGTTTGCCTCGGCACGGCCGCCTCCCGCGGCCATCAAGTGCTCACGCAAGTTGTGCAAGGGATCGAAGGCGAGCAGGCCCCAGACGCCGGCGAGCGCCAGCATCGGCGTAACCACGGCGGCCGACTTGGGGAACGGTGTCATGGTGGTGAAACACGAGCAATCGTGTCCACGATCAGAGCGATCGTGTCGAAGTCGTCAGGCTGTACGTCGGCCGCCGGAATGTGAATCTGTAGACGCTGTTCGAGCGCCGCAATGAGCGTCAGCACCGACAGCGAGTCGATCAGCCCTGACGACACGAGCGGCTCGTCATCGCGCACGTGCTTCTTGACGACGGTGCGGACGACTTCACGGACGGCCTGAACGATGTCAGCCATGGGCACGCTCGGACAGAAAGCGCCTCTTCGTGTCGTGTCGCGAGATCTTTCCGGCCGTGCTCTTCACGATCCATTGGCGAGGCACAATGGCGACATGCCGAGGTGCAATGCCCACCGCCGCCGTTACGGACGCGCGGATGTCTTTCTCGAGGTCCGCGGCTCGACGCTCTGAGAATTCGCCGTCCATTTCCGCAACGATCGCAATCGCCTGCGTCCCCAGTGCCTCATCGTCGACGCCGAAGGCGACGGCGCGGCCAGGGTGGACGTCCCGCACCCCCGCGACGATCGCTTCGACGTCTTCGGGAAACACATTCTGGCCGCCGACGATGATGAGATCTTTCAACCGGCCGACGACGAAGAGTTCGTCGCGATCGATGAACCCGCAATCCCCCGTCGAGTACCAGCCGTCGTCTGTGAACGCGTCGCGAATCGTTCCGGCAGCGCTCCAATAGCCGTCGAACAACGACGGGGTCCGGATTTCAATGTTCCCACGCTCGCCGATTCGAACGTCCATGTCGGGCAACACCCGACCGGACGATGCATGTTCTCCGATGAACCGAGGTGGACACTTCACGTTGGTTTGCGTGAGGGCGAAGACGTTCTCGGCCATCGCATACGACGCCTGCAGCGATTCGCTGCGAACGCCCCAGTCGCGGAACGCGTCGGCAAAGGCGGTGAAGGAGGTTTGTCGAACCGGCTCGGAACAGCTAATCCACGCTCGTACGCGGCTCAGATCGTAGGTCCGCTGCATTCGCGGCCGCTGCCGCGCGAGGTACGACAACGCGAAGTTCGGGAGCCAGCAGATCGTCCCGCCCTGTTCTTCGAGCAACTGGAACAACAGTTCGGGCTGGAGGACCCAGTCGGTCGCGGAAAAATGGGTCGACGGGATCTGCGCGAACATCGGCAGCCACAGGTTCGCAATCAACCCCATGTCGTGGTACAGCGGCAGCCACGAGACGACGGCGTCGCGCGTCGAGATCTGCAGCGCGTCCGATAAGCGCGTGAGCTGCTCGCGAAGCATCGCGTCCGTGACGGCGACGCACTTCTGCGCCCCTGTCGTGCCGCCGGAGAACTGAAGAAACTTGACGTCGCTTGCAAGCGCCGGAGCGCTGATCGTTCGAGCGTCCGTCGTGATTTGCTGGGCGTTCAAGCCAGCGAGATCGTGCTCGAACCTTCCATGGCTGCCGGCGTCGCACGAGACGATTCGCTGCCGCACGGCTCCCGCGAGGCTCGCGGCGACTGCCGGCGTCGTGACCAGGCAATCGATCGGCAGATTCGCAAGCTGATGGAGCAGGTTGTTTCGGTACTTCTCCGGATCGACCCGCGTCGTCGGCCACGGCAAGATGGCTGGGGCCTGTCCGCTCGACGCGAGGCCGACATGCAGGAGAAAGAGTTCCGGACTGTGCGGCAGCAGTAGCAGGACCGGGCGGATCCCACTTGGCAACTGGAGACTTGCTACTGCGTCCTGGGCGGCAGTGGCGAGATCACGGCCAGAGTATTCGGAGACCGTGACGCTCGGTTTTGACGCGACGATCCGAAGCAATGTGCGTGTGGTCCTTACCGGTCTGACTATCGGCCGCTGCGCGCACGCGCGGTAGACGGAGGGACATGGCCCTTCAGCCGCAGGTAGACGACGATGTTGCCGTAGTGCTCGTTGTTGTGCGTCACGTTGAACATCAGCAAGGCGCCACGACGCGTCTGCACCGGCGTCTGCCCCTCACGCGGACGGACGCCGACGGTTTGCATGAAGTTGTCGTCGGTTGTCGCCTCGTAAGCTTTGTCGCAGAGCGCGAGCGCGTCGTTGAGCGCCTTGACGAGCGCGGTCTTGTCCGTCAGCTGCTGCGGATTGGTCGTCGCCGGCATCGGCTGTCCGGTCGCCTGCGCGCAGAACATGTAGTTCGCGAAAACAACGTGGCCGATGAGTTGGGCGAACGTGCGGACGTCAGGCGTCGGACGGAATGCGTAATCCTCCGCGGACATCGCTTCGGCGGCCTCCGCGAGATTGCGTCGAATCGTCGCGTGCATGGACTTCGTCATGGATGCGAGCGACGTCGACAACGCGATGTCGTATGGCGCGTCCGTCGTTTGCGCAGACACTGAGACCGAGATCGACATCACGCAAAGCATCAACGCGCACAGTCGGGCCATGAGAGCTGCTCCTTCGAGCACACTCTAGCAGCACCGCGCGCCTAGCGCTCGATCCAGCCTTGGATTGGATAGTTCTCGACCTGGAATAGCGGCCGGAGCGTCCGGTTCGCGATCCGGATCTCGGAGAGATTGCCGCGCCAGACCGTCAGCGTGAGCGGCCCGGCTTCCGCAAACGCCCGCGCCGCGTAATACTGCGGAAGGTTCGTCACATGCCAGCCGTCGACGGCGACGATGATGTCGCCTGCGCGCAGGCCGATTCTGCGAGCCGAATCGCTGTCGTTCGACACGTGCACGCCGGCTGCCGGCTTTTCAGTGGTCAGGGGTGTGTTGGTGATGCCGTCCGGAAACACGCGCTTACGCGCGGCTTGGAACGCGTCGTCATACTCTCGCCGTTTTCGAACTTCCACTTGCCGGTAGTAGAAGCCCAGCAGCTCGCCATAGTCCTCGTAGCGTCGCGCGATCTCCGTGTACTTCGTCTCGGCATCGTCCGTACGCCCGAGCTGTTCGTAGAGATGCCCGGCCACGGCGAGACCTTCCTCGGCATACGTACTGCCAACGCGCGTCGCAAGCTGCAGCGCCGGCGCGACGCGGTCGTGCGACGCGTAGTACTGCGCCAGCCAGCGGCTTTTGTTCGCGACCGTCACGTCGTCGAGCGCCGGATCGGCGAACGCCTGCTCGTACGCCTTCGCGGCTTCGTCATCGCGGCCCGTTTTCGCCAGTTGCAGGCCGAGGTCGGTGCAGGAACCCGGTGCGAGGTGGCATGACGCCTCGAGGATCGGCATGCGGCGGCTGTCGTCCTCTCTCAAAATCGCGAGCGCCCAGCCGATCGGGCGCAGGTCGTACGCCATGCGCGCGCCGGCCAGCCGTTCGATTTCCTCGAGCGGCGCTTTCTTGCCGTACTTCATCGTCAGGTGCTGATCGAGGAGCCGCACGTCATACGGTGCGGCGTCGAGCATGGCCGTCATGTCCGCGTCGCGCAGAAGACCCGCTTTGACGCGAGCGCCCGCGTCATACGCGGCGCGCGGCGCCGCGGGCACGAACCAGGTTCCAGCCGGCGGAATGCCCCGCCGCACGGGTTCGTACTTCGTTCCAAACTCGAGAAACGCCCAGACCGCGGCAGGAACTCGGTGGGGCGCGGACAGCACGGCGTCGACGGTCTCGTTGATGTAACGCAGGTCCGCTTCGCGGCCGTTGGGACCTTTCGTCCAAAAGATGGTGGACATCGGAAAAATCCACAGGTCTCCCAGCTCCTGCTTCAGCGCGATCTGCTGCTCGTCGGCGTAAGGACGAGCGCCCAGCTTGTGGCGGAGGAAACTGTCGTACCGGCCGATCACGATCGAGATGTGCCGTTGGGCAAACTCCGCCCAAGCGCCCCACGGCAGGACGTGAACGGCGTCGGCCGAGACACATCGCGAGGCTGACGCGTTGAGCACCTTCGTCGCGTTCTCGTCGATCGGGCGGCCGTGCATGCGCATGAAGACGTCTTCGTACTCGGTCCGCTCCTTCTCGAGCGCCTCGGTGATCAGCCATCCGTCCTCGACGCCGACCGAATAGCTGTTGATGATGCGTACCCAATCGGCGTCGGGCGCGATGCCCAAGTTCTCGAGATCGACGGTGCCTCTCGACACTGGCATCGTCGCGCGGCGCGCCCGGAAATATTCGCGCTGCTCCAGACGCGTGGCGCGATTCGGGTCGGCGAGCTGCCGCCAGTCGTCGGTGACGCGCATTCTCAGCGCGCGCGTCCACGCCGTGACGGACTCGTCCGGTTTGCCGGCGTCTAGGTTGTCGAGGATCGCGAGCGCGCGCGTCTGCCGATCGGTGAAGACGAGCAGCGTGGCCTCCGCAAGGCGGGCGTCGACGCTGGGCGCGCGGCCGCCGCGGAGAGCGGCGGCCATCGCCAGATGCGCCGTCATGCGATTCATCGCCCACCGCGTGTCGTTCAGCCGCCCCTCAGCCTCTCGCAGCGCGAACCCGGCGAGCGTGACCGCCGCAGCTTCGTGCGCGGCGACGTCGTGCATGTTTGACGAGAGCCTTTTCGAGACGGCGGCATCGGCGGCCACCAGTGTCGCCGGCGTCAGATCGACGAGCGAAACGAACGCAGGACTTTGTGCAGGGGTGGGCACTCTGCTCGACGCGCCGTCAACCAGCGTCTGACGAGCGAGCACCGCGAAGGCCGACGGCGACCAGAGATCCTCGCGAAGATCGACGTCGATGGGTGCGGCCCCGCCGACCGCCACGCGGAACACACCGCTGCCCCGTTGGACGTCCGTGACCTTCACCGCCGGCGCGGGTCGCGGATGCGCCGACATTTCTGTGATGTCGCGCACGATTTCGTCGACCACCCACGCTTCTTCCGTCGTGAACGGCGCGGCAAGCGGCGCGGCCTTCGCGCCGAGATGCAATCCGAAGCCACGCGTGTAAACGATTTGGGCGAGGATGCCCAGCAGCGCGACGAGCAGGACGCTGGTGAGAAGTGTTCGGATCTTCACTCGTGCCGGCCGTGCAAACTCACCGCCACGAACCTCTCGGATTGGCGCGAATCGTCACGCTGTTCGAAAGTGCGGCGCGTCGATCGCTCTGCCGATACGTGAAGAAGGCCATGGATGCGAACGTACTGCGCGTGGAGTTCGACGCGACGCTCGATGACGTCGTCGACGTCAACATGAGAATGGTGCGGCACACTGCCACCTACGGGCAGCAGCGATCGCATAGCCGGTGGGCCGTTGGAGTATGTGCCGCAGGCGTCTTGGCCGTAGGCATTCTTCGCGGGAACGCGGTTCCATCGTACGCGATGTTGGCGATTGCTTCAGGCGCGGCGTTGATCGGCGGGTTCGCTGTTGCAGCGATGTACGGGAACTATCACGACTGGGTCGTCAGCTCAAACTACCGCCGCATCGTGAACGAAATGTACGGCGGCGCCAAAACGGTCCACTGGCAATTCGAGATTCAGACCGATGCGTTGTGGTGCCGGTCGCCGCACGGCGACGTCTCGTTTCCGTGGTCGCGTCTCGTGCGTGTCGAAGATGTTCCCGAATCGATCGAGTTGTGGTTCAACCCCGGCGTCGCGGTCGTTCGCGACCGCGCGTTTCGGGACGACGAAGAACGCCGAGCGTTTCTGAACGCGGCCAGAAGTCATCTGACGGCGTCCTGATTAACCGCCCTCGCCCTCGCCCCAGCCCATTCCAGTACCACGCAGGCCGCGTCCCATTCATTGACTTCAATGTCGGCGCGAGGCTCGCGTGCTCAACGTCGACGACTTCACAGTTCTGCACCACTCCTGTCGGACGACGAGTCGGCGCCGAACGACGTTGCCAGAACAAAAGTCGGCCTGCACAGGCACATCTCCGCCCAGCGTCGTCAAACACTTCGAAGTTTCGCGTGTCGTTGTTGGCGTGTGTCTTGCGAAACACTTCACGAGGGTTTCTATCGATGACGAAACGAGTGCTCGCCGCAGCCATCGTGACACTTCCAATCTTGATTGGTGTCGCGCACGCGACTCCGATCAACCTCGTCGCCAACGGCAGCTTCGAATCGGGACTCTCAGGATGGTCGGTCGCGGGCGGCGGTGCGTTCCCGGTCTCCGCAGTGCAAACCAACGCGGCGTGCTGCTTCGGTGAGTTCGTCCCCAACGACAACATCGTCGGTGGCAGCCCGGATGCGGCCGGCAACCACGGCGTCTACTTCGTCGACGACTTCGCGCACCAGACATTGAGCCAGACCGTCGCGCTCACCGCGGGAAGTTACGAGGTCGGCTTCGACGCGTACTCGCCGTTCAACGGCTTCAACAATGCCGGCGACGCCGCGTTTCACGGCACCATCGCGGGTGTGCAACTGGCCAACTACACCGTGCACGGGAGCACGCCGGGTGTCTGGATTCATTTCTCAGGCCTGGCGAACGTTCTGGCCGACGGCAACTACAGCGTCGCGTTCGATTTTCAACCTGCGGCGAGAGGAGCGGCCGCGGACGTCGTAATCGATCGCGTCTACATCACGGCTAGCGACCTCGGCGGCGGCACGCCAATCGGCAACGATCAGGTTCCGGAACCGGCTACGTTGTCACTACTCGCGTTGGGATCTGCCGGTCTCGCAGCTGTGCGCCGGAAGCGCGCGAAGCGCTAACGGCCACGCTTCAGCGCAGGTGCGCGAGATCCCTCTCGTTCTCGTTGCACACCGTCTCGAGCACGTCGCTGTCCGGCAGAATTACTTCGGTCACTGTGTATGACAGCGGCTTCGTGTACATCTCCGGATCGTCCACTGTGACCGTCAGATCCATGTGCCCGAAATCGCGCCGGTGGAAGCGCTCCTGCAGATGCATCTGTTCGCTGTGCGGATGGCCCGCCGTGTCGAGCAAGGTGCGATCGTTGAATCCCGCGGCGTCGACCACCAACGTGTCGCCTTCCCACCTGCCGACCGAATATCCTCCCCACGTGGGCTGAGGATCGACTGGAAGCTTCCGGCCATCGATGTAGATTTGCCGGTGCGCGTTGTCCATTTCATAGAGGACGACGAGCACGCCGGGCGTCTGAATCATCTTGAACGGCGAGTAGCTGAAAACGTCCATGAGCGGGAGACCCAGCGGTAGACACCGCGCGGCCAGCCCCGGCACTCGTCGCTCCCTGTTCCTCTGCATCCTCTCCACCGATGCCGGACGCATCGGCGCGTCGTCCGCGGTGAAGTCGGCCAAGATGTTGAGAAAGTACTTGTTGAACGTGCGCGGATCGTCTCCGGGAACGACGAATGCGTCTGGCTTCCCGTCAGTCGACTCGAGCTGCGTCCTCCACACCCCGGACAAATCGGGCTTGCCGTCGCGCGCGCGCGGCGCCTTGGCGGACAGATTGACTTTGCCGTTCGGCAAGCGCGGTGCTCCCTGGGCCGGATAGCCCAGCCACTGCGCGTGGCCGACAACTGCTGTCGCACACGCGATCACGAACAGGGCCGCCAGTCGGCGCAGGATAGAAGTCATAGTGGACCCTCTTGATTGGAGTATGCTCCCCGAGAAAGTGAGCGGGAGGATCATCATGGATGTTCGTCGACGAATCAACTGGGCAACGATTGCGCTCGCAGCTGTTCTCGCGATCGGCGCGCCGCTGACGGCCGCTGCGCAGAACCCGAATCCAGGCGCGGGCGTGGCCGAACCCTACACGCCCGCGGCGGATGCGAAGGACCTGAAGGCCGTGCTCTTCAGATGGATGTGGGCCGAGGGCATGCTGAAGGGGCACGACGAACGCGACATGGTCGCGACGCTCGAGTATCAAGGCAAGGGCACGATGCAGGTGGATGGCCAGCCGTGCACCATCACGAAGTATCGCGCGAGCACGAACTATCAGACCTTCGCGCAGCGAAACCAGTACACGTGCACGCGCGCGAACGGTCAGACGTACTCGAACGTCGAGGTCGTCAGCGGCCTCTACGCGTGGAACGAAGACACACCGGGCGCGGAGATCGGCGGGGCGAAAGGCAAGGCCACGGCGATGCCGGCCGCCGTGCAGGAACGGCTCATCAGAATCTGGGCGAGTCCATATGGTGCGCCCAAGGCCGCGATCGCAGGAACAAGCGACACATTCTGGGTGGGCGCGAATCCGGGCACGCTCTTCGACGGCGGACTCGACAAAGTCGGCCAGACGTCCGTGTCGTGGCAATCGGGCAAAGCGGTCGTGACGTTCCCGCTTCCGGCCGTACCTGGCGCGACCGCGACGGCGACGCTCGACGCGAAATACCTGACGGAGCGCGTCGTGGTCACGTCAGGTGCGACGACAACGGAATTCGTCTACAGCAACTATCAGGACTGGAACAACCCGCTGAACAAGATCGACATGCTCTACGCTGGCAAGATCACCGAGCGCCGGAACGGCGTCGTCGTGCGCGACCTGACGACAGCACAGACCGAAACCGGCAACGTCTACATCGTCGCGCCGGTGCCAGCGAGCGTGCAGGCGGCGATGAAGCCGACCGGGCAGATTCCGAAGGGCGTGATCGCGAAGACTGAGCCGGCGGTCGACAAGTCGAAACCGACGCCGCGACTGGGCGCGCATCCCGATCTGACGGGCAACTATCAATACACCGATTGGATCGGCAACTACATGACCGGTGGCGGACGGCGCTGCGGTCCGACGCAGCCGCAAGGCTGCAGCCGCACGGTGAATCAGACCTACGACTTCGAGCTGTACTCGCCGTCTCGCTTCGGCAACCTCGGTCGTCCCGTCTATAAGCCGCAGTACTGGGACAAAGTGCAGCAGCTCGACATGTGGACGAACAAGTACGACCCCGTCATGACGTGCCTGCCGCTCGGCGTTCCGCGCGAAGGGCCGCCGCGTCGCATTTACCAGACGGACAAGGACGTCACCTTTATTTATACGGGCGGCGACGCGGGCGGCGGGTACGGCGAGTTTCGCATCATCCCGACCGACGGCCGTCCGCACGGCAGGAACGCGGAGTTTGACATCACGTTCCTGGGCGACACGGTCGGGAAGTGGGACGGCGATACGCTCGTGCTCGACGCCATCGCGTTCAGCGATCAGACCTGGATCGGACGCGGCGGCTTCTTCCACTCCGACAAGATGCACGTGGTCGAGAAGTTCACGCGCCAGGGCGACGCGCTTTTGTACGACGTGACGATCGAAGATCCCGAGGTGCTCGCACAGCCGTGGGTGTTCCCGACGCGGACTGTTCGGCGCAATGCGAATCCCGACGCTGGTCTGATTCGCGAGCGCGGCAGCTGCGAAGTGTTCGAGACCGAAGCCGTCGCCACGCAGATCCGACACTAGAAGGGAAATTCGTAGGGCTGAGGGCTGAGGGCTAAAAGGTCAGCCCTTAGCCCTTAGCCCTTTTCACTAACCGCCGGGCCCGTCGTTCGCCATGTACTGCTCCAGCGAACTGACTTCGCGGCTCAGGTCTTCGAGGCGTTCCTCCAGCAGCGCACGCATCGAGAGCAGCCCAAGCACCTTC
>Ga0068871_100001295_pt1 | contig 16726 bp, 15 predicted proteins | sample KBSMisM72_FD_72750 | JGI IMG/M metagenome (GOLD analysis project Ga0068871, IMG submission 72750) | Miscanthus rhizosphere microbial communities from Kellogg Biological Station, Michigan, USA - KBS Miscanthus M7-2 | ecosystem: Host-associated > Plants > Roots > Rhizosphere > Soil ... | reverse complement strand
TATCTCCTGAAAAACTTTACGAAGCAAACCGGTGCGGGATATTTAACCACGGATTTCGCGGATTTACACGGATGGGAGTTGAAACCGCGGATTTTTTTAACCGCGGAAGAAACAGCCGAATACGGGAAGAAGAGGGGACGGATTTTTAACCGGTGCATTGCTTGCTGGTCCGCAGGAATGGCAAACGCAGTTTGATCATTCGGTCATTTTGAGGCAGACGTCCGATTTGCCGTCGAACTCGCGGGCGGAATAAGTTTTCTTGAACTCGGCGATCGATCCGGGTGGATCGTCCCCATCCACCATGTGCATCTTGTTGCAGAAGTGATAGCTGCTGTACAACCATCGACCATCGGAACAATGCCCAAGAAACAAGTGGGGAGGAAAATTATCGTTACGGCCGTGACGGTATTCGTAAATGATGTACTCGCCGTTCGTCATCAGGAGAACATCATCCTGTGCCCAACGAGAGTAAGCGTTGGTATTAACCTTCAACCAGTCGAGTTCCGCTCGGATGGTTTCGTTGGTGGCCGATAATGCCGAGAGCCGCTGAAGCGCCGGCCCTTTCCAGGCTGAGCGAGGCCGTTCGGAAACAAATCTCGCTCCAAACCAGAGTCCACCTACAAGCACCACGAGGGCCAGCAACATGAGCAGGGTGACAGTTAACAGGCTGCGAGGCGTGTAGGGTTTCATTTTGAGCGATACAAGCGGATCCGCAGTTGATCCCGCGAACGGATGTCCATGTGCGCGTAGATTATTTTTCGCGTAACGCTATTGCTGAGCGCCAGCCTGATTTCGTGCTCTGAAGGTGACGCCGACAGGGTCGGGGGGATGCTGGTGCTATCGATTGGCCGCCATTCATTCGGATCGAGATGCCCTTCACGCAGCGCAAAGTTGAGCCCGTCAAGAATTGCATTGGACGCAGCGACCTGCGATGAGCCTGCAGGAAGCGAGTATGTGTAGGTTCCGACTCTGTGACGGTCCGTCAGAAGCCTGCCTCCGTACAGGAAAATAATTGTTACGCATGCCGTCGCAAGCAGGGCTATGGTGATCGTGACGCGCATTTGCGTCCTTATACCGCAACCGCCGTGCCATTTTTGGGCATCCTGGGATAGGCTGTTGAGGCATCCCGCCAGTTCTGTGAATCGGGCGGTTGAATTTCCTTCTTCAGAGTGCACGCGCCCGCGGGGGTCCAGCAACTTCCGATGGCCGAAAGGCAATCGAGATTTTTTGTGGGATTCGCCCTGCATGACACCGGCGGTCGTTCGCACATTGCTGCACCCCCGGAGGGGTGCACTCCGAAGAAAGGCCATGTCGACAACCGAGGCGAAACCACTGCCTATGCGTTCCTGATTCATTGATTCACTAATTCGCAACTGTTCTCGACGTCTGTTGCCTCGGTATGGCTTTGCTCATACAATTAACCAACTTTCGCGTAATAATAATCATGGCTCGAACGAATCAGGATGGTCTTTTGCCGCAATCTCAATATTGTTTGCCGCGGGTAAAGGCTTGTTTGTTGTTCTTTCTCGCGGTCCCCCTTGTTGTGCTGGTGCTTGCGTTTGCGTTGACCGGATGCAGCAATCGCGAGCAGGTCGCGGCCATCTCGGAGGAGGCGGGCGAGGCAGAAGCCCGTGGGCAAGCCGATCTGGCGATCACTCGCTGGAGTTCCGTGCTCAAGCTCGACAAAAGCAACGGGGATGCCTATCTGCGGAGAGCCGCGCTTTACGAAATCCGCGGCCTAACTGATAAAGCCATTTCCGACTACAGCGAGTATCTTCGCTTGCCAATAGCCAAAAAGGCGCCTCTGAAGGATCAGTTCGAAAGCAGCCAAGCTGCTGACCCTCGGAACAGTTTGCGATATTCGGCGTACGATTCCCAACTCGACCAACGCGTATTTGTTCTTTGCCGCCGCGGAATGGACCACGCGAAGCAAGGCGACTTCGCAAAAGGGTTGCAGGACATCGACGAGGCAATCCGGCTCAAACCGATCGACCCGACGGCATATGTTTATCGTTCGGAAATCTTCGACCTCAAGGGTGATCCAGAGCAGGCGCTGGCTTCATTATCCCAGGCGATCAAAGCGGCGCCAAGGGATCCCATGGGCCACATGTATCGCGGGTCGTACCGTTTGCGTCGGGGCGAAGTGGAGGAAGCGATTGCCGATCTGGATGAGTCGCTTCGGCTCGATCCGCAAAGCGCGGCCGCGCTGATGCATCGCGGCAACGCCTACCTGGCATTGGGTGAATATGACAAGGCTATTGAGGACCTGAATGAAGGAGTGCTGGTCAGCCACAAAGCGCCGGAATTATATATCGCTCGAGGGACTGTGCTGCTGGAAAAGGGGGATGTCGCTGGCGCCTTCGCGGACTTTAACCACGCCTTGTTACTGCGTCCCAATGACCCAATGCTCCTGGCGCGGCGCGGCTACGCACAATTGCGCCAGGGCAACATCGCGCTCGCTTTGGCGGACCTGGACGAAGCGATCCGGGTGAATCCCGCCGAAGCTTATTTCTACATGTGGCGAGGCTCTGTTTTGATCGCCACCAATCAACTGGACAAAGCGCTGACGGACGTGAATCACGCAATCGAACTCAAACCGAAGGAGGCCCTGTTTTATTCACTCCGCGGGTTCCTCTACACCAAACAGGAGAGCTACCAAAAGGCGGTTCAGGAGTTTGAGCGGGCAATCGCTCTCAATCCAGGTGGACAGGAGGGCTACAATAACCTCGCGTGGCTGCGCGCGACTTGCCCGTCGGGCGAATTTCGCGACGGGCCGGAAGCGGTTCGCCTGGCTACCAAAGCCGCTGAGCTGACCCGGTTCAGCCTGGCGCCGATTGTCGATACGCTGGCCGCGGCGTACGCGGAGGCGCAAGATTTCGAGAAGGCGATCAAGTATCAGAAGAGTTGCCTTGAATTGATCGCCGGCAGCAAAAGCAAACCCAATGATGAGATGCGCAGCCGGCTGGAGTTATACCAGAACCACAAGCCCTTTCATCAGCCGCCACCTGGCACTGTGGCGGCGCATTAAGCATCTCAATTTTGGAGAGATCCGTAGGCAGGGCGTGGTCTCCGCACCGCGTCCTGCCGTTCTTTGCAGGGGTGATAGATTATTGTATTATTGTATGAGCGGCGCGGTGCGGAGACCACGCCCTACCAACCGAAAATACGGGCTTCTGCTCCCTCAAAATTGAGATGCATCGGCGGCGCAGACGGAACGTCCCTTCCCAATTGCAGCCGGCAGCGCGGTAAACTAACCTCCGCGCGATGAAGTACCGCCGCTTTGGACGCACTGAACTCACGATGCCTGTGTTCTCCTGCGGGGGAATGCGTTACCAGCATAAGTGGCAGGACGTTCCGCCTAAAGAAATCCCGTTCGAGAACCAGGCGAACCTCGAAGCCACCATCCGCCGCGCGCTCGAACTCGGCATCAATCACATCGAAACCGCGCGCGGCTATGGCACGTCCGAAATGCAGTTGGGAAATATTCTCCCGCGATTGCCGCGCGAGAAGCTGATCGTCCAGACCAAGATCGCGCCCAAGCCGACCCCAAAAGAGTTTCTTCGCACGTTCGATACTTCAATGAAGTATCTCGGGCTCGATTACGTCGATCTGCTGGCGCTGCATGGAATCAATAACCGCGAGCTGCTCGGATACGCTTTGAAAAAGGACGGGTGCCTGGAAGCGGCGCGCAAACTTCAGGAAAAGGGGCTGGTCCGGCACATTGGTTTTTCCACGCACGCGACCACGGACATCATCCTCGAAGCCATTCATTCGGGAGGATTCGATTACATCAATGTTCACTGGTATTTTGTCAACGACCTGAATTGGCCGGCGATCAGGGCCGCCCGCGCTCGGGACATGGGGATTTTCATCATCAGCCCGAATGACAAGGGCGGAAAATTGTATGAACCGCCGAAGAAGCTGGTGGAATTGTGCAGGCCGCTCACACCGATGCAGTTCAACGATCTCTTCTGCCTCGCCCGGCCGGAGGTGCACACGTTGAGCATCGGAGCGAGCCGCCCCGGCGATTTTGACGACCATGTCGCGGCGCTCGAGTTTTACGATCGCGCCGCGGAAATGATTGCGCCGATCGAGCAGCGGTTGCGCGCAGAGATGGACAAGGCTCTCGGGCCGGAATGGTGCCGGCGCTGGTTCGAGAACCTGCCGCACTACGTCGACGTGCCCGGACAAGTAAACGTCAGCGAGATCCTGCGGTTATGGACCTATGCGAAATCGCTCGACCTGGTTGGCTGGGGAAAAATGCGTTACAATTTGCTCGGCCAGGCCGATCATTGGTTTCCCGGCGCGAACGCCGATAAAATTGACGGAAACAAGTTCCGAGCTACGCTTCAGGGCAGCCCTTTCGCCGACAAAATCCCCGCCATTCTCAAAGAAGCCCACGAAATGCTCTTCGAAAAGCCGGTGAAAAGATTGAGTGAGAGTTAGTTAAGGACCGCCCGATAAAACCGATGGACCAGGGCGGCTGAAGCAGGATCGGCGAAATCCCATGAGGTTGAGGTCATGGTATTTGTCTGAACCGAAACCCAATCGATGAGATTGGTCGAGCCCTGGATGACTACGCGCTGGTTGGGTGCGGCCGAAACGGTGCAATGAAACAGGCCTGATTCGATACGCGCTTGAACCAGCACAGGAGTCTGGCGGTTCGCATCGAGAACAATTTTCTGAGGCGCATAAAGGTAACGGGTTCGCAGGCCATCAGAGATCGTCCCGTAAACGTAATAAGTACCGCCCGAGGTTGTCGCCGGATTCGGAATTGCAGTCGTTTGCAGCAAGCCGATGTTGTTGGTTCCGGTCGACATCACATTCGTTTGGGTTATGAGAATTGAATTTGAATTGAGCGGGTTGGGGTCGAGGTCGAGGAAGAAGCGCACGGTCACGGTGGCGCCGGTGTTCGCCCCGCATTGATAATAAAAGGAGAGCGGAATTGGGTCTCCTACCGGGAAGCGATTCGTGCCGAGCACGTTCAGACGAAGCAGATTGGGCCAGAGGCCATTGTTGGCCGGCAAGGTCACTCGATTTGCAGCGACACCCGCTCCAAAATCCCAAATCTTATTATAGCCGTCGCTAATTTTACCTTTCCCCGCTCCGCCGGGTTCAAGATTGCTGAAACGATCGCCCCTTCCAATAAGGCTGTTGAGAAAGCCGGTGTTTGTGCCGAACGCTTCTGCCGTAATCCACCAAAGTTGACGTTCTGACAACGTAATGGTCGCCTGGGTATCGGAAGCAGGCGTCTTCAAATCGATCGTGCCGTGATACCAGAGATGGACGTCGCTGTGGGAGGAAGAATATGCCCCACTGAGGTTGGTCAGTTGCCGGTTGTAGGCGCCGGGAATTGATTGTCCGTTCGGCACGAAGAGTCCGTCGCCCAGGTTTTGCCAGAAATTGTCGGCGTAAAGGATATTGGCATAATTTTTCATCGCCGGGTCGCCGAACTGCGAAACTGGATGAGGATCGAGCGTTGTGACGTGATCCACCCAAACTCCCTGAACGCCGAGCACTCTAGCCGCCTCCGTGATGACCGAACCCCCGCGACTATGGCCGGCGAAGTGCAAGGGAAATTCGGCTAACGCGTGCCCGTTCAGATCGGGGATCAGCGCGGTCGAAAGCAGGGCGGTGGCCATTTGCGAGGCGATATCCGTGGTCGGGACGTTTCCTGAGGACAATGACGACCAATCCAATGCGATGAGGATTTCGCCCGAATCCGATGCCGAAGGAATCACTCCATCGAGGAAGGAGGAGGAAATGGAATACGTGGAACCGACGGGGCGGGTGATGGAGATCTGATATTCGCTGACGTTCGTCCCGGTAAAGGTGCGATAGCTCGGAATCTTGTCGAGCATCGGGATGACCCAGTCGGTCACGTTGCCATTGAAGCCATGGGTAACGACCGTGACCCCGCCGGCAAAAATGAGGGGCAGGGGAAGCATCGCAAAGACGATTGCAAAGAAGATCAGGGGAAGTGGGGGGCGGCTCCATCGGCGGACGTTCACTATGGTGAAGTCAAACGGTCGAGCATGGGTTCGTCAATGAACAAGTGGATTCTCACGGGAACGGCGCGGTGCGGAGACCGACGCCCTACCTTGAGGCCTTCCTCGCAATTGGGTGAAAAAATGCGAAAAGGAGTTGCAATCCGTCCGCAGGACGCTAAATTCCCACTGCTTTAGAGATAATACTCGCCCAATCAGACTTGGTAAATCTTCAGTTGAACGTGATTCAGTGATGATTTGAAACCCGATGGCCGGGAACAGTTGATGCAGGAGAGGTTAGTCGAAAGGTAAAATTAGTCATCATGAGTACGAAACTGTTTGTGGGAAATCTTTCCTTCAACTCAACCGAAAATCAGCTTCAGGACCTGTTCGCCGCGCATGGCACCGTCCTGGAAGTGGATCTGATCATGGATAAATTCACAGGCCGCCCGCGCGGGTTTGCCTTTGTGACCATGGACAATAAAGAAGGCGCTGAGGCCGCGTGCCAGGCGCTCAATGGCAAAGACTTTGAAGGCCGTGCCCTCACGGTCAACGAGGCGCGCCCTCGCGAAGATCGTCCGCGTAACAGCGGCGGTGGCGGCTACGGCGGTGGCGGTGGCGGCAGGGGTGGTTACGGTGGCGGCGAAGATCGTCGCGGTGGCGGGGACCGAGGTGGTCGCCGCGAATACAGCCGATAAGCCGTAACGAAATTTATTAAAGTTCGAGCCTTAACTCGAACTGACAACCAATCGCAGAGCGCGGAAGTCGAAAGGCTTCTGCGCTTTTTGTTCAGAGCGGCGCGATGCGGAGATCGACGCCCTACCCTATGGCCAATTTAGAATTATTCCAAATATTGACATGGGCGGCAAAGCAGGTAGTTTCTTAACCGCTATGCCTTCGGCAGGGAAGCAAAAAACCCAAAGCCCTCTCAATGAGCGTTTGGCGATCGGCGGGCTTCGTTTTACCCCGCAGCGGCAGCATGTTTATGACGTGCTGCTGGGCCGGCGCGATCACCCGACCGCCGAGGAAGTTTTTATTCGAGCAAAATCGGACATGCCGGATATTTCGATGGCGACCGTTTACAATTGCCTGACAGCGCTGGTCAAATGCGGCCTGGTGAGGCAGGTTACGGTGGAGCGAGGTGGCGCCCGGTTTTGTCCAAACATGCAGGAGCATTGCCATTTTTATTGCGAGACATGCGATGGCGTTTTTGACGTGGACTGGCCGAAAGCCGGAGGCGTGGACCTCCCGCGCGGTTTCAAAGCCCAGCGGTACGAACTGGCGATCCATGGCCAATGCCCGGCCTGCGCGCGGCGGAGCAATTGAACGCCAGTAAATAATAGCGAAGCGCCGCTACCCAATCGAAAGAAACGGAAGAACGCGAGATTGATTTAGTCGAAGATGAGCACAGCAACAGAGACAATCGAGGGCCTGGTCAAACAGGAGTACAAGTACGGTTTCTACACCGACGTCGAGACGGATTCCGCTCCGCCGGGACTGAACGAAGACATTGTCCGGCTGATCTCGGCCAAGAAAAATGAACCCGAATTCATGCTCGAGTGGCGGCTCAAAGCCTATCGCCATTGGCTGACGATGACTGAACCGGACTGGCCAAAGGTCCATTACGGTCCAATCGATTATCAGGCCTCGGTTTATTATTCGGCGCCGAAGAAGAAAGGTGACGGTCCCAAGAGCCTCGACGAAGTGGATCCCAAGCTGCTCGAGACGTATGAAAAACTGGGCATCCCTTTGCGCGAACGCGCCCGCCTGGCCGGTGTAGCGGTGGATGCGGTGTTTGATAGCGTTTCCGTAGGCACGACCTTCAAGGAAACGCTGGCCGAGAAGGGGATCATCTTTTGCTCGTTCTCCGAGGCGGTGCAAAACCATCCCGACCTGGTGCGCAAGTATCTCGGGTTGGTCGTTCCGTACACGGATAATTATTTCGCGGCGCTCAACTCAGCCGTGTTCAGTGACGGTTCGTTTTGTTACATCCCCAAAGGGGTGAAGTGTCCAATGGAGCTTTCGACCTATTTCCGGATCAACGCGGCGAATACCGGACAATTCGAGCGGACGTTGATCATTGCCGACGAAGGCAGCTCGGTCAGCTACCTCGAGGGCTGCACCGCACCGATGCGCGACGAACACCAGTTGCACGCGGCGGTCGTCGAGTTGCTGGCTTTGGATAACGCGCAGATTAAATATTCCACGGTCCAAAACTGGTATCCGGGTGACGAACAAGGCCGTGGCGGTATTTATAACTTTGTCACCAAGCGCGGCCTCTGCAAGGGACGCAAATCCAAGATTTCATGGACGCAGGTTGAGACCGGGTCCGCCATCACCTGGAAATATCCGAGTTGTATTTTGCAGGGCGACGATTCGGTGGGGGAATTTTACTCGGTCGCAGTCACGAACAACTATCAGCAGGCGGATACGGGCACCAAGATGATTCACATCGGCCGGAACACGCGCAGCACGATCGTGTCAAAAGGCATTTCGGCGGGACACGGCCAGAACAGCTATCGGGGCCTGGTGAAAATTCAAAAAGGCGCTGCCGACGCACGGAATTTTTCGCAGTGCGATTCATTGCTGCTGGGGAACAAGTGCGGCGCGCACACCTTCCCTTACATCGAAGTGAAGAACACCAGTTCCAAGGTCGAGCACGAAGCTTCGACGTCGAAAATCGGTGAGGATCAAATCTTTTATTGCAACCAGCGCGGGCTGTCCACGCAGGACGCCGTCAACATGATCGTCAACGGTTTCTGCAAAGAAGTTTTCCGGGAGCTGCCGATGGAATTCGCTGTGGAAGCCCAAAAACTACTGGGCGTCAGCCTGGAAGGAAGCGTCGGCTGAACCGCTATTATGCAATCCCCGCGCAAGCGCGAGGCAATGCAATGGAATTTTTTAACAGAATCAAATGAATCAACCCATACTTGAAATTCGAAATCTGAGCGCGGGTGTTGAGGACAAGCAAATCCTCAAAGGCATCGACTTGGCCATCAATGCCGGGGAAACGCACGCCATCATGGGGCCGAACGGCAGCGGCAAGAGCACGCTGGCCGCGGTTCTCGCCGGCCGCGCCGGATATGATATCACTGAAGGAGAAGTGCTTTACTGCGGCAAAGATTTGCTCGACATGGATCCCGAGGAACGCGCGCGCGAAGGACTCTTCCTGGCGTTTCAATACCCGGTCGAAATTCCCGGCGTGAACAGCCAATACTTCCTCAAGGCCGCGCTCAACGAAGTGCGCAAACACAAGGGCGAACCGGAGATCGATGCGATGGATTTCCTGGAGCTCGTCAAAGATAAAATGAAACTGCTCGAGCTAAAGCAGGACCTGCTGCGCCGCTCGGTAAACGAGGGGTTTTCGGGGGGCGAAAAGAAGCGTAATGAAATCTTCCAAATGGCTGTGCTCGAACCAAAACTGGCTGTGCTCGACGAAACGGATTCCGGCCTGGACATCGATGCCCTGAAGATCGTGTCGAACGGCGTCAACCATCTGCGGGGTCCCGACAACGCTCAATTGGTCATTACTCACTATCAGCGGCTGCTCGATTACATTGTGCCGGATTTTGTGCATGTGCTCGTGGATGGCCGCATCGTGCGCACCGGAGACAAACAGCTCGCGCTCGATCTGGAGCAACACGGCTACGATTGGATCATCAAAGAGCAGCCTGTGCCCGCGTAAAGCCAGTGTTCAGCGGAACGCTGAATACTTTCCCGATTTCGCAACTAATTCCGTTCTGCACTGTTCAATTCGTTGCAGCGGTTGGTAACAGGCAATACGTGAACGCTTTGTAATCATAACTAAACCCGCCTGTTGCCTCGTTCACGCCGCTGGAAGAGAAAGGCAACAATGCAAACCAAACAAAAACAGACAGATCCAAACGGCTTCACGCTGGTCGAAATCATGATTGTGGTTGCGATCATTGGACTATTGGCATCCATCGCGATTCCGAACTACATGCATGCGCGAAAGGTCGCGTATCAGAAGACCTGCCTGCAAAACCTGCGGCAGATTGATGGCGCAGTGGCGTCGTACGCGCTGGAATCCCGCAAAGACGCGGGCCAGCCGGTGACCTACGACGACATCAAAGTCTACATGGACAAATCCGTGGTCTGTCCTGCGGGGGGGAAGACGTTCGACGACAGCTACACCGTCGCGAACATCGATTCACCTACGGCTTGTTTGCGTGTCGTTTCAGGCGAATTCGCGCATAAGCGTTGAGGCAAATGATCCGGCGGCTGAAGCATTTGTTGCTTCAGCCGCCTAACTTCAGTGGATTAAAAGAAGATTGGGTTTTGTGACGGTTCGTTCGCAGTTTTTCTCCTCCACTTTTCCACCAAGGGGCTTATTCACCGCTGTGGATAACTGGTGAATGACCCTGAAAATCTAGCCAAAAGAGGCAAGTTTTTGCTGGGAATAACCTTGGGGTAATTTTTTTTAGATTTTTCTTGTATCCGCAATAGGTTGGGGGTAGGGTCCAACATCGCCCCCACTAATGGGGCTTAGAGGCTTCCCACAGAAGCCTTTATTTGTTGAAACGGCAGATTCAAACCCTTCTGTCGGGGTGTTGTTGAGGTCGGTCAACAACACCGCGGCCGAACAAAACTCAGGATATCATGATAAACATCAGTGCTGAAGTATCGTCCCCTGCTGTTGCCCACCAAAACCGTCGTCGCGCGGGCGCTGTGCCCGCTGGCCGCAATGCCAAACGTCAGCCGGCTGCCGCCAGAAGCATGCTCGAAATCGAGCGCACCTTCAGCGATCCAAAAATCAATCCGTTTGATCAACTGGAATGGGAACGCCGCTCGGCCGAAATCACGGACGACGCCGGCAAAGTCATTTTCAAACAGGACAACGTCGAAGTCCCGAAATCATGGTCGCTGCTGGCGACGAAAGTGGTCGTTTCAAAATATTTCTATGGCGAGCAGGGAACTTCTGAGCGTGAAACCTCGGTTCGGCAGCTCATTCATCGCATTACGCGCACGATTGCTGATTGGGGGGTCAAAGATGGTTATTTCAGCAAAGCCGATGGCGAAGTGTTTTACCAGGAGTTGACCTGGCTGTGCGTCAACCAGTATGGCGCTTTCAACTCGCCCGTGTGGTTCAATGTCGGTCTCTATCACCAGTACGGCATCGGCAAGACTTCGAGCAAGGGCAACTGGTATCCCAATCTCAAGACCGGCAAGGCGGAACGGGCCGCGACACAATATGAATACCCGCAATGCAGCGCCTGCTTCATTCAATCGGTCGATGACAACATGGAATCGATCATGCGGCTGGCGAGCAGTGAGGCGATGCTGTTCAAGTTCGGCTCCGGGACTGGAACGGATCTCACGCCGTTGCGTTCGAGCAAGGAAAAGCTGAGCGGCGGCGGCCGGCCGAGCGGGCCGCTCTCCTTCCTGAAGGTGTACGACCAGGTCGCGAACGTCGTGAAGTCCGGCGGTAAGACGCGGCGCGCCGCCAAGATGAATACCCTGCGCGATTGGCATGGTGACATCGAAGAATTCATTGATGCCAAACAAAGGGAAGAGAAAAAGGCCTGGGCCCTGATCGAGCAGGGCTACGACGGCTCATACAATGGCGAAGCGTACGGCAGCGTAATGTATCAAAACGAAAACCTGTCCGTTCGCGTCAGTGACGAATTCATGCAGGCGGCGATCGACGGCAAGGAATGGTGGACGCGCACGGTCACGACCAATAAGCCGTTGGCCCGCAAGGAAGCTTCGGTGTTGTTTAACAAAATTGCCGAAGGCACATGGATTTGCGGCGATCCGGGCCTGCAATACGATGGCGCGATTCAAAAGTGGCACACATGCAAAGGCACCGAGCCGATTCATTCCACGAATCCGTGCTCCGAGTATGTGTTTCTGAATAACACCGCCTGCAATCTTGCGTCGTTGAACCTGATGAAGTTCAAGCGCGAGGATGGCCGGTTTGACGTCGAGCGGTTCAAAGCGGCCGTTCGCTTGTATATCACCGCGCAGGAAATCCTGGTGGATAACGCAAGCTATCCCACCAAGGAAATTGCCGAGAACTCGAACATCTACCGCACCCTGGGCCTTGGCTACGCGAACCTGGGCTCGCTCATCATGAGCTACGGGCTCTCGTATGACTCCGATGAAGCGCGGGCTCTGGCTGGCGCAATCACGGCCATCATGACCGGCCACGCCTACGAGCAATCGTCCGAATTGGCTTCCGTGATTGGACCCTTTGCCGGCTATCGCGACGCCCGTTGCGCGCATGTCTCCAAGCCACTCGCCCCCGACAATGTCGAGAGTATGCTTGGCGTGATCAAACTGCATCGCGAGGAAGTGGAAAAGATCCAGCCGAGCGCGGATTTTAATTATCTCAAGACCGAGGCCCGCAAGGTCTGGGATGGCGCGTTGCAGAAAGGCCGCAAGGTCGGATATCGCAACGCCCAGGTAACGGTGCTCGCGCCGACTGGCACGATCGCCTTCCTGATGGATTGCGATACGACTGGTATCGAACCCGACATCGCGCTGGTGAAATACAAGCTCCTGGCGGGCGGCGGTCTGCTGAAGATCGTGAATCGCACGGTGCCCGAAGGCTTGCGGCGGCTTGGTTATACTCAGGCCGAGATCGCGAAGATCGTCGGCCATGTTGAGAAGTTCGATACCATCGAGGATGTCGAAGAAATCGGTCAGACGGTCCAGAGCGGTCTTAAACCGGAGCACCTGCCGATCTTCGATTGCGCATTCAAGCCGTATCGCGGCAAGCGCAGCATCCAATATATAGCCCACCTGCGAATGATGGGCGCGGCCCAGCCGTTCATCAGCGGGGCGATTTCGAAGACCGTCAATATGCCCGGCGAAAGCACCGTCGAGGACATTCGCGACGCCTACGTGCAGGCCTGGAAAATGGGGCTCAAGTGCGTTGCCATCTACCGCGACGGCTCGAAACGCTCACAGCCGTTGAATACGAAGAACGGCGCGGACAAACCGGCAGCGGAAGCTTCCGGACTCGATCAGCGCGTCAAAGAACTCGAAGCCGAAGTGGCGAAGCTCCAGGTAATGGCGGGCAAACCGTTGCGCCGCCGGCTGTCTGACACACGCACCGCCATCACCCACAAATTCGATGTGGCGGGTCACGAGGGTTATCTGACCGTTGGCCTGTTCGACGACCAACAGCCGGGCGAGTTGTTTATTACCATGGCGAAGGAAGGATCGACTATCGGCGGATTGATGGACGGCATCGGCACGCTCACGAGCATGGCGCTACAATATGGCGTTCCGCTCGAAGCGCTCGTGCGCAAATTCGCGCACCAACGATTCGAACCCTCCGGCTTCACCAAGAATCCTGAGTTGCGCAATGCCTTCTCGATCACCGATTACGTGTTCCGCTGGATGGCATTGCAGTTCATTCCCGGCTACCGCGAGGCGAACGCGCCTAATCGCAGCCAGCCTGAACTCGCCATCCCCGGGTTGCTCGAAGAACTCAAGAAAAAGGTGAATCGTCCGGTGCCCGAGCTGTCGTTATCCGAGGATACGGATATCGTCGATTTGCCCGCCGCCCATAGCAATGGCAATGGCAACGGTTCTCCAAACGGCCACGGAAACGGTAACGGCAACGGTCACAGCGGTTCGGCGCACGCGCATGAATCGGCCGGCAAGACAACGGTCGGCACCCTGAAAATAAAATCGCTCAGCGATTCAGTGGCCCATTTCCAGCAGGACGCCCCGCCGTGTCCGAAATGCGGGCACGTGGCCGTGCGCAATGGGGCTTGTTACAAGTGCCTGAATTGCGGCGAGAGCCTCGGCTGCTCGTAAGCAACAATCTTCGTTCATCTTGTTGACGGGAAGAACGAACTCCGGCGAGTCCCGGCTTTTGAGGAAGGCTGGGCTCGCCGGAGAGCTCTTTTTTGCCCATGAACGACAACACTAAAATCACCTTCATCAAAGAAGATCCGTGGCGGATTTTTCGGATCATGGCGGAGTTTGTTGATTCGTTCGAAACGCTTTCCCAGGTCGGCCCCGCAGTGACAATCTTTGGCTCAGCCCGGACACCGCGGACGGACCCTTATTATCAGAAGGCCGTTGACCTCGCGAGCGAACTGGCTCGGAACAAACTCGCAGTCATCACCGGTGGCGGTCCGGGCATCATGGAAGCCGCCAACAAAGGCGCGTACCTGGCGAAGGGAAAGTCGATCGGCCTGAATATTCAATTGCCGCACGAGCAAAAAGGAAACCGATACGCCAACATTCCTCTGCACTTTCATTATTTCTTTTCGCGCAAGGTTTGCTTTGTGAAGTACAGCATCGCGTTCGTCTTCATGCCGGGTGGTTTTGGAACACTCGATGAATTTTTCGAAGTGCTAACGCTGGTCCAAACGCGGCGCATCCCGGAATTCCCTTTGATTTGCCTCGGACGCGAGCACTGGGCTGGGCTGTTCAAATGGCTCAAGAGCAGCATGCTGGAGAAGGGCAAATTTATCAGCCCAGGTGATCTTGACCTGGTGAAGATCACTGACGATCCCCACGAAGCGGTCGAGATCATTCTCGATTACGAGCGGCGCGTGGGACCCCCGGAGGTCATGCCCAAAGCCTTCGCCTGACGTTATCTTCCGCCTTCTCTGCGTCTTATTTTGAGGCAGTACCTGGATAGGCCTGTCGGAACCGCGGTTTCGGCGGTCTAAGGTTTTTTGCGTGGGGTTCTTACCCTATTGAAGATTTGACCTGAAACTTTCATTGTCGGTTGCATGCAACGTTCTGGAAGACTTCACCATCAATTCAGCCCGCTCGAAGCTGCAGACAAACCCAACTTCAGCGTTGTGATTGCATATGAGGATCTCGACGCGGGAAAGAACGCTCGCAGGACTTACGACCATATCGCCCACGAACTTGGATATGATTGCCAGTTCATCAATGAGATGTGGAACTTCGATGTGCTGGGTCTGCCACGGTTGCGTGAGATGGCCGCCAACGATGCGCGCCAGGCTGACATGATCATCATCGCCTGTCATGGTGATAAACCGCTTCGCGATTCAGTCAAAGCGTGGATGGAGCTTTTGATGACTGAAGAAGTGAACGCCATCGCTTTGGTCGCCCTTTTTGATTCCGCCAACCTGGCCAGTTCTGCGACGCGCGAAATCCGCGAGTACCTGGGGCAGGCTGCCAGTCGCTGCAACATAGAATTCTTCGCGCAAACGGATCCCTGGCCCAATCACAACCGTGCGTCCGGACCGCTTCAAGCGTTACCGTCCTGGGCTCCGAACTCCAGCAGTGATGCGCTGTCTGCCTCTCTTGAGTTCCGACAACGGCATGAGGCATTCCCGCATTGGGGTATTAATGAATGATTCCGTCCGCTCAACCCTAGATTTGCACTAGTATGGCTCGTAAACTAAAGTATTCGGAAAAGCAGCTTTTTGAAGAAATCATCCGGGAGGCCGAACCGGCATCAATCGAGATCAACGCCGAGGCGTTCCTTCAACGACTCAAAGAGCAGCAAGAGACTCCGTTTCCGTTGAATCACCTTGCTTTGTGGTTGACCAAGGATCCGCTGCCTCAGTGTTAATCTGAGCGCGAAGTCTCTCCGTTTTCCCTGAAACCCCTGAAGGGAAACCGTTTGCCATAATCTCCTTTCCTTCGAATTTTCTCAACCGTCAGCCGTGGGCACCGTTTTGGCGGGGTCAAAGGACGACGAAAATACTGCCAAGGCCCCGTTGAGGAAACGCCGCTCAGTCATCACAGTAAGCCATGCGGATGCTTGTTCGGTGGGCGTTTTATACGATTGGGATTCCCAATCTGATCAGTTTTGTCTTTGCGACTGGCCTCGGCGTTTTGCTTTCAGGGTTTATGCCGTCCAGCTGGCGCGGGATTTTGCTGGCGGTGGTCGATTTTGCGAGCGGACTCGCCAGCGTTTTCGCCGGCGTGTTTTTAGCCCGGCTCCTGGGTTTCGAACCGAGCATCCTTTTGCCAATGATTTCCGGCCTTTGGTTGGCCATTCATTTCTCGCCAAAGAACAAAATGTCGGAGTTTTATCTGGCCACCCTTGGGGTGGGCGTCGGCTGGTGGCTTTACATTTGGTTTGTCTTGCCAAACGGGAGTTGAACCGTTTAATGGAAACCCGTTGAGCGAACAAACGGCCTTTTCTCTAAACTCCTCCTTGCCCAAGGGGGAGGCGCAAATAATTTCGTTGAACTGCGCCGGCCACACTTCGCGCGGATCGGGCACGGGCTAAATCGTGGAACTTCGCAAAGCCATCATCACTGCCGCGGGCAAGTCTCAGCGGACGCTGCCGCTCCAGACATTGATCGATCGCGATGGCATCAGCAAAACTGCTTTGCGCATCGTCATCGACGAAGTCCGCTCCGCTGGCATCGAAGATATTTGCGTCATCATTTGTCCGGGCGATCAACCGGCCTACGAAGCCGCAGCCGGACAAGGCGGTCGGTTGCGGTTCATCGAACAGAAGGAACCGCGCGGCTATGGCCATGCGGTTTATTGTGCCCGTGAATTTGTCGGACGAGATCCCTTCCTATTGCTCGTGGGCGATCACCTTTATGTCACTGGCGCGCAAAAACGAGCCGCCCAGCAGTTGGTGGAAATCGCCGCTTCCGAAGACTGTGCCGTTTCTGCGGTCCAGGCGACACACGAAAGTAAACTGCCGTATTACGGCGCTGTCGGCGGGCATCTTGTCGCCGGGCGCAAGGGCGTTTACGAAATTACCGAGGTGCTTGAAAAGCCGACACCGACCGAAGCCGAGCAACGACTGGTGG
>Ga0068871_100001293_pt1 | contig 16738 bp, 20 predicted proteins | sample KBSMisM72_FD_72750 | JGI IMG/M metagenome (GOLD analysis project Ga0068871, IMG submission 72750) | Miscanthus rhizosphere microbial communities from Kellogg Biological Station, Michigan, USA - KBS Miscanthus M7-2 | ecosystem: Host-associated > Plants > Roots > Rhizosphere > Soil ... | reverse complement strand
AATCGATCGAAGCGTGCTGCCCAGAGCGCGCAGCTTTGGGTGGTCGGGCTCGGGCTCATCAGCAAGCTGGTCTATCTCGGCTGCGATAGCCTCAGCGGCTTGTTCCTGCTCCGGAGTTAGCCCAAGAACGGGAAGCGCCGGAAGCACTGCCTTGCTGAACCTCTGCAAGGCGGCGATGTCCACGTGTTGGTCGCCGACGGTGCCAGCCGACTGGACGACATATGCCGAACCGATTGCCACATTGCCGGTAGGCCCGCTGATGGTGACCCGCTGATCGGGTCCTGGTGTCGCGTGCAACGGTGTCTCCAAGGGGTCGCAGTCGTATCGGTCCACACAGACGTAGCCGCGCTCGGTGAGTCCTCCAACTGTGGTACCTGGCACGGACCCTCCGCCTTTGCTGATGAATCCTGCACGGAAGAGCCAGAGGGCCGCTTCGTTCGCGTCAAGGATCGAAGAAGCTACACCGGCGATGATGGATGCTGGCGAGCCGAGGAAGTCAGCCATGGTGACGGGTTCAGTCCGCCGTTCAGAGAGCTCGTGTTCTCCGATCCAGCGCATCAGTGCCACCCGTCGTAGGCGGCTGCGGTGCTCGTCTCGATACACCTCTCGTATGCCTTCCAAGGCTGATCTTCCTCTATCGGTGAGTACGAACGCCCAAGGGCTCCGGGGGAGCGAACTACCCACCAGCTGACACTGACCGTCCAGTCGTAGCGGAATCCACCACGCATACCCGTCATCCATCAGTTCCTGAACGGTCGAGGCGAGTTCTGCACCTTCGACGGGCCCACCGGGGAGTAGGGGTGGGACGCAGTCAGCTGTGGGCCGGCCTAGTCCTAGTCGCACTTGCAGATCGCGCTGGATGCGCAGCTGAACCATCGGAATCTTGCCAGTGAGGAAAGCCTCGGGCCAGGGGACAAACGGAGTGGAGCGGTCGAACGGTGCACCGTACTCGCTTGGCCCACCGACTTGGTACAACCAGGCCATGAAGAGATGGCGGAGCTGGGTGTCCCTGGAAAACAGCATGTCGGACTGATGTTGAGGCGGGCTGTCCGCAGTGTCGTCGCACGGTGGTCTCGTGGAGAACGACCGCGCCAGGCATTTCACCATCGGGTCGGGCGGCAGTTCGAGTATCGACGGATCAAGACGCTGCTGCCGGACGAGTTGGCTAAATGCCGAGTCGACGTTCGCGAGGATGAACTCGTAGGCGGCTTCGACGTAATGCCGCGAGAGCGCTCTGGGGCCCTGGGGGATGATAGATCGCAACGGAACCGTCTCACCTCTACTCGTGTGATACCACACGCTCCCATCGAGAGTCAGGACAATGTTTTCCCAGTATGGGATCTGCGATGCAGCGTCGACGGACTCGCGCTTGTGGATCCGCAGGCCGATGGCCGTCCCGATCCTCGTATCCATCGGGATGTGGCGCCGGGTCAGGTCGTCCCCTAGGTTCTTTGCCACTGCAAGGATCCGGATGATGCGGCCTGCCTGCACTAGCCCAATCCTCTCGAACTAAGCACCACGGGGGTAAGTACCTTTGCGACTAGTCCTCGCCGTACGTGAGATGGCCAATGCAGCTTCCAAGCGAGAGTTGTCTAACCGATGGAAGTTCTGCTGCACGAAACGCTACTGCGAGACCGCTTGGCGGATTGCCGACCTCAGGACTGTCTTACGCCCAGTCCTTGCCTTCGTCAACGTCGTAGGGCCATGGATGACCACTGAGATCCTCGAGTGTGAGCAGCTCCCTCACTGACTGGGCCCAGGTGCGAATATCCAGGAGTTCAAGGAGAAGGCGCTGCATGTCAGATGCCTTGATCTCGACACCGCGGATGTCGTTGTGGGCGCGCAGAACAACCTGCCCTGACTTAAGCTTCTCCTGGCTCGGGGGAAGCACCCAGTCAGCGTGCAGGCCCACCGACTGGAGTGCCCTGAGCAGAGAGTCGCTCGACACCGTGACTACATAGACCGATGCGTCGGTGATCAGATTGGCACACGCGACCGGGTTCAGCGGGTAGATGGCCCATGGCGGATGGATCGGAGACCGTGCGGCCATGTCATCACTGCCGAAGAACAGATACTGGCCGACATCGAGGATGCCGGCGCGCCGTAGGGCACTTTCATAGGCGCGGCCGGTCTGTTCGAGGAACTCTTCTTCTGACCAGCATTCATAACCGCGGCGCAGGTCAGCGGCGAACATGACCCTGCCGCCGGGAACTTTCATGCCGACGACGCCGCGGTCCGTCGCCATCGTGAACGCGTCGCGCAGCATCGACAGATGCGTCTTATACGGCACGTTGAGTGCGACGAAGTGGCCTTCGGGATCGTCAGGCAGTGGTCCGCCGTCCCTGAGCGCTTCTTCGGCGAGCTTGTTTCGTCGCAGCTGTTTTGACCGTCGCCGGTTGACGTCGGTCTTGATCTCGTAGAGGTACGCCTCGTACTCCTTGCTAAGCGACTTGAACAGCGTCGCATCGCCGATGCGGAGGCAGGTAGTCAGATCATGCATGAGGACAAAGTGGTCTTCGTCGTCGGCCCACTGAGCGATGAAGTCGCGCTCTGCTTGGAGCCCCGCCTTGCCGGCCATCTGACCAGACGGATCGTTACGGGAGGGAGCTACGATTACGCGCCGGTCATAGCTGAAAATGCGCCATGCCAGCGCATCGGCGATCGAGCGTAGCTGCCGGTCGACACGTTCGCACACGTCGATCTCTAGGTCCCACGTCTGTGGCTCTGACAGACCGCCATCGGATCGCAGCGTGGGGACAGTGGGAGGTAACGCCTTACCCTCCCGAAGCCGTTTCGCTACGCCTCTGCATGCCAGGCGATGCTCCTGAACGGTCAGGACCTTTTCCAAGAGCAGCTCTTGGAAGCGCGATTAGTCCCGGTAGGTCCGGCACAGGCGCAGCTCGGTGATGAGTTGCACGAGATCGCGGTACGCGTCCTGCTGGATGGGATGGTTCAGTACCCTGATTGCCCAGCTTCGTTCTTTGGAGCCATATCACTTGGTAGTATGCGCGCTCTTTGGTAGATCTGAAATTGCAGAGTTCACAACGCTGGTCAACCGAGGCCGAGGCGCTTGAGGTAGATCACCACTCCCATTCGCTGTGGCCTCGTATATTCCATCGTGAGCGAGGGCTCTTGGCTCCTACACTCTGCAGTATGGACCTCCGGCGGATGCTGAAGCAGCTGCAGGCCGCGGTACGCGCCGAGAAAGACGTACCGCCAACCTACGGCCGGCAGAAGGTGCTTCCGAAGGAGCTCCGTACCGCAGATCAGCATGGACTGAGCGTTAGTCCGGAGATCGTGCACAAGATTGAGGAGCTAGTAGCTGCGCTGCTGGCTGATCCGTGCTACGAGCATCTCGACAAGGCAGCGGATGACGCGGTGTGGGAGTTCGTGTGCTACGCCGCAGTGCAACGCAGCACGGACCACGTTGGTGCGTTCCTGAAGGAACGATACGAGGACGGCTTCTCGACTACTGTCCGGTTTGGCGTCGAGTACCTGACGGTCGGCCAATCCTTCGCAGTGCACGACGTTACGTTCATGCCACTGCCAGATGCTGACAGCGAGGCGGGCCAGTATTTACGGCTCGACGACGGGTGCGGGGCGATAGCGTGCGTCGAGGTGTTCGGGTCGCATCTTGGCCGGATGATTGAGCGCGGCCGGGAGCGAGCGCTCCATGCGCTCAGGGTCCTCCGCATCAGCCTTGCGAACGCTCATGCGCTGGACCACACACAGCTACGGTTCCGGCTCAGCCAGCTCTACGTTGCCGGTGACTGGGGGCCTGGATTCCTAAGACACCGCGATCGGCCGATAGCGTTGGAGCTCCCCCAACCACCCGGGGAGCTGCTCGCGAGGTTTACGCTGCTGCCGATTCGATTCGATGAGACGACAGAGATCGGACGACAGGCCAAGCTCGCGTTGGGCTGGATTGACGCGGCTCAGCTTGCGCTTGATCCGGTGCAGCGAGTGGCGTTTCTGTTCTCGGCGCTGGAAGCGATGCTTGGTGACAAGTCCTCCGGACTCAAGGCACCGATGCTCGTCTACTACCGCACACTGCTGGGCCAGGTCGTCGATGGGGGTTTCCCGCACCCGAGTCGGCTATACGTGTTCTACGACGAGGTTCGGTCGAATGCAGTGCATGGCGAGGCTGTCCCCGTGTTCACGACCGATGAGGTGAGTCGGCTCGAGTGGACTATTCGAGACGCTCTCTCCGAGCTGCTGAAGCTCTGCGAAGAGCGACGCCTCACGAAGCGCTCACAGGTGCGTGCAGCATTGCTGGCGACTGATGACGCACAGCAGACGTACAAATGGCTCCAGTCGTACACGCCGGCGGAATGGTGGCGACGCTGGTCACCATGGGGCACGTCAGATAGTGACACGCGCTCTAGCGACAGTCAGGCACCCACAACAACTCTGAGCGGAGACGGTGAGGACAGATCGTGAGCTGGCTGAGTGATGGCAGCGATATCGGCACGATAGCTACGGGCCTGTCGGCAGTGACGGCTGCGTTCGTCTGGACAAAGGGCCAGGTTCGGGGCTGGAAGCAGGAACGCGCGGCGAAGGCGCGGCGGAACTGGCACGGATACATCGAGCTCGGCATGATCGACACCTGGAAGGTTCGGCTTGTCGAAGAGCCGAAGGAGCCGACGGCCATCGTGATGCTCGAAGTCGTTACGAGCGACGGTAGTCCCGATGACCAGAATGCCACTGCCATGCGGCGGCGTGTTCAAGCAGACGGCTACGTGAGTCGGAGTCCCACTCCCGGCGAGTTCGAGTTCCTGAAGTTCCAGCACAACGAGCACGGGTATGGCAAGGGGGAGCGGATCGAGTGAGACGGCTACGTAAGCCGTAGGCCAGCAGGTTCGGCCATTCTTGAACAGTACTGGTCACGCAGCGGTGGGTTCGCTGCTGACTGGTCAGAGGTTACGCGACGAAACAGTCACCACTGTTCAGCCTCTTGATGGTTGATGCTGTTCAGCCGGCTAGGCCGCCCACAACGTAGTAAACCTCAATCTGGACGCTACATTTGGTGCAGCGCTTTGTCCGGTAGAGCCCTTGGGTACCTGGGGCTCCGCCTGGTCCAGGGCGTTCTGACACTGTCTCGAATGAGTGGCTGCCCGAACTCTTCTTGGCTCCGCAACGACGGCACTCGCCAGCTTTGACACATGTGCCGGGCGGCTCGATAGGCCATTCGGAGCGAGGTGGCCATACGTGGAAACCAGGGAAACAGGCCATGTCACGATCCCTTCGGAGGTCCTCTGCTCCAGCATTGGCGCGCCCGATCCGTGGTCTGAATGTCTCATCAATCGAGCACTGGAAGCCTAAAGAGGTGCGATGTGTGAGGCTGATGGCGTCAAACTTAGGGTGCAGCTAACGGTGCAGCCCGCTCATATCAGAATCGTCCGGGATGGTGATTTTGGCAAGCAGTCAGCTGCTCCGTTTCAGTTTGCCCTTCTCGCCCCATCAATCCAGGCTTGTGGAATCAGCCGCTCACCATTTCTGAAGTTGTGTGCAACAGACTCCTGAAACCAGGCCTCCGAGAGGTTCGCGTGATCGCACACGATGATCTGCATGTCGGGTGCGAGCTCTCGAATCAGGTCGTAGATCAACCGGAACAGCCGTCTGACAGCCTCGCCGTCGCTGTCGCGGCTCAGGACACCGGACTGCTTGTCGACCTCTGATTGAAACCACACCTGCGTGGGCTGGTCGAGCATGAGCACTCGTGGCACTGGCCGGCCTTGGTGGACGAAGTATCGGTGTAGCGCCAGGTGCGCTACGACGTGGTAGCCCACCCAGTTCTCACCGCTGCCGATCCGGAAGAGCGGCGCCGGACCCTGCTCGGTATCGGCGACCACAGTCAACTTGTTCAGGTCGAGCCTGACATCCACGCCGGCAAACTCAAGTTCGAGGGCGTCCGCCCACCGAGTCATGTCTCGCCCGATGACGTTGAGCCGAGTGGTCAGCTGCTCGCGCTCTTCATCGGGGTCGAGCTCGGCTTCGAGCGCGTCAACTCGGTTAGCCGCATCAACTCGGAGCTGCCTCAAGCGGCGCAGTTCGCCATCGGATGATGCCGAAGGAAGAGATTGCAGCATGGCGTGGATACGCCCGCGAGTGAAAGCAATCCTGGCGTCGAGGGCAACCTGCTCAGTGGCCGTGGCCGCGGCGGTGATCGACTGGTGTGCTGCGTCAGCCGCACGCAACCGTTCACGGAGCGCGGCTGCCTTCGCATCGAGCTCGGTGATGGCAGTTCGGCGTGCAGGCCGAACACTGTCGATATTGGTCAGCTGTGCCTGAAGGTCGTGCAGGCTTTGTTCGAGCTCCGCTGCTTGCGGATCTGGCTGGTCAAGGGTGCTGTGGCATAGCGGGCACCTTGTGTGTGCATCGCTGTCTGCTGGGTCAGCGGTGTGCCCGAGTCCAAGCAAGTTGAGACTCGTCAGTCGAGCAGTTTGTGTGGCGACTGCAGCTGCAAAGCCCTGTTCCGCGCTTCCCTGTTGTAGGAGAACTTCGCGGTCGCCGCTGACTGCGCGGAGTTCGTTGCGTAGTACTTGGCGCTGCTCGTCGAGCGCTGCAAGTCGGGCAGCACTCTCCGCGTCGAGGCCACGAGTGGGACGTTCAGTTGTCGCAGCTGAGTAGAGCGCAGCGATCGCGGCCACTCGGTCCGGTTGTTCCCGCGGCGTCACGAGGCCAAGGGCGTACGCTTCCTGCCACAGCGCCGAGAGATTTGCTTCCGCAGATGAGTGAACGTCTTTGGCCCGTCGGAGATTGGTGTCCGCGCTCTTGAGTGCTCTTCGCGCCGCCTGCAGCTGCGCACGTCTAAGCGCTTGATCGCGAGCAACCGCTCCCAAGAAGTATGGGATGGTGTCCTTCAGCGTCTGCGCCATGTACGACTCGCCCTGACGGTGGAACAGCAGGTTGCGGTCTGCTATTTCGCTCTGCCGTTGTAGGCAGAGGAGCGTTGCGTGCCCGATGTTGGCTTCTAGGGGAGCACGCGTTGAGCCCGGTGGCGGCTCGTGAAGGTTTTCCTCGATGCCAATGCGCCGACCGAGCTGTTCCCGCACCGAAGTTGAGTCCATGTCTGCACGCAGCTCGTCGAAGTCGAGTGGCTCAAGCTCCGCGCCGAACCGCAGCATTGCCAACTGGGTCGTACCGCCCCGGGCGGGTGCGGGCCGGCCGACGAATGCACGGTTGCCGCCGAGCTGAAAGAGAACTGCATACCACGCGACCGTCTGCGTGATTGGCCCGATAGGCATCTGCACTTCATCTCGGCCGAGGCAGAACTCGACGATGTCAAGGAGTGCACTCTTGCCTGTCTTTGACTCGCCCGTCACGACGTTGAGCTTGCCCGGTGCAAAGGGCAGCACACGCTTCGATCCGGTCGAGCTATAGAGAACGATCGCGAGGATCTGCACAGTCTCCTAGGGTGCCACGCCAAGGACGGCAAAGATAGTCGCAGGGCTCTCTGACTTCGCCATCCAGCGGCCTGCGAGGTTAGCCTTGCGGATGATTTCGCCTAGCTCTGGCGGGATCTCAAACCCCTTTGGACGTCGGCGGCTCGTTACACCGAGACGGTCACCATCCATCTGAAAAACATCGTGGGCGAGACCGAAACGAAGGCCTTCGCGAACGTGTTCGACAAGGCCGGTTGCGCGCTGCGGGAATCCCGCTCGTAGTACTGGGTTTCGAGAGACCCACGTTGCGAGATGCGTTCTCATTGATCCGGGCAACGCTTCTCGCGTTCCGCGGTGTAAAACCATCGGCGCTGCCACGAATGAAAGCATCCAGGGCATGCCATTGCCCGATTCTTTCTGATACCCACGGCCAGCTTCGGCGACGATGGTCGCAACGAGCGCTGGGTTGAGCATGGCCGCGACCACAGGTGGACGCTCTGCCCAGGAAACCAACCGAATGCTCCCCTCGCCGACTCAGCCTTCTTACGCACGAACCTGGAGCAGTTGCGCTACACGTTCCTGGAAGTCCGTGTGCCAGCCTACGGCTCCTCCGTCGGCGAGTACGTGCCGGCGCCCGCGAGCGAAGAACGCATCGTTGTACTTGGGTCGAACCGTGATAGACGTTTGCTCTAGCAGCGTGCGCAGCAGGCTCCGTCCAGCTGCTTGCTTTCCCACTTCATCTGCATCCGCGTCGAGCTCATACTGCATAAACTCGAACGCGCGTTCCCATTCGTCGACAAGCTCCGCCTCGAACCGTTCGAGTTCATCAACCCCTACGAGGTCCTCGTCAAGCCACCGCACAGCCTGGGTGTAGGCGCGGTAGTAGTCGACGATGGCCTTCTGTAGGTTCCTCGGCGGGTACGCGATCCAATTTAGTTGCTGGACGAACATGTTGTCTCGGTACTGCTGCGCGAGTGCGGCTTCATCCACGTCGGTAATACCGACGAGGGTCGGCAATGTTTCGGGGGTGAACTTGTCTCGAATGCTCGAAACGGCTTCTTGCGCGAGACTGACGTCGACCCTTGAAATCCGGCGCTGCAGCAAGGCAAGGGCTTGGACGTCCCACCACTGCCAGACCATGGCCATGAATGCATCGCCTTGCCCTCTGGGAAGAGCCCAATGCAAGCATGCCCGTGCGGCGGCATCTACGTCTTCGATGTGTGGCGACTTGTCGACGACCCGGATGCGGTGGATGAACGCCTTCTGGTCGGCAGCTGACAGCTGAAGGAACCGTTGGCGTATCTTACGCGTCGACTCAGCCCCGTCTTCGCTGGCTACCTCCTTGAGTCGAGCAAGCGCTGCGTCCTCGTCGCGTCCTTCAGCTCGGAGGGCGGCCATCGCTGAGCCAGGGCTGGCTTCCTGTGTGGTGATCAGAATGAGGGTCGGGCCATCCTGATCATCGGGTGACGCTTCGTCCATCCAGACTTGAAGTGTCTTCCACACGTCAGTAGCTCGATCCGTTAGCGAGCGTTGCGTGCCCTCATGGTGCTTGACTTGCAGGAGCTCTGTCGGACTGCCTGCTTGTTCCCACGCAATATCGTCATACAGCTCGATGGAGATAGCAGCATCAGGACGCTCGCTGCCGGAACGGAGCAGCTCGACCAACGCCCACCACGTTTGGTATTGATACCCGATGGCGTTTGGTGCGGCGCTGTGGGATCCCGGGTCCATCCCTTCAGTATCTGGCTCTCGCTCTACTACGTCTAGGCGACAAACCGGTACACTTGGCGGATATTTTGAGCATCGGCTAGCCGACACGGGCTGTGTAGCAGCATGCGCGATCGACGGTCACTTGTCGTGCATCTAATACGTTAGCTCTGATATTAGCTGCTGCACTGCGCAAGCCCTTTGCCACCACGGTCAGCGGGGAAGATGTAAACCTCAGATATGTATCCCCAGCGTCCATCTAGCCACAGCGCGCGGTACCACCGATCTGACGAGTACGCGCCGCGGTTGTGTTCGATGCCGGCTGATGTGGCGTCTTCGTTGGTCATCTCCTCACCGCGTGTCCAGCAGGTCACGACCAACTTGGCACCGCTCCACATGTCAGTCCCGGACAGCTTGCAGCCACGAGTGGTGCAGTGGGAGATGGTTTCTGAGGAGAGGTACACCGGGGTCTTGTCCTCTACCAGAGACGACGGCCCAATAGCCACCTTGTTCTGCACGACTACTGAGGCAAAGTCTGAAGGCGGCTTCGATGACGACGCTGCGAGCGCCAGTGTGGCGGCGCCGGCTCCGAGCATCCCAATCGTAGCCACAGTAGCGAACTGCCGGTGACGGCGTTTCCAGCGCGGGACGTGCGCCTCGGCGGTGCCTGACTGCTCGCTTGGCACGGTGGGTGTCGGTGCTGCCATGCCAGTCGGCACCGGTTCACCTGATGGCAGCCACGGCGGCAGGACTGAGTCCGTGAACGTAGCTGACGACGGTTCCGCGTCGGCGATCCGTTTCAGCTGAGCCCAGTAAGAGCGCCATGCAGGCTCGTCGCCGTCGCAGGCGTTGACGATAGCGATCGTTACGTTCAGCGTCGGCAATCGCCGCCCTGAGGCTGCTTCCTGCAGTGTACTTGTTGAGTACTTGGTACGTCGTGCCAATTGATCGTATGTCAGCCCTGATTGGTTGCGGAGATCTCTTAGCCAGAAGGCGATCTCTCGTTCCGGTGATCCGTTTCGCTCAATAGATCCTTCCGGACGCCCCATGCTATCCCCTCCCGAAGGCGTGTTTTCCGGATCGCAGGATCATTGTCCGGATCACCGGCCCGACTGTCCAGGTGGGTGCAAGAGCCAACTCACGTCGGGCTTGAGGTTTTCCGGAAGCTATCCGATTCACGCCAGCATCTCTTGGCTGAGCTGTGGCGCTGGCCTAAAAATGACCTTGCGTCACATCTTGGAAGTGACGACCAAGGTTAGAGAGGCAGAGATGATGAACGAGAGCACCGTCCAGACGACGCGGGGCGGAGGGACGGCCAGGAGCAACACTCGCACCCGTCGGCTCACCCTCCTGGAAGCCCTGGCCAGCGAGGCGCACGGGGTGGGTATCGACCGCTCCAATCAGACCACTCAGCCCATGGCCGACGCGTCCGACCAGTAGTCGCCGGCCGTAGGTCGACCCGGCATATAGGTCGGCAGACGGTCGCGGTATGGACTTTTGCAGAGGAGGTGAGAGCCATGGATCAGGAGATTCCTCGTCCCGAGGACCGCACCGAGCGCATCACTGTGCTGGAAGCGCTGGCAGTGGAGAGCGAAGCCGTCGGCATCGACCGGTCGAACCAGACCACGCCGCCGGCCGGTGATGCTTCTGACCAGTAGGGACCTTCGGGGGGCGGCATGCCTATGCGTTTCTGAGGTAGCGCATAGGCATGCCTGGCGGTGGCAGCTAGATGATTAAATCCTTGCAAATTCTATCAGTTACTTTATAGTAAAATTGAATATGAAGTACCCTGAACTCGCTTGCGAACTTTCTGCTCTCCTGATCCAAGATCAGCGTGAAGTAAAGGCGCTTGCGCGGTTAGGTCTCTCTACTGGCGACTCTCAGGATTACGCAGAGCAGAAGCTGACGACACAACGTCTCGTCGCGAAGCGGATGAGGCGAGCGCGTGAGATCCTTCGGGAAGTACATCTCCCGCTACTCAGCAATATCGGTAGAGATGGATGTCTCGCATTGTCTGTACTGGCGCTTCATGCCTCTCTTGGTGATCTTGAAATCGTCCTTCGCGCTTTCGAGCGCTGCTTTGATCTGAACAAGGAAGATTGTGCTTACGATCTCATTCCTGCCATGCGTGATTGGCTGCTGATCCATCAGGGCCAGCCGCAAGAGTTTGGTGCGCAATGGTTGTTTGATCAAGATAACTACCCGTTCTTGCCGACGGTTGCCCGCTTTACGACGTATGGGGAACTCAATGCTCGGCGAGCGGCATACGGAAGGGAGCCACTGCACTGGCCCAAGTCACTTGTCATGTCCGATGACGAGCAGCCGTGGCTTAAGCGCCCTATCGCAGAGGCAGTTATGCGCATGCCAACGACCGACGAGCTCGAACGCGTCATAAGTAAGAGATAAAGCGCTACCGGATAATTCTGTGCACAGAGATTCGAGAGGGTTGATCGCGTGTCCAAGAAGCCTGTACTGATTGCTGCGGCGTCGTTTGACCAGCACGCCTACGGCCCAGTAAGCCGTCACCTGAACGATGCTGGCTATCCGGTCATCGTCTACAAGACCGACAAGTTGCTAGCGGGTGACGACTGCCTCGTCATCGATCTCAGGGATGATAGGCCTCTCGTTTACTACAATGGCGCATCGATTCTGCCGGAGGATATCAGCGCGGCTTGGTACCGGAAGATCGGTCACTTTGGAATCTCCGATGCCGATACACAGCTTGCCAAGCAGCTATACATGAATAATGAGGTAAGGTCGCTGCACGATACCATCTGGCCTTACTTCTATCCCGAGGATGTTTGGCTTAGCGCGCCAGCCAAGATCGGTCAAGCCGAGAGAAAGTTGAAGCAAATACGAGTAGCGCGCGATATCGGCTTCCACGTTCCCGACACGATCGTGAGCAGCGACTGGGGCGCTATTCAAGCCGCGCTGGTCGTGGACGAGAGAACTCGCATAATCGTCAAGATGATACGGGGTGTAATCAGTGACGGGGATAGGATCAAGACGCTCCCGACGACGATACTCGATCAGCGTCGCATTGATGAGATAAAAGAGTACACGTCGCCCTTCCCCGGGCTGTATCAGCCGTACATTGAAAAGGCTCGGGAGTGGCGCGTCACTGTTGTCGGCGACACGGTTTTTCCTGCGGCGATCTATACGGTTGATGCGGCGAAGGACGACTGGCGCAAGCATCAGAATAGCGTTGGCTCTGTCACCTTCAGACGAGACGCGCTGCCAGACGACGTATCAGAATACTGTGTCGCGTATCTCAAGGCGATGGACCTGCGATACGGAGCCTTCGATCTCGTTGAGGAGCCCAGCGGGCGGGTTGTCTTCCTTGAATGCAACCCAGACGGTCAGTATGGCTGGCTTGAAGAGGATCTTGGTTTGCCTATTTCGCACGCCATCGCATCCGAGCTCATGAAGATTGCCCATGTGCGCGGGTAACCTCGCACAGCGCCGAGGGCGCCCCGTCGCCTAAACGCGGGAAGGGCGCCCAGCTGCTACATGAGAGCTAGATGCGGGGTATCTTGTTCGTCAGCCTGCGTGCGCCGCCTCGTACCGCTGCATCTGCTCAGTCGGGATACGACCGCGGTCGCTGATCTCGACTCCCTGATCGCGCAGCCACTCGCGGATGTGCTTGGTGTCGCGCCGCACGGGAGCCCCGCTGCCCTTCGCGCGGCCGGGGACGACGGCGGAGGCTCGAACAGGTGTTGCCGCTGCCACATACTTCTCAAGAGCTGCTCTGAGCTGCTTCTCGTTCTTGCCGTTCAGGTCGATCTCGTACTGCTTGCCATCAAGGCTGAACTTGACGGTGGTCGCGTCCTTGGAGCCGTCAAGGTCATCGAAGACCTCAACTGTCGTTTTCTTGGCCACTGATCTAACCGTTCTAGAGACATTGTGTCAGCCGTGATAGTGCCCGATATCCGACTGTCTAAGCAAGCTGTTGAGGCTATGGCGTATGTCGGGACCGACTGGCTCTTCGCCTACAGCGCGTGTTCCCAGCGCAGTCGACTGTCTCCCTCGACCCAGTACTGATGCCGTTCGTGGGTGACGCGCATCTGAACCGCGGAGATCGCTGGGCTGCCGACTTCGTGCCAACCAGCGATTGCGTCTTCTACGCGGTCCCAGATATGGCGTGGACCGCCCTGGCGAACGGTCCATGCCTGGTTGTCTGTTTGCCGGAGCTCCGCGAATGACTCGCCTCTGACATCGAAGAGGTAGACGGCTGGCCCCTTTGAATCGGATGCGTGGACCAGCTGCGTGTCCGGCGCGGCGAGCTGCGCCAGAAACGCAGGCATCCATTCGGCGAGCAGGTCGGGAGAAAACGTGGCTTCGCGCTCATCGTCGGCGTAGTAGGCACGGGCACGCAGATCGCCACTGAGCGGTACTACGGCCTCAGCGCGTGCCTGCATGAAGGATGACCGGCCGGTGATTCGGCCCTCAGCGGTGCCGTCCTCCTGGACAACTACTTTGGCCAAGCCGGTGCCGTATGACCAAGCGCCGACCGTTGCCAGGATGACGCCACCCGGTGCGGTCTGTCGCAGCCAGGCCTGCGGAATGCGGCGGACAGCGCACGTCGCGATCACCCGGTCGTACGGTGCGCGATACGGATGCCCGAGCAGCCCGTCACCGATCAACGTCCACGTCGAGAAGCCGGCGGCTTCGAGTGCGTCATCCGCACGCTTGCCGACCGCGGGATCGACCTCGATCGTGGTGACGTTGTCGACGCCCAGGCGGCGGCACAGCAGCGCCGTGCTGTATCCGGTCCCGGTACCGATCTCCAGGACGTTGTGCCCGTTGTCGAGATCAAGCTCCTCGATCATGCCGACGACGAGAGATGGGAGTGTCGACGAGGATGTGGGGTTGCCTTCGACTGGCTCACTCACCATGTCTGCCGTGAGACGACCGTTCAGCTGCGTAACCAGGGATTCGTCGCTGTATGCCTGAGCAGCCCAGTCCGCGACCGACACCGAATCGGGCGTGATCGGTGTCCATAGGTAGGAGCCGGCTGGTTGCACGAAGATGCCGGGGCTTAGAAATCGCTCGCGGGGCACGGTCATGACTGCTTCGCGCAGCCGGGAATCCTTCAGGTGGCCGGCTGCTACGAGCTGGGTGACTAGTGCTTCCCGTTCGGCCTTCATGTCCGGCGCGGTCACAGTGCTCCTCGTTCGAGTAGATCGGCGAATGCCGACGCCAGCGGTAGCCCAGTCTCGGCCTCAAGCCACCCCCACTGGCCATTGGGATTTAGCTCCAGCCAGGTGAACTCGCCGTCCTGATCGATACACAGGTCGAAACTCCCAGAGGCCAGATCGAGGTCCTGGAGGTACTTGACGAGCGCCGCGTTCACCCCATCCGGCAACTCGATGACACTGTGCTTCAGTGCGCTGTAGTCACGGCGCCAGTCGAGCAGCTCGGAGTCAATTCGTACCGCGAAGACACGGTCACCGACGACTACGACACGAACGTCTGCGGTCTTTGCCACCTGCGCCTGGAACAGGTGCGGCGTCCACACGACCGATTCGTCGAGCTCTTCGACGGTGACGGGCTCGGTCCACGTCGTCGCGCCGGTACCGTCCTCGGCGACATACGGCGTCCAGCGCAGCGCCTTATAGATCGTCGGGCTGTGCTGTCGCACGAAGGCACGGATCTCGGCTAGGTCGTTCGAGATGAGTGTCGGTGGGACGCGAAAGCCGGAACGCTGCGCGAGGTCGAGTTGCAGGGGCTTGTGCTCAGCGTTGTGGTTCTTCAGCGGGTGATTGAGATACAAACAGCCAGGCAGGTTGTACAGGATGCCGCCCAAACCGAAGCGAACTTGGGCGGCGCTGTGCACTGCATCTGGACCAGACAGCTGGCTGAAGTCCGGCCAGGTTGGGCGGCGCCAGTACAGCGAACGTACCTGGCGCAGGTCGACGGCACGAGATAGTGTCTCCAGCTGGCCGGCCACAGGTTCATCGCCGTAGTGCGCCGAGACAGTGAGGCCGGGGCCGATATCCGCAAGGTTGAAGCGGGCCACGGGCACGCCGCGCTTATTGAGCTCAGCGATCACAAAGTTCGACGTCACGTCTTCGAGCTCTGTAACCACCAGTACCGTGCCCGTGGCCGCCATCTCACTCAGTCCTGTTCGCTGTCTTGGCTCTGGTCCTGGTCGCCCTTGCCATCCAGGTTGGTGCTCTCGGTCATCTGCTTGGTGCCCTTCACGGTGCCGTGCTGCCCCATCTCCAGCACGTCACCGGCGGCGTCCCTAAAGACGCCAAGCTGCGTTGTCGGTTCGAGCTCGACGGTTGTGTACTGTCGGACGGTGATCGAGGGGTATGCGGCCATACGGCCTAGGCCCCATGGCCGCCTTGTCGTGGTGTGCATCTTGCGTACTCCTTCTGCTTATGGTGATCGCTTGCAGCTCGCCTGAATCAAGCTTCTGATTTAGGTACCGCCTCCACACTTCTTGAGTAACGTGCGTTCCGCGACGTCAGTCGCCTTCTTCGGTCCGGCGGACCCACAGGACGGCGCCTACGCGGAAGAATTGGGGTGGTATCGCCTCGAAGTCGAGTCGCACGCCGCTCTCCCAGGCCTTCGAGTTCATGGGGATGATGGTGTAGCCACGGCGAGGGTTGTGAGTCAGCTGCATCCAGGCGCATCGATCAGCGAGGTACACCCAATTGCCGGCCTTGAGATCTGTGACCGGCACTTCGCGTTGATCAGCGACGAAGTAGGCGCCCGCAGTGGACTCAGCGCTCGTGTTCATGCGCCCTCCCACGGTGTCAGGATCTCGACGTGGTCCAGCTCCGCCCAACGAGCATCACTACCGAGTAGAGACCTGACCAGCACACAGCCGTAGTCACAGCGCGGGAACGCACAGGGCTGGACAATCGGCCCACCAGCCGGCGGCAGCAGGACTACGCACTCGATCCCGTCGACCAGCACACGCAGTCCTTCACCCTCGTAACACAACCGCCAGGCGAGGAACTGCATCGGGCGACAGTGCCGACACGGGTGCTCGATGTCGAACGACACATCGGTGCGGAAGTCCTGGCATGCCGCACACTGCAAAAAACCGGGCGGATACTGCGCGGCCAGCGCTTGTGCTGCCTCGTCAGGCGTTAGAAACTCCGTGCTCGCGTACGATTTCACGGTGCCTCCCGCCGCGCCAGGAAGCGGCCAACTGCCTGAAGCGTCTCAGGGCTCCATGCCTCGTGCTCGTCAAACACGAACGCCGAGAACTCACCAAGCTCGTCGCGGCGATGTGCGCCGGGGATACGCCGAGGCAGCGGCTGCGACGGGCCATGCGCTTGGGTGGTGGTCGTGTCGGTGCTGCTGCGGAGAAGGCTCATCACTGCTCACCGACCACTTGTACGAAGCCGTGCTTCTCCACGCGCTCATAGACGGCGTTCACTACCTGACTCGTGCCACCAACCATCTGGAGCGTCGGTACCAGCACGATCACGGCCTGCTGCGCCTTGAGCAGCGCAAACACCTGATCGAGTCCCGTGCGAGCGAAGGCGTGGACTCGGGCTTTCGAGTCGAAGGTTTCGTTGGTACCGCCGATGTCGCGGACCGTCTCGACGATCTCCCAACAGAAGCGAAAGGCATACGCCTCACAGGTAGCGGCCAACTCGTCGAACGTGGCGTCCGCGGTCTCGTCG
>Ga0068871_100001292_pt1 | contig 16740 bp, 13 predicted proteins | sample KBSMisM72_FD_72750 | JGI IMG/M metagenome (GOLD analysis project Ga0068871, IMG submission 72750) | Miscanthus rhizosphere microbial communities from Kellogg Biological Station, Michigan, USA - KBS Miscanthus M7-2 | ecosystem: Host-associated > Plants > Roots > Rhizosphere > Soil ... | reverse complement strand
GGCCCAGTCGAGCATCTTGGAGACGTCCTCAGGCTGGCCATGAATAGTCGCTTCCACGGTACCGTCGGCACAGTTTCGCACCCATCCGGTAACGCCTAGGCGAACGGCCTCGATCCGCATGTACGCACGATAACCGACGCCTTGAACGCGGCCATGGATGACGAGATGTTGGGTTACTTTCACTCCAGTCGCGCGCGCAAAACCCGATCAGATCTCGCGCGACTTACTTGACCCGCATTCCAGGCTGAGCGCCATCGTCGGGACTGAGAAGGAAGATACCCGGACCGTCGCCGCTGGCAGCCAGCACCATCCCCTGAGACTCGCCGAAACGCATCTTGCGCGGCTGCAGATTGGCGACCATGACGGTGAGCCGGCCTTTGAGCTTCTCGGGGTCGTATGCGGACTTGATGCCGGCGAACACCTGGCGCGTTTCGCCGCCGATGTCTAGTTGCAGCTTCAGCAGCTTCTCGGCGCCCTCGACGTGCTGGGCGTCCACGATACGCGCGATGCGCAGCTCCATCTTGCTGAATTCGTCGATCGTGATGTAATTCGGTGCGGCTGGTGTTTCCACGGCGTGCTCCTGCTGTTGGGCGTGGCGTTGCGGCGAGTGCGTGACCGCGGCAGTCGGTTGCAAAGTTTCCTTGTTGGCTTCGACCAGTGCCTCGATTTGCTTGGAATCGATGCGGGTCATCAGGTGCCGGTATTCTCCGATCGGCACGCGGGGATACTCTGGAAGATGTTCCCAGTCCAGTTTGCCCTTCAGGTTCATAAGTATTTCCACCTGCCCGGCAGTGTGAGGCAGGATCGGCTTGAGATAGATCGTGAGAATGCGGAAGGCGTTCAGCAGCTCGCTGCAGACCTGATGCAGACGTTCTCCCTGGTCGGGTTGCTTGGCCAACTCCCAGGGCTTGGTCTGGTCGGCATACTGATTCACCAGGTCAGCAAGGCGCATGATTTCGCGCACCGCCTTGCTGTATTCGCGCCGCTCGTACGCTTCGGCGATCTCGTTCTCGGACGCATACAACAGCAGATCAGGCCGTTCCGCCGCACCCGAAGCACGTCGCTCCGGCTCGATGAGCCGACCGCCGAAGCGCTTGTTGATGAACCCGGCCGCGCGGCTTGCGATGTTCACGTACTTGCCGACGAGATCGCTGTTCACCCGAGCCACGAAATCGCCGAGATTCAGATCGATATCTTCCATGGCCGGACCGAGTTTCGCGGCGTAGTAATAACGCAGCCACTCGGGGTTGAGCCCCTGTTTCAGATAGCTTTCGGCGGTGAGGAAAGTTCCACGCGACTTCGACATCTTCTGACCATCCACGGTAAGGAAGCCGTGGGTGTAGACGCGATTGGGCGTGCGGTAGCCGGAGAATTTGAGCATCGCGGGCCAGAACAAGGCGTGGAAGTACAGGATGTCCTTGCCGATGAAATGAACCATCTCTGCGCTGGAGTTGGCGTGCGCCCAGGCTGCAAAGTCCAGGCCAATTTTCGCGCAGAGGTTCTTGAAGCTGCCGAGATAGCCAATGGGAGCGTCCAGCCATACGTAGAAATACTTTCCAGGCGCCCCGGGAATTTCAAAGCCGAAATAGGGTGCGTCGCGCGAGATATCCCAGTCGTTCAATCCCTGGTCGAACCATTCTCGAATCTTGTTCTTCGCTTCTTCCTGCAGGTGGCCGCTGGATTGTGTCCACTGCTCGAGGAACAGTCGGCAATCCGGGTGCGAGAGCTTGAAAAAGTAATGATCTGAAGACCTGCGTATCGGTACCGCGCCGGAAACTGCCGAGTAGGGCTCGATCAAGTCGGTGGGATTGTAAGTAGTACCGCAGACCTCGCAAGCGTCTCCGTACTGATCCTTGGAATGACAATTGGGACACTCGCCTTTGATGAAACGGTCCGGGAGGAACATCGACTTCACCGGATCGTAGAACTGTTCGACCGGGCGCACCTCGATCAGGCCGCGCTCCTTCAACTTTAGATAGATGTCCTCGGAGATCTGCCGTGTTTCGCTGGAGTGAGTCGTATGGTAGTTGTCGAAGCCGACGTGGAAGCCCGCAAAGTCGGCAGTGTGCTCCTTCCACACGCGCTCGATCAACTGCTCGGGAGAGATTCCTTCTTTCTCCGCGCGCAGCATGATGGCTGTGCCATGCGTGTCGTCGGCGCACACGTAATAGCATTCGTGGCCGCGCATCTTCTGGAAGCGGACCCAGATGTCGGTCTGGATGTATTCGACCAGATGGCCCAGATGGATGCTGCCGTTCGCGTAGGGCAGCGCCGAGGTTACGAGTATCTTTCTTGTTGTCATTCCAGCAGTAAGCGCATTAAACGGCCAGTCTAACAAAGCACTGCGTCAATGCCTAACCGCTCGATGTTAGAATCAAAGCCCTTTGGTCAGTGCCTGTGTCGATGCTCCATATGAGTTCGAGTGAACACGGGCCAGCGAGGTGTGTGCAGTGGCGATCGAAGAAGCACAAGTCAGGGAACTGCTCGGATCCCTCATTGACCCCACCACCGGCAAGGACTATCTCGCCGGCAAGTCGGTCAAGAGCGTGGCGGTGAGTGGTGACGATGTCACGGTGGACATCGTCCTGGGCTATCCCGCGAAGAGCGTGCTCGAGACTGTCCGCTTACAGATCGAGGGTGCACTAAAGGCCCTCCGCGGCGTCGGGCGCGTGAGTGTCAACACCAGCTACAAGATCGTGCCGCACGCAGTCCAGGGTGGGGTGAAACTCATCCCCGGCGTGCGTAACATCGTTGCGGTAGCTTCTGGAAAAGGCGGCGTAGGTAAGTCCACCGTTGCGGTGAATCTCGCGCTCGCACTTGCTGCCGAGGGCGCCACGGTCGGCATTCTCGACGCCGATATCTATGGTCCGTCCCAGCCGCTCATGCTCGGCCTGCAGGGACAGCGCCCCCAGAGCGGCGACGGCAAAACGCTTGAGCCGATGGAAAGCCACGGCGTCCAGGCGATGTCGATCGGTTTCCTCATCGACCTGGATCAGCCGATGGTATGGCGCGGCCCCATGGTGACGCAGGCGCTCGAGCAACTGCTGCGAGATACGCACTGGCGCGATCTCGACTATCTGATCGTGGACATGCCGCCTGGTACTGGGGACATTCAACTCACGCTGGCGCAAAAGGTTCCAGTGACTGGCGCGGTGATCGTCACCACACCCCAGGACATTGCACTGATGGATGCCCGCAAGGGGCTCAAGATGTTCGAGAAGGTCAACATACCGATCCTCGGTATCGTCGAGAATATGGCCACCCACGTGTGCTCCAATTGCGGCCATGAGGAACACATCTTCGGCGAGGGCGGAGGCGAGCGAATGGCCAAACAGCACGGAGTAGCCTTGCTCGGCTCGTTGCCGCTCGATATCAGGATCCGCGAACAGGCCGACTCTGGTAATCCAACTGTTGCCGCTGAACCCGACTCCAACATTGCGCGCGCCTATCGCGAGATTGCCCGCCGGGTCGCAGTGAAGATCGCCGAGAAGCAGCAAGACTACGGCGGTGCATTTCCCAAGATCGTCATCCAGAACACTTGAAGGCTGACTCGAATACCGCCATTTACCCTTCACCCCCTTCACCTCTCACTCTTCACGTTCTATTGCTGCCATGAGCGTCAAGTCAGACAAGTGGATCCGGCGCATGGCGCAGGAACACGGCATGATCGATCCCTTCGAGCCGAGCCAGATCAAGGAGGTCGGCGGCCGTCGCGTGGTGTCGTTCGGCACCTCGAGCTACGGCTACGATATTCGCTGCTCCGAGGAATTCAAGCTGTTCACCGACATCAACAGCACGATCGTGGATCCGAAGAATTTCGACCCGAAGTCTTTCGTTGACGTGCAGGGGAGCTCCTGCATCATTCCACCCAACTCCTTTGCGCTGGCCCGTACGGTCGAATACTTCCGCATTCCGCGCAACGTGCTGACCCTGTGCCTCGGCAAGAGCACCTATGCGCGCTGCGGGATCATCGTCAACGTGACGCCTCTGGAACCGGAGTGGGAGGGCTACGTCACGCTGGAGTTCTCCAACACCACGCCGCTGCCTGCCCGGATCTATGCCAATGAGGGCGTGGCGCAGGTGATTTTCCTGGAAGCTGCGGCGGATGACGTCTGCGAGGTCTCCTACAAGGACCGCGGCGGCAAATACCAGGGGCAGAGCGGGGTAACCTTGCCAAAGATCTGACCTCGGCGGCCCCAGCTTTCAAACGAAGTTTGGGCTGGCATTCCCCTGTGCGGATCTCCAAAGCAGGCACGATTTCCGCTGTAATCCAATCAGCCCGACCTTTGACCCAAAAAACGCTTGCGTCCAGAGGTACGAGCCCTATAATTCGCCAATCTTTTTGTTGTCCCGTAATCCCGCTTGCTTCCCCCGCCCCGACTTGTTTTCGCAATCGGTGGGGAGCAAGCCCTGAGACAGGAGGTCATCATGAAAAGCCAGAGGAACTACTTCCCCAGCGTCGATTTGAAAAACGTGCATATCCCGCTTACGTAGCGTCCCCGAGGAGAAGTAGATGTCCGTCCGCAGCGCGCTGTCCAAGAAGTTCGAATCCGAGCTCCCGCTCGACACCCACCCCGAAATCCGCCTCGACTCCGAGCAAGTCAAGCTTGCCGCCAAGCAACGCTATGACAAGCCGTTCCTGCTGGTCGACCCTCGCATCATCCGCACCAAAGCCAGGCGCTTCAAAGCCGCCATGCCGCGCGTGCAGCCGCACTATGCGGTAAAGGCGAATCCGCACCCGACGGTGCTGCGGACGCTGATCGAAGAGGGCGTTGGCTTCGAGATCGCCTCGATCGCCGAGCTGGATCTGCTTCTGAGCCTTGGAGTACAGGCGGCGGACATTTACTACAGCAACCCGATCAAATCGCGCGCGTACCTGGAGTATGCGGCGAGCAAGGGTGTGGAGTGGTACGTGCTGGACAGCGTCGAGGAGCTGCGCAAGATCGTTTCGATCAAGCCGGACGCCAAGCTCTATCTGCGCATCGATGCCCCCAATCTGGGGAGCGACTGGCCGCTATCGGGCAAGTTCGGCGCTCAGCCCAAGGAGGCGGAAGAGATCGTCGCCGTTGCAGCCGAACTCGCGGCCGACCTCGCCGGGGTGACCTTCCACGTCGGCTCCCAGTGCCGCAACGCTGACAACTGGCGGGTAGGGATCGAAAACGCCAAGCGTCTGTTCCGCAAGATGCGCCTCAAGGGCCTGGATCCGCGCCTGCTCAATATCGGCGGGGGATACCCGGTGCGTCACACCAAGCCGATTCCTTCGGTCGAAGTGATCGGCGACGTGGTCAACCAGGCGATCGCCAGCCTGCCTTACAACGTGCGCGTGATGGCCGAGCCGGGCCGGTATCTGGTGTCGGATGCCGGTTGGTTCGTTTGCAAGGTAGCCGGAACGGCCACCCGAAGCGGTAAACGCTGGGCCTACTTCGATGCCGGAATGTTCGGCGGCATCATCGAAACAACGGAGGGGCTGCAATATGACGTGGACACCGACCGCGGCGGAAGGCTGATTCCATGGACCGTGGCTGGCCCCACGTGCGACTCCGTCGACATCATCATGCGCGAGCAGATGCTGCCGGAGGACCTCGCGGAGAATGACTTCGTGTATATCCCGAATGCCGGGGCGTATACGACGGCCTACGCCAGCAACTTCAACGGATTCCCTCTGCCGGAAGTGCGCATGTTGGGCTCGGACGACCCGGTCGCCTGACCCTTCACCGGTCCGCGTCAGGTGCGGACCTGGAAATACAGAACGGATGCGCTCTAGGGTGCATCCGTTTTTTTTGTGGCTGTCGTTTTTTGAGCGCTCAATTCGCGGATTGAATCCTGGCGTACACGACGAAGTGTGCCTGAAGACCTTGCGCTTCGACGTCCGGGCAGGGCTGGCGCTCAACCTCCCGCCAGCGTGACCAATCTACCGGTGGGAAGACCGTGTCGCCGGCAATCTCCCGATCGATCTGCGTGATCAGCAGGCGGTCCGCGAGGTCCAGGGCGGCGCGGTAGATCTGCGCGCCGCCGATCACAAATATCTCGTCATCGTTTGCGCAACGGTCGATCGCGTCCTCCAGTGAATGCGCGATGATCGCACCGGGCAGCAGGTAACCCTGCCTGCGAGTAACGATCACCGACGTGCGGCCGGGCAGCAGCTTACCGATGGACTCGTAAGTCTTGCGGCCCATGATGATGTGATGGCCCATGGTGAGCCGCTTAAAGCGCTTGAGGTCCTCGGGCAAATGCCAAGGAAGCCGATTGTCCTTGCCGATGACGCCGTTGCGGGCCATAGCGACGATGAGTGAAACCACAGGGCGGCCCTGCTTGTCTTGCTTCAAACCGCCACCGGCGCCTTGATCGCGGGGTGTGGATCGTAGCCTTCCAGGACGAAGTCTTCGTAGCGGAAGCCGAAAATGTCCTTCACTTCCGGATTGACCCTCATCGTCGGAAGGCGCCTCGGTGTGCGTTCGAGCTGGCTGCGGGCTTGCTCGAGGTGATTCAGATACAGATGCGTGTCGCCGAGCGTGTGAACGAATTCACCCGGCTCGAATCCGCATACCTGCGCGACCATCAGATTGAGCAAAGCGTAAGACGCAATGTTGAACGGGACGCCTAAGAAGAAGTCGGCACTGCGCTGGTATAGCTGGAGCGAGAGCTTGCCCTGTGCAACGTAGAACTGAAAGAACGCGTGACAGGGCGCGAGTTTCATCTTGGGGACGTCGGCCACATTCCATGCAGAAACCAGCAGGCGGCGCGAATCGGGGTTGCGCTTGAGCTCGGCGATGACTTGGCTGATCTGGTCGATATGCTGTCCGCCGGGCGCTGGCCACGAACGCCATTGGTAGCCGTAGACGGGACCGAGATCGCCGTTGGCGTCAGCCCATTCGTCCCAGATACTGACTCCGTTTTCGCGCAGATAGGCGATGTTCGTATCGCCCTTGAGAAACCACAACAGTTCGTGAATGATCGACTTCAGATGCAGCTTCTTCGTCGTCACCAGCGGGAACCCGTCGGCGAGGTCGAAGCGCAACTGCGGGCCGAAAATGCTGAGCGTCCCGGTGCCGGTGCGATCGCTTTTGCGCACGCCTTCATCCAGGATGCGCTGCATGAGATCCAAATATTGGCGCATTGGCGTAGTTTACCGCAGCGATGCTGAGCGCGTGACTGCTGGCCGCGGCTTAAGGCGTGAAAGCCATATGCTAGACTTCATCCCTTCGCGCCACGAAACCCGCCGCGGTCAATCCCATGTCCGGCAACACGCTCGGCAAGCTGTTCTGCGTCACTTCTTTCGGTGAGAGCCACGGCCCGGCCATTGGCTGCGTGGTGGATGGCTGTCCGCCGGGCATGATGCTGAGCGAGGCCGACATCCAGACAGAGCTCGACCGTCGCCGTCCCGGCACTTCTCGCCACGTCACCCAGCGCCAGGAAACCGACACCGTCGAGATACTCTCCGGTGTGTTCGAAGGCGCAACTACTGGGACCCCCATCGCTTTGCTCATCCGCAACGTCGATGCGCGCAGCAAGGATTACAGCAACATCGCCGATACTTTCCGTCCCGGGCATGCCGACTACACCTATTGGCAGAAGTACGGCGTGCGCGACTATCGCGGCGGTGGGCGGCAATCTGCGCGCGAGACTGCCGTGCGCGTCGCTGCCGGTGCTATCGCGAAGAAATGGCTCCGCGAGCGTTACAACGTCGTCGTGCGCGGCTACTTGTCGAAGCTGGGCCCCATCGAGGTGGCGTTCAAGAGCTGGGACGCGGTCAGTGCCAATCCTTTCTTCGTTGCGGATGAGGCCTTCGTGCCGCAACTCGAGGAGTTCATGGACGGCCTGCGCAAGTCCGGTGACTCAGTCGGCGCCGAGGTGACAGCAATCGCGCAAAACGTTCCGCCGGGATGGGGCGAACCCGTCTACGACAAGCTCGATGCCGACCTTGCATACGCCATGATGAACATCAACGCCGTGAAAGGAATAGAGATCGGCGCGGGCTTCGCGTCGATCGCTCAGAAGGGTTCGGAGCATGGCGACGAGATGACGCCAGAAGGATTTCTAAGCAATAACGCCGGTGGCATCCTTGGAGGTATCTCGACCGGTCAGGATGTGGTTGTGCGCGTTGCGATCAAACCGACCTCCAGCATCCGGTTGCCGCGCCGATCCATCGATAAGACCGGCGTTCCCGTGATCGTCGAGACGCACGGACGTCATGATCCCTGCGTAGGTATCCGCGCCACGCCCATCGCCGAGGCCATGCTCGCGATCGTGCTCATGGACCATGCGCTTCGACACCGTGCACAGAATGCAGACGTACATCGGATTACACCAGTCATCGCTGCACAGGCGCCGACCGATGCCGCCGGGCGCGTTACCTCCGTACAGGACGCAGCCCAAAGCCGTACCGATCCCAGGCCAGACGAGGCTTGAACGCGACGCGCCGGTGCATGGAGTGGCTCGATCGCATTCAGGAGATACACGAGGCGCCATGGAAGCCGGTATCCACCCTTGCACTGATCGTAAGTTCAGCATTCATCGCGGCCATCAGTTGGCTCGCCAACGGTGAGCATCGATGGGTGCCGATTCTGGACACCGCGAATCTCGCGTTCCACGAGGCGGGCCATCCGCTGTTCGGATTGGTCAGCAGCAGGCTCACTGTATATGGCGGCACACTCGGTCAGTTGGCCTTTCCGATCGTCGCGACGATCGCGTTCTGGCTGCGGCGGGAGGCCGTGTCCTGCGCTGTCGCGGTGGTTTGGCTGAACGAGAACCTGTGGAACATAGCAACGTACATGGGCGACGCTCGGGCACAGCTGCTGCCGTTGGTCGGCAACGGTGAGCATGATTGGGCGAATATTTTCAGCCGCTGGGGCGTGCTGCATCTGGACACCGCAATCTCGGGCTTCGTGCGCCTCTCGGGTGGATTGGGACGTTGGCGGCGTGGGCGTGGCTCGCCTGGCATTGGCATCGCGACCGTGAGCAGTCGTAACGGGCAGGGGCGAGAGTGAAAGAGCGCCAACTCCATTCGCGCCTCGCGCTGTTCTACTTCACCTACTTCCTGATGCTGGGCGCTTTCGCGCCTTATTTCGCGCTGTATCTAAAGTCGATGGGTTTCTCGTCTTTTCAGATCGGCGCGCTGCTGGCGCTCGGGCCCATCACCCGGATCATCTTCCCACCGCTATGGGCGTGGGCCGCGGATCACGGCTGGGGCCGCGGCCGGCTCGTTCGCATTGCCACTGCGGCTGCGACGCTGGTCTGCGCAGGTTTGCTGTTCGCACACGGCTTCTCCTGGCTGTTCGTGATCCTCCTGGTGCTCAATATTTTCTGGTGTGCGGCACTGCCGTTGGTGGAAGCGACCACGCTGGGGCATCTGACCGGGCGGTTGGCCGACTACGGACGTATTCGCGTGTGGGGCTCGGTGAGTTTCGTGCTGGTCGTCGCGACACTCGGGGTCACCCTGGATGAGGTTGGCATCAATGTGCTGCCGCTGATACTTACGGCCCTGTTCGGCGTTTGCGCAGCGAGTGCGTGGCTGCTGCCGGCGGATGCGGGTCATGTCCATCACGGTGAGCATGTGCCGCTCGGCCGCATCCTTCGGCGGCCCGAGGTGATGGCATTGTTCGCGTCGTGTTTTCTAATGGCGTTGGCCCACGGGCCCTACAACACGTTCTATTCGATCCAACTGGTCGATCATGGCTACTCCACGACCAGCGTGGGATGGTTGTGGGCGCTGGGTGTGATCGCCGAAGTGGTGGCGTTTCTCTGGATGCCTCGTATCCTGCGGCGCTTCTCGCTGCCTGGAGTGATCGGTTTCAGCCTCGCCTGCGCAGTAGTGCGCTTCTTGGCTGTCGGCTGGCTCGTCGATTTCGGCTGGATCATGGCTTTGGCGCAATTGCTCCACGCCGCAACGTTTGGAGCACATCATGCCGCGGCGCTGGCTGTCATCCATCAATTTTTCCAAGGCCGCTACCAGGCGCGGGGTCAGGCCCTTTACACCAGCATGGGTTTTGGCGCCGGTGGGGCTGCCGGGGGTCTTCTTACTGGTTGGATGTGGGACCACGTCGGCCCGGCGTTGACGTTCACGGCGGGCTCGGCCGCTGCGCTGCTGGCGCTGTTGATCGTCGCCACGCGCCTGCGCCTTAACCAATCCGCTCATGCGGTGGCATGACCCCGTGGCGAAGCAGGGTGATGCCGCGGGACTGTAAAGGCGCCAGCACCCTGTGCAATAATGTACGGCTGACAACCGGGCAATAATGTGCGGCTCACAACCGGGCATTTCTCATGTCCCCGGGGATAGGCTGATGAACCCGCAGACACTCTACGACAAGCTCTGGTCGAGCCACCTCGTGCGCGAGGACGGCAAAGGTACGGCGCTGATCTACATCGACCGGCACTTGGTGCATGAAGTCACCAGTCCGCAGGCCTTCGAAGGCTTGAAGCTCGCCGGTCGCCGGCCCTGGCGAATCGATTCGATCGTGGCCACGGCGGACCACAACACGCCGACGCAACACTGGGACCAGGGCATCCTCGATCCGATTTCACGCACACAGGTCGAAACGCTCGACGCAAACATCAAGGAGCATGGCGCCAAAGCCTACTTCCCGTTCCTTGACGCACGCCAGGGCATCGTGCATGTGATCGGACCGGAGCAAGGTGCCACCCTGCCCGGAATGACAGTCGTGTGCGGCGACTCCCACACCAGCACGCATGGAGCCTTTGCCTGCCTGGCGTTCGGGATCGGCACCTCGGAGGTGGAGCATGTGCTGGCCACACAGTGCTTGGTCATGCGCAAGGCTCACCGCATGCTGGTGGAAGTCGACGGCCAGCTCCCGCGTGGCGTCACCGCGAAAGACGTCGCGCTGGCCGTGATCGGCCGCATCGGCACGGCAGGGGGCTCCGGCCACGCAATCGAGTTCGCCGGCAGTGCCATTCGAGCGTTGTCCATGGAGGGCCGCATGACCCTATGCAACATGGCCATCGAGGCGGGCGCGCGAGCCGGCATGGTGGCGGTGGACGATACGACCATCGCCTATCTCAAAGGACGGCCGTTTGCTCCGAAGGGGGAGATGTGGGATCGTGCCGTCGCGTATTGGCGCACGCTGAGGAGCGATCCAGGAGCGAAGTTCGAGAAAACGGTCAAGTTCGATGCCGCGCAAATCAAGCCTCAAGTCACTTGGGGTACATCACCGGAGATGGTGGATACCATCGACGGCCGGGTTCCCGATCCCGCGCAGTTGCTCGACCCGCAGAAGCGCGCCGCAGTAGAACGCGCACTGCACTATATGGGTCTGCAACCGGATACCCCGATCAAAGAGATTCGCATCGACAAAGTATTTATCGGCTCCTGTACCAACTCGCGCATCGAGGATTTGCGTGTTGCTGCCGACATTGTAAGAGGTCGTCGCGTAGCCTCCAACGTGAAGCTTGCGATGGTCGTGCCGGGTTCGGGTTTGGTAAAGAGGCAGGCCGAGTCCGAGGGGTTGGATCGTGTATTCCGGGCCGCCGGCTTCGAGTGGCGCGAGCCTGGCTGCTCCATGTGTCTTGCGATGAACGACGACCGCCTCGAGGCGGGTGAGCGATGCGCCTCCACTTCCAATCGCAATTTCGAGGGGCGGCAAGGTACCGGCGGACGCACGCATCTGGTGAGCCCCGCGATGGCGGCTGCGGCAGCGATAGCCGGCCGCTTCGTCGACGTGCGTTCCGACTTCTAGGCGGCGGGAGGCGACCAGCGAATGGAAAAGTTTGTCCGCTTGGAAGGTCTGGTGGCGCCGCTCGACCGCGCCAACGTAGACACCGACGCGATCATCCCGAAGCAGTTCCTGAAATCCATCAAGCGCAGTGGATTCGGGCCCAATCTGTTCGACGCGTGGCGCTATCTTGACGAAGGTCAACCGGGCCGCGACAACTCGCGACGGCCGCTGAACGCCGATTTCGTGCTCAATCAGCCGCGCTACAAGTCCGCGCAAATTCTGCTTGCCCGCGATAACTTCGGCTGCGGTTCCTCGCGCGAGCATGCACCCTGGGCGCTTCTCGACTATGGGTTCCGCTGCGTAGTCGCACCCAGCTACGCCGACATCTTCTACAACAACTGCTTCTTGAATGGTCTACTGCCGGTCGTGCTGACCAGCTCGGAGGTGGATCAGCTCTTCCGCGAAGTCAGCGCGACTCCTGGATACAAGCTCACGGTCGACCTCGACAAGCAGGTCGTCGTGACACCATCGGGGCGCGGCTTCGCCTTTACGGTAGATCCCTTCCACAAGCATTGTCTGCTCAACGGTCTGGATGAAATCGGCCTGACGCTTGCGCATGCAGAGCAGATCAAGGCGTTCGAGACCAAGCGCAGAGCCGAGCAGCCCTGGCTGTTCGGCTGAAGTAAGGCCACGGGGCGAACGTCGGAGCGTGCGCCCGCCACGCCCCAGCATGATTCTTGTCCGTACACGCAGATATTCAATCCACCAAGATGAAAATTGCAGTCCTCCCTGGTGACGGTATCGGCCCCGAGATCATGGCGCAGGCCGTACGCGTCATCAAAGCGCTCGAGTCCGATGGATCGAAGTTCGATATGGAAGAAGGGCCGGTCGGCGGTGCCGGATACGATGCAGCGGGCGATCCGCTGCCTGCAGGCACTCTCGACATTTGCCGCGGGGCTGATGCGGTGTTGTTCGGTGCAGTGGGCGGGCCACAATACGACGCCTTGCCGCGGGCAAAGCGCCCGGAGCAAGGGTTGCTGAAGTTGCGCAAGGAGCTGGGGTTATTCGCGAACTTGCGTCCGGCGGTGCTTTATCCGGAGTTGGCAGAAGCCTCTGCGCTCAGACCCGAGGTTGTTGCGGGTCTGGACATCATGATCCTGCGAGAGCTCACCGGCGACATCTACTTCGGGCAGCCGCGCGGCCGTCGCCAGACCGACAGCGGCGAGCGCGAAGGATTCGACACGATGAAGTACGCCGAATCGGAGATTCGCCGTATTGCCCGCGTTGGCTTCGAGATTGCGCTCAAGCGCGGCCGCAAGCTATGCTCGGTGGATAAAGCCAACGTGCTCGACACGAGTATCCTATGGCGTGAGGTGGTGAGCGAAGTTGCGAAGGAGTATCCGCAAGTGACGCTCACGCACATGTACGTCGACAACGCCGCCATGCAGCTGGTGCGCGCACCCAAGCAGTTCGACGTGATCGTTACCGGCAATATGTTCGGGGACATCCTGTCGGATGAGGCGTCGATGCTCACGGGATCGATCGGCATGCTGCCGTCGGCCTCGCTGGATGCGCACAACAAAGGCATGTACGAGCCCATCCACGGTTCGGCGCCGGATATCGCGGGCAAAGACGTGGCCAATCCGCTGGCTGCCATCCTATCGGTGTCGATGATGCTGCGCTATACCTGCCATCGACCGGACGCCGCCGAGCGCATCGAGACGGCGGTAAAACAGGTACTGCGGCAGGGTATGCGCACAGCGGACATATATAGCGCTGGTACGCGCAAGGTCGGTACGCGCGAGATGGGTGATGCGGTCGTGGCCGCCCTGGCTCATAGATAAAACTGGTGTCATAGACGTCATGTGTAGACAGTTCGAACAGAGGGCACGCAAATGATGCGGGCAGGGTTTATCGGCTGGCGAGGCATGGTGGGTTCCGTGCTCATGCAGCGCATGCTGGAAGAGCACGATTTCGATCACGTCGAGCCGATGTTTTTCACGACTTCGCAGGCGGGGGGCAAGGGGCCGGCAATCGGTAAGGACACCCCGCCGCTCGAGGATGCTGGCAACCTGGAAGCGCTGATGCGCCAGCAGGTGCTCATTTCTTGCCAAGGCGCGGACTACACTGCGGAGATCTATCCGAAGCTGCGCGCGGCGGGTTGGAAGGGCTATTGGATCGATGCCGCTTCGGCTCTGCGTATGCGCGACGATGCGGTCATCATCCTCGATCCGGTGAACCTGGATGTGATCCAGCGCGCGCTGTCCCGTGGCGTCAAGGATTTCATTGGCGGCAACTGCACGGTGAGTCTGATGCTCATGGCCATGCACGGACTATTGCGCGAGAACCTAGTGGAATGGATCAGCGCCATGACCTATCAGGCGGCTTCGGGTGCCGGCGCCCAGAACATGCGCGAGCTGGTGGCGCAGATGGGCGCGGTGCATCAGGCTGCAAGTGGCTTGTTGGATAACCCGGCCTCCGCGATTCTGGAGATCGATGCTGCGGTAACCGACGCGTTGCGGTCACCGAGCTTGCCGAAGGAGCACTTTGGTCTCGCGCTTGCAGGCAGCCTGCTGCCTTGGATCGACAAGGACCTGGGCGATGGTCAGAGCCGTGAGGAGTGGAAGGCGCAGGCCGAAGGCAACAAAATCCTCGGTCGCACAAGCAAACCCATCCCGATGGACGGAATCTGCGTGCGCATCGGTTCCATGCGCTGTCACAGTCAGGCGCTTACCGTCAAACTTACGCGTGACGTTCCATTGGCCGACGTACGAGCGATCCTGGCGGGCGCAAACGACTGGGTCAAGATCATTCCCAACACACGTGAAGAGTCGCTGCGCGAACTGACGCCGGCAGCCGTTTCCGGGACGCTCAGCGTGCCTGTTGGTCGCCTGCGCAAACTGTCCATGGGCGGTCAATATTTGACTGCGTTTACCGTAGGCGATCAGTTGCTCTGGGGTGCTGCGGAGCCATTGCGGCGAATGCTTCGTATCCTTTTACTGCGCCGCTAGCCCACTGTCGCGCGTTCGGGCGCAAAAGCCCGAGCCGCGGCAAATTTCCTCTGCCGCCGCCATCGCTGCAGCCCCCGGCCGATCCGGCGGGAAGCCCAAGCGGCTCTAGGCGGCCGTGTCCCCATAACTCCAAGTACGCTCCCGCCGCCATCCAACATGGCCAGGGTTTTGCTTATCCCGCAGGGCATTTGACAATCTTCCGTCCAGCTAGCTGCTCCCCGGAGGCCTAGAGGGAAGAAGGCCTCAAGCCCGGGGGCGGGTTGCCGAAAATGGTCACTAAAATGCCGAGTTACGTGATAATGTAAGACGAAAGATTAGCTTGCAACGATAACTACATGATGTTATTTTTAAATATCGCATGGTCATAACGACAGGTGGCGCCGTGAGCAAATTGTCTCTCCGAGCCTTATTCATCGCGAGCGCACTGCTAGTCTGCTCGGCAGCCGCTCACGCAGCGGGATTGGGTAAGCTCACCGTCCTCTCCAACCTTGGGCAGCCGCTTCACGCTGAGATCGACGTGGTGGCCGTTGAGAAAGGCGAGCGGGATTCACTGAATGCTAAGTTGGCGACAGTCGACGCCTACCTGCAGAACAACCTCCCCTATCCCCCGCCCTCCTTGGGGTTGAAGCTTTCGCTGGAGCAGCGTCCGTCGGGCGAGACCTATATCAACGCGACTTCGGCGCTGCCGGTCAACGAACCCTTCGTCGATATCCTGGTGGAACTGACCTGGAACGGCGGCCGAATCCTGCGTGCTTACACTGCACTGCTGGACCCGCCCGTATACGCAACAGAAGAGGCGAAGCCTGCCGCGCCTGCAGCCGCTGCTGCGCCTCAGGCGCAGGCAGCACCGCCTGCCCCCGCCGAACCGCCGGTACAGACGCAGCTGGGCACCGAGATGCAGCCAAAGGAGGCAGCCCCAACGCCGCCTGTACAAGCTGAAACTCCTGCAGCGACCGAAACCCCCGCACCGTCTGAGTCGGCGCCCCCGCAGCCCGAAGCAGTCGCCGCTGCGCCTGCTGCACCTGGTGCAGAAGCGCCCGCGGAAGCTGGCATGCCGCAAGCAACGGCACCTTCCGAGACTAAGGGTGATACTTACGGACCGGTCAAGAAGGGCGACAACCTGACCAAGATTGCCGAGAAGTACAAGTCCGGGGACGTCACGCTGGATCAGATGCTGGTTGTCTTGTTCAAGACGAACAAGGACGCCTTCATAGCTAACAACATGAACCGCCTGAAGACCGGCAAGGTATTGCAGGTTCCGGGGTCGGCGGAGTTGAGCGCCCTGGATCCGAAGGCTGCTCGGAAGGAAGTGCGCGCGCAGATTGCCGACTACAACGCCTATCGCGAAAGAATTGCGGCCGCTGCCGGCACGGCAGCGCCGAGCGCGGAGCAGGCGGGGCAGGCAGCGGGCGGCAAAGTCAGTGGCACGGTTCAGGAGAAGACAGCGCCAGGTCAGGCTCAGCCGAAGGAACTGTTGAAGCTGTCGAAGGGCGAGTCTCCTGGCGGGGCCGGTGGTGCGCAGGATCGCATCCGTTCGCTGGAAGAAGAAGTGGCGGCGCGCGAGAAGACGATCAAGGAGCAGAACGAGCGGGTTGCTAAGCTCGAGAAGACCATCAAAGACATGCAGGCGCTCCTCGAGATCAAGAACAAGGGGATGGCCGAGTTGGCCAAACCCGGTACGACGCCTCCACCAGCCGCTGTGCCGGCGCCGACGCACAAGCCGGAACCCGCGAAGCCTGAGGTTTCGGCTGTCGCACCCGCGACTCCCACTCCATCGCCGGCTCCGGTCGCTGCGCCGCCCGCCGAGCCGGTGACCGGTCCATCGGCTGCATCCGGTACGGCTGCAGTGACCAAGCCGAAACCCAAGAAGCCAGCCATTCCGCCTCTGCCGCCTAAGCAGGAAGAGAGCATTATCGACCAGCTCATGGAAGAGCCTATCTATCTCGCGGGAGGGGCGGCCGTGCTGGCCTTGCTCGGCTACCTCGGCTTCCGTTTCGCGCGCAATCGCCGCGCGGCAAATAGCGACGGTCCCGTCGCGGCAGAAAAAAAAACTTCTGAAG
>Ga0068871_100001289_pt1 | contig 16780 bp, 11 predicted proteins | sample KBSMisM72_FD_72750 | JGI IMG/M metagenome (GOLD analysis project Ga0068871, IMG submission 72750) | Miscanthus rhizosphere microbial communities from Kellogg Biological Station, Michigan, USA - KBS Miscanthus M7-2 | ecosystem: Host-associated > Plants > Roots > Rhizosphere > Soil ... | reverse complement strand
CGTTCGGTTCGACGCCGACGCGATCGACGTCAGCTACTCCAACGCAGTGACGGCGCCGCTGGCGGCCGCCGCTGCCCAGGGACTGCTGCAGGGTGTTCGGGTCGCCGACGCGGTGACGCTGACGTTCACGGTCGGGCCCCGCTTCGGCGGCTTCAAGGTGACGACGCAGCCGTCGGATACGTCGATGCGGCAGACGATCGACATCACGAACGTGGCCGCTCCGCAATCGACGGACGCGTCGCCGCAACCGCCGGCTCCGGTTGCTGCAGCGCCTCCCCAGCCGGATCTGGGCCGTCCAATCGTCATCGATCCAGGCCACGGCGGCGACGACGACGGGGCAAAAGGAGCGCAGGGCACCAAGGAAAAAGAAGTAACGCTCGCGGTCGCGCATCGGCTGAAGACGGCGCTCGAGGCGCGGCTTGGCATTCGTGTCCTGCTCACGCGCGACGACGACCGCAGCGTGACGATGGACGATCGCACGGCGATGGCAAACAACGGCAAGGCGGATTTGTTCATCAGCCTTCACGCCAACGCGTCGTGGCGTCCCTCTCTCGCCGGCGCGACGATACTGACGGCACGGTTCAGCGCGCAGGACGAGCAGGCGGCCCATGCCGTCGCGTCGGAGCTGCTGCCGGCGATGAACGGAGCGGCCCGCGGAATCGACTTCATCCCGTGGGATCTCGCTCAAATCCAGCACGTCGCGCGGTCGGAAGCGCTCGCCCGAAGCATCGTCGAGCACTTCCAGGGAAAGGTTCCGGTGGAGATGAATCCGATCGACGCCGCGCCGATGCGCGTGCTCGAACCGGCGAACATGCCCGCCGTGCTGATTGAACTCGGCTATCTGACGAACGCCGAGCAAGAGAAACAGCTCGGCAGCCCCGACTTTCAAAACACGATCGTGCAGGCGCTGGTGGAGGCCGTCGTCCGCTTCCGCGACGAGGGACGATGACGCGCCGGCGCATCTGGTTCTTTGTCGTCGTCTATTCGCTTGTCTTCGTCAGCGTCATCGTGTGGATCACGCTGATCCGGCGCCGCGCCCAGCCCGCCCCTCTCGAATCGGCGACGTCTGGTTCCACGACGACGCCGCCGGGCCGGAAAATCACCGCACGGCTCTACTACGTGTCGAAAGACGGGACGAAGCTGACTGGCGTCGACCGCGAGGTGCCCTACGGCGAGGGGGCGGCTGCCCAGGCGCAGCAGATTGTGTCGGCGCAGCTCGCGCCCGTACCGATGCCGCTCGTCTCGGCCATTCCTCCGGGCACGGCGCTGCGCGCCCTGTATGTCGACGGGAAAGGCGCGGCGTTCGTGGACCTCAGTAAAGAGGCATCGGTCGCGCACACTGGCGGATCGCAAGACGAGCTGCTGACGATCTATGCGATCGTGAACGCAGTGACGGCCAACCTTCCGTCGATCACGTCGGTGCAGCTGCTGGTCGACGGCAAGGAAGTGGAGACGCTCGCCGGCCACATCGACCTCCGGAAGCCGCTGCAGAAGAATCTCACGATTATCGAGGCTGAACCCGCGGCGCCTCGATAGTCGTGGGCGTTGAGCCTTCGGGGCGTTCAGCTACACTTGTCGGAATGCGCTCCGACAAACGCCCCTCCGATCAGCTCCGTCCTATCACCATCACCCCCAACTATCTCGAGCACGCGGAAGGATCGGTGTTGATCGAGGCGGGTCGCACGCGCGTGATTTGCGCGGCGAGCGTCGAAGACCGGGTGCCGCCGTTTCTCAGGAACTCCGGGAAAGGCTGGGTGACGGCCGAGTACGGGATGCTGCCGCGCGCCACGAGCACACGCACGCAGCGCGAGGCGAGCTCCGGCAAGATCGGCGGCCGCACGCACGAGATTCAGCGGCTCATCGGACGCTCGCTTCGCGCCGTCACGAAACTGCCGGCGCTCGGGGAGCGGACGATTTACGTCGACTGCGACGTCATACAGGCGGACGGCGGCACACGGACGGCGTCCATCACCGGCGCTTTCGTCGCGCTCGCGCTCGCGATCGAGAAGCTGAAGCAGCGCGACGTCCTGCGGACGATTCCGCTGACCGATTACGTTGCCGCGACGAGCGTCGGCATCGTGGACGGCGAAATCCTGCTCGACCTCGCGTACGAAGACGACTCACGCGCCGAGGTCGACATGAACATCGTGAAGACCGGCGATGGCCGTTTCATCGAAGTGCAGGGCACGGCCGAAGCGATTCCGTTCGGACGCGAATCGCTCAACCGGCTGCTGGATGTCGCGGACCTCGGCATCCGTCAGCTCATCGAGAAGCAGCGCATGATCGTCGGACACTTGGTGAAATAACTGGGCAGGACGGGCGGGATAGGCAGGACGGGCGAATCTTTCAATCCTGCCTCCCCTGCCTATCCTGCCCGTCCTGCCTTCTGAGTTGCCAAGTAGTCTCGCAGCTTGCGAAATGCCTCCCCTCGATGGCTCACAGCGGCCTTGCGATCTCCGGCTTCAGCCAACGTGCAGCCGTACGGCGGATACCAGAAGATCGGGTCGTAGCCGAAGCCGCCGGTGCCCCGCGGCTCGGAGGCGATCTCGCCTTCCACTGTGCCGTGTGTGTGAAAGAGGACGTCGCCGTCTTTCGCGAGCGCCAGCGCGCAGACGAATCGCGCCGTGCTCGTCGCAGTCCTTTTTCTCCGGAGCGCGTCATAGAGTAGAGCGAACTTCTGCGGATACGTCGCGTCCGCACCGCCGAATCGTGCTGACTCGACACCAGGCGCGCCGTCAAGCGCGTCGACTTCGAGTCCTGAGTCCTCGGCGACGGTCAGCTCACCTGTATGCTTTGCATAAAAGAGCGCCTTGAGCTGTGCGTTTTCGGCAAATGTTTTTCCGGTCTCTTCGGGCGGCCGGACGGGCGGATAATCAGCAAGTGTCACGAGATCGATCGGCGCGCCTTCGAGCAGCCTGCCGATTTCTTTGAGTTTTCCTTGATTCGTCGTCGCGACGACGAGCCTCCGCATGGCGGTATTATCCGACGTAGAATGGCGTTTTCATGGACGCGGCGTTCCGATTCTTCTTTAAGTATCCGCTCCTAGTCTTCCAGCAAGGCGACGTGGTGTTGGGCGCCTCCCGCCCCGCCCTCGTCATCGTCCTCGCTGTGGCTGCGATTGCGGCGGCGGCGCTCCTCACGTATCGATCCATCGTGAGCGACAACTCGCCGCGCGACAAAACCATTTTGATCGCGTTCCGGCTCGCGTTGGTTGCCGTGCTCTTCTTCTGTCTGGTGCGTCCCACGCTCGTGCTGAAAGCGGCGGTTCCACAGCAGAACTTCCTCGGCGTGCTCGTCGACGACTCACGAAGCATGATGATTGCGGATCGCGACGGGCAGCCACGCAGCCAGTTCGTTCAGCGTGAACTGAGTGGTCCCCAGGGCGCCCTTCTCAACGAGCTCTCGAAGCGGTTCGTGCTTCGGTTCTTCAGATTCTCCTCGTCGGCGGGCCGAATCAACTCGCCGGCCGAGGTGCACTACGACGGGACCTCCACGAAGCTCGGCGACGCGCTCGAGCGCGCGCGCGACGAGCTGTCGGGCCTGCCACTTGCAGGGCTCGTGATGGTGACCGACGGCGCCGACACATCCGACACGTCGATTGACGACGCACTCGCCAGCCTGAAGGCGCGATCGATCCCGGTGTTCCCCGTGGGTGTCGGCCAGGAGCGCTTCTCGCATGACGTGCAGATCTCGCGCGTCGAAACGCCGCGGGTCGTGCTGAAAGGATCGTCGCTGGTCGTCGACGTGGTCGTCTCGCAAACCGGTTATTCGGGAAAGACCGTGCCGCTCAACGTCGAGGATGGCGGACGTATCGTCGCAACCGAGCAGGTCAAGCTGCCGCCCGACGGCGAGTCGCTCACGGCGCGCGTGCGGTTCACCGCGAACGAAGCCGGCGCGCGGATGTTCCGCTTCCGCATCCCGACACAGGACGGCGAAGAGGTCACGCAGAACAACACGCGCGACGCGCTGCTCGAAGTGCGCGATCGCGTCGAGCGGATCCTCTACTACGAAGGCGAGCCGCGGCCCGAAGGCAAGTTCATCGTCAACAACGTCGACGACGACAAGAATCTCAACGTCGTGTGGCTGCTCCGGGACGCCGAAAACAAGTACTACCGGCGAAACGTCTCGGTGCCGGACGAAGTCGTCGGCGGGTTTCCGAAAACGCGCGAGGAGCTGTTTGCCTACCGCGCGCTGATTCTTGGCAGCATCGAGGCCGCGTCGTTCACGCCGGATCAGCTCCGCATGATCGCCGACTTCGTGAACAAACGGGGCGGCGGGCTGCTGATGCTCGGCGGCCGCAAAGCGTTTGCCGAAGGCGGCTGGGCCGGGACGCCGGTCAGCGAAGTGCTGCCGGTCGTCCTCGACAACGACAACGGACGCAAGGGCGCGGCGTACTTCAGCATGCTCGGCGTCCGTCCGACGCGCGCCGGCGAAACATCGCCCGTGACGCAAATCGCCGAGACCGAAGCCCGATCGGCCGATCGCTGGAGCGAAATGCCCGAGGTCAGCTCGGTGAATCCCATTCACGCCGTGAAGCCGGGCGCGACGGCGCTGCTGCAGGGGACCGATCGGCAGAAACAAGACCAGATTGTGCTCGCCTATCAGCGATACGGACACGGCAAGTCCGTCGCGCTTCCCATTCAGGATTCGTGGCTCTGGCGGATGGACGCGAAGATTCCCGTCGAGGACACGACGTACGCCGTCTTCTGGCGCCGGCTGCTCCGATGGGTCGTCGACGACGTGCCGGATCTCGTCAACGTGACGACGAACCAGGATCGCGTCGAGCCTGGCGAGGCCGTGAAGATCACCGCCGGCATCTACGATCCGGCATACGTCGAAGTGAACGACAGCCAGGTGATTGCGTCGGTCACGTCGCCGTCGGGCAAGAAGTCGGAAATCCCGATGGAATGGACGATCTCTCGCGACGGTGAGTACAAGGCGAGCTTCGTCCCCGACGAGCAGGGCGTGTACGACATCAAGGTCGAGGCGGCGCGCGCGTCCGGCGGCCAATCGAAGACGCTCGGCAGCAACAACGTCCACGTCCGCGTGTCGGCCGGCGACGCCGAGTACTTCGACGCCGCGATGCGCGGCTCGCTGCTTCGGCGCATCGCCGACGACACGGGCGGCCACTTCTTCACGGCGGCGAATGCGTCGGGATTGCCGGAGGCCGTCACCTACACAGGCCGCGGCGTCACCGTCATCGAAGAACGCGATCTGTGGGACATGCCGATCGTGCTTCTCGCGCTGCTCGGCCTGCTCGGCGCCGAATGGGGCTTCAGGCGCGTGCGAGGGCTGGCGTGATCGGCTCGTGGCTCGTCGCTCGTCGCTCGTGGCTCGTGATGATCGCGATCGCGCTTTGCGGTGCCACGGCCTCGACATTCGCCCAGGACACCCATCTCCTCGTGATCACCGGGGCGCCGGGGGACGACGAGCACGCGCAGAAGTTTCAGAAGTGGGCGGCGGCCATCGTCGACATCGCGAAAGAGAAAGGCGGGCTGAAGGACGACACCATCACGTATCTCGGCGACAAGCCGGAACTCGACGCCGCCCGCATCAAGGGGCGATCGACCCGCGCGAACGTCGAAAAGGCGTTCGCCGATCTGGCCGCGACGGCTCAGCCGAATGACGAAGTGATCGTGATTTTGATTGGGCACGGCAGTTTCGACGGCAAGCTGGGCGCGTTCAACCTTGCGGGCCCCGACCTCACGGCCGACGACTACGCGCGGCTCATCGGCGCCGTGAAATCGCAGCGCATCGTGTTCGTCAACACCGCGAGCGCGAGCGGCGCGTTTCTGCAGGCGCTTGCCGGTCCAGGGCGCACCGTCATCACGTCGACGAAGACCGGCGGCGAAAAGAACGAGCCCGTGTTCGCGCAGTTCTTCGCGGACGCGTTCAACGATCCCGCCGCCGACACCGATCGAAATGGCCGCGTGTCGATGGCCGAAGCCTTCGAGTACGCGAAGGCCAAGTCTGTGGCGACGTATACGAAGGCCGGAACCATCCTCACCGAGCACGCCACGCTCGACGACAGCCGGGAGGGCAAGTTCGCGGCGACGTTGTATCTCGAATCGGAAAAGGCACAGGCCGACAAAACGGCCAAGGTCGCCAACCCGGAATTGCGGGCGCTGCTCGAGCAGCAACAGTCACTGCAGAAACAGATCGACGACCTGAAATTGAAGAAGGACGTCCTGCCCGAGGCGCAATACGATCAGCAGATGGAGAAGCTCCTGACGGAGCTCGCCGTCAAGGCGCGCGCGATTCGTCAGATCGAGGCGAAAAAGTGAGGACCAGACGTCTCGTCCTCACGGCGCTGCTGACGTTCGCTGTCGCGACCGCCGCCTTCGCGCAACGCTTCAACGTCTTCGGCGACGGCACCGGCTATGAGCCGCCGTCGAAAAACGTTCCGTACGACGGCCGATTCACGTTCGCTCGCATCAAGTACACGCCGTGCTGCGGCCGCATGGGCTACTACTACCGCGGCCTGCCGGCATGGGCGCACGGCTACGTTCCCGATCCGTTCCGCGGGAGCGGCCAGGCCGAAGCGAACCTGATGAAGATCATGGATGAAGTGACCTACCTTCATCCGCATACGGACGGCGGCAACGTGTTCGCGCTGGACGACCCGATGCTGATGCACTACCCGGTCGCCTACATGACGGAGCCCGGTTTCTGGACGATGACCGACAAGGAAACGAAAGGGCTCACGGCGTACCTGAAAAAGGGCGGCTTCCTCATCCTCGACGACTTCCGTCACGACGGCGACGGCCGCGCCGGCGAGGGCTGGGCGAACATGGAGGCGAACATCCAGCGCGCCATTCCTGGTGCGCAGCTGCTGCCGCTCGACCCGTCGATGGTCATCTACGACTCGTTCTTCAAGATCCCGTCGTTCGAGATCATCCCGCAGGCGTACGACCGCGACAAGCCGGAGTTCTACGGCGTCTTCGAGGACAACGACCCGAAGAAACGGATGATGGTCGTGGTGAACTACAGCACCGACATCTCGGACTTCTGGGAGTTCTCGGCAACAGGGTTCCGCCCGATCGACGAATCGAACGAAGCGTACAAGGTGGGCGTGAACTACATCATCTACGGATTGACGCACTGAATCGGGAGGACCTGTGAACGTCACGCGAGAAGGTCTCGAGTCGGCAGACGACGTAGCACTTGCAGACAAAATGAACGCCGGCCGGAAGGCCGTCATCAGCGAGCTGAAGAAGAGGATCGTCGGACAAGACGACGTCATCGAGCTCGTGTTGGCGACGCTGTTCGTCGGCGGCAACAGCCTGATCGTCGGCGTTCCAGGCCTGGCGAAGACGCTGCTGATCGCGACGCTCGCGCAAGTGCTCGAGCTCCGGTTCAACCGCATCCAGTTCACGCCCGACCTGATGCCGTCGGACATCACCGGCACCGACATCATCCAGGAAGAGCCGGGCAGCGGCCGGCGCCAGATGGTGTTCGCACCCGGGCCGATTTTCGCGAACATCGTGCTCGCCGACGAAATCAACCGCACGCCCCCGAAGACGCAGGCCGCGCTGCTCGAGGCGATGCAGGAACATCGCGTCACGATCCAGGGACGTACCTACACGCTCGACGAGCCGTTCTTCGTGTTCGCCACGCAGAACCCCATCGAGCTCGAAGGCACGTATCCGCTTCCCGAGGCGCAGCTCGACCGCTTCATGTTCCACATCATCATCGAGCATCCACCGGAAGACGAAGAGTTCGACGTCGTGCGGACGACGACGGCGATTCAGAATCCTGTGTTCAACCGTCCGGTGACCGGACCCGATTTGATCGCGTTTCAGCGTCTCGTGCGTCGGGTGCCCGTCGCCGAGCCGGTGATGCGATACGCGCTGCGGATCACGCGGACGAGCCGGCCGAAGTCCCCGGACGCGCCGGACATCATCAAGAAGTACGCCGCGTTCGGCGCCAGCGTCCGCGCGGCGCAGAACCTGGTGCTCGGCGCGAAATCGCGGGCGATCACGAGCGGCCGCTACCACGTGAGCTACGACGACATCCGCGCGATGGCGCATCCGGTTCTGCGGCACCGCGTGCTCACCAACTTCCGAGCAGAGTCGGAAGGCATCACGACCGATCAAATGGTGGACGAATTGTTGAACGCGGTCGCCGTGCCCGCCTCGGGGATGTAATTGCAACAGCATCACTCCGACGGCACGGTGATGCCGGGCGCGCGGTTCGTCGATCCGAAGATTCTCGCGCGGATCGGCAACCTCGAGCTGCTCGCGCGCACGGTCGTCGACGGCTTCATCAACGGCTTGCATCGCGCGCCGTACTTCGGCGCGTCGATCGACTTCGCCGAGCACCGCGGCTACGTGGCCGGCGACGACATCCGCCGCGTCGACTGGCGGCTGTTCGCGCGGACCGACCGCTACTACATCAAGCAGTACGAAGCCGACACGAACACGAACTTCAGCCTCATGCTCGACATCTCGAAGTCGATGAGCTTCGGCAGCAAAGGCGTGACGAAGCTCGAATACGCGAGCTATCTGGGCGCGTGCCTCGCCTACCTGGCACAGCGCCAGCGCGACCGCGTCGGCTGCATCACGTTCGACAGCGAAATCGTGAACTACGTGCCGCCGTCGGCCAAGCACTTCAACATCCTGCTGCATACGCTCGACCGGGCAAAGGCCGAGCGGCGCGGCGAGATGACGAAGCCGCTGGCGAACATGGCCGAGCACTTCAAGCGGCGCAGCCTCATCGTCCTGATCTCGGATTTCTACGAGGACCCGGCGGCGATTCTCGAATCCCTGAAGCCGCTGCACTTTCTCGGCAACGATCTGATCGTGTTCCACGTGCTCGATCCCGCGGAGCTCGATTTCGGGTTCGAAGACGCGTCGAGCTTCGAGGATCTCGAAACGGGCGAGCAGATACCGGTGGTGCCGGAGTCGTTCCGCGACGAGTACCGCCGCCTCATTCGGAGCCACATCGAGTCGCTGAAGACGAAGTTCTCGGAGGTTCGCATCGACTACATGCTGGCGAACACCGCCGAGCCGCTCGATAAGTTGCTGTTCAGCTATCTGTCGTCCCGAGAGAGGTTGATGAGGGTACGGTGAACGTGAAAGGTTCCAAAGTTCCAGGTTCCAAAGTTCCACGTTCCGGGTTCAAGGTTCGCGGGTTCGAACGTCGAACCTGGAACGTGGAACCTCGAACCTTCGAACCCGGAACGTGGAACGTGGAACGTGGAACCTGCTGACTACTATGTCTTTCCTCGCCCCCCTCTTCCTCCTCGGTTCCGCGGCCATCGCCATTCCGATATTCGTGCACCTGATTCAGCGCGAGCGGTCGCGGGTGGTGCAGTTCCCATCACTGATGTTCGTGCAGAAGATTCCCTATCAGTCGGTGCGGCGGCGTCGGATCCGCCACTGGGCGCTGCTGATGATGCGGTGCGCGGCGCTGTTGCTGATCGTGCTCGCCTTCGCGCGGCCGTTCCTCAAACACGAAGTCGCGGCGGCGGCCGCGCTCGGCGGCACGCGCGAAATCGTCATCCTGCTCGACCACTCGGCCAGCATGGGATACGGCGACCACTGGCAGAAGGCCAAGGACGCCGCGCATCAGGCCGTCCGCTCCCTCGGCGGCGCCGATCGCGCGACGCTCGTCCTCTTCAGCCGCAACGCCGAAGAGAGCATGCGCGCCACGTCCGACCGCGCTCGGCTGGATGTCGCCGTCGACAGCGCCAAAGTCGACGCCGACTCGACGCGCTACGGTCCGGCGTTGAAGCTGGCTGAAAGCATCCTGCTGCGCTCCACGGCCCGGCGGCGCGAGACGATCGTGATCAGCGACTTCCAGCGCGCAGGCTGGACGGGCTCGGAGGACGTGCACTTCCCCGAGGGCTACACGGTGACGCCGATGTCGGTCGCGACGCCCGATCCGAGCAACGTCGCGGTGCCGTCGGTGACGTTTTCACGACAGTCGTTCTCCGGTCAGGAGCGCGTGACGGTGACGGCCGGCATCGCGAACCGCGGCGCGACGCCGCAGGACGTCGCCGTGTCGCTCGACGTCGAGGGTCGTCCGATTCAGACGCAGCAGACGCACATCGCGCCGAACGCGGCGAGCTCGGTAACGTTCACGCAGTTCACACTCGACAAGCCCATTGTGAAGGGCACGGTACGCGCCGGATCGGACCAACTGCCGGCCGACAACACGTTTCATTTCACCGTGGCGCCGAGCGCGCCCGTGTCGCTGCTCGTCATCGAAGGCGGCAATCCCGATTCGTCGTTGTATCTGTCGAAAGCCCTGGCCGTCAGCTCGTCGCCCGTCTTCCAGACGGATCTGATGCCGGTCGTCCGCGTCTCGCCGAACAACTTCGAGAAGCGCGCCGTCGTGATCCTCAACGACGTCGCCTTCCCGCCGGCCGCGCAGAACGGCGCGCTGAAACAGTTCGTGCAGCGCGGCGGCGGCCTGTTGATCGTGGCCAGCGAGCACACGACGTGGCCCGAAGGCGAGAAAGACTTGATGCCGGGGACGCTCGGCGCGACGGTCGATCGCACGCAGGGCCGCGGGGCGACCCTGGGCTTCATCGACCGCAGCCACTTCGTGTTCGAGATCTTCAAAGCACCTCGCAGCGGCGACTTCTCCGCCGCGCAGATCTACCGCTATCGCCGCATCGAACCCGCGCCAGGCGACAAGGTGCTCGCGCGGTTCGACGACGGCGCCGTCGCGGCCGTGGAGAGAAAGGTCGGGGCGGGACGCGTAATCGTGTGGGCGTCGGCCCTCGACACGTCGTACAGCGATCTCCCGCTCAAGCCGGTGTACTTGCCGCTCGTGACACAGCTCGTGAAGTACCTGGCGCAGTTCGAGGCGCCGCACGCCTGGCAGACGGTCGGCCAGGTCGTCGACGTGCAGTCGTTGACGAAGTCGCGCGCCAACTGGGTGGTCGTGACGCCGTCCGGCAAACGCGTGACGTCGACGGGGCCGCTCGAGCTCGACGAGCAGGGCGTCTACGAAGTGCGCCCCGCCGGCTCGGCCGACGGCTTCACGCCGCAGGCCGTCGCCGTCAACATCGATCCGGCTGAAGAAGATCTGACGCCGATCGACCCTGCTGAACTCGTGGCGGCCGTCACGGGTCACGCGGCATCCACACCGTCGGCGGCGCTGCCGACGGCGGCGGAAGCCGAACAAGTCGACATCAAGGACGCCGAGAAGAAGCAGAGCTTTTGGTGGTACTTGCTCGTCACTGGACTGCTGCTCCTCGCGGCGGAAACCGTGGTGTCGAATCGCCTGTCGCATGGTGAAAAGTTCCTGTAGGCTGTGACTGGAGGCTCCATGGAACGCCGCGCTGAACTTCTCGAGGTCATCCGATCGGTCCGGAACCGCTGGCGCCAGAAGCTGGCCGTGCGCGGCGTCGTCCTGGTGGTCGCCGGCACGCTGCTCGCGCTGTTCCTGTCGGCCTCGAGCTTGGAGGCGCTCCGATTCTCGCCCGGCGCCATCATCTCGTTCCGCCTCATTGCCGCCGCCGTCTTCGCCGCGCTCGTCTGGCAGTTCCTCGTGCGCCCGCTGCGGCGCCGCGTCAGCGACACGCAAGTGGCGATGTACCTGGAAGAAAACGATCCGAAGCTCGAGGCCGCGATTCTGAGCGCCATCGAAGCGACGTCGGGCTCGATGATTTCGCAAGATCACTCGCCGCGTCTGGTCGAGAAGCTCGTCGAACAGGCGATCGACCAGTGCCACGACGCGATGGCCGGACATCACGTCGATCGCCGTGCCTTGAAGCAGCACGCGACGGCGCTTGGCGGGGTCGCCCTCGCCGCGCTGCTGCTCGTCGTGTTCGGCCCGGCGTATCTGCGCCACGGGCTGTCGGCGCTGCTCATCGTGACGCGCGCGGCAGAGAAGGCGAGCCCGTACTCCATCGAAGTGACGCCGGGCGACGCGAAAGTGGCGCGCGGCGCCGATCAGCAGATCAAGGCCCGCCTCGTCGGCTTCACCTCGAAGGACGCGGCGGTCATGGCGCGCAGTTCGAAAGGCGCGCAGTTCGAGCGCATTCCACTCGTCGCCGGCGCCGACCCGGCCGCCTTCGAGGGCATGCTCTTCCATCTGGAAAAGGGCACCGAGTACTACGTCGAGGCGACTGGCGTGAAGTCGCCCACATATTCGATCTCAGTCCTCGACCTGCCCACCGTCGGCAAACTTGAGCTCGAGTACCACTTCCCCGCCTACACGGGATTGCCGGTGCAGAAGATTGACGTCGGCGGCGACGTCGCGGCCATTCGCGGCACCGAAGTCTGGCTCAAGGTGACGCCGACGATGAGCGCGCCGGATGGGAAGATCGTCGTGAACGACGCCGACGGCGGCCGGCTGGCGAAGCAGGCCGACGGCACGTTGACGGGCAAGTTCACGATCAAGGACGAAGGCTTCTATCGAATTGGGCTCACCGGTCCGCACGGCGAACAAGTCGACGCGTCGCAGAAGTACACGATCGACGTGCTGAAGGATCAGCCGCCGGTCGTGTCGTTCAACAAGCCGGGCCGCGACAGCAACGCCACGCCGGTCGAGGAAGTGTTCGTCGAGGCGAAGGCGAACGACGACTTCGGCATCAAGGACATGCAGTTGTTCTACTCAGTGAACGGCGGCGCCGAGAAGAGCGTGCAGCTGTTCGGCGGCGGCAAGATGCTGCAGGAAGTCCAGGCCGGCCACACGATCTACATGGAAGAACTCGGCGTGAAGCCGGGCGACTTCGTCTCGTACTACGCGAAGGCCACCGACAACAACGGCGTCGAAGGCGCCAAGACCACGACGAGCGACATCTACTTCGTCAACGTCCGGCCGTTCAAGAAAGACTACAAGGCCGCGCAATCGCAAGGCGGCGGTGGCGGCGGAGGTGGCGGCGGCGACGTGAACGCGCTGTCCGAGCAGCAGAAGCAAATCATCGCGGCGACCTTCAACGTGGTCCGCGACAAGCCGAAGTTGACGGCGGAGAAGTACCGCGAAGACGTCGTGTTCCTCAACCTCGCGCAGGCGAAGCTTCGCGGCCAGGTCGACGAGCTCGTGGGCAAGCTGCAAGCGCGCGTCGGCGTCGTCGATCCGGGGTTCAAAGCGATCGCCGAAGCGCTGCCGAAGGCGTCTGCGGAAATGAAGACGGCGGAAGGCAATCTGAAGGCGCAGCAGCCGAAGGAAGCGCTTTCACCGGAACAGCGCGCGTTGAAGCTGCTCCAGGATGCCGAAGAGAACTACGAAGTGCAGGTCCGCCAGGGCGGAGGCGGTGGTGGCGGCGGCGGCGGGGGCCAGCTGTCGGAAGATCTCGCCGACCTCTTCGAGCTCGAGCTCGACAAGCTGGCGAATCAGTACGAGATGCAGAAGCGCGCCGAGCAGCAGGGCAACGATCGCCAGGTCGACGAGCTGGCGGAGAAGCTGAAGGAGCTCGCCCGCCGGCAGCAGCAGGAACTCGAACGGCAGCGTCGCGCCTCGGCGGGACAGCAACAGCAGTCGGGCGGCGGCGGTGGACAGAGTCAGCGCGAGCTCGCGGACGAGCTCGAACAGGCGGCGCGCCGGCTCGAGCAGTTGACGCGCGAGCAGCAGCGTCCAGAGTTGTCGGCCGCCGCTCAGCAGATGCGCGATGCCGCGCAGGCCATGCGGCAAGCCGCGGCGAACGGCTCAAAGGACGGCGGCGCTCAGGCGGCGTCGGCGTTGAACCTGCTGCGTCAAGCGCAGGAAAAGCTCAATCGCAATCAGGGCGACCGCGCGCAGCGTGACATTCAGAACGCCAAGCGGACCGCCGAGGAACTGGCGAACGAACAGAAGGACATCGCCTCGGAAGTCGGGCAGCTCGGTCAGTCGGCGGCGGGACAGCGAGGCAAGGCGCAGAATCTCGCGGACCGCAAGGACGCGATGGACAAGAAGGTCGGCGAACTGCAGAAAGATCTCGAGGCGCTGGCCAACGACTCCCGGCGCGATCAGAAAGAGGCCGCGCGCAAGCTGGACGACGCGGCGGGGTCGATTCGCGACAAGCGGGTGCGCGAGAAGATTCGCTACACGCGGAGCCAGCTCGGAGGATCTCCGAGCGACTACGCGAAGTCGATGGAAGACGACATCTCCGCGAACCTCGACGCGCTGCAGCGGAAGATCGGCGAGGCCGAGTCGTCGCTGGGGCAGCAGTCGAAGAAAGACTCGCTCGGCCGCGCCGCCGACAAGGCGGGCGATCTCGTGCGCGGCCTGCAATCGCTCGGCGAGCGGATGCGTCAGTCGCAGCAGGCGCGCAACGGCCAGGGCCAGAACGGCCAACAGAATCAGAACGGCCAGCAGTCGCGCCAGGGCCAGCAACAAGGGCAACAGGGTCAACAAGGCCAACAGGGGCAGCAGGGCCAACAGGGCCAACAGGGGCAACAGGGCCAACAGGGGCAGAACGCGCAAAACGGCCAGCAAGGACAGCAGGGGCAACAAGGCCAGCAGGGGCAGCAAGGCCAGGGACAACAAGGCCAGCAGGGACAACAGGGCCAAGGCGGCCAGCAGGGCCAGGGCGGACAGCAGGCGGGGAACAACAACAACGGTTCGTACGCCGGAGGACCGCGCTTCGGCCGCGATACGGCGACGGCAACGTCGGGGTTCCAGCCGTTCGACGCTCGCCAGTTCGCGCGGCAATTCCGCGAGTGGCAGGGCGACGCGCAGGCGCTGCGTCGCGAGCTGCAGAACGCCGGCGTCAACGCCAAGGATCTCGACGAAGTGATCGCGCAGCTGCAGCAGCTGGGCAACGAGGGCGCGTACGGCACCGGGAAGCTCGAGGGCGTCGAGAAACTGCAGCAGGCGGCTCTCGAGAAGCTGCAGTCGTTCGAGTTCAACCTGCGCAAGCGCGCGCAGCCGAATCAGGACTCGCTCGCGCTGTCGGGATCGGACGAAGTGCCGGCGGGCTTCCGCGATCAGATTGCCGAGTACTACCGGCAGCTTGCAAAGAACAAGAAACAGTAACGGAACTGAGAACTTAGAACTAAAACACTGTCTTGGTTCCAAGTTCTCGGTTCTAAGTTCTCAGTTCAAGATTTCCGTAACTACGTCACCGGTCTCGGCGAGCCCGCGCTGCCGCCCGCGGCGCGCTGTGCAACGCGATATTCGCCGCGACGGGGAAACGCAATCGGCAGCTGCCGATTGCGAAGCTGCGATATAGCTGGGCCTGAGACCTAGCCACCGTCCGCGTCATCAACCATCGGCACTCCGATTGCTGTGACAGCGCACGTGAATACCGTGCGTGCGCGTGCAGCTCTGCCGTCTCCTCTTCCGTCGTCGTGGCGGCACATCACGCGCGACGAGCGACGCATCACGCACGCGCTCCGTCTCGTCCGCCGCCGGATCACGAAATCTCCCGAGATCGATCCCGTCACGTCCGCGTCGATCGCGCAACTGCACCACGTCGACGATCGCGTGTTGCCCGGCATCCGCCGCGTCGGCAGCAAGACGCGCGTGCGTTACGTCGAGCCGAACGGACGCACGATCTCCAACGCGAGGGTACTCCAGCGAATCAAGTCGCTCGCGATTCCGCCCGCGTGGACCGACGTGTGGATTTGTCCGGATCCCGACGGCCACCTGCAGGCCACCGGACGCGATGCGCGCGGGCGCAAGCAGTATCGCTATCACGCGCAGTGGCGTGCCGTCCGCGACGAAGTGAAGTACGGACGGCTGCTCGCGTTCGCGGCGTCGCTTCCGCGCATCCGCACGCGGACCGCGGCCGATCTCCGGCGTTCAGGGTTGCCGCGCGAGAAGGTGCTCGCCGCGGTCGTGCAGCTGCTCGAGCGGACGCTGATTCGCGTCGGCAACGAAGAGTACGCGCGCCAGAACCATTCCTTCGGCCTCACCACGATGCGCAGCCACCATGCGCGCGTGCATGGCGCCGACGTGCACTTCGAGTTTCGCGGCAAGAGCGGCGTATCGCACGCCGTCGATCTCCGCGACGCGCGTCTTGCGCCCATCATCAAGGCGTGCCGCGACCTGCCCGGTCACGAGCTGTTTCAGTACGTCGACGCCGGCGGCCGTCGCCAGTCGATCGGATCGAGCGATGTGAACGCCTACCTGCGGGAAATCACTGGGCAGGCGTTCACGTCGAAAGATTTCCGGACGTGGGGCGGCACAGTGCTGGCGGCATGCGCACTCGCGCGGACCACGCCCCGGCGAACCAAGCGGGCAATGACGCAGCAAATCGTGGACGCGGTGAAGGCTGCCGCGAAGAAGCTGGGGAACACCTCCGCGGTATGTAAGAAGTGCTACATCCATCCCGCGGTGCTCGACGCTTACGCCCACGGCGGGGTCATCGACGCCGGCCAGTGCACGGCGTCCTTCGGCGGCGCGAATGCGCTCCGCGCGGAGGAGAGAGCCGTCGTGAACCTCATCCTTGGGGAGCGCGATTCCATCGAAGGGCGAACTGGGTTCCACACGAGTTACGCGCGCTGACCACGCTGAGGACGCTTTGGTACATCCAGCGCGGCAGTCCTCTTGCACATTCGGGCGCAAACCTGATGCACGACGAGATCTTCCCGGGCCAAAGCGAAATGGCGCGCAGGATGCGCGACCTCGATTGGTCACGCACGGCCCTCGGACCGCCGGAACACTGGCCTCAGTCGCTCCGGACGTCCGTCAGCACCTGCCTCGATTGCGCCTTCCCCATCGTCCTGTGGTGGGGGCCGCAGCTGGCGATCCTCTATAACGATGAGTACTGCCCCATGCTGGGCCCGGAGAAGCATCCGTGGGCGCTCGGACGTCCCGGTGCGGACGTGTGGGCGGAAATCTGGGACGTCATCGCGCCGATGCTGTCGCAAGTGGTATCGCGGGCCGAGCCGACGCGGTC
>Ga0068871_100001285_pt1 | contig 16790 bp, 11 predicted proteins | sample KBSMisM72_FD_72750 | JGI IMG/M metagenome (GOLD analysis project Ga0068871, IMG submission 72750) | Miscanthus rhizosphere microbial communities from Kellogg Biological Station, Michigan, USA - KBS Miscanthus M7-2 | ecosystem: Host-associated > Plants > Roots > Rhizosphere > Soil ... | reverse complement strand
CGTCGCGGCGATGCAGGGCAAGTACTACCTGGAGATCATCACCCCAGGCGCGCTGGTCGGCCTCATCGTCGGCTACGCGGCCTATCGACACCAGGCTTAGAGCCACGACTTCTGACTTTCAATCCGTGCGCAACGCTGTCATCGGATCCACTCGAGCGGCGCGGCGCGCGGGCAGGTAGCTCGCCAGCAGCGCGACGATGGCGAGCGTGCCGGCGACGGCGACGAACGTGATCGGGTCGGTGGTCGTGACGCCGAACAGCAACGTCGACAGCGCCCGCGTCACGGCGAGCGCGCCCGCCAGTCCGCACACCACGCCGACGAGCGTCAGCCCCGCGCCTTCGCGCACGAAGAGCCGCACCACGTCGCCGGGCGTGGCGCCGATCGCGAGGCGGACGCCGATCTCCTGCGTGCGCTGGCTCACCAGATAGGCCAGCACGCCGTAGACGCCAATCGCGGCGAGCAGCACCGCCACCCCGGCGAACGACGCGAGCAGCAGCATCGTGAACCGGCGCTCGGCGATCGATCGCCCGATCACCTCGTCCATCGTCCGCACCGCGGCGAGCGGCAGGTCGCGATCGAGCGAGGCCAGGTCGGCGCGCGCGATCGGGACGAAGGCCATGGGATCGCCGGATGTCCGGACCGCGATCGTCAGCGAGTCGACCTGATGCTGCGCGTACGGCACGTACACCTCGGGAGCGATCGTCCCGTCCAGGCTTCGTGCCCTGACATCGCCGACGACGGCGACCACGGTCTTCATGCCGCTGCGCGCCTCGGCCAGCGAGACGGCGAGGTGAAGCTGCTGGCCCAGGGGATTGACGTTCGGCCAGTAACGGCGCGCCGCTTCCTCATTGATCGCCACGACTTCCGGGCCGTGCTCATCGTCGTGCGCGTCGAAGGCGCGGCCGCTCTTCAGCGGGATTTTCATGGTGCTGAAGTAGTCGGGGGTCACGATCCGCATGCCCGCCGACGGAGCGTCCGCCGAGTCGCTCTCGCCCGCGCGGGTAAAGCTGGAGCTCGCCCCGAACGTGTCGTCGAGCGGGAGCCCGAACACGCCGGCCGCGTGCACGACGCCGGGACGATCGGCCAGCCGCGCCACGAGGTCGCGCATGAAGCGCCCCGCGTCGGCGCTGGTCTTGTACTTCTGCTCCGGCAGCGCCACCGTAAACGTCAGCAGGTGATCGGCCGAAAAGCCCGGATCCACGATGCTGATGCGCTGATAGCTGCGGATCAGCAGGCCGGCGCCGATCAGCAGGATCACCGCGAGCGCCATCTCGCAGACCACGAGCGTCTTGCGCACCCGCGTACCGCTCGATCCAACCGCGCCGCGGCCGGCGGTCGAGACGAAGCGCGCCACCCGCTGTCCGGTGGTGGTCATCGCCGGCACGAGGCCGAAGACGACGCTGGTTGCGACGGCGACGGCGATCGTGAAGGCCAGCACACGCCAGTCGAGGCCGACCTCCGCGAGGCGCGGGATGCTCGCCGGCCCGATCGCGACGAGCGCCCGCGTGGACCAGTACGCGACCACCAGGCCCGCCGCGCCACCTGCCAGGCCGAGCATCACGCTCTCGGCGAGGAACTGCTGGATCAGGCGCCGGCGGCCGGCGCCGAGCGCCGCGCGCACCGCCACTTCGCGCGACCGGCCGTTCGCCCGCGCGAGCAGCAGGTTCGCGACGTTGACGCAGGCGACGAGGAGCACGAGCGTCACGGCGCCCAGGAGAATCAGCAGCGCGGGCCTGATGTTCCTGACGATGCGATCCTGCAGCCCCATCGCAGTGATCACGCGATCCTTGTTGGTGTTGGGGAAGTCACGCGAGAGCCGTTCGGCCACCACCGCCATGGCAGCCTTCGCCTGCTCGAGATCCACACCGGGCTTGAGCCGGGCAATCCCGCCGATCCACTGCGCGCCGCGCGCCTTGTCGCTGAGCTCGCGCGGCTTGAAGACGAGCGGCCGCCAGTAGTCGGCGCCGCCGGGCACCGTCAGATCCGGCGGGGCGACGCCGACGATGGTGAACGGCTTGCCGTCCATCCGCATCGTCGATCCGACGATGTCGGCGCGCGCGCCGAACCGGCGCCGCCACAGCCCGTCGCTGAGAACCACGACGCTGGCGCCGCTCCCTTCACCGTCGGCCTCCACCAGCCCGCGTCCGAGCCGCGGCGTGACGCCGACCACGTTGAAGAAGGAAGGGGTGACGTTCGCGCCATCGATCAGCTCGGGCTCGCCCACGCCGGTGAGGTTCGCGGACGAGGAGGTCATCGCCGTCGCTCCGGCAAACACGCCGCTCTGGGCCGTCACGTCGAGATAGTTCGGCGGCGAGAGGGTCATCGACAACCGGCCGTTGCGGCCGTTGAACAGCTGAACGAGGCGTCCGGGTTCGCGATACGGCAGCGGGCGCAGCAGCACCCCGTTGACGACGGTGAAGACAGCAGTGTTGGCGCCGATGCCGAGCGCGAGCGTCAGCACCGCGACGACCGAAAACCCCGGCTGGCGAAGAAGCAGGCGTGCGGCGTAGCGGAAATCCTGGAAGAGCGAGCTCACGGCATGACTCCTTCGAGGAGAGGTGGACGGGCAGGGCAAGAAGAAACCGCGGAGCTCGCGAAGACCGCCGAGACGACGTTTCTCCGCGATCTCGGCGGTCTCGGCGGTTCCTTCTTCGTCGTGACGGCGCGCGGCGATCGACGCGGCGGCCAGATCGGCGAGCTCGCGCGCGAGGAGGATCGCGACTGCGAACGCCCCGTGCGGAGCGGCGTCGCGGCAGCGCGCTGCAAAGGTGTCGCGCATCTCCTCGCCGTAGCGCGCGCGCAACCGGCGTGGATAACAGAGGAGCGCGAGCCTGTAGATGCGCGCAGCCCGTGCGACCCGGTGCGACTCGCGGCTCATTTCGCGCGAGACCACTCGGGCCGGTTCGTCGCCTTCACGCCTTTGCGGCGCGCGTGTCGCACCAGGGTCTCCAGACGGTCGGTCTCGGCGCTGAGAACCGCCTTACCGGCCGGGGTCAACCGGTAGTACCGCCGGCGCTCGTCGTCTTCCGACGGGGCAGCCCGGCGATCGGATTCCTCTACGAGCTCGAGCGCTTCCAGTCTGGCGAGCGCCGTGTACAAGGTGCCGGTGCCCAGGCGGACGGCGCCGCCGGTGCGATCGGCGACGTCACGGAGGATGGCGTAGCCGTGCAGGTGGCCGTCGATCAGCGCCAGCAGGATGTGGAACTGCTGGGGCGTCAGCGGGAGGAAGCGGCGCGGGTCGTCCATGAGTGCATCGTATCAGGATGCATCGAGCTTAGACGTAGTCGCCGATCCGATGGTTGGCGGGCGGCAGAGCTGTGCCTCAACAGATGAGCTTGGGCTGCTGTCGTGACGCTGCGACGGCCACCAAATGACTCGATGCGCACCTGTGTCTCGCCCTTGACACTGCCAAGTGCGCTCCTGATAATCGGCCCACCGCACCATGGCTTACACAACGATCTTTTCGCCGCTCCAACTCCGCTCGCTCACGATCAAGAACCGCATCCTGCGCTCGAACATCGCGGGCCGGTTCGATCAGTACGACGGCACCGGCGCACAGCCGCGGATCAACTGGGAAGTGAAATTTGCGCGCGGCGGCGTCGGGGCGATCATCTCTTCGTTCGTGCCGGTTCATCCGCGCGGACGCATCCTGCCGAACTACGCCACGATCGTCAGCGACGACCGCATCCCGTTCTGGCGGGAGCTCGGCAAGCAGGTGCACGCGCACGACTGCAAGTACATCCTCCAGCTCAGCCACGGCGGACGCCAGCGCGACATTCCGACGATTGACTACCCGCTGGGCCTGAGCGCGACCGCCAAGGAGGATCCGCTCCACGGCTTCGAGTGCGAGCGGATGACGCTGGCGCAGATCAAGGAGACCGTTCAGGCGTTTGCCGAGGGCGCGCGCCGCGCGCGCGAGGCGGGTCTCGACGGCGTCGAGCTGCACGGCGCGAACGGCTACCTGATCACCCAGTTCCTGAGCTCGGCGATCAACGATCGAGACGACGAGTATGGCGGCGTGCTGGCCAACCGCGCGCGCTTCGTCCGCGAGATCGTCCAGGCGATCCGGGCGCGGGTCGGGCGGGACTTCCACCTGCAGATGAAGATCAGCGCGACGGAGTACAACAACGCGCTGCTCAAACAGGAACCGCCGGGCAACACGATCGACGATTCGACCCAGGTGTGCCAGTGGCTCAAGGAGGATGGCGTCGACGCGATCCATGTCTCCTCCGGCAGCGCCTTCCCCCATCCGAAGAATCCGGCCGGCGACCTCCCGGTCGACGAGCTGCAGAAGACCTATGAAGTCCTCATCGCCAGCGGCACGATGGGGCTCCGCAACTACCTGTTGTTCCGCGGCAAGCTGACCGGCGATCTGTTCAAGAAGAACTGGGAAGACGCGCGCGGACCCAAGGATCAGATCGAAGGCCTCAACCTGCCGGATGCGCGCGCGATCAAGAAGGCGGTCGGCGACCTGCCGGTGTTCTGCACCGGCGGCTTCCAGACCGCCCAGATCATCGAGGAAGCGATCACCCGCGGCGACTGCGACGCGGTGACGATCGCCCGCCCGCTGATCGCGAACAACGACCTGGTGCATCAGTTCGCCAACGGGGTCGGCCGGCCGCCGAACCCGTGCACCTACTGCAACAAATGCCTCGTCAACGCGCCCGCGAACCCGCTCGGCTGCTATGACGAAACCCGGTTCCCCTCGCGCGAAGCGATGGTGCAGGAGATCCTCTCCGTGTACGATCCGGCGCCATTTCGGTAGGGCCGGGTCATGAATCGCCGGGTGCGTTTCACGTCATTTCTGGCCGCCGCACTGGCGCTGCTGGCCGGCTCGGTCACGTTGAGCCCGCTCGGCGCGCAGCCGCCTCCCGCCGACAACATTCTCGACCATTTCAAGTACGGGTCGATTGGCACCGAGGTGAGCGTCGGTGTGCCGTTCCCGCTGTGGCGGGTGCTGCCGACGGTCTTCGCCGACAAGCTGCCCGCGCGGCCGGGTACCGGCTGGGAACGGCTCGGCTTCATCAACGAAGGCGTCGGCGGCGATCGCTTCATCGGCACGACCAACAAGAAGGGGCGCGTCGGCCTCAACTGCGCGACGTGCCACGCCGGCACGATTCGGGACGATCCGTCGAGCAAGCCGAGAATCGTGCTCGGGATGCCGGCGCATCAGATGGATCTGCAAGGCTACGCGCGCTTCCTGAGCGCCGTCGTCGAGGACCCGCGCTTCAATGCCTCGACGCTGATCGACGCGATGATCAAGGCCGACCCCGCCTTCTCGTGGTGGGACCGGCTGAACTATCGCCTGTTCGTGATTCCGCTCACGCGGACCGAGGTGCAGAAGCTCACGAAGCAGAACGCCTGGTTCGATAAGCGGCCGCCGCAGGGTCCCGGACGGGTCGACACGTTCAACCCCTACAAGCGGCTGCTCGGCTTCGACATGAACGCCGACGATACCGTCGGCACCGCCGACCTGCCGTCGCTGTGGAATCAACGCGTGCGCGAAGGGTTGTGGCTGCACTGGGACGGCAACAACGATCGCGTCGAGGAGCGGAACAAGAGCGCCGCGATCGGCGCCGGCGCGACGCCAGACTCGCTCGACCTCGCCTCGCTCAAGCGGATCGAGGACTGGATTCTCGATCTGAAGCCGCCGGCGTATCCGCCGCAGCGGCTGCGCACGGCGGTGGCCGAGAAGGGCCAGCAGGCGTACAAGGCCGCGTGTGGATCCTGTCACGATCTCGGAACCCCGAAGGTCGGTCAGGTCGTCGACATCAGCGAGATCAAGACCGATCCCGAACGGCTGCGATCGTTCACGCCGGAGCTGGCGGTCCAGATGAACACGATCGGCGAGCGCTATCCGTGGCAGTTCAAGCACTTCCGCAAGACCAACGGCTACGCGAGCATGCCGCTCGACGGCGTCTGGCTGCGCGCGCCGTACCTGCACAACGGATCGGTGCCCACCTTGCGCGCGCTGATGTTTCCGGAAGAGCGCCCGGCAGTCTTCTTCCGCGGCTACAACGTCTACGACTGGGACAAGGGCGGCTTCATCGCCACCGGCCCCGAGGCGGAGAAGGCCGGCGTCCGCTTCGACACCGCGCTGAGGGGCAACGGCAATGGCGGCCATCTGTATGGCACGACGCTACCGGCCGCCGATCGCGAGGCCATCATCGAGTATCTGAAGACCCTGTGACGCGTTTCATTGCCTGAAGCCTCCGCATGAAGCACACGTTCGACGCGATCGTCATCGGTAGCGGGTTCGGCGGCGCGATCACCGCCTGCCGCCTCGCCGAGAAGGGCATGAAGGTGCTGATTCTCGAGCGGGGCAGGCGCTGGGAAGTCAAAGACTACCCGCGAAAGCCGGCCGATGCGTGGCTCTTCGACCATCGCTCGCCGCAGCGGCTCAACGGATGGCTCGACATGCGGTTTTTCAAGAACGTCACGGTCACGCAGGCCGCCGGCGTCGGCGGCGGCTCGCTCACCTACAGCAGCGTCGCTTTGGAAGCCAATCCGGCGTTGTTCAAGAGCGGATGGCCCGCTGAGATCACGCACGCCGAGCTGAAGCCGTACTACGACACGGTGGCGCAGGTGATGAACCTGCAGACCCTGCCCGACGGCCAGCTGACGCAGCGCCTGAAGCTGAATCGCGAGGCCGCGCAGAAGCTCGGGTACGCCGATCGGTTTTCGAAGGTCCCGCTGGCGGTGTCGTTTTCGCCGGATTTCAACTACCAGCTGAGCGATCCGTTTTCGGCGCAGCATTCCCGGACGTTTACCAACGCGTATGGCCAGCAGCAAGGCACCTGCGTCCATCTCGGCAACTGCGACATCGGCTGTGACGTCCGCGCGAAGAACACCCTCGACCTGAACTACGTGCCGATGGCGGAGAAACGCGGCGCCGAAGTCCGGCCGCTGCATCTCGTCAACGCGATCGAGCCGCTCGATGGCGGGTACAAGGTCACGTTCAACCGGATCAGCGACGGCCGCTTGATCCCCGGAAGCGAGACGGCCACCCGGGTGTTTCTTGCCGCGGGAAGCCTCGGCTCCACCGAACTGCTGCTGCGATGCCGGGACGATCGCAAGACACTGCCGGGCATCAGCCCGATGCTCGGCCGGGGCTGGAGCGCGAACGCGAACCTGCTCTCGACCGCCCTGTACGCCGGGACCGATCGCGTCCAGCAGTCAGTCGGTCCGAGCATTGCCAGCGCGATCGACTTTACCGACGGCAGCCAGAACGGCGAGCGGTTCGTCATCGAAGACGATGGGTTCCCGAATCTGATTCTGGGCGCGCTCCGCGCGTTTCTGGCGGCGCCCGACGGCGGGGGACTCGGACGCCCGCTGCTCGAACAGATCGAGAAGCACGTCAGCGCCGGTCAGGATCGGCAAAACCTGATGGTGTGGCTGGGCGCCGGGATGGATGTCGCCGACGGTCAGCTGTCGCTCAAGCGGCGGTTTTTCCTGCCGTGGGTGAAAGACCTCGAGCTGCAATGGGATCCAGAGCACTCGAGGGGCGTGTTCGAGGCGATTCGCGACCTGCACCGGAAAATGACGTTAGCCACCGGCGGCAACCTCCAGGAAGGGCTGCCCGGCAGCCTCCTGAGGAACATGGTCACGCTCCATCCGCTCGGCGGCTGCAAGATCGGCGCGACGTTACAGACGGGGGTCGTGAACCATCTCGGACAGGTGTTCGGCTATCCGAACCTGTACGTGGTCGATGGCTCGATCGCCCCAACCGCCACCGGGCGCAACCCCTCGCATACGATCGCCGCCATGGCCGAGCGCATTGCGGCCCACGTGATTTGATTGGCAGACAGTTTCGACCCACACCCATGAGGAGCATCGTGCGGACGACCCACGTGTTGAGCGCCGGCGGCCCGATTCTGTTCGGGCTTCTCTTGACGGCGTGCGCGCGCCCGCCGCGGGCGCAAAGCGTGACCACCCTGGTGCAGACCCAGCCCGCCAGCGTGAAACCGGAGCTCGGCAAGGAGTACCCCGCCCCCGAAGAGGCCGCTCAGATCGACGAAATCTCGGATCTCTTCAAGGGGATGAGCGAACGTAAATATCCGGCAGATGTCCGTCCGATGCGCCGCGATGCGCACACCAAGGCTCATGGATGCGTGAAGGCGGAATTCACGGTGCCGGCCGACGTGCCCGAGCGCGCCAGGATTGGGCTCTTCAGCAAGCCGTCCTCGCATCAGGCGTGGATCCGCTTCTCCAACGCGTTCTCGTCAATCGAGTCGGACGGCAAGATCGACGTGCGCGGGATGGCCGTCAAGGTGATGGGCGTCGATGGCGAGAAGCTGCTCGAGGCGGAGAAGCTCGAGAAGGCCCAGGACTTCCTCCTGATCAACACCAACGTCTTCTTCTCGCCGAACGTCACCGAGTACGTGAAATTCTCGAGAGAGTACGTCAAGAAGGAGAGCACGCTCGGTTACGTGCTCTGGCCGCCGAGCCACTGGGCCCAGGCCCGCATCCTCTATCAGGCCGGACGGGGCGATATGACCAACCCGCTGACCAGCCGGTTCTGGAGCAGCGTTCCGTTCAAGCTGGGCGCCGCCGCGGTCAAGTATTCGGCCAGGCCGTGCGCCGGCATCGTGCCGTCCAAGAAGAGCGGCTCCTCGCCGGAGTTCCTTCGCGAAGCGATGGCCGCCTACCTCAAGAATGGCGAGGGCTGCTTCGACTTCATGGTGCAGATTCAAACCGATCCGGTGAAGATGCCGGTCGAGGATCCCTCGGTCGCCTGGGATGAGGCCGTGTCGCCGTTCATCCCGGTCGCGAAGCTGACCGTTCCCAAGCAGGTGTTCGACTCGGAGCGGCAGATGGCGTACTGCGAGGCGCTGTCGTTCACGCCGTGGCACTCTCTTCCGGAGCACCAGCCGATCGGCGGCGTGAATCGCATTCGGAAAGCGGTCTACGAACGGGCGTCTACGCTTCGGCACACGGCGAACAGCATGCCCCGCCGTGAACCGAATAGTTTTGCGGACTTCACGGACGCGGCGCCGTCACGGCCGCGGAACTAGAAGGGCGCTGCCACGCTCATGATCACAAGGAGCGCCATCATGCTTCGACGAGTCGTCTCATCGTGCGCCGCCGCCCTGGTCGTGGCCAGCGTCGTCGGCGCCAGCGCCGGCTGCGGGTTGCCGCAGCCGAAGCCCGGAACGGTGAAGGACGAGGCCATGCGGGTCGGCGTCACCCCGGAACAGCTGGTGCGGCCGACCGAGGATTACTTTCACGACATGGACTACAACCCGGCCCGCAAGAACCAGCCGTTCACGCAGCCGGAGGTCGAAGGCCGCAACATGTGGCTGGTCTGGACCGGTGGTGACGATCGCCTGTGGGACCGCCTGACCATCGACAGTCTCGGAACGTTCGACCTGCTCAAGACCATCTCGTCGCATCGCGGCGCGCAGGATTCCATCTACGGTGTGCCGTACGGGCGCCGCAATCGCTGGACGTATCTCGGGCTCGTCAACGAGCCGTGCTTTTCCGAGCCGACCGGGCCGGATCCGAACCGCTTCGGGTTGTGGCTGGATGTCCGCGACACGAACTGCCCGCCCGATCCGTTCGCCGACGCGACCAAGTATCCGGGCGTGAAGATCGGCGCCCGCGGCAAGACCGTGCCCGTCGGCTCCTACTACGGCGAGCCGACCGGCATCGTCGGCCTCCGGTTGTTTCCGAATCCCGACTTCGACGACAAGGCGCGGCGGAACTGGAACTCCGAGCGCTTCTACAACGATCCGTCGTACTACTTCGACCGGAAGCTCGTGCGCCCGTACCGGGTCGGAATGTCGTGTGCGTTCTGTCATGTCGGCCCGAACCCGATCAAGCCGCCGGAAGATCCGGAACGCCCGAAGTGGGAGAACCTCAGCTCGAACGTCGGCGCCCAGTATTTCTGGTGGGACCGAGTCTTCAACTGGCGCGGCGACGGCAACGCGGCGAGCATCTTCTATCAGGCGCTGCACGTGTCGCGGCCGGGCACGCTCGACACCTCGCTGGTCTCGACCGACAACATCGACAATCCGCGGACGATGAACGCGATCTATCAGCTGCTGCCGCGCATGATCGAGGCGCAGAAATGGGGCATGGAGACCCTTTCGGGCGGCGGGCTGAACAACAAGCAGTTCAACGACTACGTGCCGCCCACCGATCCGCTGTCCCAGTTCTTCTTCAAGCCGAACACGACCTGGACGCCGCGCGTCCTGAAAGATGGGTCGGACTCGGTCGGCGCCCTGGGCGCGCTGAATCGCGTGTACATCAACATCGGGTTGTTCAGCGAAGAGTGGCTGCTGCACTTCCGCGCGGTGCTGGGCGGCCGACCGATCTCGCCGATTCCGATCGAAACCGCCGTGAAGAATTCGGTCTACTGGCGCGCGACCGAGATGCAGACGCCCAACATGGCGCGCTTCTTCCTCGCCAGCACCGATCCGCACTACTTGAAGGACGCGCCGGGCGGGCAGACCTATCTCGATCGGGATGCCGCGATGGTCCCGCGGGGCAAGCTCGTCTTCGCCGAGCGCTGCGCCCGATGCCACTCGAGCAAGCTGCCCGAGCTGCCGGCCGGCCTGTATCTGGACAAGGCGAACGGTCCCAATTATCTGAGCGCGTGGAATGCGTACTGGGCCTGGTCCAAGACCGAGGCGTTCAAGGCGGAGATGCGCAAGCTCGTCGTCGACGAGCACTTTCTCGACGGCAACTTCCTGTCGACCGAGCTCCGCGTGCCGGTCACCCTGCTCGGCATCAACGCCTGCAGCCCGCTGGCGACCAACGCGATTCGCGACAACATCTGGGACAACTTCTCGTCGGAGTCCTACAAGACGCTGCCGTCGGTCGGCTCGATCAAGATTCGTCATCCGGTCACCGGCAAGGAATCCGACTACCCGCTGCCCGCGGGCGGCCGCGGCTACATTCGTCCCGCGTCGCTCGTCAGCCTCTGGTCGACGTCGCCGTTCCTCCAGAACAACACCGTGGGGCCGTTCTACACCGACCCGTCGGTGGCGACGCGGATGCGCGGGTTCGACATCTCAATCCGGCAGATGCTGTGGCCCGACGAGCGCGAGAAGGATCCGATCTTCAAGGACGAGAAGGGGCCCGGCGTCGGCGTGATCGATCGGGTCACCGTGGACAGCTACCTCGACATCCCGGAAGGGTACATCCCGGAGATTTACAGCGGCCTCATCAGCCTGTCGCGTGTGCTGGTGCCGACCATCGGCGGCACCGGCCGGTCGGTGAAGATCGGGCCGTTCCCGAAAGGCTTCCCGATCGGCTTGATGGCGAACATGGATCTGCTCGGCTCGGATCTGTCACCGGCCGAGCGCGACGTTCACCGAAAGAAGCTGCTCACGCTGCTGGACCATGCGAAGGCGGCAATGAAGACCGAGAAGGACTTCGGCGCGGTGCTGAACCGACTGGTCGACGACATGCTCGAAGTGAGCAAGTGCAAGGACTTCGTCGTCAACAAAGGGCACTATTTCGGCACCGAGTATTTTTCTGAAGAGCCGGGCCTGAGCAACGAGGACAAGTCCGCGCTCATTGCCTTCCTGAAGACGTTCTGAACAGAAAGGCCGCCCACGTGAATGTGCCCGCTCAGCCGTCGGATTTCCAACCCGACTACGTCGTAGTCGGGTCCGGCGCCGGCGGCGGGACCGTCGCGGCGCGGCTGGCGGAGTCCGGCTATTCCGTCCTCGTCCTCGAAGCGGGCGGCGACCCGCGATCGCCCGAGGCCGCAACCTACGACGTCCCCGCGTTCCATCCATTTGCGACGGAAGACCCCGCGATGCGCTGGGACTTCTTCGTCCGCCACTACGACGATCCGAGGCGGCAGGGGCTGGATCCCAAGTTTGTCCCCGAGCAGAACGGCGTCTGGTATCCGCGCGCAGGCACCCTCGGCGGCTGCACCGCGCACAACGCGATGATTCTGGTCTGTCCCAGCAACTCTGACTGGGATCAGATCGCCGACCTCACCGGCGATCCTTCGTGGCGCGCCGGAGAGATGTGGAAGTACTTCCAGCGGATCGAGAACTGCCGCCACCGGCCGTCCGAACGGTTCTGGCAGGCGACGGGCGTGGATCCGAGCCGTCATGGCTGGTCCGGATGGCTGACGACGGAGCGCGAATCGGCCAGCGACGTGATTGGCGACGAACAGGTGCGCGAGGTCATCGCGAAATCGATCAGCAACACGCTGAAGGAGTTCGGCGCGCCGTCGCTGGCGCGGCTCGAGGCGCTGCTCGATCCCAACGACTGGCGGTCGGTCGAGCGCGACGAGATCGGCGCGCGCTACACCCCGCTGACCACGGACAACCACGTCCGCGTCGGCTCGCGCGAACGCCTGCTCTCGGTGGCGAAACAGTATCCCGATCGGCTGCGGATCGAGTTGAACGCGCTCGCCACCCGCGTGCTGTTCGACGATCGCAACCGCGCCATCGGGGTCGAGTATCAGAAAGGCGAACGGCTGTACGGCGCGCACCCGTCGGCGAGCACGGCGGCCGGTGAGACGCGCACCGCGTCGGCCCGCCGGGAAGTCATTCTGGCCGGCGGCGCGTTCAACACGCCGCAGTTGCTGATGCTGTCGGGCATCGGCGACCCCGACCTGCTCGGCAAGCACGGGATTCAGACGCGCGTGCCGCTGCCGGCCGTGGGGCGCAACCTCCAGGATCGCTACGAAGTCGCCGTCGTCAGCAAGATGAAGAAGCCGTGGGACACGCTGAACGGCGCCACGTTCACGACCGGCGATGCGCAGTACCGGCAATGGGAGAGCCAGCGCAAGGGCGTGTACTCGAGCAACGGCACGCTGCTCTGCGTCATTCAACGTTCCGCGGTCGGCAAGCCGGTTCCGGATCTGTTCTGCTACGCGCTGCTCGCCGATTTCCGCGGCTACAAGCCCGGCTACTCGGACGCTATTCGGCAGCATCACGACTATCTCACCTGGGTCGTGCTCAAGGGCCGCACGAACAACCGCGGCGGATCGGTGACGATCACCTCTCCCGATCCGCGGGTGCGGCCGGCGATCAGCTTCCGCTACTTCACGGAAGGCACCGATGCCGGCGGCGACGATCTGCAGGGCGTGGTCGACGGTATCGGGCTGGTCCGGCGCATGACCGCCGGCATGAGGCCGGCTCTCGTCTCACACGAAGAGTTTCCCGGCGACGATGTGCAGGGCGACGCGGCGCTGAAGGAGTTCGTGCAGAACCACGCCTGGGGCCATCACGCGTCGTGCACCTGCCCGATCGGGCCCGAGGCCAACGGCGGCGTGCTGGGGAGCAACTTCACGGTGCACCATACCGGGGGGTTGCGCGTGGTGGACGCCTCGGTGTTTCCGCGCGTCCCGGGCCTGTTCATCGTCAGCGCGATCTACATGATCGGCGAGAAGGCGGCGGACGTGATCATCGCGGACGCCAAGGCCGGACGCTAGGGTTTATCCGCGGATTCACGGATTGAACACGCTGCTGGCTCAGGGGCGGGCCATCGTGAGGGGACAACGTCCGGCGACGGCCGCGAAGCGGTCGGAGCGTCGTGAGATCGGCCCGCGTGAACGCGAGCCACAGGACGGAGTTGGGCTCGTGTTCAGGCGGTCCGATCTCACCTCGCGCGCGGCTACGCCGCGCCGCCGGACGTTCGTTCCGTGTAATCCGCGAAATCCTTGAATCCGCGGATGATCACGATGGTTCGCGGATGATCTTTTGAGGAGCGCAATGAAAAAACTGTCGCGGCGCGAGCTTGGGCAGCTGGCTGCGGGTCTGACGGCGGCGCGCGCGCTGCCGGTTGCCGCTCAGCCACCGGGCGCGACCGAGTACATCGGTCCGCTGACCGGGATCGCCGGCGGTCTCGAGGGTCGCGGATTCGATCCGGTCGTCTACGCGAGAGATCGCTACGCCGCGGCGCCGCGGCAGCTGCGGTTCCAGGCCCGTACCCAGCAGCAAGCCGAAGACTGGCAGCGGACGCTGCGCGCCAGGCTGACCGAGCTTCTCGGCGGCTTTCCGTCCGCGCGACCGCCGCTGCAGCCGGCCACACTCGAAACTCGCGTGTTCCCCGGCTACCGCCGCGAGAAGATCGTGTTCGACAGCCGGCCGGGCGTCAGCGTGCTGGCGTATCTCCTGCTGCCGACACGAGCCCAGACTCCAGCAGCCACCGTGATCTGTATCCCCGGCCACGGCCGCGGCGTGGACGACATCGTCGGCATCGACGAACAGGGGCGCGATCGGACCGACAAGCCCGGCTACGAGCACGACTTCGCGATCCAGGTGGCGGAGGCCGGCATGGCAGCGGTGGCGATCGAGCCCATGGGCTTCGGCTGCCGCCGGGATCCTCTCAATGCGCGTCAGGGTCTGGCGCACAAAGCGTGTGAGCCGACCGCGGGCGGGGCGTTGCTGCTCGGCGAGACGATCATCGGCTGGCGGATCTGGGACGTGATGCGGACGATCGACTACATCGCGACCCGCCCGGAGCTGGACGCGGGCCGCGTCGGGTGCATGGGCATCTCGGGCGGCGGCACCGCCACGCTGTTTTCGGCGGCGCTCGAGCCGCGGATTCGAGCGGCGATGGTCAGCGGCTACCTGAACACCTTCCGCGACAGCATCGGCAGCCTGGCGCACTGCGTCGACAACTACGTGCCCGGGATCCTGAACTGGGCCGAGATGCACGACATCGCGGGGCTGATTGCGCCGCGCCCGCTCTTCGTCGAATCAGGAGAGCGGGACAACATCTTCCCGATCGCCGCCAGCCGCGAAAGCTTCAGCCACGTGCGTGAGGTGTACGGCGTCTTTCAGGCGGTGGACCGGGTCGAGCAGGAGGTGTTCCCCGGCGAGCATTCATTCTGGGGGAAGCGCGGCATTCCGTTCATGGCGAAGCACCTGTAGAATCACGCGTCGCCCATGGACACCACTATCGACCTTGCCGTGGTCCCGGTCGCCGGCCTCGGCACCCGGCTGCTGCCGGCCACCAAATCGCAGCCGAAGGAGATGCTGCCGGTCGGCCGTAAACCCGTCGTGGAGCACGTCGTCGAAGAGCTGACGCGCGTGGGCATCACGCGCGTGCTGTTCGTCACCGGACCCGGCAAGGCGTCGATCGAGAACCATTTCGATCGGAACGCCGAGCTGGTGCAGACGCTGCGCGAGAGCGGCAAGGAAGAACTGCTCGCGGCGCTCGAGTTCGAGCGTTCGACGGTGCAGTACTTCTACACGCGCCAGCGGGAGCTGCTCGGCCTCGGCCACGCGGTCTCGTGCGCGCGGCCGCTGGTCGGCAACCAGCCGTTCGTGGTCGCGCTCGGCGATTCGATCATCGGCATGCATGCCGAGAGCGACGTCGTGCGGCGGATGACGCGCTGCTTTCACGAGCGGGACGCCGCCGCCGTGATCGCGTTCGAGGAGGTACCGCACGACGAGGTCAGCCGCTACGGTATCGCCAAGCCGAAGACCGATGACGAGCTGTTCGAGATCGAAGATCTCGTCGAGAAGCCGTCGACGCGCGAAGCGCCCAGCAACCTGGCGATCGCCGCGCGCTACGTGCTCTCGCCCGTCATTTTCGACGCCCTGGCGCAGACCAGGCGGGGCAAGGGCGGCGAGATCCAGCTGACCGACGCCATTCGCGCGGTGATCCGGAACGGCGGCAGGGCTTACGGCGTCCGCCTTCGGCCCGATGAGCGGCGCTACGACATCGGCAACTTCGAGTCCTACTTCGAGGCGTTCGTGGCGTTCGCCCTCGCGGATCCGCAGTACGGGCCCGGGCTCAGGCGCCATCTGCTGGAAGTCCTGGATGTTCCTCACTCGTAAGCGCGCGTTCGCGCGCGCCGGCCTGCTCGGCAACCCTTCCGACGGCTACCACGGCAAGACCGTGTCGTTCAGCGTCCGCAACTACTGGGCGGAAGTGGTGCTCTACGAATGGGATTCGGTCGAGATCGTCCTCGCCGCCGACGATCGCGCGAAATTCGACTCGGTCCACGAGCTCGCCCGCGACGTGCGGCTCCACGGGTACTACGGCGGCATCCGGCTGATCAAGGCGACGATCAAGCGGTTCGTGGAGCACTGCCAGGCGCGCGGCGTGGCGCTGCACGACCGCAAGTTCTCGGTGCGGTACCAGACGACGATTCCGCGGCAGGTCGGCCTCGCCGGCTCGAGCGCGATTATCGTCGCCACCTTGCGCTGCCTGATGGAGTTCTACGAGGTGCAGCTGCCGCTCGAGGCGCAGCCGATGTTCGTGCTGCTCGTCGAGCAGGAGGAGCTGGGCATCACCGTCGGCCTGCAGGATCGGGTGATTCAGGTCTACGAGGGGCTCGTCTACATGGACTTCGATCCGGGCTGCGAACACCTCGTCGACGGGCTGAGGTGCTACCGGTACGAGCCGATGGACCCGGCGCTGCTGCCGCCGCTTTACGTCGCGCACCACGAAACGCTCGGCGAGCCGACCGAGGTGTTTCACAACAATATCCGCGAGCGCTTCAATCGCGGGGATCATGCCGTGGTGGGCGCGATGACCCGTTTTGCCGAATTGGCGGCCAGCGGTCGAGAGGCCCTGCTCGCCCGGGACAGCGAGCGACTGACCCGCCTCATCGATGCGAACTTCGACACGCGGCGGAGCATCTATCAGCTGCCGCAGTGGCAAATCGACATGGTGGAAGCGGCGCGGCGATCGGGCGCCAGCGCGAAGTTCGCCGGCTCGGGCGGCGCGATTCTGGGGACCTACAGCGGAGAAGCCATGTTCGCAAGCGTCCGGGACAGCCTGGCCGCGCTGGGATCCCGGACGGTCAAACCGATAATCTGCGATTGAGATTTGAGATTTAAGAGTTCAGATTTCAGATTGGGGAG
>Ga0068871_100001282_pt1 | contig 16804 bp, 15 predicted proteins | sample KBSMisM72_FD_72750 | JGI IMG/M metagenome (GOLD analysis project Ga0068871, IMG submission 72750) | Miscanthus rhizosphere microbial communities from Kellogg Biological Station, Michigan, USA - KBS Miscanthus M7-2 | ecosystem: Host-associated > Plants > Roots > Rhizosphere > Soil ... | reverse complement strand
GAGTTCGGCGCCTTCGTCGAGGTGGAAGAGGAGATCGACGGCCTCATCCACATCTCCGACATGTCGTGGAGCAAGCGCATCAAGCATCCGTCCGAGGTCCTGAAGAAGGGCGACGTGGTGGACGCGATGGTGCTCAACATCGACGCCGAGAACCAGCGGCTGTCGCTCGGGTTGAAGCAGCTCGCCACCGACATCTGGGACGACTTCTTCTCGCACCGCCACGTCGGCGACACGATCGAGGGCAAGGTCGTCCGGATGACGAACTTCGGGGCCTTCGTCGAGCTCGACGAGGGGATCGAGGGCCTGATTCACGTGTCGGAGTTCGACGACTCCACGCACGTGGGCAAGGAAGGCAAGATCGAGCTGGTGGTCGGCGAGACCTACCCGATGAAGATCATCAAGCTGGCGCCGGCCGAGCGGAAGATCGGCCTCTCGATTCGCGCCCTCAAGTCCGACGAGTTCCGCGCCGACTGGGAGAGCTACCAGGAGAGCGCGGGCGACGGCAGCGCGACGCTGGGCGATCACTTCAGGAATCGTTAGGAGCCAGGTGCCGGGAGCTGGGAGCTGGTCGTTTGGAGGCCAGCGCCCGGTACCCGGCAACCAGTCCCTAGGGGATCAAGCATGACGAATGGCAGCATGACGAAGGCGGAACTCGTCGAGGAAGTGTCGCGCGTGTCGGACCTGACGAAGAAGCACTCGGAGGTCATCGTCGACACCGTGTTCCGCAGCATCATCGAAGCGCTGCATCGGGGCGAGAAGATCGAGCTCCGCGGGTTCGGCAGCTTCCGGCTCCGGAAGCGCGAGCCGCGCAAGGGCCGCAATCCGAAGACCGGCGACAAGGTGGACGTGCCGCCGAAGAAGGTGCCCTACTTCAAGCCTGGGAAAGAGCTCAAGGAGCTGATCAACAAGGAGCCGGCGCCCACGCCGGCGCAAGGCGGTCCGGCGCCGACGCCGCCCGACGCGTTGGCGGTCTAATCCGGTCGTCAGTCAGCAGTCGTCAGTCTTCAGTCATGGAACGCCTGTGGGCACCCTGGAGAAGCGCGTACGTGACGAGTTCCACAGGCCCTGACACCGACTGCATCTTCTGTCACACCTCTCAACCCGGCCGCGACGAGCTGGTGCTCTTCCGCGGCCGGGTCTGTTTCGTCATCCTCAACCTCTATCCCTACACCAACGGCCATCTGATGGTCGTGCCGAACCGTCATGCGGCGAACCTGGCGACGCTCAGCTCGGACGAACAGCTCGAGCTGATGCGGCTCACGCGGCACTCGGAGATCGCGATCACCGAGGCGTACGCGCCGCAGGGGATCAACGTCGGCATCAACCTGGGGAAGGCGGCCGGCGCCGGCGTGCCCGGCCATCTGCACGTCCACCTGGTGCCGCGCTGGAGCGGCGACACCAACTTCATGACCGCGATCGCCGAGACGCGGGTGCTGCCCGAGGACCTCGGCGAGAGCGCCCGCAAGCTGCGGCCGATCTTCGAGCGTCTCGCCCACGAAGAAAAAACCGCCGAGGGCGCAAAGACCGCAGAGAAGATATGATCTCAGCGTTCTCGGCGTTCTCCGCGGTTTCTTCTTATGATTCTTGAACTCACCGACGATCAGAAAGCCTTTCAACAGCAGATCCAGCAGTTCGCGCGCGAGATCGTCTCGCAGCGGGCGGCCGGGATCGACAAGTCGGGAGAGTTTCCCGCCGACGTGATGCACGCCGCGGCAGGGCAGGGGCTGCTCGGCGTCACGATCCCGAAAGCCTGGGGCGGCCTGGGCAAGGACTACGTCAGCTACGCGCTGGCGATCGAAGCGATCGCGCGGGCGAGCGCGACCGTCGCGGTGTCGTTGTCGGTGACCAACTCACTCGTCGCGGAGGTCATCGCTCACGCCGGGCGCGAGGCGCAGCGCGAGCGCTGGCTGCGGCGGCTGGCGCGCGGGGAGGCGATCGGCGCGTTCGCGCTCTCCGAGCCCGACGCCGGCACCGACGCGGCGAACCAGCAGACCAGGGCGGTGCGATCGGGCGACGGCTACCGCATCACCGGCAAGAAGGTCTGGGTCGCCAACGCCGAGGACGCCGCCGTGGCCATCGTCTTTGCGCGGACGCGGCCCGGGCTCCGCGGCCAGGGGATCACGGCGTTTCTGGTCCCGATGGATGCGGCCGGCATCACCCGTACGGCGCGCGCCGATTCGCTCGGCGTGCGCGGCCTCGGCTGCATGGACCTCGAGCTGGATCTCGCGGTCGCCGACGACCAGGTCCTCGGTCACGTCGATCAGGGCTTCGAGCTGGCGATGTGGGCGCTGCAGGGCGGCCGCGTCGCGATCGCCGCGCAGGCGCTCGGCATCGGCCAGGCCGCGCTCGACGAGGCGATCGCCTATGCCAAGCAGCGCGAGCAGTTCGGCCAGCCGATCGCCAACTACCAGGCGATTCAGTGGATGCTCGCCGACATGGCCACCGAGCTGGCCGCCGCGCGGATGCTGACCTTGAAGGCGGCTCAGGCGAAGGATACCCAGCAGAAGAGCACCGTCGAAGCGTCGATGGCCAAGCTCGCGGCGTCGGAGGCGGCGCACAAGGCCGCCGACAAGGCGATGCAGATCCTGGCGTCGGCCGGCTACCGCCGCGGCTCGGTCGTGGAGCGCCTGTTCCGCGACGTCCGCGCGACGGAGATTTATCAGGGAACGTCCGAAGCCCAGCGTATGATCATCGCCGCCAGCGTGCTCGCGAACGCGTGAATCCGGTCATCTCACCATCTCGTTATCGGGTCATGTGCAGCCAGCAATGACCAAATAACCAGATGATCAGATGACCCAATGCGAGGGTCCCATGAAGAAGCTGAACCGCCGTCAGTTCGTTCAGACCACAGCCGCAGCCGGCGCCGCCGCGGCGGCGATTCCCAAAACCCTCTTCGGGCAGGCCCCCACGATGATGACGCCGAAGAGCGTCAAGCCGGTGGTCGTCGCCTCGAACAACGGCCATAAGTTCAAGAACGGCGGCAGCAAGACCTGCGTCGAAACGGCGTTCGCGATGATGACCGGCGGCGCCGACGTGCTCGACGCCCTGATTGCCGGCGTCAACATCGTCGAGCTCGATCCGACCGACGACAGCGTCGGCTACGGCGGCCTGCCGAACGCGGACGGCGTGGTGCAGCTCGACTCCTGCTGCATGCACGGGCCGAAGAAGCGCGCCGGCGGCGTCGCGGAGATCGAGGGCGTGCGGACGCCGTCGAAGGTGGCGCAGATGGTCATGGATCTCACCGACCATCACCTGCTGGTGGGGAAGGGCGCGCAGGACTTCGCGCGCGCCATGGGCCTCAAGATCGAGGATGACCTCAATACCGAAAACTCGCGCGGCAAGTGGCTCGAATGGAAGCGGCGGACCGATCCGCTGCACTACCTCTCGCCGGAGGATCGGAAGACCGCGTACCACAACGTCGCGATGGACATGATTGCGGAAGGGCTGATCGATCGCGATCACTACTACGGCACGATCAACTGCGACGGCGTCAACGCCAAGGGCGAGGTCTGCGGCGTGACGACGACCAGCGGCCTGGCGTGGAAGATTCCCGGGCGGGCGGGCGATTCTCCGATCCTCGGCGCCGGCCTGTACGTCGACGGCGACGTCGGCGCGGCCGGATCGACGGGACGCGGCGAGGCAAACCTCTACAACCTGTCGTCGTTCCAGATCGTCGACGAGATGCGCCGCGGCGCGAAGCCGAAGGACGCCTGCATCACGGTGCTGAAGCGCATCGCGAAGAACACGGTCGAGAAGCGCCTGCTGACCGGCAACGGCCAGCCGAACTTCGGGCTCAACTTCTACTGCCTGAACAACAAAGGCGAGTACGCGGGCGTGTCGATGTACGACTCGACGTTCGCCGTCTGCACCGAGAACGGTGCGCAGACGGTCAAGACCGACTCGCTCTACGGCCAGCTCAGCCCCGACGGCCGCCGCTGATTCCTGTTTTGGGAGGAGATTGCATGCGATACCGTTCTCTCAACCTCGCCGCGGCTTCGATGCTCGCGTTCGCCTGCTGCGCGGCCGCCGCGGCCGCCCAGACCCCGGCGCCGGCGCCCCAGGCTGGTGGCGCGCCTGCCGGCGGCATCGTGGTCGCGTCGCCGACCTACACATCGATCCTGATGGAAGTCGCCGTCGCCAAACCCGCCGCCGACGTGTGGAAGCGCGTCGGCAAGTACTGCGACATCGGCGAGTGGCTGCGGATCCCGTGCACCATCACGTCAGGAAAGGACGGCGAGGTCGGCGCCATCCGCTCGGTGGCGAACGAGGTGCTCGTCGGCAAGACCGAGCTCTCCTACACCTACACGCAGCCGGTGAGAGAGGGGCGGCCGTACAACCTCTATCACGGCACGCTCGAGGCGCGGCCGGTGACCGCGACCACGTCGAAGCTGGTCTACACGCTGTTCTTCGACAACTCGATGCTGGCGGACAACGCGGCTCGCGACGCGGACAGGGCACGGCGAACCGCGCAGTTCACGCAGGCCCTCGAGAACATGAAGATTCTCGCCGAAGGCGGCACGCTGCCGCCGGCGCCGGCTCGCGGCCGGGGCGATCGGCACTAGTTCTTCTTGAACTCGCCCTTGATGTTCGCTGACGCGCCCTTGGGGATCGTCAGCGACGTCCAGGCGTCGCCGGCAAAATGCCGCGACAGATAGACAATCTGGCCGACGTGTGACGCCGCGTGCGCCACCGAGCGGTTCAGCGCCTCGATCACCAGGTACGCTTCGCCGCGAATCGTGATCGTCCGGCCGAGATCCTCCGGCGTCAGCGCCTCGATCGATCCGAACGCGATCGACCAGCCTTCGTCCCACCATCGCACGATTTCCTCGCGCGACGCACGCTCCGGCATCTCGAACTCGGTGTCGCGGAGGCGATCGGGCTTCTCGCCGTCGGTGGTGAGGAAATCGCGGTAGCGCGAGCGCAGGTTGCCGGCGACGTGCTTGACGATGACCGCGATGCTGTTGGAGTTGGCGTCCAGCTCGGTGTGCAGCTGCGCGTCGGGCACGCGGGGGAGCGCCTTGTCGACGTACCCCTTGTACATCCGCAGCTGGCGGATCACATCTTTGAGGTAAGCAGCGCCGACGAGGGGGTCGATGGTGGCCATGACGTTTATCCCATGATGTTTTTGGCGATGGTCTGCAGCTGCAGGTTCGAGGTGCCCTCGTAGATCTGGCCGATCTTGGCATCGCGGTACAGCTTCTCGACCGGGTACTCCTTGACGAAGCCGTTGCCGCCGAACAGGTTCACCGCGAGCGACGCGGTGCGCTCGGCAGCCTCCGACGAAAAGATCTTGCACATCGCGGCTTCGGTGAGAAACGGCAGCTTCGCGTCGCGCAGGCGCGCGGCGTTGTAGACGAGCAGGCGGGCGGCCTCGATGTCGGTGGCGGCGCGCGCGATCTGGTGCTGCACCGCCTGGAATTCGCCGATCGCCTTGCCGAACTGCTTGCGCTCGCGCGTGTAGGCGATGGTGTGATCGAGCGCGCCCTGGGCCAGGCCGATCATCTGCGCGCCGATGCCGATGCGTCCTTCGTTGAGCGTCTCGATCGCGACCTTGTAGCCTTTGCCGACTTCGCCGAGGACGTTTGCCTTCGGCACCCGGCATTCCTCGAACAGCAGCTCGCAGGTGCTGCTCGCGCGAATCCCGAGCTTGTCCTCCTTCTTGCCGACCGAAAAGCCGGGGAAGCCGCGCTCGACCAGGAAGGCGGTGATGCCGCGATACCCGGCGTCCGGATTCACGTTGGCGAACACGATGAAGAGGCCGGCCTCGTTGCCGTTGGTGATCCAGAGCTTGCGCCCGGTGAGCACCCACTCGCCGTCGCGCTCGACCGCGCGCGTCGTCAGAGCGAACGCGTCGCTGCCCGAGCCTGCCTCCGACAGCGCGTAGGCGCCGATCAGACTGGTCGCCATCTTCGGCAGGAAGCGCGTCTTGATGTCGTCGCTGCCCCAGCGCAGCAGCGCGTTGATGACCAGGGTGTTCTGCACGTCGACCATCACGCCGACCGACGGATCCACGCGCGACAGCGCTTCGACCGCGAGGACGGAGTGGAAGAAGCTGGCGCCGCCGCCGCCGTAGCTCTCCGGAATCTCGATGCCCATGACGCCGAGCGCGAACAGCTTCTCGATCAGCGCGGGCGTGAACTTCGCGTGCTCGTCCATCTCGCGGACCAGCGGCCGGATTTCCTTGTCCGCGAACTCGTACACGCTGTCGCGCAGGAGCCGTTCGTCCTCGGCGAGTGTGGTCAGGGGCTGCATCCGGTCAATGTTATCATCGACGCATCGTGCGCCGGGCCTGGCTGCTCTCCGCCGCGCTGCTCGCCGCGACGCTCTGCGCGCCCGCCGTTGGCCGCGCACAGCGCGGACCGTGGCGTGGCCTCGCCGAAGCGCAATCGCCACAGATGCGCGAAGGCGGGTCCCAGTCGTCGCAGGTCCCCCAGCCGCCGCAGCCGCCGGTCTTTCGCGGCGGCACCAACCTCGTCCAGGTGGACGCGATCGTCTCCGACCAGGGCGGCCAGCCGATGGCGGACCTGACCGCCGCCGACTTCGAGCTCCTCGACGACGGCAAGCCGATGCCGATCGATCGGGTCCGCTTTCTCGGTGCGGAGGACTACTCGGGCGACACGACGCTCGCACCGATCCGTACCCACGAAGACGAAGAGCGCGAGGCGTCGCGGGACGATGTCCGCCTCTATGCGATCGTGCTCGACGACTATCACGTGTCCCGGATGGAAGAGTTGCGGGTGATCGATCCGCTGGTGGCGTTCGTCCGCCAGCTGCCGCCGACCGATCTCGTCGCGGTGTACTACCCGCTGGACTCGGTCACCGACGTCGTCTTCAGCCGCGACCGGGAGCCCGTGGTCAGGGCCATCCGCGCGTTCACCGGCCGGCTCGGCGACTACACGCCAAGGCACCCGATTGAGGAAGACCACCGGCGGGACCACTATCTGCGGATCCGCGATATCGAGCTGACTCGGCGGCAAATCAGCGCGTCGGCGCTCAATGGGCTCGCGACGCATCTGGCCGGCATCACACAGGGACGCAAGACCATCGTGTTGGTGAGCCAAGGCTTCGACCAGCCGCTCGACGAAGTGCAGGAGATCTGTGAGATCGCCAACCGAGCCAACGTGGCGATCTATCCGCTCGATCCGCGAGGCCTGACCGTCCGGAAGGATCGCCCGACGACCGTCGCCCAGATCAAGGAGCGCTTCGTGGCGGGCAGCGATGCGATGCGATCGCTGGCGCTCGAGACTGGCGGCCGGCCCATCATGCAGCGGAACGATCTCGCAGCCGGCCTCGACCAGGTCCGCCGCGACGCGAGTGCGTACTACTTGATTACCTATCAGTCACTGCACCCCGACGATGGACGGTTCCACCGAATCACGCTGCGCGTGAGCCGGCGCGGCGCAACCGTGTTTGCGCGCAATGGATACTGGGCGTTCAAGCGTGACCGTCAACACAGTCTCCCGGCGACAGCTCTCGTCGCCGTGCCGGCGTTGGTGCAGGCCGCCATCGACGGCCTCGCGGATTCGCTGCGGCCGGATGCGGACGAGCCGGCAGGGCGCGGGTCGCTCGTGATGACCCGGAGTGTCTCGTCCGTTCCAGCTGTCCTGTTGGCGGTTCCGACGGTCGGTGTCGTTCGCGGGCGCGCCGTTGACCATCCGAGAGGTCGTCGCGAGTTCCACCGCAACGATACCGTGATGGTCCGCGTGGCGGCGATCGGCACGCCGGCGGTGTCTGGCCGCCTGCTGGACCGCCGGGGCCAGCGACTCTCCGATTTGCCGGTGGCGTCGGCCGGGGGCGAGTTCGAGCTTCGGCTGGCGTTGGGAGGTTTCGGACCTGGCGACTACGTCATCGAGCTGACCGCCAGGGCTGGCGAAGCAGTGTCGCAACAACTCGTCGCTTTTCGCGTCGTGCCATAGCGCTGTCACGTTTTCGTGCTGTTATCATCCAGTGAGCGTGCGAAGGATCTGGTTGCTGTTCGCTGTGATGCTCGCCGCGACCCTCCCGGTCGCGTCCCAGAGTCCTCCGTCGCCGCAGGTCCCCCAGCCGCCGCAGCCGCCGCCGGTCTTTCGCGGCGGCACCAACCTCGTCCAGGTGGACGCGATCGTCTCCGACCAGAACGGTCAGCCGATGACCGATCTCGGCGTCGCCGATTTCGAGCTCCTCGACGACGGCAAGCCGATGGCGATCGATCGCGTCCGCTTTCTCGGCGCCGCCGAGTATTCCGGCGACACCACCCTCGCGCCGATCCGCACGCACGAAGACGAAGAGCGCGAGGCGTCGCGCGACGATGTGCGGGTGTACGCGATCGTGCTCGACGACTATCACGTGCCGCGGATGGGCGAGCTGCGCGTGATCGAGCCGCTGCTCGCGTTCGTCCGTCAGCTGCCGCCGACCGATCTGGTTGCGGTGTACTACCCGCTGGACTCGGTGACCGACGTCGCCTTCACCCGCGACCGCGAACCGGTGATGAAGGCGATCCGCGCCTTCATCGGGCGTCAGGGAGACTACCAGCCGAAGCACCCGGTCGAGGAAGAGCATCTCCGCTACCCGAGGAATATCGAGACGATTCGCCGGCAGATCGTGACATCGGCGCTCGAGGGCCTCGCGACCCACCTGGGCGGCATCAAGCAGGGACGCAAGTCGATCATCTTCGTCAGCGAGGCGTTCACCGAGCCGGTCGCGGAGCTGCGCGATCTGTATGAGGCCGCGCACCGCGCCAACGTCGCCTTCTATCCGCTCGATCCGCGTGGGCTGACTCCCGATCGGGCCGTGGATCGCGGGCCGACATCCGGCGAGATCATGGCGATGGTCATGCCCCCGCGGGAGTTCATGAAGATTCTGGCGGCCGAAACCGGCGGCCGCGCGATTCTCGGCAACGACGTGACGTCCGCGCTCGGTCAGGTGATTCGCGACTCGCGCGCCTATTACCTCATCGCCTACGAGTCGCCGCACCCCGACGATGGGAAGTTCCACAAGGTCACCGTGCGCGTGAAGCGGCCCCGCGCGACGGTGTTCGCGCGCACTGGATACTGGGCCTTCAAGCGCGGCGAGAATGCGATCACGGCTTCTCCGGCCGCGGCCGCGGTCCCACCGGCGGTTCAGGCTGCCGTCGATCGCCTTGCGGATTCGCTCCGGCCGGACGCCGACGAGCCCTCCGGCGGCAAGCGACGCTTCGTGATGCCGCGCGAGGCCGGCGAGGCGCCGGCGCCGTTGCTGGCCGCTCCCACGATCAGCGTGGCCCGTGGCCGGTTCGTGGGTGAGACCGTCAGCCGGCATGAATTCCGTCGCACCGATACGCTCGTGGTTCGCGCCCTCGTTCGTTCTTCCGGAGCTTCGGCGGGGCAGGCCGGCGCATCCGCGCCGGTCGTGTCGGGACGATTGCTCAGTCGCCGCGGCCAGCCGTTGACGGATCTGCCGGTGGTGCCGGCCGGGGAGGCGTCCGAGGTGCGCCTGGCGCTGGGAAGTCTGGGGCCCGGCGACTACGTGATCGAGTTGACCGCCCGGGCGGGAGCCGAGGAGGCCCAGCAGTTTGTCGCCTTCCGCCTGGTGCAGTAGCGAATCCGCAGCGCGGCATTTGCGTTTAAGATTAGGTATGCGGATGCGCACGTGTCTCGCCGCCGGCGCCGCCCTTCTTCTCGCCCTCGAAACGAGCGGTGTCGCCCAGCAACAGCCGGCCAAGCCCGCGCAACAGCAACCGCCGCCCGCGGCGGAGCCGGCCCAGCCGCCTCCCGTCTTCCGCGCCGGCATCAACTACGTCCGCGTCGACGTCATCGTCTCGGACAAGGCCGGCAATCCCGTGGCGGATCTGCAGGCCCCGGACTTCGAAGTGTTCGAGGACAACAAGCTCCAGAAAGTCGACACCGTCAAGCTGATCAAGCTCGACGGCGGCACCGCCGACTCGGTCAAGGAGCCGGTGAAGGAGATCCGCAACGATTTCGATGAGGAGTCCGAGGCGGCGCGAGACGATGTGCGCCTCTTTGCGATCTTTCTCGATGACTATCACGTCCGCCGCGGGACCAGCATGGCGGTGCGCGGGCAGCTGTCGAGGTTCATCGACACCCAGATCGGCCCGTCCGACATGATCGGCGTGATGTATCCGCTCGAGTCGACCGGATCGGTCCGTATGACGCGCAATCATTCGGCGGTCTCGCGCGGCCTGCAGCAGTTCCTCGGACGCAAGTACGAATACGAGCCGAAGAACCAGTTCGAAGAACAGTACGCGCACTACCCGACCGAGACGGTCGAGCGTATCCGGAACCAGGTGTCGTTGTCGGCGCTCAAGGCGCTGATCATCCACATGGGCTCGTTGAAGGAAGGGCGCAAGTCGCTGATCCTCGTCAGCGAGGGCTACACCTACATGGTGCCGCCGCAGATGCGCAGCGCCGATGCGCAGCAGCCGGGCCTCGGCAACCCCAACCAGTTCAACCCGAACGCCGGCCAGAACGACATCAACGAGGATCGCGCGGCCTGGACCGCCGGCATGGACATGGATTCGGACCTGCGCGAGATCTACGACACCGCCAACCGCAACAACGTCGCGATCTACGCGGTCGATCCGCGCGGCCTGCCCGGCTTCGAGTTCGACATCAACGAGGGCGTCGGCCTGCAGACCGACTCCAAGTACCTGACGTCGACGATGGACTCGCTGCGCACGCTGGCGGAGAACACCGACGGCCGCGCGATCGTCAACCGGAACGACATCGCCACCGGGATGAAGCAGATCACCCGCGATTCGAGCGCCTACTATCTGATCGGCTACAACTCGGTGCAGGCCCCCACCGACGGCAAGTTCCACGAGATCAAGGTGAAGGTGAAGCGGCCGGGCGTGCAGGTCCGCGCGCGGCGCGGTTACTGGGCGCTCAACCGCGAAGAATTCGCGCGCGCGACGGCGCCGCCCAAACCCGCGGTGCCCAAGCCGGTGGAGGCGGCGCTCGCCAACGCCGTGGTCCGCCCGTCGCGGGCGAGCGTGATGCGATCCTGGGTCGGCATGTCGCGCGGCGAGAACGGCAAGACGCGCGTGACCTTCGTCTGGGAGCCGCTGCCGAAGTCTCCCGGCGATCGGCCGCGTGAAGAGCCGGCGCGCGTGTCGCTGATGGCGGTCGCGCAGGACGGTTCACCCTCGTTCCGCGGCAAGGTGCCCGACGTCGCGCTCGCGTCCACCGCACCCTCGGCCGCGGCGGCCTCCGGCGGCAGTTCGGCGGCCCGCGCGCCGTCGCGCGTGTCGTTCGACGTGATCCCGGGAAAAATTCAGCTTCGCATTTCCGTGGAAGGCGCCGCCGCGCAGGTGCTCGACAGCGAGACGCGCGAGATCAGCGTCCCGGATCTGACCTCCGCGCAGACCGTGCTCGGGACGCCATCGGTGCTGCGCGCCCGCACGGCGCGCGAATTCCAGCAGCTGCGGACCGACGGCGACGCGGTGCCGTCGGCGGGCCGCGAGTTCAACCGCATCGAACACCTGCTGGTCCGGGTCCCGACCTACGGGCCGGGCGGCACGACGCCGGCGCTGCGCGTCCACCTGCTCAATCGCGCCGGCACCGCGATGAATAACGAGCTGAAGGCGGAGCCCGCGCCGCGGACCGGCGAACAGCAGATCGATCTGTCGCTCGCGGCGCTGCCGCCCGGCGAGTACGTGCTGGAGATCAAGGCCGGCGACCAGGACGGCGACGCCACGGAACTGGTCGGCTTCCGCGTGACCGGTTGACGGGCCATGCGATCTGTCGTCGTGGTACTCCTCGTCGCCGCGGGGATCGGTCAGCCGGCCCTGCCGTCCGCCCCTTCGTCTGCTCCGCAATCGAATCCGCAACCCGCCACCCCTAATCCGTCATCCGCGGACGGCCGTCTGGTCACCGTGGATGTGAACGTCACCGACGCGCGCGGGCGGACGCTGACCGATCTGAAGGCCTCCGACTTCGAGCTGCGCGAAGGCGCCACGCTCCTGCCGCTCGAATCGGTCCGGCTCGTGCGCGTGCCCGCGGCGCGCCAGCCGCAGCCGCCGGGATTGATTCAGTCGGCGGCCGAGGAACGCCTGGCCGCCGGGCAGGAAGAGGCGCGGCTGTTTGCGATCTTCCTGGACGAGTATCACGTCGCGAGCGGCGCGGAGACCGATCGCGTGCGCGAGGCGCTGACGCGCTTCGTCGACCGCGACATCTCGCCGAGCGATCTCATCGTCGTCATGAAGCCGCTCGACTCGCTGTTTGCGATTCGGCTGACGCGCGATCACGGCGCGGTGCGACGCTCGATCGAGAGCTTCGAAGGGCGCAAAGGCGACTACGTGCCGCGCAACGCCTACGAGCGCGACTACATTGCCGGGACGCCCGCGCGCATCGACCTGACGCGCAGCCAGGTGGCGCTGTCCGCGATCAACGCGCTTGCCGTCCATCTCGGGAGCCTGACCGATCGCCGCAAGACGCTGATTGTGGCGACCGACAACGTCGGCCGCGCCGACGGGCGGCGGGGTCAGGAGTATCTGCCGACGCTCGACACCATCATTCGATCGGCGAACCGGTCCAACGTGTCGGTGTATCCGTTCGATCCGCGGGACGCCGCCGACGCCGGGTCCGGCGATCTTCGCCGGCTCGCGGATGAAACCGACGGCGGGGAAATCGCCGCCGACGCCGAGCCGGGGCTGCGCCGCATCACGGCCGACTCGAGCGCCTACTATCTGCTGTCGTTCCGCACGACCCATCCCGACGACGGCCAGTTCCGCGAGCTGCAGGCGCGCGTGAAACGGCCCGGCGCCGTCGTGCGCGCACGGAAAGGCTACTGGACGGCGTCACCCGACGAGGCGCTGCGAACCGCCATCCTGGCGAAGGCCAATGCGCCGAAGGTCGTGGTGCCGCTGGAACCGGCGCCGCACGCCAGCCCGCTCATCCGCCCCTGGTTTGGCGTCTCACGGGGCGAGAACGGCAAGACGCGCGTGACGTTCGTCTGGGAGCCGGCGGCACACGTGCCCGGCGATCGCGCGCGCCGGACCGTCTCGAAGATCGAGTTCCAGGCCAAGTCGTCCGACGGCACGGTGATCTACGAAGGGCCGGTCGCGCCCACCGGCCCGGCGGTGATTGACGAACCGGCGGCGACGCCCGCGCGCGTCGTCTTCGACGTCCCGCCGGGGCGGCTGCGTTTGCGCATGTCGATCCTGGACGCGGCATCGACGGTGATGGATCAGGACGTGCGGGAGATGTCGATCCGCGACTTGAAGGACGGCGTCGCGATCGGCACGCCGCAAGTCATGCGCGCGCGCACCCTGCGCGACTTTCGCGCGCTCGACGACGCGGCGGCGGTGCCGGTTTCGTCGCGTGAGTTCAGCCGCGCCGAGCGGCTGCTGATCCGGTTCCGCGCCTACGGGCCGGCCGGCGGATCGCCGACCGTTTCGGCTGCGCTCCTCGACCGCGTCGGCCACACGATTCGCGCGCTCGACGTCACCGCCGCTCCGGAGGCCGGCGACTACACCATCGACCTGCCGCTCGCGGGATTTGCGCCCGGCGACTACGCGGTCGAAGTGAAGTCCGCCGGCGCCCGCGACGCCACCGATCGCACCGCCTTCAGGGTCACCTACTAGCCGACGCGCACGCTTCTTTCGCCAGCGCCGGAACGAATCCGTCTGCGCTCACCCGTTCGATGATCCCGGGCAGCACCTTGTCCAGCATCCGGTTCCAGCCAGGCCCCATCATGAATTTCCGGAGGATCGTCTGGCCGACGCCGCGGAAGCCGCTGTGCAGCAGCGCCACCCGGGTGCCGGTCGCGGTCGGTTCGAGCGTCCACTCCACGACGGTGTCCACCTTGTCGCTTTTCCACGTGTAGGCGAGGCGGCGCGGCGGCTCCAGCCGCGTGACCGTGCAGTCGACGATGCCGCTCCAGCCGCGCGCGTTGGCGACGCGAAACTGGAACTGGTGGCCGAGCCGCGGCTGGAAATCGTTCGGCATGAGCCACTCCGCGATCGCGCGAGGATCGGTGAGCGCGGTCCAGACGCGTTCCGGCGGATGCGGGTATTCGACTTCGACGTGAATCGATCCGGGCATGGTCAGTCCTTGTGAGTGTCGAGGTAGTGGCCGAGGCGGTGGAGTTTCCTGGTCCAGAACTTTTCGTAATGCCGCATCCAGTCGCGGACTTCGCGCAGCGGTTCGTGGTTCAAGCGGTAGACGCGCTGCCGCCCGACGCGCCGCTCCGTCACCAGGCCGGCGTGGCGCAGGATGCGGAGTTGCTGCGAGACGGCCGGCAGCGTCATGTCGAACGGCTCCGCCAGCGCGAGGACCGGCTGCTCGCCGAGTCGGAGCCGGTCGAGGATTGCCCGGCGCGCCGGGTGGGCGATGGCGAGGAAGACATCGGAATGAGCATGAAGCGGCGTCACGATCTACAGTTAAGTGTACGCTTAAGTGAAAGTCAAGAGATGCAGGGAGCATGTAGTGCAGGCCTTCAGGCCTGCGGGCACTGGGGCCAAGGGGCAGGGACTGGGGACTGGGGACTGGAGGTTACCGCTTGGGTGAGAGCAGGCCGAGCGCCTCGGCGTAGGCGCGGGTCAGCCGCTCGAGCTCGGCGGCGGAGAACTGCGACGGCTGCGCGAGCGCGGCCGGCAGCTCGACGATCCTGACCTGGCCGTTGTCCATGCGAAGAGGAAGGGAGATGTGCCGCGTCTTAGCCGGCTCGGGCCGGCCCTCGCTCGGCTCGGCTTGCCGGGTGACGTCGAACGGATTGGGCGAGTCCGTCGAACTTTGCGCCATAGGCGAACGACTGCCGACTGCTGACTGCGACTGCCGACTGTCTCTATGCGTACATCCCGCGCATCCGCGTGACCGTCGCGACCCGGCTGATGGCGACGATGTAGGCGGCCGTGCGCATGTCGACCTTGTATTTCAGCGACGTCTGCAGCACCGCGTGGAACGCCTCGCACATCTTGGCTTCGAGGCGGTCGTTGACTTCCTTCTCGGTCCAGAAATAGCCGTAGCGGTCCTGCACCCACTCGAAGTACGACGTCGTCACGCCGGAGCTGTTGGCGAGGATGTCGGGGACGACGAACACGCCGTGATCGTGCAGGTATTTGTGCGCGTCCGGCGTGGTCGGCCCGTTGGCCCCCTCGATGATGACCTTGGCCTTGATCGAGGGTGCGTTCTCGCTGGTGATCTGGTTTTCGAGCGCGGCGGGAATCAGGATGTCCACATCCATCCCGAACAGGTCGGCGTGGGCCAGCGGTTCGGCGCCGGTGAAGCCGTCCACGGTCTTGTGCTGCTTGACGTAGTCGAGCAGCTTCGGGACGTCGAGGCCCTTCGGGTTGAAGATGCCGCCCTTCCAGTCGGTGACGGCGACGATCGTCGCGCCGACTTCGGAGGCGAGCAGCTCGGCCGAGATCGATCCGACATTGCCGAAGCCCTGGACCGCGACCTTCGCGCCCTTGATGTTGAAGCCGACGTGTTTGGCCGACTCGCGCGCCGCGATCATGACGCCGCGTCCGGTCGCTTCGCGCCGTCCGAGCGAGCCGCCCATCTCGACCGGCTTGCCGGTGACGACCGCGGTCGCGGTATGGCCGACGTGCATCGAGTAGGTGTCCATCACCCACGCCATGATCTGGGCGTCGGTGTTGACGTCGGGCGCCGGCACGTCCTTCTCGGGGCCGATCGCGTCGATGATCTCGGCGATGTAGCGGCGGGTCAGCGCCTCGATCTCGCGCTTCGACATCTTGGTCGGGTCGCAGATCACGCCGCCCTTGCCGCCGCCGAACGGGATGTGGGCGACGGCGCACTTCCAGGTCATCCATGCGGCGAGCGCGGTGACCTCGTCCAGCGTGACGCCGGGATGGTAGCGGATGCCGCCCTTGGCCGGACCGAGCGTGATGTTGTACTGCACCCGGTAGCCGGTGAACACCTCGATCTCGCCGTTGTCCATCTGGATCGGGCAGGACACCGTGATCTGACGCTTGGGGTGGGTGAGGATCTTCCAGATTCCCGGCTCGAGGTTGAGGATGCGCGCTGCTCCGTCGAATTCCTGGAGCATCGCGTTGAAAATCGAACCGTGCGTGGCGGCCATGAGGCTCCTAGTCGAAACGGGCCAGCGTAGCGTGGCCCGCCTCGACTAGTCAAACTGCACGCTATGGCTTTACGACGACATCGTCGAACACGCCGGTCGCATTGACCGTCCGGTCATGGCTGGTGACCGCGAGGCCGATGTAGATGGTGGCGTCCATCGCAATCGGCCCGGCTTCACCGACCCGCGTCCAGTTCACGCCGTCGGTAGACCACTCGCCGACGAACGTATTGCCGCTGCGAGTGAGACGCACCCATCCCGGCGCAGTGCCGGGAATCGGTCCTGACGCCGTGCTCGACGGGATCACGCTGGCGCTCTGACCTCCGGTCTGATCGCGATATTGCATCGTCACACCTTTGGCCGCCGAGACGATCATGTCCACCTGCTGCGAGTTTCCGAGGAGCGTTTCGCGGATCATCACGCCGGCCTTGGCCCACGCATTCGTATTCTGAATGCTGCGGACGCGCGCGCTGATGCTGCCGTCGCCGTCGAGCGGCGTCCAGAGGAAGTAGCCCTCATCGCCGGTGCCCCAGAAGTCGTTGCCGCGGCCGATGACGTTGAACACCGTATCGTCGTCCGTAAAGAATGAGCCCTGGTTGCCGACCGGCGTGCCGGCCCACGCGGGTAGCGCGCCGACGCGCACTTGAGAGAAGCTCGCCGTCGCGGTAGTGCCGCTGACGTGGCTCGACACCGCCAAGCCCACCATCAGGTTCTGAGCGAGGCCGGTCAACGTCTGATCGCCAACTTTGGTCCACGGGTCGGTGATCGCCTTCCGGTAGTAGGCGATGAT
>Ga0068871_100001278_pt1 | contig 16815 bp, 12 predicted proteins | sample KBSMisM72_FD_72750 | JGI IMG/M metagenome (GOLD analysis project Ga0068871, IMG submission 72750) | Miscanthus rhizosphere microbial communities from Kellogg Biological Station, Michigan, USA - KBS Miscanthus M7-2 | ecosystem: Host-associated > Plants > Roots > Rhizosphere > Soil ... | reverse complement strand
CGTGATCGGCCACGAAGTCGAACGGCTTGCTCGTCGTGACGCCGCGCACGAGATCGGAGCCTTCCATCTTCGGAATGGCGCGCGCTTTTTCGACGAGCGCGTTCGGGTCGAGCTGACTGCCGGTCATGACGACGCCGCGCATGACGCCGCCGGACCGCAGCTTGCGCGTCAGCGCACGCGTGTCGATGTCCGCAATCGCGACGATGTTGTGGCGAATGAAGTAGTCGCGCAGCGTGCCTTGCGAGCGCCAGTTGCTCGCGATCGGCGACTCCTCACGGACGATGAACCCGGCGACATGCGGCGCCGTCGACTCGCGGTCGTCGTCGGTGACGCCGTAGTTGCCGATTTCCGGGCAGGTCATCGTCACGATTTGTCCTGAGTAGGACGGATCTGTCAGGACTTCCTGGTACCCCGTCATGCTCGTATTGAATACGACCTCGCCGGCCGTTTCGCCGCTGGCACCGGCGGCAATGCCCTGGTACCACGTGCCGTCTTCGAGGGCGAGGATGGCTTCTCTCTCCACTACTTCTCCAACGATGCGGTCACTCGATTTTGCTCGCCGCCCTTGACGGCGATCGAGCCGGACCAGGTGCGATAGCCGTCGCGTTCAATCTGAACAGCATGATTGCCTGCACGAACATCGCCAAGGCTCAACGGCGTCGTTCCCACATGACGGCCGTCGAGAATGACGGTTGCCCCTGGCGGTCGAGTTTCGAACGCAAGCGAACCTGTCTCCGCTGCCGGAGCCGGGGGCACCGTGGGCTTCTGCTCGTTAGCCGCCTTGCCTTTCGCCCGCGGTTCGCGAGCGAGCGGCACGGACAGCGACTGAAGTGGTTGCGACGGCGTCAGGAAAACGCGCCGTTCGGCCGCCGTGTAGCCGTCGCGCAGCACGCGGACACGATGTTCACCCCGCGCCAACTCGGTGATCACGACAGGCGTTTGTCCGCGATCTTTGCCGTCGACGAAGACGCGCGCTCCTGGCGGTGTCGATCGGACCAGCACTCTTCCGGCAAACACGGGGACCGCGGGTTGTTCAACCGGAGCGGTTGCGGCCGGAGGCGGCTCGGGTTTGGCCGCCGGCGGCTCGACCGGTGGCCTTGGTGCGGCCGCAGGCGCGACGATGACCGGAGCGGGCGTTGCGACGGCGCTGGGTGCCGCAGCGTGATCGCGAATCGCAACCGTGTAGCCGACACCAAAGCCGACTGCGAGCCCGATGACCGCCGCGACGCCAATGGGCCACACGGACGAATGCGACGGCACCGTCGCAAGGCGCGGCGGCGGTTCAAGAAACGCTGGGAGTCGCGGCTCGGGCACCGGCTCTGAAACCAGCCGTGGCTCTAGAACTGGCTCTGGCACTGGCTCCGGCATGAACTCATGCGCGACCGGAGGTTCTTCAAACGCCGGCTGCTGTTCGAATACCAGCGGTTCTTCGTAGGCCGGCGACGGGGCGAACGCTGCCAACGGCTCGATCGCGGGCGCCTCGAAAAGCGGCGTCTCAGGGACTGCCAATAGATCGAGATGTTCGATCGGCGCAGGCTCGGCGGCGGGTTCGGCAGGCTGCAAGAGATCCGCTGACGCAACGGTTTCGATCGCGACCGGCGTCGGCGCGGGCACCTTGCGCCGGCGCGGGAGTCGGATTTTCGGCGGCGGCTCAGCCGCGAGCTGTTCCTGAAGATCGTCGGCGAACGCGATAAGCGGAAGCGAGGTCTCCTCCACGGGCGCGACCGCCTCGACTTCGGCAAGGGTGAGCTCCGGGATTTCGTCCGAAGGAGGCTCCTCGAAGTCGCTCAAGACGAGTTCTTCGACGTCGTCTGGAGGCGTGACGACTTTCAGCGTCGTACGCGGCCGTCGTGCTTTTTGCTTTGGCGCGCTGACATCCGCCGAATCGGCCGTGTCGGCCGCCGCTTCCTTCAGGGCATCCGTAAAGGCCGTCGCCGTCGCGAACCGGTAGCTCGGGTCCGCCGCAAGCGCCAGCGCGAAAACGCGTTGAAGTGCCGCGACATCGCATCCGGCAACGTCGGTGAGCGATTCGGCGGCCTCACTGCCCGTGCCGGCGACACGTTTGCCGCAGAGCAGTTCGTACACGATGGCCGCGAGGCTAAACACGTCCGCCCGCTGGTCCCAGCCCTCGTCGTTAATCCGCTCGGGGGCGGAGTACGGACGCCGCACTGGGGTCGTCACCCCGACGCGCTCGAGCGCGCGGCTGACGCCGACGCCGACGATCCGGATGTCGTCTTCGGACAGCAGGATGTCGCGCGGATGAAGCGCGCCATGCAGCACTTGACGATCGGCGGCGTAGTCGAGCGCCTCGGCCAACTGACTTGCCACGCGGAGTGTATTGGCGAGCTGAACCCGGCCGTTTTCGCGCACGACGATGTCGAGCGAATCGGCCGCGGCGAAATCCTGCGCGAGAAATGCGTTGTTGCCGGCATCGATCCCGGCGGCGCGAGGCGCGGCGATGACTGGATGCTGAAGTTCCGCGGCGATGAGTTGTTCGAACTCCGCGACCAGCTGGTGCACGCGTTCAGGCGGAAGATCGAGCCGGAAGACTTTTATGGCGACGAGTCGATCGCGTTCGGAGTCATACGCACGAAAGACCGGTCCCAAAGCACCATTGCCAATCTGATGCAGCACGCGAAATGGACCGAAGGCGTCAGGCGGCGTGGAGCCGGCAGCTTCCGTGTGCAGTCGAGACTCCTGTAATTAAGGTAGGCGCAGTAATCGTAACACAGGCGTTCGGCAGTACACACCCAATCGTGTACAGTATTTTCCCGTGCAAGCTGAAGCTTCGACGCGCGTCGGCCCGATGAGCGTCGACGTGCGCCGCATCCCAGGCAACAAGCGGCTCGCGTCCGATTACGTCTTTGCGTTTGGCGGACTCGCGCCGTTCTTTTCCGGCGATCCGGCCGAGCGTTCCGCATGGACGACCGCGATCGCGCGCACGCAAGCGCACCCGCGACGGTCGTCGGAGCTTGCCGCCGTCATTCGCGCTCAACAGCAGCGCCGTGGTGCAACCGGCGCGACGGTCGTCAACGGCGCCAAGCTTGCCGATCCGAATACGGTCGCGATTGTCACGGGTCAGCAGGCCGGACTGTTCGGCGGCCCGCTCTACACGATTCTCAAGGCGCTGACGGCGATCAAGCTCGCCGAACAGATCACGCGCGAGCACGGCGTCACCGCGGTCCCGGTCTTCTGGATTGAGTCCGAAGATCACGACTGGGATGAGGTTCGATCGTGTACGGTGCTCGACGCCGAGATGGCGCCGAGAACGGTCGCCCTTCCAAGCCGAACGGGCGATCCGATCCCAGTAGCCGCCGTTCCGGTCGACGAGCAGATTCACAGCGTCCTGGTCGAACTGGAGCAGGTTCTTCCTCCCACTGAGTTCCGCGACACGCTTCTGTCAGACGTGCGCGCCGCCTACGCACCTGGCGTCGGCATGGCTGACGCCTTCGGACGTCTCCTCGAGCGGGTACTCGGCGCTCGCGGCCTTGTCGTGTACGACGCGTCCGATCCCGCCGCGAAGCCGCTCGTCGGCGACTTGTTCGCGCGCGAGCTGTCGACTCCCGGCGAGACAGCCAAACTCGCCGCGGCGGCCGGCGCCGACCTCGCCGCGCGGGGCTATCACGCGCAAGTCCAGACGTCGGACGTGACCGGCGTCGCGCTTTTCCGGCTCGATGGCGCCCGCCGGCCCATTCACCAGCCCGCCGAACTGGTTCGCGAAGCGGCCGAACGTCCGGCGGGTTTCAGCCCCGGCGTGCTCCTGCGGCCTCTCGTTCAGGACACAGTCCTGCCGACGGTCTGCTATGTCGCGGGCCCCAACGAGCTCGCGTACCTCGGCCAGCTTCGCGGCGTGTACGAACGCTTCGGCGTGCCGATGCCGATCATGTACTCGCGCGCTTCCGCGACCATCCTCGATGCGGCCGCGATGCGGTTCGTCGCGAAATACGATGTCCCGTTCGAAGCGCTGGCGCCACAGGACGACAGCGCGCTGAACGAGTTGCTGCGCACGCAGATTCCGCCGGAAGTCGACGACGCGCTCGTGGCCGTCGGGCGAGCACTCGAGGAACGGATGAGCCGGGTGGTCGCCACCGTCCCGGCGCTCGATCCGACGCTCGAAGCCGCGGCGAAGAACACGTTGAGCCGGATGCAGCACGATCTCGCAAACCTCCACGGCAAGACGATTCAGGCCGCCAAGCGCCGCAACGAGACGCTGCGTCGTCAGTTTCAGCGCACGCGAGCACTCGCGTTCCCCCACGGCCACCCTCAGGAGCGCACGATCGCCTTCATCTGGTTCCTGAACCAGTACGGAGAGGCGTTCGTCGAAAGGCTTTGGCAAGAACTGCCGCTCGAGATGGGGACGCACTGGGTTGTCACAATCTAACAAGGGCGTAAGGATTCGCATCGCGGGGTTGTGGCGCAAGCGCTGGGTGCGCGTCACCACGATGGTGATGCTTGTCTTCGCCGCGGTCGCCTGGGGAGTGCTCGGGTACTACTACGTCAGCTTCTCGCGTCTGATCGATCGCAGCATCCACGGCGAGCGCGACAAAGTTTTCCCGCAGGTCCACGCGCGGCCGCTCGAAATCTTCCGGAACCAGTCCCTCACGAATCAGCAGCTGATCGATCGGCTCAACGATCTCGGCTACGCACAGCGTCCCGGCCTCGGCAAACCCGGCGAGTTCGTCGTCAACCCGGGGACCGTGTCAATCGTCGCGCGAACGCCGGAGCTCAGAGGTCAGGTCGTTCAGGTGTCGTTCCAGCGACTGGCGGATGCGAATGCGCCACAAAGACGCGGCGCGCCGGTGCGCTTGTCGGACCACGTCACGCGGCTGCAGATCGGACCGCGTCCAGCGGAGCGCCTGACCCTCGACGCGCCGGTACTGAGCGCGATCGTGGCGGGCGAACGCGAGAAGCGGCGGCCCGTCGCGCTCAGCGCGATTCAACCCAAACTCGTCGAAGCGGTGCTGGCGATCGAAGACCGCCGCTATTACGAACACCCCGGCGTCGATCCCATCGGCGTGCTTGGCGCGGTGGCGTCGTACGCCACGGGACGCCGTTCGTATCTCGCCGGTGGCAGCACGATTACCCAACAGCTGGTCCGCAACGTCTTCCTGCCGACATTCGAAGGGATCTCGCTGCAGGAAGCGCGGCGCCGCTCGATGAAGCGCAAGGCGCTCGAAGCGTTCGTGTCGATCATCCTCACGAGCCGCGCGTCGAAAGACGACATCCTCGAGATGTACCTGAACAACGTCCCGCTCGGCCAGCGCGGGTCGTTCGCCATCTTCGGTGTCGCTGAAGCCTCGCGGCTGTTTTTCGGCAAGGACGTGAGCAATGTCTCGCTGGCGGAAGCCGCGACCATCGCCGGCGTCATCCAGCAGCCGTCGGCGCTTTCGCCGTTCACGAACTCGCAGCGCTGCCGCGAACGCCGCAACGTCGTCCTCTTCGCGATGGCGGACGCCGGATACATCGACCGCCCAGCCGCAGAGCGCGCGTCGCAGGAGCCGCTCGTCGTCGTCCAGCGCGCGCTCGAAGCCGAAGCGCCGTACTTCGTCGATTACGTGAATCAGACGCTCGACGACGACTATCCGGGGCTGACCACGACGACGAGCACAACCGTCGACGTCTATACGACGCTCGATCTTCACCTGCAGCGGCTCGCGCAGGACGCCGTGCGCAAGGGTCTAACGAGCGTCGATGCCCTGCTTTCGAAACGCAAGCGCGGCAAGGCCGAAGCCGCGCTCATCGCGCTGGACCCACGCACCGGCGAAATCCTGTCGTTTGTCGGAGGCCGGTCGTACAACCAGTCGCAGTACGACCGCGCGATCGTCTCTCGCCGGCAACCGGGTTCGGTGTTCAAACCGTTCGTCTATCTCACCGCCTTCGAGCAGGCGATGGCGCAAGGGCGAACCGACATCACGCCGTCGACGATTACCCTCGACGAACAGGAAACCTTCGAATTCGATGAGCAGGTCTGGACGCCTGAAAACTACGAGAAGGAGTACTTCGGGCCGGTCACTTATCGCTTCGCTCTCGCCCACTCACTGAATCTCGGGACGATCCACGTCGCGCAGTCGGCCGGCTACGGGAACGTCGCCGCGCTGTGGAAGAAGCTGGGCGTCGGCAACCCGCCGAAGCCGTATCCGTCGATTGCGCTTGGCGTGTTCGAAGCGACGCCCTACGAGATCGCCACCGCGTATACGCTGTTTCCGAACGGCGGCGCCGTCCGTCCGCTCCGGCACCTGTTGAAGGTGGTCAGCGGCGGCAAGGACTTGACGAAAAAGCCGAAGAGCGGCCTTCGGACGATCGCGCGCGCCGATACGACGTATCTCGTGACCGACATGATGCGCGGCGTGCTCAACGAGGGGACGGCGGCGACAGTGCGAAGCATGGGCTTTACGCTCGACGCGGCCGGAAAGACCGGCACGACAAACGATCAGCGCGACGCCTGGTTCGTGGGCTTCACGCCGGAGTTGCTGACGGTCGTGTGGGTCGGCCTGGACGACAACGAGCCGCTCGGCCTCACCGGCGCGCGAGCCGCGTTGCCGATTTGGGCCGACTACATGGTTCACGCGCTCGCCGGCCGCGAAAGCGTCGAGTTTGCCGTCCCCGAGGGAATCACGTTCACCGACGTCGACCGAGCAACAGGCAAACTGCCGACCCCCGCCTGCCCGATGACGATCCGCTCCGCGTTCATCGAGGGCACGGTGCCGTCGCAAAGCTGCGAGCAGAAATAACCATCCTGCCCTTCCTGCCCCTCCTGCCCCTCCCGCCCTTATAATCGCGTCAGTGAACCAAGAGGTCTTCGCCGCTGTCACCGACGCGCTCGAGCGGGGCGAACCCGCCGCGCTGGTGACGATTGTCTCGACGACCGGCTCGACGCCCCAGCGCGTCGGCGCGAAGATGCTCGTCTTCAGCGACGGACGCATCGTCGGAACCATTGGCGGCGGGTGCTACGAAAACGACGCGTTCTGGAAAGCGCGCGACGCGATCACGAATCGCAAGCCTCAGCTCGTGCATTACGAGCTCGACGACGACTTCGCGCAAGAGTCAGGGCTGATCTGCGGCGGCCAGATGGACGTCTACATCGAGCCCATCGAGCCGTCTCCCGAACTCTTCGTCATCGGCGCGGGTCACGTCGGCCTTCACCTGGCCCGGCTCGCGCAGGAAGTCGGCTTCCGCGTCCACGTCGTCGACGACCGAGAGAAGTTCGCGAACCGCGAACGCTTTCCGCTGGCGGCCGAGGTGATCGTCGAAGACATCCCCGCGTGGATTGCGCGTACCAATCTTCCGCCGCACGCGTACGCCGTGATCGTGACGCGTGGACACACGAACGACCTCGAAGCGCTTCGCGCCCTCGCCCCTCGTGAGCTTCGGTATCTGGGATTGATCGGCAGCAGGGCCAAGGTCTCGAGGATCTACGAACAGCTCGTCGAAGACAAGATGTCGGCTGAGGCGCTGAAGCACGTGCACGCGCCGATCGGCCTCGACATCGGCGCCGTCACGCCGCAGGAAATCGCCGTCAGCATTCTGGCGGAGCTCATCGCCGTGAAGCACGGAAAGATGGCCGGGCGCGACGCCAGCGAGCTCTCGATGAAATGGGAGCCGCCGAAACTATCCCTTCGCTCTTAATCCGGAACGGCCTGATCGTCACGATGAACGACGCGTACGACGTCATCGCTGGCGACGTGTCGATTCGCGACGGCAAGATCGTGGCGGTCGCATCGTCCATCGCTGAGCCGCACGACGCTGTCATCGACGCTCAGGGCGGTTTCGTCCTGCCGGGGCTAGTGCAGACGCACGTGCATCTCTGCCAGACGCTGTTCCGGAGCTACGCCGACGATTTGCCGCTGATGGACTGGTTGCGCAAGCGCGTCTGGCCGATGGAAGCGGCACACACGCCTGCATCGCTGCGCGCGGCCGCGCGGTTGGCGACGACCGAACTGCTCCTCGGCGGCACGACCTCGGTTCTGACGATGGAAACCGTCCATGACACCGACGTCGTGTTCGAAGCCGCCGCAGACAGCGGCATTCGCGCGACGATTGGCAAATGCATGATGGACGCGGCGGCCGACGGCACGCCCGCGCGTCTGAGGGAATCGGCGCGAGGTTCGCTCGATGAGAGCCGTCAACTTCGCCGTCGATGGCATGGCGCGGCGGACGGCCGCCTGCGGGCGGCGTTCGCGCCGCGATTCGCCGTGTCATGCTCGCGAGAACTCCTGGAAGCGGTCGCGAGCGAGTCGGCCGACACCCGCACGCTCGTCCACACGCATGCGTCCGAGAACCGCGACGAAATCGCGATTGTCCGCGAGCTGTCTGGCGGCAGGTCGAACATTGAGTATCTTGCGGCGGTCCGCTTGGCGTCGCCGCGGTTGTGTGCCGCGCACTGCGTGTGGGTCGACGACAGAGAGCAGGCGCTGCTTAGGGAACACGACGTCAAGGTGATGCACTGCCCCAGTTCCAACCTGAAGTTGGGATCCGGCCTGGCCCCCGTCGTCGAGATGCGAGGACGCGGCATCACGGTGTCACTCGGCGCGGATGGGGCGGCCTGCAACAACCGGCTCGACATGTTCGAGGAGATGCGCCTTGCCGCGCTGCTCCAGGCCACCCGCCGAGCGCCTGGCGCGCTGACGGCGCGTGACGCGCTGACGATGGCCACAAGAGATGGCGCTCGTACGCTCGGCCTCGACGACGAAATCGGGTCGATCGAAGCGGGCAAGCGCGCCGACCTCATCGTCGTCGACCACGAGCGTCTGCATCTGGTCCCGGCCGCCGATCCGTACTCAGCACTGGTGTATGCGGCACGCGGCGCCGATGTGCGGACGACGATCGTCGACGGAGCCATCCTCGTCGACGAGTTCGCGCCCAAGCGCGTCGATCTCAATGAGTTGCGCGCGACGGCGCGAGCTGAAGCGCGACGCCTCGCGGACCGGGCGGGACTCTGACCTGCTATAATGCTTTAGCAGTCTCAAACCGAGACTGCCAACAGATATATCGATGAGCGTGGAACCTCAGGATCGGTCGAAGCGCGTGCTCGAGGCTCTCGTACGCGAGTACATCTCGTCGGGCGAGCCTGTCGCGTCGTCGCTGCTCGTCGCGGCGGCCGGCCTTGGTGTGTCGTCGGCGACGGTCCGGAGCATTCTGGCCCGACTCGAGGAAGAGGGCTTCGTCCAGCAACCTCATACGTCTGCCGGCCGAATTCCGACCGACCGCGGCTATCGGTTTTATGTCGACTTGATTCTCGACACGAAGCGGCCCAATCGCATCGCTCAGGCTGTGGAAGCGAAGCTGCGGAAGGATCACGGCGACGGGCTCTTGGACTCGCTGTTGCCCCAGGTGTCGCACATGGTCTCGCAGGCGTCGGGACACATGGGGTTCGCCGTCCGTCCAGCCCATGAGGCGGCCGTGTTCGATCGAGTGGAGTTCATTCCGCTCGGCGGTCAGCGCGTCCTCGTGATCATCGTCGCGCGCGGCGGACACGTCATCCAGAAAGTCGTCGACGTGACCGAGGCGTTGACGGCGGACGACCTGCATCACGCATCGAACTATCTGAACGCCGAGTTCTCGGGGCTGCCGCTGCATCGCGCGCGCGAGGCGGTGCTCGAGCGCATTCAACAGGAGCGGCTGCTGTACGACGCGCTGCTCGCTCGAGCCATGCGGCTCGCGACGTTTACGTTTGCGGATCTGCCCGGCATGCCGGCGATTTACGTCGAAGGAGCGGCGTCGCTTCTCGAAGACTCGCACGGGCTGACGTTGAGCACGCTGCAAACGCTGGTGCAACTCATCGAAGAGAAACAGCGGCTCGTCCGTCTGCTCAACGAGTACATCGACGGTCCCGGCTTGACGGTGGTCATTGGCGCCGAACATCCCGACCCGCATTTGCGATCGTTCAGCCTCATCGCGTCAACATATGGCGACGGCGATGCAACAGGTACGATCGGCGTCATCGGGCCCACCCGCATGAGGTATCCACGCGCGATTGATGTCGTCGACGGGGCCGCACAAGCCGTGTCGCGCGTCCTTCGCGATCCCAACTAAGAGCCTCCTGACCACAGCCGTGGTGGAGAGCGTGAGCAAGCGTCATGAGTGAGAAACAAGCGACTCAGCCGGCAGAACCGGCGATCAAAGACTCCGATCCGGCACCGTCGTCTGCTGCACCCGATGCGTCTGCGGATGCGCTCGCCGAACTCGTTCGCGAACGAGACGAGCTACAGGACCGGTTGCTCCGAAAATCGGCGGAGTTCGACAACTATCGCAAGCGGATCGAGCGCGAGCGGCGCGAGCACTCCGATCAGAGGGTGGTCGATCTGTTGCAATCGCTCCTGACTGTCGTCGACGATTTCGATCGTGCCCTCACGATCGAATCCGGTCCCGAGGCCGACGGCTATCGCAAAGGCGTGGAGCTGATCTACGCGAAGCTCCAGGACCTGCTGAAGAGACACGATGTCCGCCCAATCGACGCGATGGGCGCCGACTTCGATCCCAACGTCCACGAGGCGGTCATGCACGAGTCGAGTCCCGCGCATCGCGACGGCGAGGTCATCGGTGAGCTGCGGAAGGGCTACATGCTCGGCGACAGGCTTCTCCGGCCGGCCATGGTGAAGGTGGCGAAAGCGTGAGCAAACGGGACTATTACGAGATCCTCTCGGTCGAACGGACGGCGACTGAGGTCGAAATCAAGAGCGCCTATCGCAAGCAAGCGCTGAAATACCACCCCGATCGCAACCCGGGCGACAAGCAGGCGGAAGAGCGCTTCAAGGAATGCGCCGAGGCGTACGCGGTCCTGGCCGATGGCGACAAGCGCGCCGCCTACGACCGCTTCGGGCATGCAGGCGTCGCGTCTGCCGCGGGCGCGGGCGGCTTCGACCCGAGCGTGTTCACCGGCTTCGAAGACATCCTCGGCGGCCTGGGCGACATCTTCGGCTTCGGCGATCTCTTCGGCGGCGCGCGTCGGCGCGGCGGTCCGCAGCGCGGCCGCGATCTTCGCTACGACCTCGAGATCAGCTTCGAAGAATCGGCGCAAGGCGCCGAGACGTCGATTCAGATTCCGCGTGAAGAGAACTGCGAGGCATGCAAGGGATCGGGCGCTGCTCCCGGCACGCAGGCGACGATCTGCAGCATGTGTCGAGGACAGGGACAGGTGCGGACGCAGCAGGGCTTCTTCACCGTCGCGCGGACGTGCCCTCAGTGCCGCGGCAACGGCAAGACGATCACCAAGCCATGCACGACATGCCGCGGCGCGGGCCGCGTGGCGAAAGAACGCAAGATCACCGTGAAGATTCCGGCTGGCATCGCCACCGGACAGCAGCTGCGGCTTCAGGGTGAAGGTGAAGCCGGCTACTCCGGCGGCCCTCCGGGCAGTCTGTACGTCGTCATTCAGGTGCAGGACCACGAGTTCTTTCGTCGCGACGGCATGAACCTGTTCTGCGAAGTCCCGGTGAACTTCACCACCGTCGTGCTTGGCGGTGAAATCGAAGTGCCGACGCTCGACGGCGTGGAGACGGTGAAGGTGCCCGAAGGGACGCTGACGGGCACCACGTTGCGGCTGCGCGGCAAAGGCATGCCCGACGTCAACGGCCGTGGACACGGCGATCTGTTCGCGACGGTCCAGGTCAGGACGCCGAAGAAGATGAGCAAAGAGCAGCGACAGGCGATCGAGCAGCTCGCAAAGGTGCTGCCGAAAGACAAGTTCGAGCCGCGCAAGCGCGACGACGAGCAGCAGGAAGAGCGCAACCTGTTCGATCGCGTGAAGGACATGTTTGGGTAAGTGCTGGCCGGCGCTCGACGTCGACACTCACGAGGCGCCCATTGCCGACCTCGTGCTCGCCGCCGCTGACGACTATTCACCCACTGCCGTCGAAGAACGCGACGGCGCACTCCGGGTTTTCTTTTCAACGCCTGACACACGCGATCGCGCGTTCGCTGCGCTGTCCCATCGATTCACGCTGACGCCCGTCGACGTGGACGACGAAGATTGGGCGCGCCGCGGCCAGCCTGATCTTTCACCCATCGTTGTCGGCCGCGTCGTGGTGTATTCGACCGTCGCAGCCCTCCCCGCCTCCCCTGCCTTCCCCGCCCAACTTGCCCTCGTCATCCCACCGTCGATGGGCTTTGGGACCGGACACCACGCGACCACTCGCCTGTGCCTCGCGGCGCTGCAGTCGATCGAGCTGCGTGACAAAGTCGTGCTCGACGTGGGCACGGGATCGGGCCTGCTCGCAATTGCGGCCGCCACACTCGGTGCGGCACGCGCGATCGGCACCGACGACGATGCGGACGCCATTCAGGCCGCGACGGAAAACCTCGAGCTGAATCACGTGACAAATGTCGAACTCGTCGTCAGCGACGTGATGACGGAGCCGCTGCCCGCGGCGGACGTCGTCGTCGCGAACCTGACCGGCGCGCTCATCGTTCGAGCGGCTCCACGGCTGCTGGCCGCGCTGCGGCCCGGCGGCGTCTTGATCCTGAGCGGCATCCTCGCCGCCGAGCGCGACGACATCCGTCATGCCTTTGCCAACCAGACGTTTGTCGACGTCGTCCAACAAGACGAGTGGCTTGGCTTTACCTTAAAATCCGAGTGATGACGGTTCATCGCCCTGCGATCGCGGTTGCGGTCATAGTCGCGTGTGCGATCGCGATCGCGTCGGCGCAGCAGCAGACGCAGCCGACGCGCGACACGTCGGCACGGCAGGGTGCGCCGGCGACTGCGCCGGGAACTGGCCGCTTGAGCGGCCGCGTCGCTGCAAGCGATACAGGAAAGCCAATCAAGCGTGCCCGTGTGTTCATCAGCGGCGCCGATATCGGCGGCGGACGCGGTCTGCTGACGGACGACAACGGCGCGTACGATTTCAGTGATCTTCCGGCCGGCCGCTACACCATCAACGCGTCGAAGAGCGGATACATTCAGCTGTCGTACGGACAACGGCGGCCGCTCCAGGCGGGCACGCCGCTCCAGCTGCTCGACGGACAACAACTGCGCAATATCGACTTCGCGCTTCCGCGTGGCGGCGTCATTTCCGGCCGAGTGTCCGACGAAACCGGCGACGTCATGCCTAGCGTCGCGGTCCAGGTGCTGCGCTATCAATATCAGCAGGGCAACCGGCAGCTCACTCCCGCCGGTCAGGGGCAAACCGACGATCGCGGGGTGTATCGCGTGTGGGGCCTCAATCCCGGCGAGTACTACGTGAGCGCGGTCGCGCGGAACGACGGTCCCATCGGCCGCGGGATTCCACCGGCTGTCGCGCAGGTTCTCGACGACGCGATCGCCGGACGCGGACGCGGCAATGGTCGCGGCGCGGTTTTGGCCAGCGCCGCGGCGCCAGACGATCAGAATCAGCTGATGTATGCGCCGACGTACTACCCAGGTGTCGGCTCGGCCGCCGAAGCCCGACCAGTCACTCTTGGCGTCAGCCAGGAGCTCGTCGACGTCGACTTTACGCTCCGGCTCGTGCTGACGGCTCGCGTCAGCGGCCACGTGGCAAGTGCCGATGGAACGGCAGCAGGACGAGGGAACGTCAACTTGACGCCTCAAGGTGGCTCACGGGTGGGCGGCGGTTTCGGCGGACGCATTGGCGGGGACGGCCAGTTCAGCATCGCGAACGTGCCGCCAGGGATGTACACGCTCCGCGCGCGCAACAATGATCGCGACGCGCCGCTGTCGGCATCGCAGCCGCTCGCCGTCAACGGCGACGTCAACAACGTCATCGTCGTGCTGCGGACGGGCGGATCGATGTCCGGCACGCTCGTGTTTCAGCCCGGATCGACGGCTCCGCCGAGCGATGTGACGCAGGTGCGCATCATGGCGCCAGCGGTCGATCTCGAGGACAACGTCGGGCCGATGCCAAATGCCCGCGTCAACAAGGACGGCACCTTCACGATCGATGGCGTCAGCGTCGGCGAGCACTTCATTCGCGCGAACGGCGGCGGCGGCTTACGTGGATGGAACCTGAAATCAGTGACGGCTGACGGCCGCGACGTCACCGACATTCCGATTTCGATGCGAAGCGGTCAGCGGATCAACAATCTGGTCGTCACGTTCACCGACAAGATCAACGAAGTGAGCGGCGGCGTGACCGACGTACAAGGCAATCCTGTCACCGAGTACACGGTGCTCGCCTTCTCCACGAATTCCTCGGTGTGGCGTCCGAACTCGCGCCAGATCGCGACGACGCGTCCGGATCAGACGGGGATGTACAAGATCCGCAATCTGCCTGCAGGTGAGTACTACGTGGTGGCGGTCGATCCGTCGGAGCCCGGCGAATGGTTCGAGCCGGCGTACCTCGACCAGCATCGCGCCGGCGCCGCGCGTGTCACTCTGGGCGACGGCGACGTCAAGACACACGATTTCCGAGTGCAACGCTGAATCGGATCGTTTGGTGATGTAGTGATTTGGTGATCGCGATTGATCAATCGATCGCCGCATCGCCGAATCGCCAAATGATCCGATCACAAATCTCCGAATAGAAACTGCAACACGCTGATCGCGGCGACCGGCGTCGCGTCCGCCCTCAACGTCCGGTGTCCGATCGTCACGAGCCTCACGCCGTGTGCGCGCGCGCCAGCGAGCTCGGACTCGGCCCAGCCACCTTCGGGGCCGACGAAGACCGTCGCGTCTTGAGGGACCGGCTGTCCCCGCAGCGCCGACAGCGACTCGACCCCCTCTCCACCGCCCGCGCCAGGTTCGACGAGCATCAGCATCAACGACGCTGGAGGGTCCTGCAGGAACGACTCCAGCGTGAGTGGACGTCTGACGTCCGGCAGGACGGCTCGCTTCGACTGCTTCGCCGACGCAAGCGCGACGCGCCTCCATCGTTCGAGGCGGGTCCCGTTCGTGAGCTGCGCGACGGTTGCCTCCGTCCTCGACGTGACGAGCGGCTGCACGGCGGCGACGCCGAGCATCACCGCGTCGCGGACGACGTCGTCCATCTTGTCGCCTTTGATGACCGCCTGCGCGAGTGTGAGCGCCACCGCCGGTTCCGCGGCCGCGTCGACGCGCGCGATCAGCTGCACGCGCGCGTCGCGCCGGGAGGCGGCGATGACGCGCGCGCTGAACTCGTGTCCGCGCCCATCGAATACCGCCACCATGTCGCCGACGCCGAGCCGCAGCACACGTGTCAGATGCTCGGCTTCGTCTTTCGGGAGCGTGACGGTCTCGTCGCCGGGATCGAGCGCAGGAGCAAAGAACCGATGCACGAACGCATTATACGAACGCTCGTCGCGTCTGCCACGAAGTCACGAAGATCACGAAGCCGCACGAAGTTAGATCTGTACAAAGCAGTTCTTCGTGGGCCTTCGTGTTCTTCGTGTCTTCGTGGCTCAACGGGTGCTGCTATACTCTGCGCGCATGTTCCTTCGCGGTCAGATAGTCGGGAAGTACAAGATTCTCTCGACCATTGGCAGCGGAGGTTTTGGCACCGTCTTTCTGGCCGAGGACACGTGGATCGACAAGCGTGTCGCGCTCAAAGTTCCGCACAAACAGAACCTCGACTTCGGCGAGCTGCTGCGCGAGCCGCGCCTGCTCGCCTCGCTGAGCCATCCCAACATCGTCTCGATCCTGACGGCCGAGAAGCAAGAACACGTCTTCTTCATCGTGATGGAATACGTGCCTGGCGAAACGCTGGAGGCCATCATCACGCGAGAGGGCGCGCTCGACGTCGCGCGCGCGCTCGACTACACGTGCCAGATTTGTAACGCCGTCGATCACGCGCACAAGCAAGGCGTGCTGCATCGCGATCTGCGTCCGTCGAACGTGCTCGTGGGAGACAAGCTGCTGAAGGTCGCCGACTTCGGCACGTCGCGGTTCCTCGAGATCGCCGCGCACGGCACGACGGTGATTGGCAGCCCGCCGTACATGGCCCCGGAGCAGTTTCACGGCAAGGCGGTGTTCGCGTCCGACGTCTATTCTCTTGGCGTGACGATGTACCAGATGCTGACGGGAATGCTGCCGTACGACACGCCGTCGCCGCAGGATCTCGACAAGTTGATGCGAGGCGACTTCGTCTCGGCTCCGCGATCGAAAAACGCGAAAATTCCCAAAGCGCTGAATGACATCGTGATGAAGGCGATGTCGCCGGACATCCATTCGCGCTATCAGCATGCAACCGATCTCCTCGACGAGATCCTGGAGGTCCGCAAGATCATCTTCGTCCGCCGAACGCCGCGTCCCGCTCTCAGCGGACCGATCGTGAGCGGCACTGCCGGCATCGAGGCGCCAGACGACATTCAGAACCGCGTGCGCGCACGCGAGGTGGCGCAGGCGCCTCGGTTCTGCTGGCACTGTCGCAAGCCCCTGCACGCCCGTGCAGATCGCTGTCCTTTCTGCGGCGAAGGCCAGTAGCGACGCCGTATCGCTCAATTTCGCGATTCAGCGATGTAGTGATCGTCAGGTTACCCACAATTCACCAAATCACCAGGTCGCCGAATTTTCCGATCCGTTAAGATAGTTCTATAAGGAGCGGTTATGGGTTTCCCCGGGACCGGCAAGATCTGGATGAACGGCCAGTTCGTCGACTGGAAGGACGCGAATATCCACATCGCGACCCACGTCATCCACTACGGTAGCGGCGTCTTCGAGGGCGCGCGGTGCTACTCCACGCCGAAAGGCTCGGCGTGCTTCCGGCTCGAGCCGCACATGCGGCGGCTAATCGAGTCCGCGAAGATCTATCGCATGGAGTACCCGCTGGATCTGCCGGGCTGGATGAACGTCGTCCTGGAGACGATCCGCGTCAACCAGATGAAGGCGTGCTACATCAGGCCGCTCCTGTATCGGGGCTATAAGGAACTGGGCGTGAACCCGCTCAACATCCCTGTCGACGCCGCGGT
>Ga0068871_100001277_pt1 | contig 16818 bp, 19 predicted proteins | sample KBSMisM72_FD_72750 | JGI IMG/M metagenome (GOLD analysis project Ga0068871, IMG submission 72750) | Miscanthus rhizosphere microbial communities from Kellogg Biological Station, Michigan, USA - KBS Miscanthus M7-2 | ecosystem: Host-associated > Plants > Roots > Rhizosphere > Soil ... | reverse complement strand
CAAACAAATGAATTCAGAAATTAAATTAGTTAATCAACATTTAAAAAATCTTTTAAAAAGAAATATATTTGCAGACCATAAATCGAATTTATCACAATTGTATATAATGACACTAAGGTTAGAAAATGATTACAATTATTTGACAGATAAAAAATTATTAGATAGAATAGAAGAAATAAAAATGTTTCGGAGTAATTTTCAGACAAAAGAAATGATGGAAGATATAGATTACAAAATTGTATGGAGCATATTACAATCATTAAAAATGTCATATACATTATCATTATTTAAAAAAAATAAATTTTGCTTAAAATAAAACTTTTAAAAATATATAGTTTTCTTTAAATTATTTTTTCCATTTAAAGTTATTTAAAGAAATAAAAATATATTCTATTAATATAGACTAATGATTGGGATGAGACAAAAAAGCAGAGAATTTAATGAAAGGATAAATGATCATTTATACGAAATGGGATTAGCTAAGAGAAGCACAATTGATACTTTATTTAATGGTAGTAAAGGACAATTTACAGAATGGAAAGAATATAAAACAAAAAACGGAAATGTCAGATATAGTAGAATTTGGGATTATAAATGGATGAATGTAGTTGTCACTAAGAACAAATATTTGTATATAACATGGGGTGATAAACAAATAGATAATATTAATATTTTTAGCGAAGCTTTTACATTTGATAAATTAACAAGAGTTCATAAAGTTTTTATGAAAAGATTATTAAACGATAATATACAATATAAATAATTAAACATTCCAAGTTGCGGAAAATTTATAAAGTACAACAGTTCCAGTTCCAGGATAAGGATCTGCTCCTGTGTTTGAATAAAATGACATAACACCAGCAGTTGATACATTTGCTATTGCTGCAGTTGGAATTGTACTGCCAGGATCTGTGAAAATAGAAAAGTAAACTGAATTATTTGATGGTCTAAATCTAGCAGGTAAAGCTGTGGCGTTTGTTATTGGTAAAGATGTGTTTGCAGCACCAGAATAATTTGCATTTGATGAAGCTGTTACAATATTTCCAATTCTTGTAATATTAATTGTACCTGCGACTGGAGTTGTAAAAGGTCCTTGAAAATTAGTGCTGAGCGCTAAAGTTTCATAATAGTCTAATGTTGCACCAGTACCTCCGCTTGTAGGTAAAACGATTCCAGTACCAAAAGTTTTTAAACCGTTGATAGTAGCTGCTCCTTCAGATAATACAAAATTAGAAGTAGCTCCTGCGTCTGGAATTGAAATAATCCTTGCTGCGGCAGGAACAGCTGTTGTAATAGTAGAAGTATTTCCTCCAGAACCTAATACAATTTGATTTGCAATTGTATTAATAATTGCTTTTTTTATATATGCAGTAGACCACTGAAATGCGGGAGAACCAAGATTATAAGTAGCATTTATTGTAGGTAGTAAATCTGAATTGCCAACAACACCAGTTGGACCAGTAGCACCGGTTAGACCAATTAAACCAGTAGGACCAGTATTACCGATTATACCACTGGATCCAGTTGGACCAGTATTACCAATGATACCGGTAGGTCCAGTATTACCAATTATTCCTGTAGGTCCAGTTACACCTGTGTTACCTATAATTCCTGTACTACCCGTAGGACCAGTATTACCAATTATACCAGTTGGTCCAGTTGCACCAGTATTAGAAGCAATTCCAATTGGTCCAGTTACACCGGTTGGTCCAATTGCACCAGTTGCACCTGTATTTGCTGCATTTCCCATAGCTCCAGTTGGACCAGTTACACCTATAGGTCCTGTTGGACCTGTTGATCCCGGAACTCCACTTGGAATAGAACCTGTTGGACCTGTTAGAGAATGTGTTACCCTTAAATTGTATACTGTAAAATCTTTCCATGCTTGAGTTTGAGATGAACCAGTTATGCCCGAATTTATGGTTAAAATATCGCTGAGACTCATTTATATAATGATAATACATTATTATATAATTGAATTTAATTTAAATTATTTTATGTATAATATGATCCATATAGATATAATGTGGTAGTTGTTGTTAAATTACCAGATGGAACAGCTTGTAAAGCACTACTACCATTTGCAGAAGCTTCCATTAAAAATAAATAATCAAGCGATGGTCCAGCACTTATAGCAGCTAATTTTGAATAACCAGAAGAAAAACCCATTTTCCCCCAAACACAATTACAAATTAAAGAATTTGAAAGGCCAGAATTTATGGCAAACGGTAAAGATACAATGAGACAATTTCCATTAGATGCTCCAATTCCAGTACCAGTAAGCATAATATTTATATTAAATGTCACGTAATTACCAATTTTTATATAATTACCTGATTGAAAACTATAATCAATTGAATCAGTGAATATGGTAAAACCAAGTGTAGGAGTGAATGTACCAGTTGTTATCGAAGGAAAAGAACCATTTGTTCCAGCACTACCAGTCGGACCAGTAGCTCCAGTAGGTGCTGTTTGACCAGCAGGTCCAGTATGACCTATTTTACCCATAGAGCCAGTATATCCAGTTGGGCCAGTTAAACCTCTAGGACCAGTTAAACCAGTTTGACCAACCTTACCAGTAGAACCAGTAGAACCGGTAGAACCAATAATACCAGTAGGACCAGTAGAACCAGTAGAACCAGTAGAACCAGTAGAACCAATAGAACCAGTTGGACCTGTAGCACCAGTGTTTGTTGTATTGCCATGTAAACCTGTAGGACCAGTAGCTCCAGTAGGTCCAGTAAAACCAGTAGGCCCGGTTTCACCACTTGACCCATTTGGCCCAGTAAAAGAATTTGTTACAGATAAGCTACTCATCACAAATGATTTCCAAGGCTGACTACCATTATTTATAGCCAAAATATTATTTAAGCTCATTTATATAATTAAAATAGATTAATATTATGTATAATATGAACCAGTAATTTTTATTGACGTTGTTGTTGTAAAGTTACCATTTGGAACTGTTATAATTGGGTCACTACTATTTGAAGATGATTGTGTTAATTGCATAGAAGTGCTTCCAGAAACTAAAGCACCTAATGTAGAATAATTTGTAGCAAAACCTAAATTACCCCATATACAACTACAAATTAAAGAATTACTTAACCCAGCATTAATAGCAAATGGTAATCCATCTATAGAAGCACTACCTGTTGAAGTTTGTATTCCAGCTCCTGTAAGTGCAATTTCTAAATTAAATGAAACAAAACTACCAATTTTTGAATAATGGCCAGTTTGCGAACTATATATTATAGTATCAGTGAAACTATTAAAAGAAAGTGTTGGTGTGAAAGTTCCATTTACAACAGTAGCAGAAGTTCCAGCTAATCCAGTTGGTCCAGTGGCGCCAGTATTTGATACAGACCCAACAGGGCCAGTTGAACCAGTAACACCAGTTGGACCAGTAACACCAGTTGGACCAGTAAAGCCAATTAAACCTGTAGAACCAGTTAAACCAATAATACCAGTTGGACCAGTAACACCAGTAGGTCCAGTTGAACCAGTTTTTCCTGTAGATCCTGTAAAACCAATTTGACCAGTGGCACCTATAGGACCTGTAGGACCTATATTTCCTGTGGACCCAGTTGCTGAAGCTGATCCAATAGGACCTGTGGCACCAGTTTTTCCAGTAGATCCTGTACTACCTGTAGGTCCAGTTGAACCAGTTGGTCCATTAAATGTAGATCCCGTAGGACCATTGAATGAATTAGTTACTGTTAAATCATACATAACAAAATTCATCCAAGGTGCTACTGGTTTATCACTCAATATATTATTTAAAGACATTTATATAATGATAAGACATTATTATTATATAAAATTGTGAAAATATTTAATTTTGAACACTGAAACCAATTTTCATTGCTGAATTTAATGCATCAGTTGGAGCATAATTACATATTTGAATAATACACGAACCATTAGCTATCGTGCTTAATCTTAATGAAGGATATCCAGTTCCTATATTAGAATAGTCAATAATACTTGCCAGAATAACTGAACTTGATAATATTAATGAGTTATTTAATGTGAAACTATTAAATGATCCAGCAGCAGCGTTTGCAACTTGTGTAGTTATAACACCATTGGGTGTGTCTAATGTAACAGCTGTTGAAATATTTGTTCCTTGTGATACAGCTCCAACTGAAGTAGCTAATATACTATTTGGATTCCCACCAGATAATCTTAAATTACCTGTTTTTGATGCATATTGTGGACCTGCAAGTAATACATTTCCAGTTCCTTGAGGGAATAAGCTAATATTACCACTACCAGATGAACGTATTCCTATACTACTATTATTTTGCCCCAATAATAATAAATCACCATTTGTTTCTTGTTGTAACACTATTGGAGATAAACCAGTAGCTCCTTGAATTGATAATTTAGCTGCATTTGAATTTGCTGTGTTATTTACAATTGAAATAGATGGATCTGCATTTTGAACTAATATGTTTCCAGATGAAATAATAGCACCAGTGTTCGTAAATGAACCATCAACAACTAAATTGTTAACTTCCAAATTACACCAAGGTTTAATAGATTGATCTAAAAGGTTTGAAATAGACATTTATATAATAATAAACGATTATTATTATATTTATATTAATAAAAACAAATTATACATTTGATGACAAATCCCAAGATATAAAAACATCTGCTGGCAACCCAGAATTTCCACTATTTGTAAAAGGCGATCCATCGTCTATAAGTCGACAAATTATAATAGCTCCATTTGATGGGTTAATTAATATATGCCCTAAACTATTTAAAGAATTATCCAGAACAATAATAGGATAAAATGCTTGACTTGAAGCAATTGGCCATAAACCTTCTGGTATTCCTTCTGAAAATTGAATAGTATCGGCTGCTACATTTGCTTGAATATTTGCAGGTAAATGCAAACTAACATGAGTAACATCATCAACAGTAATTGATGATACATGATAAATATAACCTGTTACATGAATTGCACCCGACAAATCACATGTGATTGTATGGTCATTACCATTAATACCACCTGGCCCAGTTGGCCCAACAAAATCATTTGTGACTGTAAGGTTGTAAACTGTGAAATCTTTCCATGGCTCTGTTGCACCAGTTGGAGCATTAATAGTCATAATATTGCTAAGACTCATTTATATAATAATAAATGATTATTATTATATTTATATTAAATAAAAACTATTTATTCCATATTTTGTATTTCTTTTACAGTTTCATTATACAATTTAATAGACTCTTCTTCTGACAAGCCTAATTTTTCAACTTCATTTCTAATTTCAGTATATTCTTCTTCAGTTAATTCTTCTTCATGTCCTTCTCCAGAATTTAATGCACCACCTCTCAATCGACGTGCGCCCATTCGTCTTCCACCATACATATCACCGGATAAAACACCACCTTTTCGACGTTTACCTCTTCCAGTTAAAATTTTTCTACCTATTTTAGCTGCAATGCCATATGGTCCTGGTGCATAAGTAGCTGCTGCATCTAAAACTCTATTTCCTACAACTGGAAGTGTTTTTGTAAAGAAGTTTTTTAATGATGAAAAGAAATCACCACCATATACTTGTTCTACTTTTTTATATGTAATCATTGGATCTTCTTTAGCATTCATGATATCATTATGACTTAAAATACCAATATTGTGTGAACATGCACCATCAATTATGTCAAATGCACCTTCATAAACTAATACAACATACAAAGTAGGTGCAATCGAATCTGTTAAATTTCTATTAACAAATTGACAAGTCAAGCCTAATTGATAATTTCCTAAACTACCACCTGCTTGATCACTCATTAAACCCAAATCAGTGCCAAAATCGAATGACATAACTGATCCAGTAAATTTATCCCATTGTGACCAAGATTGTTGTACACCATTTTTAGAAGACATATTGTACAAATCTTGAGAGGTTGCTTGACTGAAAAATTGATTATTATTCCATGTAACAGTAAGAGGATTTACAGCTGAATTTAAAGCAAAATAAGAATCTGAAGTAAAAGCTGTTTGTAATGAATCATCCAAACGAGCATATACATAGGCCCTTCGAGGAATTGAAGTAACTTGAACCGATTGCATTGTGATAGAAACAGCTCCGCCTGGTGCAATTGGAACAGTTGATTTTGTTGGATATGAAACAATTGAAAAATAATTTGTTGACAAACTTCTTGGAATTGGTTCAACTGGATCAGGAGTTAAATATTCAAAAAGTAAGGATGCATCATCTAAAGTAACAGCTACATTTGTAATATTAATTAAACCAGGGGCACCTTGATTTTTAACAATAGACATAACACGTGACAAATCACCTAAAGTAGCTGTATACGCCATATTTTGTATACCAACAAAACCAGAAGTAAAATTGGAGCCAGCATCAGCAACAAAAGGTGACAAATGAATTGGTTCAGTAACAGTAAGAGAAATTTCTACACTTGTTCCGCCATTAGGATTTTCGCCGACAACCATACCAGAATAACCACCACGTGTATTTTCAAATGAATTATCACCATAAATACCAAGTGGGTTCCTAATTGAACTAGGTTCATCTGAATATGATTGATATTGATCTAACATACTTGGTGTTAATGACCCTTGCCCAAAGCGATTATCATGTTTATTATGATACCATTGCAAAGCATTCCAATATTGTGATACAGGTGCTTGTGTAAGGGTATCATTGTTAATTGTCATTTGTTCAGACGATGTTACGGCTAAAATTGGATTTGCTCGTGGCGCAAAATAGCCAACACTCAAAAGAGGAGCACCACTTGTATTTGTACCTGAAACAGTTACAGTAAATTTAAATCTTTTATAAACTAATCGGGAGACCACAATTCCTCTATTAGGTGGGTTACACGTTATTTGAACGTTACTATTATTTTTATTTGTAGCTGCGAATTGTTGCCAACTATTAACTAAGGCACCTTTTAATGCTACGGCATGTCGTTGATTATTAATCTTTAAACGTGGATCTAATACTTTAGAAACTGGTAAAGCAGGAGTATTAAAGCTCATTCTATACTATATATTTATCAAATATATTTATTTATAACCAGAATTAATATTCTTTTTTTGAAATAATATTTTTATACTAACTTTATCATGAGGAGGAATTAGTAAAGGATATAAATTATCATAAACATCACCCCAAAAAACTTGAATAGCCATTCTTTCAATAGGAGAAGTTCCATTTAGGTCTGAAAATCTATATTGTCCGCTTGGAACATATGTAATATATGTTTGTAATTCTCCAGCTTCATTTGTTAATATAGGAGAAAAATCAGTTAAAACAGGCAATTGATTAAAACTTATAGAAGTGTTTGCCTCATATTTAATAGGTATATTATTTACTGTTATAACTATTGTTCTAAATCGCGCAATATTATTTACTGATTTAGTTTCCTGTTCCATTTGATAAAATGAAATTCCAGCTACAACTGGCGAAGGTATATAATTATTATTATTGTTATTTTTTATAAGTATTTCATAATCTTTACCTAATGGGTCATCATAAGCATATCTTTTAACATCAAAAGATGGTTGAAAAAATATGTATAAATCACTATTAAAAAATATTTGTATTCCATTACTTACAAATCGTTGGTCAGCAATAATACTAAATAATTGTGTTTGTGGATCATAAATCATATATGGAGCTACTAAAGCTGGAACTAAAACTGGCAAAGATGGAGTTATTGTTACAAATGCGGCAGCCAAAGCCACATTAATTGAATCTACAAATTGTTGATAAGATCGAACAGCATAGTATTGAATATTATTTTTTGTTATTGGTGGTGATGGAACAGGTATTGTAACATCTTGTGGAACATAAACTAAAAATTGTTGCGCATCTGTCCCTGAATATGAAATTGTTACAGATTCAAAAGTTAAATTTGGATTTCCACTATTATAACCAACTTGAAAAAATAAAGGAATTAATTGAGCAGGAACAACAAATCTTACAACACTAATCCAATAATCTTGTGGATTTTGTAAAATAGGTTGATGTGGCATTATGCTAAATATTGCAGGTTTTGGAGTATGAGCAGTACCATTTGGATCCATAAAATCAAAATCCATTGCTACATTGTAATATTGATGATCTGGGCCTTCTGTACCAGCTTGGGCACGACTACGCTCCCTTTCAAAATCTGACATTATTTGTGATTGTTGTTGTTGAGCTAAGTAATCAACATATCTTGAATTTCTATCTACCATATATAATACAAATATATAATAAATTATTGGAAAGCAGTTAAATATGTAACTATCATATCAGGAGGAAATTTAGATTTTTTTAACAGTTTTATATATGTCCCCAATTTAATATTTTTCATTACAATTCTAAAAGCTACATGACGCCCACAAGTCGATACATCTTCATATGTTTTTTGCAGTTGTGTATCATTATATTTTATTGGATATTTTGATTTTAATAACATATCAGATAATATTGGATATGCCTCATTATTTGCTTTTCTAAATTCTTTACTAATAAAATTTAATTGTGCGTCAACTGGCATACCATAACTATCATAAAATTCAATGTAAGGTTTTCCTTTATTTTTATGTTTTAATACACAAACCCAATGACCATAACTTGGACTTGTTTCATAAAGTATTACAACATTATCATATGGTTTTAGTAAATCATCAACATTTTTGAATTGATGTATTTGAGGATATGTTATAATTTTTGTTTTATTATCACACACTTTCATAATATCTTCTCCTGAAAATGATTTAGATTCTAACTGTTTTATAAGGTCGTCCATTATAAAATAGCCTAGAAATTAATCAAAATATATATTACAATAAAAATGCCCCTTTATCGTAAACAACAAACATTGGATAATTTTTATAAATAGTTACCCAACGTGAATTTAAGTTCATTATTTTATAAACTTGTGGTTGGCTTAATCCACAATATTTTTTTAATGTATAAGTAATACCGCTAGAAGAACCTGATTTTGGAAATATAGTCATACCATTACATTCATTTAAAATAATACGAGTTTTAGTGTAATCAGATAACATATGATTTGAAACAATAACATATAAACTTTCATGTCGTCCACGTCTTAATAAATGATTTCTCAACGCTTCAACAGCTTTTAGTATTTTTGGATCTACAATTGAATCAGTATCATCGAATAAAACCAATGAACCAGTTGGGAAATCAGTAGATTTTAAAGGATGTGTTATTAATTCATCATTTATTTTAATTCGATGTAATCTTTTAATATCATCAAGTTCTTCATCTTCATCCACATCTGAAAATAAGAATATTGGTTTATCTGGAAACATTTTAGCCCATTCATCAATGTATTTTCTTGACCAATAAGATTTACCAGAATCAGTTGGACCAGCAGCATAAATACGTTCAGTTTTTTTGGGATTTGGAATAACTCTCATAACCCCTCCATCAGGAACAAAGAATTCCTTTTTTGATCTATTATGGAGTTCTTTAACTGCTGAGCCATAAATACCTCTCATATCAGGTTCCATTGGTTCCTTTTTATGTTTAATGGCATTTTTAATAGTACCAATATCATTCCAAGACATTTTTTTCTTACCTTTTCTAATAAAGTCTTCATCTAAAACGTCAAACATATCATCATATTGTATATCTGGTTTTATATCATTTCCAGCTAGACAACCTCCCACAGCTGTGCAATTGTCACAACAATATTTATTTCTTATACCACATTTATTATTACATTCATCACAGCATTTTTCATCTGGATCATAAATATGAACTACACTTCCATTTAATTTACCACCAAATATTTTAGCTATTGGTCTTCCTCTTGTCAATGACAACATATAATATATATAAACATTTTTTTTATTCTGGAAAAAGTTATTTTTTTTCTATGTTAGACATTTTTTAGACACTTTTCTATATTTACTTTCTACCTGCATGATTGGGGAACAATTTCGTAGCTAAATCTGGTAAAAGGTCTTCAGCTTTGATTTTACTACTAATTGCAGCTTTTGCTATACTATAACCAGACTCTTTCTTGAAAGGTTCTAGAGCTTCTAGCATCTTAATATCAGCTTTTCTTATTAATTGTGGTCTATCGGGTTTACCTTTACTGTCATAATAATCAATATCATGTGTACGACAGACATTATCAATATTATCATAAGGAGGTGTGTTTCTAACTTCATCTAAATCGATGCGTGTTCCTGGCCCACAAAAATTCCAACATTTGGGATGTAGCTCTCCGTCTAATAATTTACGTGCGTTTGGTCCACAAAAGTTTTTCCTATAAATATTTGCAGCTGTCTGATATATACCGCTACCTTTTTTAGGATTTGGTAAATAGTTAGTTGGAATTGGAATTAATCCAATATTTTGTAATACATCAAAAAGCTTCTTATTTGATAATTGCGTAAAATCAGTTTTTAATTGTTTTAACACTCTCACTACATACACTTTATCTTTTTCAGACTTCATTTTACGATCTAAAACAAGATCTAAAGCTTTATTAATATTTTCATTGTTAATACCAAGCTCATATACATTTGCTAGTTTATATTTCCAACTTTCTATTTGTTTTTTTATTGATGCAATAGGTGGATTTTTAATACCTTCTAACATTAAAGCAATAGTTTCAAGTTCACTTGCTATTTGAGATAATCTACCAAAATCACTTTGCATTAATGGTGTTAATTTAAAGACCATTTCTTCATCACCAGTCATACGAGCAATTGACCACATTCTTTTAATCATTTTAAATAGTTTGTGATCTTTATACGAAAATGCATACTTTTGAATTTCATATTTTAATGCTTCAGTAATATCAACATCTGCATTATCAAAATTTAATAATTTATAATTGCCTTTTTCATCGACCATGTATAATGTTATGACATTAGAAAACTCAATGTACCTGCCTAATACTTGTGTCCACACATCAATTTTTGTCATAGTTGGGTCATTAATAGCTTCACCCAAAGTGTATTTCCTATCTCCAGGTAATATTTTAACACCTTTTAATATTTCAGCACTAGACCATCGTAAAAGCCATTTATCTCTCAGCATTTCATACAACTTTTCGAATGATATTACTGATATTTTATTTGTTACTAATTTCAATATTTCATTTTTTTCTTTAATTGTTATTAATTTTAATTTAGCCCATTCATTAATAAATCCCCTAATAATTGATGGATCATAATTAATAATAGTAGCCTTACCTAAATTATCATAAACAATTTGACCAATATCTATTTTGAAAACATGATCAATACCAGCTTTTATATCACCCAAATAAACATTTTTTGTTTTGTTTATTTTTTTAACAATATTTTGGATACGTTTTACGAATTTCTTTGTTGCCTCCTCTTTTGAACAGCATTTTTCTTCAATTGAAATAAGGTCAACGTCCGATGGAAATTGTTGTGAACGATATGTCCATGAACCAAAAGGAATAACATCTTTTGAATTTCCAGTTATTATTTTTATTATGTTTTTTATTGAACTTAATATGGATGATTCAGGTTTTTTTGCTGTTTCTTTGTCAAAATCTTTTTCAAAAAAAAAATTTCCACCCTCTGAGGTAATAGCATCTGAGAAAGCCTGATTAAAATCACCACCACAATTGAAACAACCTCCTCCATACAAACTTTGAACTTGAATTGCATTCATTGATCTTCTCATATCTTCATCAATGAATTTACCTCCTGAATTATATGTTATAAATTTATTTGGATCTTTTCTTTCATCTTTTCTACCAAATAATTTTCTTGTCATATTTAATCCTTCTCCTGAAGCGTCTTCGTCTTCATCTTCTTCACCATACGATTCTGCTTCACCAGCTATACTATTAATATCGTCTTTTAACCTTAATAATTTTAATCGATCAATAAGTTCTCCTTTTTCATGTTTAGCATATAATTTTTTAAATTCAGCATATGTATGTTTTACATCACCTAAAAATGCGCTTTTAAATTCATTATTTTCTTCAGATTTTTCATCAATTGTAACCATGTCTTCCATTATATCGTCAAACACTTCTTCTTGTTTTTCTAATGTTAAAAATTCTCCATGTTCATCTTCATCATCACTTTCTTCATCAAGATCTATTTGTTTTTTTTTCTTTTTCTTTTTCTTTTTATCTTTCTTTGGTGATTTCTTCTTTGGAGCTGGTTTTTTCTTTGGCTTTTTCTTTGGTGATTTCTTTTTCGGAGCTGGTTTTTTCTTTGGTGATTTCTTCTTTGGAATTGCTTTCTCTTTTGGTTTTATTTTTTTTAATAGATTTTTATTAATTTTTTCTAACCCATACAATCTTAATTGCCTATTGTCAATACATTCTTGTGCAGTTCCAAGTTTTTGATTTGGACCTGGTTCTTTTGCACCACAATATTTTTTAACCATTATGATATATTAGTAATATATTATAATAATTATTTATTATATTTAATATGATTGTGATGCAATTTGCGCTATTGCTCCAACGCTTTCATTAGGGTATTGGCGTCTCACTTTAGCTAAATGAATTAACCATGGGTTTTTCTTTGCTGCTTTTTTAAGAGCTGCTACTTTACGTTTTGGTTTTTTACCTCCACTAGATCCCATCCCAATCATTTGGCGTGTAGATTTACGCTTAGGAGCCTTACGTTTTTTACCGCCACTGTAACCCATACCAAGTTTTGCTTTTAATGAACGAATTTCATCACTCATTTTGCTTCTTGTGGATTTACGTTTACCACCACTGATACCTCTACCAACTTTTGTTGATTTGCGTTTTGGTTTTGGCTTTCGTTTTTTACCTCCACTATAACCACTACCAACGTTTCCTGGATATCCCATGTATGGTCTTGATGCGCAAACTTGACCTCCTGAGAAATCTGCTCCTTCATCGTCATCATCACCATGAATCATTCCACCTTTTCTTTTTTTACCTGCTCCAGAAAATTTTAATATTCTTTTTCCAGCTTTTTCAATTTTATTTAAATATGGATAATCACTAGCCATACCAGCGCCATAATAAGGATCATTAATACGGTCCATAATAGCGCCTCTTATCATTCTACCTAAAACCGGGCTTGGATCTAAAGACATGTTTATAAAATAGCATTATAAAATAATTCTTATATTATTCTATTTTGTGATTATATTTTACTTCTAATATTGTTTTTATTTTACCTAATGTTTTGCATCCACTTTCAATATCATTTTGTTTATGAATTAATTTTGCTTTGTATGCTCTTAATTTATCAATTATCGTTTTATAATCATCTAAATCATCGCTAATTGTACTACTAAAAACATATAACATTTTTATTAATTCTATTTTTGACAAATCATCAAAATTAAATTTATCATCAACTTCTTCGTCAGATGAACAAAAACTGTTATCTTCATTACCACCAATATGTTTTTCAATTTCTTCAAATTTATTTCTCAATAATTCAGTCATTATACTTACACTAGATATTTTAATTTCTATAAAATTCAGCTGCTGATTTAGCTATTGCATCATTCAATTTATCAAAATCATGTTTCTTCATTTTATCTATTTTTTCAGATGTCATTTCATAATATCTATTACTAAATAGGTTCTCTAAAAAATACAATCTTCTCATTGAACTATCCAATTTTTCATCATATTCTTTATACTTTTTTATTAATTCTGCTATCTCTTTATTTAATATTTTTAACTCTGTAGTTTCATCTATCACTCTTACAACTTGCTCTTTTTCACTCATTATATATAGTTATTAGATATTTATTTATAGCTTTAATATTTTCACTAATTTATCTAATATATCATCTTCTTCAATAGCTTTCTCTAATTTTAATCCAGCTTGTATTGATTCTCCAGATTTTAATTTATTACGTAATATATCTTTCATTCTTTCCATATGAATTTTTTTCCTCTTGTGTGAAATTAAACCATGTCTTGATACTACTTTTCCACATTCACATGTGACTTTTGTTGATAATATTTTTCTTATTTTTTGTTTATTTTTACTGTAATACTCTTTTGCATACCTTCTTGCGTATTCTCTATCACGAGGTTTTATTTGTTTATTTGTACTCGAATCTCTTATTACACAATCTATATTTGTGTCTTTATTTTCTAGATATATTGTTACGTTTTCTGGTGCTTCAATTATAGGTGTTTCTTGATCCATTATATATTCTTACTATAGATTTTATATAAATAATTTAATGTTTTCATTAGGACTTGAACCTAGCCTTCTTAAGAAGTGCCCCAACGGCGTGAAAACATTAAATTATTCATATAAAATATATATTATTCAGTTAATTTTATATATACAAATGTTGATGTCCATGTAGGTTAGGTTATTGTTATGTACTATTATATGAGATATTTTTAAAACATTTTGTAATAAGGAATATTTTTTAGATTTTTTTTTATAGTAAATAATCTTTCCTTATAAGATTGATTATTGTTAATATGTCTTATTAATCTCATTAATGTTCTTATTTCGCTCAATTGTACTTTAAATTCACTATACATTCCATCAAAACAAAATTCTAAAAATAAAGACATGGTTTCAACTCTTTCCTCTAAAGATAAATACATGATTTCAACTTCTTTTTCTGACATTTACTATATAGTTTATATATACTTTATATAGATATTTTTATTTATGTAAAATATATATTATTCAATTAACGTTATATACAAATAAAATAGATTAATGTCAGGTCCGCGAGGATGGTTAGGTTATTGTCGATGTACTATTAAACTAGATTATAATTAAACATAATTATAAATTAATAATTATGCTTAATGAAAGCAAAAAAAATTAAAAATATCAAAGGTTTGGTTATTGTTACGTACTATTAATCTAGATATTTATTTCTATATGGTTCCAACTTTTCTTTTTTAAATATATATTTTCCGCCCTGATATTTTACATCAGCGCTAACCTCAACTCCAATATGTCCACTATCATAATTTAATCTTCTATAATTTCTTAAATAATACATCTCATAATAACCTAAATTAAATATATTACATTCATATTTACGCTCACCTCGACCTCGTAATCTTCCTCTTCTATATGCTCCTCCTCCCCCAGTAAATAAAGAACTTTTATTTGAAAAATTATCGGTTTGTATCTCATAAATCCTTCCTGATTCTCTGTATTCAATAGTTTTATTAACTTTGAAAATTGGATTTAATATATTTTCAAAAACTTCATTTCGTTTATACTCTAAATTTTGATCTTTTTCAAATACAACACATATATGACAATCATATAAATCATCTATTTTTAAATATGGTTCTATTATATATTTTATTATATCAATTGGTAAATTATCTTTTATCTCTTTTACTAGATCCATTATATACTACTACTAGAGATTTTTTTTATTGTTTTGTATTTGATCTAATAATGATTTTAATGTTCGTGTATTGCCTCTTGGAAATATTGTTATTATCGGTTCATCGTTAGAAATTGGTTGAACTATAACACTTTTAATATCATAATAATATGATATTCTCTTACCAATAAGGCTTTTAAAATATTTAAGTATATCTTCTTTCATTCCAATATTTACCATTTCTATTTTATCACCATCATCATCCAAAATAAACATAGCATTATTATCACTTGACAAACATTTACCAAATACTTCAACCATTATATACTATTTACTAGATACTTTATTTTTGGAGATATATTCTTCTAATTGTTCTATCACTAATTTATTGATAATCGCACTAATTTTTTCATTGTATGATTTACCATTTTCATTTAATTGTGATACTTTTTCAGTACATTTTTTTGTTTTCATATGGTTTGAAATATGTGATCTTGAAATCATTTTTTTACAATGTTCACAACATACTTTTTCCTTCATTTTATCCAATTGTTTCTGTTTATTTAAAGCGTAATATTTTTTTTGATATTCTTTTGTATTCGAAGGCATTTTTGATTTATATATATTAATACTAGATATTTCTTTAAGCCACTTTAAATGTTTATTTTGTCTTTAATCTTGAAATAGTTACATAGGCTACACTTGGTGTAATAAAATTATAATCTTCAGGTGCGAAATAATATGATTTAATTGATTGACCCTGAATTTTATGTAAAGTAATTGCGTACGCTGGTTTAAAACACTTTTTATAATCTTTAACTTTTATTGTATAATGATCATCTAAAGTTATAAAATCATTATTAGAATCAGTAATTGTATATATAAAACCATTATATAATTCATCTTTTGCTAATTTATTATTACAACAAATTACTTTTAATCCTTTACTATTCCAATTGTATTTTAATTTTTTCATCATTAATTCATTATATTTTTTTACAGTTTCAACTTTATAACAAACAATATATTCAGCTTCATCATAATTTTTTGTTGAATGTTTTATTACTTCTTCTCTTAAATATTTTTTATCTTTACTATCAATTAAAGAGTAATAATAATCATTAGTAAAATGATTGCGGTAATTTTTGCTTAATATTTTTACTTCACTAAACATCATTTCAATATATTCTTTATTATTTAATTTCTCACCATTAATCGGCGGTAATTGATGTTTATCACCAAGAAAGTATAATTTTTTTCCTAAAAATGCACATTTAAATAACATATTATGATCTGCTTGATTACACATTCCATATTCATCAACTATTATAGTTTGCTCCTCAGGAATTGTATTACTAAGTGTGTATTTCTGTATTACACCACAATTAATTTTATTTTCTCGATATTCTTTTAGTGATTTATGAGAAGGAGTTAATACCATATAAGAATTTTCATGTTTTGGAATAATCTTATTGATGCTGTAATGGGTTTT
>Ga0068871_100001274_pt1 | contig 16844 bp, 17 predicted proteins | sample KBSMisM72_FD_72750 | JGI IMG/M metagenome (GOLD analysis project Ga0068871, IMG submission 72750) | Miscanthus rhizosphere microbial communities from Kellogg Biological Station, Michigan, USA - KBS Miscanthus M7-2 | ecosystem: Host-associated > Plants > Roots > Rhizosphere > Soil ... | reverse complement strand
ATGGCCGACGAGTTCGACATGTCGTTCTTCCAGGACAAGCCGCTCGACCACGGCCTGTTCTCGCCGCTGTCGATGCTCGCGCCGCTCAACGCGAAAGGCGAGTGGCCGGCGCCGATCATCCCGCTGCTCGTCGGCGTCCTGCAGTTTCCGATTCCGTCCGCGCGCCGCTGTTACAAGCTCGGGCAATCGCTGCGCCGCGCGATCGAAAGTTATCCGGAAGATCTCAAGGTCGCGCTCGTCGCCACGGGCGGGCTCTCCCATCAGGTGCACGGCGAGCGGTCGGGCTTCAACAACACCCCGTGGGACATGCAGTTCCTCGAGCTGATCGAAAAAGATCCAGAGCGGCTCTGCGAGCTGACGCACGCCGAGTACGCCGAGTACGGTGGCTTCGAAGGATCTGAAGTGATCATGTGGCTGGTGATGCGAGGCGCGCTGTCGTCGAACATCAAGAAAGTCCACCAGACCTACTACCTGCCGTCGATGACGGCGATCGCCACGGCGATCTACGAGAACGAGGCAGCGGCCGACGTCGGCAGCGACACGAAGGAATACCGCCATCACATGGCGCGGCAGCTGGCGGGTGCGGAGCGGATTCCAGGCACGTATCCCTTCACGCTCGAACGCAGCGTGAAGGCGTACCGCCTCAACAAGTTCCTGCACGACATGATCAACCCTGAGCACCGTAAGAAGTTCCTCGCCGACGCCGAAGCGGCGTTCAACGAGGCCGGGCTCACCGACGAAGAAAAGGATCTGGTCAGGCGCCGCGACTGGCGCGGCATGATCCATTACGGCGTCATCTTCTTCATGCTCGAAAAGTTCGGCGCCGTGGTCGGCGTGTCCAATCTGCACATCTACGCCGCGATGCGCGGCGAGTCGCTCGAGGACTTTCAGAAAACCCGCAACGCACCGGGTGCGCTGTATTCGGTCGCCGGCAAGGATGCGGGCTCGCTCAGCTGGGACAAGAAATAACGCACCTGTAGTCAAACCGACATGAAGCCTCGATTTGCGTCTGCCTTCGCCGCCGCATTGGTGATGGCGTCCACGGCCGTAATCGCCGCGCAGTATCTCAAACGACCGGATCCGAAGACGCCGCGACTTCCCGACGGCAAACCAAATCTCACGGCGCCGGCGCCGCGCACTCGCGACGGCAAGATCGATCTTGGCGGCGTGTGGAACAACCCTGACGGCCGGTACCTCACCGACCTCGGCAAGCGCGCGGGCATCACCGTCCCGTTTACACCTTGGGGCGCCGCGCTCTTCAAGGAACGGCAAGAGAACTTCGGACGCGATCGGCCTGCGGGCCGGTGTCTGCCTCACTCGATTCCCAACGCGATGCTGGTGCCCCTGTATCCCTGGAAGATCGTGCAGACGCCGGAGGAAGTGATCGTGCTGTACGAGAACTTCACGCAGTACCGCCAGATCTTCACCGATGGACGCCAGTTCCCCGCCCAAATGGACCCGACCTGGTTCGGCTACTCACTCGGACGTTGGGAAGGCGATGTGCTTGTCGTGGAGACCTCGGGCTTGAACGACAAGGCGTGGCTGGACGATGGCGGACATCCGCGGAGCGAGCAGATGCGGACGACCGAGAAGTTCAGGCGGAAGGACTTCGGCCATATGGACATCGAATTCACGTTCAACGATCCGAAGGCCTACACGCAGCCGTGGAGCGTGACCGTGCCGTTCGAGCTGCTGCCGGACACCGATCTCATCGAGAACATCTGCGAGAACGAGAAGGACGTCGTTCACATCTTCGGCAAGTAGGCTCACAACGCCTTCACACCGATCGAATGGGACGACTTCGCGGTCGGCAAATGAAGCGGCCGCTCCAGCTTCGGGTACACGGCGCCGAGCAGCGCGGCGCCTGCCAGGGCACCGGCGAGAGCGGCAATCGCGGACAGCTTGCCCTCGCCGATGTTGACGAAAATCGGACCCGGGCACATTCCTGCCATCGACCAGCCGACACCAAACAGCACACCGCCGAGCGCGTTCCCGCGGTTCAACGGCTTCATGTCGATCGCGATCCGCGCGCCTCCGATCGTGCGGCCGAACTTCTTCAACAGCAGGAGACCGGGAATCGTCACGGCGATCGCCGTCCCGATGATTCCGTACAGCTGGAACGACGTGAACAGAAACATCGACTGGATGAAGTTGTAGTCTGCCGCGCCCGATCGACTCAGCACGAAGCCAAACAGGATTCCGAAGATCATATAAAGCAGACTCACAGCATCACCCTGTAGATCAGATTCGTCGTCGCGATGCCGCCGGCCATGAACGCGAGCGTCGTGACGAACGAGCTCCGCTCGAGATTCGACATGCCGAAGATGCCGTGACCACTCGTGCAGCCGTTGCCGAGGCGCGTGCCGAAGCCGATGAACAGCCCGCCGACGAACATCCACGCGAGCTTGCCGGCCGGTCCGAAGCCGATTCGCTCGTCGAAGATGCCGAGCGCGAGCGTCGGCTGCCAGCCGCCGCTCGACAGCGCCGACACAAAACCGCCAATCAGCAAACCAATGACAAAGGGCAACCGCCACGTGCGGTTCGAGAGGAGACTCTGCCGCTGAAAGTACGGAAGCGGCAGCGCAAGGCTGCAGATGTCTTCGAAGCCGCTCGAAATCCCGAGTCTGCGATTTGTCACAAACAAGAGCGCGAGCGTGATGGCGGCGATTGCCGCGCCTGCAGCGGCCCAATGCATCGGCGTCAGGCCGTGAAGAAGGAGCGTCATGCCGGCGATTCTACTTGTAAGATGCACGCATGCGAGCCACCACAGGCGCCGTCCTCGGCGCGATCCTCACGATCGGCGTGTGCGCGGCGGGGCAGCAGAAGTACCTCCCGGCGGAAGTCGAGGCAGGCGGACGCCTTTACACCGCGAACTGCACAGGCTGCCACGGGCCTGAAGGCGACGGCGTTGGCGGGATCAACTTCAGCCAGGGAAAATTTCGCCGCGCCGCCACCGACGACGACCTGCTGCGCATCATCGCGCGTGGCATTCCCGGCACGCCCATGGCGCCGAGCGGGATGTCGGAAAGCCAGATAGGACAAATCGTCGGCTACTTGCGCTCGATGACCTCGGCCGGCGACGTGACGAGCGCGAACGGCGACGCCGGCCGCGGCAAGTCGATCGTCGAAGGCAAAGGCCAGTGCCTCACATGCCACACGGTCGGCCTGAACGGTTTGCACGCCGGACCGCCGCTCACGGACATCGGCGCGCAGCGCCGCGTCGTCGATCTCATGCGCTCGCTGACGGACCCGGGCGCCGAGGTCCGCGCAGAGAACCGCACCGTGCGCGTCGTCATGAAAGACGGCAAGACGCTGAACGGCCGCTTCCTGAACCAGGACACGTTCACGCTGCAGATGATCGACGCGACCGACAAGCTGATGTCGCTCGACAAATCGCAGATACGCGAGTCGACACTGCTCCAGACGAGTCCGATGCCGTCGTTCAAGGACAAGCTCAGCGCGCAGGAACTGGCCGACGTCGTCACCTATCTCGCGTCCCTGAAGGGTCGATCATGAAACGACGGGTTTTCTTCGCGCTCTTCATTGCTTTGTTCGCAACCTTCGTGACGGCACTGCGGGCTCAAGTCTTGTTCGAGCGTCTCCTCCGCGCGGCGGACGAGCCGCAGAACTGGTTGACGTACTCGGGCACGGCGATGAGCCAGCGATACAGCTCGCTCAGTGAAGTCACGCAGGCAAACGTCCGCAACCTCGAGCTGAAATGGATCTACCAGGTCCAGTCGCTCGAGAAGTTCGAAGCGACGCCGCTCGTCGTCGACGGCGTGATGTACACGGTGGCTGCGCCGAACGACGTCATCGCGCTCGACGCTGCAACCGGACGCGTGTTCTGGACGTACTCGTACGCGCCCTCGACGCTCGCGCGTCTGTGCTGTGGGCGTGTCAATCGCGGGCTCGCGATCCTCGGCCATACGGTTTTCATGGGGACGATCGACGGCCATCTCATCGCGCTCGACGCCAAGAGCGGCGGCCTCGTGTGGAACGTCGCCGTCGGCGGCGCGCGGCCCGACACCGGCTACGGCTTCACGATGGCGCCGCTGGTCGTGAAGGACAAAGTGATCATCGGCTCGGTCGGCGGCGAGTTCGGCGTCCGCGGATTTCTTGTCGCCGTCGACGCCAAGACCGGGAAAGAAGCGTGGCGTTTCAACACCGTGCCGGGTCCCGGAGAAAAGGGACACGAGACGTGGGCCGGTGACTCGTGGAAGAACGGCGGGGGTCCGCTGTGGGTCACGGGTTCGTACGATCCCCTCTTGAATCTGACGTACTGGGGCATCGGCAATCCCGGTCCAGACTGGAACGGCGACAAGCGTCCCGGCGACAACCTCTACACCGAGTCCGTCGTCGCGCTCGATGCCGATACTGGCGCGCTCAAGTGGCACTTCCAGTTTTCGCCGCACGACGAGTTCGACTACGACTCCGTTCAAGTGCCGGTGCTCGCCGACATCACTTTCGGCGGCCGTCCACGCAAAGCGATGCTGTGGGCCAATCGAAACGGCTACTGGTACGTGCTCGATCGCGTCACCGGAGAGTTCCTGCTCGGCAAGCCGTTCGTGAAAACGAACTGGACGAGCGGGCTGGACGCGAAAGGCCGTCCGCAGAACGTGAAGAGCCCGACACCGGAAGGGACGCTAATCTATCCGGGCAATCAGGGCGGCACCAACTGGTACTCGCCGTCGTTCAGCCCGCGCACTGGGTTGTTCTACATCCCGAGCTGGATGGACACGTACTCCACGTACATCAAACGTCCGGTCGACTACGTGGAAGGCCAGCGCTTCACCGGCGCCGGACCGATCATGTCGGTCCGCATGCTGCAGCCGGGTCCGCTCGTGAATCGCCGCCTGCCTGAGGAAGGCTACGGAGCGATTCAGGCGTTCGATCCGAAAACCGGCGAACGCCGATGGGCGTTCAACATGTCGGACATGACGGAGAGCGGCGTGCTGACGACGGCGTCGGATCTGGTGTTCGCCGGCGGACGCGACGGCTACTTCTTTGCGCTGGATGCGAAGACCGGAACGTTGTTGTGGAAAACGAGCGTCGGCGGTGCTGTGTCGGCTGGACCGATGACGTATGCGGTGGGAGGCAAGCAGCACGTTGCCATTTCGGCCGGCAACGCGCTGCTCGTCTACGGACTGCGGTAACGTTCGCCTTTAGCGGACGCGTTATTTCAGGAAGCCCAGCGTCTTTCTCGGCAGCTTCGCGACCTCACTCTTCGGGATGTTGAAGTTGTCGGCAATGAGCGACGCCGGATTTCCGGCCAGCCACTTCGAGATCGAGATCTCCTCGAAGGTCGGGCTGTTGAACAGCGCGAAGAACTTCAGCGGCTCACGCCCGATGTTCTCCACGTAGTGGCCGAAGCCCTGCTGGATGAACACGACCATACCCGGCCCGTACTCTGCGACCCGCGACCGGCCGTGAGCGCCGAACACGTTGATACGGCCGCGCCCGCTGATGATGTACTGCCACTCGTCGGCGTTCGGATGCCAGTGCAGCTCGCGAATCGCGCCGGGATTGATCTCCTGCAGCACTGAGGTCAGCGTGCCGTTGATCGGAAATTCCTTCTGCGTCGCACGGCGGATCCAGCCGCCCTCGTAGCGCTCGATCGGCGCCTTCCCCAGACTGAACTTGTGCTTGGTCTGCGTTTCCTGGAGCTCACCCGACAGGTATTCCTCGGGAATGTTCGCCGGGATGTTACCGTGGACGATGTACGCCTCTTTCTGCGGCATGCTCTTGATGACCGCTTCGGAGACACCGAGATTGCGGGCGGCGATCTTCGGATCGGTCTTCGAGATCCAGTCGGTGATGCTGAACGTCCCGTACTCCGAGAAGTGGCCGTCGTCGAACCCAATGATGAAGTGCGCGTCGGTCTGGCCGACGTTCTGGACGGCGTGGCCGTGACCGCGCGGGAAGTACCACAGATCGCCTGGCAGGAAGATGTCGGTGGACGCTTCGCCGTTGGGCGAGATCACCGTGCCCATCACTTTGCCTTCGATCACGTACGCCCACTCGGCCGCGATCGCGTGCCAGTGCAGCTCTCGGAGCGACCCCGGCTTCAGGCGCATCGACACGCCGGCAATGTGCTCCGAGGGCTTGAACTCGGCGAGCGTGGCTTCCATCGCCGATCCGGCGGAACCGACCCAACGACCGCTGCTGTTCAAGAGGTCGTACGTGATTTCCGGAATCGGCTCGTGGACGCCAGGGTCTTTGCCTTCGATGATGTTGGCCGTGTTTTGCTGCTGCGCGGCCAGCTGGGTGGGACTGAGCAGCGCGGTGCCGAAGCTGGCGACGGCCGCCGCTTGCAACATTTCGCGGCGTGAAAGTTCGGTCTTCTTTCCCATCACACACCTCTATAAGGAAGTCGGGGGGATTGTAATCCCTATTCGTAATAGGCCGGCGATTTCTTCAGTTTCGCATTGGCCCGGTAGTCGTGCTGAATCCAAATCACCGTGCGCGTTCGCGCCAAATAGTCCTCAATCATGGCACGCGACGCGGCCGACTGCTCGACGCTGAATTCATTATCGGGCGGTCGGCGCTTGAACGTCCTCTCGGGCTCGTAGTGATAAAGGTCGCCGGCCACCATGACCCGTCCGGTCTTGGCGAGTGTCAGCACCAACACTTCATGGGCAGGAGTGTGTCCCGGCGCCGCTTTAATGATGACCGTGCCGTCGCCGAAGACGTCGTACTCGGCATTTTTCGATTCATTCTTATCGATCGAGATCGACTTGCTGTGCTCGAGCTGGCTGTAGAACTTCGGCTCGACCCGCTCGTTGCCAGCCTTGAACATGAACTCGCGTTCGGTCGAGCGCACGAGCCACGTCGACGAGGCGAACTCGTTCAGATTCGCGGTGTGATCTTTGTGCGCGTGAGAAATCGCGACGTACGTGATGTCGGCCGGCGAGTAGCCGAGCGCGGCAAGCTGACTCTTCAGCGTCTTCGACACGACCGCATGCGACACCGGGTTGACGTCGTAGAGCGCCGGCTTCGGTGCGGCCTTCTCGACGTCGGCGTCCGGAATTACGCCGACGTCCCACAACAGCGTGCCTTTCGGATGCACGACGAGGAAACACGGCACCGGCATGCGCGACTCGACGACTTCCTTCTGCGTGACGTGATAGCGCTCGACGCCTGCGGGATCGATGGTCAGCATTCCGCAGTCGAGCACGTAGAGCCTCGGCGCCTTCGGCGCGGCCGGTGCGGCTCCGATGAGCGTCGCCAACGTAAACAGCAGCGTGTACATGTCAGTTCCCCGCCTGAAGAAACTCGATCAACAGATTATCTGGACCGCGGACGAGCGACACCTTCAGGCCGCCGACGTCGACCGGCGCCCCACCCGTCGTGACGATCGGCACGCCCGCGGTCTTCAGCTTCGCCGTCAACGCGTCGACGTCTCTCACGCGCAGCTGCAGAATGGCCGTTCCCGGATCCTGCGTGCGTGCCTGAACCTTCGTCCGCGCGACGTTCTTGAACTCGATCAACGTCAACGGCGCCGACGTCCCAGGAATCGTCGCTCGGCTCTGGCGAAAGCTCGCACCCGGCGCTCCGGCGGTTTCCGCCATCAGCTGGTTGTCGTTGAAGCTCGCGCCGAGCTGCATCGCGAAGCCAAGAAGGTCGTTGTAGAACTTGACGCTCGCCTCGCTATCCGCGACGGTCGTTTCGAACGCGCCCCCGAACACGTTGCTCGCCGCCGGGACTTTCGAATCCGGAGGCGGCGTCCCTTGCGAAAGCTCGACGACGAAACCGTCGGGATCCTGGACGAACAGATACGCGCCGTTGTTGATCGTCGCGGGCTTGCCGCCCTTGGTGAGAATCGTCGCGCCGAACTTCTGCAGCTTCTCGTAGAGCACGGCGATGTCGCGCACGCGCAACGCCATATTCCCCGCTCCAGGATCCACGAACTTCGGATGCTGCGGTTTGCGGTCGATGTCCTTGTATTCGATGAGCTCGATGCCGACTTCGGAGCCTGGCACGCGCAGCGCGGCGAACCGCGACTGCGCATTCGGCGTCGCGCCGAGCCTCATAATCGCCGGCGCGCCACTGAACGGGTTGTTGATCGTCACTTCGAGCCCGAGGACGTCGCGATAGAACGCGAGCGACTTCTCCATACTCGACACGATGTGCGAGAAGTTGCCGACGCCGACGACGTCGGGCGGCTGCATGCCGACTTTGATGTAGGTGGCTGCAGCGTCTCGCGACGAAAGATACTTGACGAGCGCGCGAGAGGCGTCGGCGTTCTTCGCGTGCGTCGACACGAATGCGACGAGCGCCGTCGGCGGACAGATCGACGGCGGCAGGGTGCCGACGGCCTCCACACCCGGTTCGGTCAGGATCTCGCTGTAGAACGTCAGGCCGATTTCGACCTCGCCCTTTGCGACAGCGTCCATCGCCGCCGCGCCCCCGCGCGAGAGATGAATCTTCGATTTCACCGCATCCGCGATGCCGAGCAGCTCGAGTGTCTTCGTGAAGCTGACGCCCGCGGCCGCTCCGCCCGAGGTGTCGGGATACGAGAACGACTTCACAGACAGCAACAGCTTTTTGATCGCGTCGACGGTGGAGATGTCGGGCTTGCGCGCGCCGGTGCGCACGGCCACGCCGACGGCCACGCTCGCGAGCGGCGTCGCCGAGGCCGGCACCACGTGTCCAGACGCGAGGACGTCGGGATACGGCGGCTGCACGATCGGGACGTCGAACGGGTCGCCCGCCGCGACCTGCCGCTTCGTTCCAAGACCGGAGCCGAAGGTGGCTTTGACCTTGTGCCCCGTCGCTTTCTCGAATCCCGGAATCAGCTGCTGAACGGCAGCCTGAATGCCGCCCGGTGCGACGAGCGTGATCTCGTCAGCACGTGCGGTGAGAGCGCCGCAGAGTGACGCCGCGACAACGGCCGCGAAGAAGTGCTTCATGGGCGGTCATTGTAGACGAAGGACGTAGGCGCCCCAGCAGATGAGCGCCGCCATCCACAGCAGCGCCGCCCATTGCAGGTGGGCAAAGTAAGTCGCCGCCGTGAACGGCGCGCCGAGACGCGCCAGCATCGCGATGAGCATGCACGTGATGCCGATGCGCAGCGGCCACGACCGCCGCTCCTGGGCCAGATCGTGTCCGCCGTGCGACAACGTCACGCGCGTGGCAATCGCGAGAATCAAGAGCGAGAAACCGCCGATGAACAGGATGTGCAGGAAGTCGGCGCGATAGCGTGGCGCCGCCGCGACAACCCAGACGCCAATCGCGATCACCCAATGCGCGATCCAGATCGCCCACGACAGCGTCGTTCGTACGGCGGGGCGCTTCCAGAGCTGAAGCGATCGGATCACGACGATCGAGACGACGAAGGCGCGGACGTACGCCATCGGAGAGAGATCGAAACCGTACTCGGCGACGAGGGACACGAGGATCACGAGGCCGGCGACGGAACTCTCCACCACAGAGGACACAGAGGACACAGAGGGCAGTTGGTGGTTGGGCGGCGGCGCGAAGCCAAGCAGCCGCGGACCGAGAAAGCCGCCGACGCCGAGCACGAGCAGCATCACCATGCCTTCGGTCAGCAGGCGCTTGCCGAGAAGATCCCACGACGCCGGCACCAACTCGAGCGTGACGCCGCTCGTGAGCAACGCACCGGCGGCGCCGGCAAGCAGGCCGAGACCGATGTTCGCGAACGTCGGCGGAGGATTCTGCTGCCGTCGCATGAATCGGCGAGCGACGAGCGTGAGCAGCATCACGTGCGCTGCGAGGAACGCGATCGTGCCGACGGCAAACACGCGCAGTTCGCTCGACACGGCGGCAACCAACAGCACGGCTGCCAGCGACAGCTGCGTCGGCAATGACGGCGGCTGCGTGCCCGTGAACCGCGGCACGGCGGTCAACAGGAAGCCGGCGACGAATGCGTAAAGAAAACCGAAGATCTGAACGAATGCGTGCGACCGGCCAGAGTACGTCGTCGTGACGCCAAAGGCGTAGAGCGGCCAAATCGCCACGCCGGCCAGGCCGCACAGCATGCCGAGCGGGAAGAAAACGCGATAGGCGTCGCTTGCCTTCATCCGGGGCGGCTATGGTAATCAATCTAGAAGGAGGTCGAACGTGCTGGCGGCATTGGTAATGATTCTTATAAGCGCGGACATCTCAGGCGCGGAGCTGCTGAAACATCTCACTGGGACGTGGCGCGCGACGGAAGACCGAACGCCTCGCACGACGCCGCTCGACGAGCAGGTCTTCGGCCGGGGCGCCGTCGACGTGCGCAACGTGACCCTGGTCATTTCGGCGTCGGGAGAGGCGACGCTGCAAGTTCGAAAGTCCGTCGTTGGCGCTCGAGGCAAAGTGTTCGCGCCGTCGCTCGTCGAAGTGAAAATGAAAATCGGCGAGCCGGTGGTGTCCGAGCTCGGGCACCTTCGGCCGACCGTGACCGTCACGAGCGCGGAGGACCGCTATCTCGACGGCGACAAGGAAACGTTTCCCCGTCCGGATCTTCGCGTGACGCTGTCGTTGGCGAACGCCGCCAGCGACGAGCTCAACATGCAGTTCGAGCCGGCTGACGGCCGCGACGGCTTCGGCGCGACGCTTATTCCTGCTTCTTCCGGCCGAAGAACCCGCTGATCGCGTCCGCGGCTTTCTTGATGTTGTCGGGGTTCTTCGCCGCTTCCTTGAGGCTCTCGGTGGCGTTCTTGACGACGCGTCCCATGTCGGGCGAGAAGGAGGGATTCTTCGTGGTTCCTTGAATCCTGAACGGGATGCCGACCGGCTTCGCGTTGAACGTCACCGTCATCGCGAAGTTCAGCGCGCTCTGCGGTGAAATCGTGCCGTCGCCGACCAAAATGCCGAGCGACGGCGCGACCATGTGGATCATGTTGATCTGGGTGCCGTCAGGTGTGACGTTCAACGCGCCGGTCAGCGATTCGACGAGCGTGTCGCCGACGCGCTGCAGGCCCGCGAGCTGAGCGACGGCCGCCACCGCACCCATCTTCTCGTTCAGGTCGAAGCCCGTCATCTTGGCGTTCGCCACCGTCAACGGACCGCTGACGACGATCCGATCGACGGGCCCGGCGATCGCGAGATCGAGATCGAGTGTGCCCTGCTGAAGCGTCGCACCCTGCGGCAGCGTCACGCCAAGTGCGGGAAGTGCGCCTTGCAGCTCGGTCAGGGCCATCTTGTCGCCGCGAAGCGACATCCTGACCGACGACGTCTTCCCGCTCGTGCGATAGTCGCCGGTCATTCGCGCGGTGGCCTTGCCGACGACGACGTCCACATGCTTCAGGCTGGCGACTTCCGAGCGCGTGTTGTACGCCGACTCGTAATCGAGCGTGACAGGGACCTTTGACGTCGACGCATCGGGCATCAGCCGCAGGCCGTCGATGCTGGCTTTCCCTTTCGTGCTTATCGCCGTGCCGTTCGACGTGATGGTTCCAGAGAAATCGAGCACGCCGCCGATGCCTGAACGCGGATCGATGAAGCCGGTGGTTGCGATGTCGAGACGTTTGATCGCGACGGTGCCGCTGAACGGCGTCTCCGCCATGTCCTTCATGTTGAATGGACCGGCCTGCCCGTCGACGTCGATGCTGCCGTTGCCCGGCGTCTTGGCGGACACCTTGAACGGAAACCTCGACGTCAACGATAGATCGCTCACCGTGACATTCACATCGTTGTAGCTGCGCGGCTGTCGGCCCCCGTCGAGGCCGCGGACAGAGACCTGTCCGTCCGAGATCTTGATCTTCTGCACGAGCACGCTAATCGCGCCCATGCTGCCGGACGAGGACGACTGCCCCGCCGCGAGGCTCGAGAAATTCCAATTGCCGTTCGATCCGCGGATCAGGGCAACGTGTGGACCTTCGAGCGTAAACGCCTCGACCCGGAGGCTTCGCTGCGTGATCAGAGACCACAAATCGACGCCAATCGACACCGCCTTTGCGCTGACGAACGGCTCTTTGCTGAAAGCCGCATCGTCGAGAACGACGACGTCCTCGGCCGCGACGCCGCCGGCCAGCCACGAAACCTTCAGACGACCGATTTCGACGCGGCGGCCGAGCGCCGTTCCGAGCTGCGCGGCAAGCGCGGGCCGGAATTGATTGACGTCGAAAAAGACGGCGAACGCGATTGCCGCGACGAGCACGACGGTAACGAGGACGGCAACGGCAACGAAAAGCTTTTTGGCCATGGCAAATGTCTCAGACCGGCTCACCGATGGACGTCGACACGAACGACCGGCATTGGGGACACGAATCGAAGGTCCAGTTTGTTCACGCCAAACTGCCACAACGGCGACGGGACTGCAACGACGATTCCGTCTTCGCCGCGAACAATCGACGTGTCGAACGGCACATCGTTGAGCGCTGTTTCAACCTTGTCGATGCCGTTCTGTGGCTGGCGATGTCCCGCGGCGAACTGAATTTCCGCGATCGCCCCGCCGGCGAGCGTACGCCGAAGCAGCCTCAGCGACGCCATCGGCGGCGCATCCCGGTTGACAAACGCGGGCTGATCCAACGGCAGCGTCCACAACGTCGCGATTGCGGTGACGACGAGCAACGCGATCGCCGACACGAGCGCCACGCTCCTTTGGCGAACAACCGGTCCGTGGAGTGTTTCGGCGACGATGCCCGCGGCCATTAGCAGGAAGGGATCGAAATAGATGTAGTAGACCGGCCACAACGTCGTCATGCTGAACGCGACAAGGGCGGCGCTCATGCCTGCACGAACTCGACCAGCGGTGCAGGTTGTGCGACAGCAGGATTCCCGTCAGACCGATCGTGTGCGGCACGGTCGGATCCGGCCAGACCACAGTCTTGATGACCGATTCGTAGCTGCCGTAGAGCGCATACTCGAGGGCGCGCCAATCCCACACGGCCAACGGCAGCAGCGGCAGTCCGGCGGCGAGCGCGACGCGAACAAAGGCACCCGCAAACACACGGCGATCGTCCTGCCATACCGCCATGAGAAAGATCGGCACCAGCGCGACCGTCGTGGAGCGCGCGACGACGAGCAGGCCGAGCGTCACCGCGGCAGCGCGCCAGCGGCGTTCACGACGAGCCACGCAAACAGCGCGAGCAGCGGCCAGTACACGGGCCTGTGCGCGGACGCTGTGAAGCGCTGAAGATCGGGACTGAAGCCGATCGACGCCATCAATACGAGAAGGCCGAGCGCCGGCGCGAAGCGTCTTCGTGCGGCGGCGGCGACGGCGGCGAACGCGCACGTGACCGGCACAAACAGCTGTCCGACAATCGTGAGAAACCGGAGGTCGGCGCGCAGCAGCATCGGCACGGCATACGGCGCCCACATCAGAGGTCCGTATGGCAGCGGAGCAGCCCAGGGCACGTGGTAAATCGTGTACGGATTGTCCCGTGCGACGCCCGGCGCAACCCTTCGCGGATCACGACCAGCATGTCGGCGACAAAGGCGTCGATGGGAGTGGTGAAGATCTGCTGGAGCCAACGACGGCAGATCACGATCAGCGCCGCCGCGCAGAGAACGGAGGCTGCGAGCGTCATCGCGCGCGGCGAGCTCGTCGTCCTTTGCGGCGATGAGTGGCGCGCATCAGGTAACGACACAAACGCCAGCGCAGCGATGGCCATGAGAAGTGTCGTGACGACATACGCGCGCGTGTCGCCGCCGATGACCCGTTGCACGATCGGAGGTGCGGACAGCAGCGCGAAAAGGAACGCGACGACAACGCTACGAACGAGCACGCGCCGGGCAGTTTATCTTGAAGTCCATGAACTACGAGAGAGCGGAGTCTTCGAACGAAGTTTTCGGAGATTTGCCGGTCTTCGTCGGCGGTATCCAATTAATCTTGTCGCCAACCTAAACACGCGTACGGTGTAGACTTCCGTCGACCATAGTCAACTACGGCGTCACTGGGCCCCTGCTTCTCAATCTTGGAGATCTTGATGGCGTCTCTCGCTGAGTTTCGTGACCGAATCGATGCCCTGGACGCGCAAATCATTCACGCGCTTGCCGAGCGTCTCTCCGTTTGCCGTGAAGTCGCCGCGTTCAAGAAGAACAACGGATTATCGATGATGCAGCCAGACCGCGTTCAGGCTGTAAAAGATCGAGCGGCATCAAGCGGTGTGGTCGTTGGGCTGAACAGGGAATTCGTGATTCAACTTTATTCCTTGATCATCGGCGAGGCCTGCCGGATCGAAGACGATCTGATGTGCGGCGGAAATCACTAAGTGGATCCAAAGTACGGACCGCTCACCGATATCTTTCGCGCGGCGGGCTTCCTGGTGTCCGCCTCGACTGCTATCACGTTTCTATGGAAGAAGCGCGCGAACTGGGAGCCGGCAGAAGAAGATCTCCCGCACGGGGCGCGACGTATAAGCAGTCTAGTCACCTCGGTGGCTCTAGGAATCATGTGGCTGAACACCGGCAATGACGGTGGGCGACGTTTTCAGGAATTCGCATTGGTCCTCGGGGCCACCGTGCTCGTCAGTTTTCTCGTTTACGGCGCTTTGGCTGGGTTCCTCCGCTACCGGAAGCGCGGACCCGACAAGAACGGTCATCTCGTCGATCAGTTCGTCGTAGGGGGGTTTCAGCTCAGGAATGCTGCACGCGCCAAGGTTCAACAGAAGAAGAATCCCCCGACTGTCCAGCAGTTGTTCGAGCAGGCTGGTTTCGATGCTGATCAGATCTGGACGCGCTCGAGTCTCGTTGCCGCGAGACTTCTATTGTCCGTTGGGTATCTTGGCATGGTCGTGTCTGGAACTTTGGCGCTCTCGTCGACAGCGATTCTTCTTGCCCTCAGAAGTACTTCTGCGATTTCCGCTCCTTCCGTACCTACAAACAAACGCGTCATCAACATCGCCGTGGTTCGTAACGGCGGGGCGCACTATGCCCAGGACATCGCTACGGGCTTTCGGGAAAAGCTAGAACGCCTGCTCGAGCCAACTGCGTACGCCGCCCACTTCGAAGAAGCAGACGGCTTCGCGGAAGTATCGCGAGCGAAGGAAAACGCGCCCATCTTTGAGGCATTGCTCGGACGATTCTCCTCGAAGCCCGACTACCTGGTGACTATTGGGACTGGTGTTAGTCGATTTGCTAGAGAACATTACCTGAACTCAATCCCGATCGTCTTCGTCGGCGTCAGTGACCCGGTGCTTAGCGGCCTCGTGCCTTCGCTCCGTGGGGAAAGCTCCCGTGGCAATATTGCGGGGACGGCCTACGGCATGTCACCGGAAGCAACGCTGCGGTTTCTTATCCGCGTCTTCGCACGCAAGAAGTACGCATTCATCTATAGCGACGATTTTCCACAAGACGCTGCACTGCTGACGGACTACAACGGTCTCGCTGCGCGATTCTCGCCTCCGCCAGCCGTTGTCCCGCTGCACGTCGACAAACCCCCTTTGACGGCTGAACAGGCTTCTGTTGGAGATGTGTTCTTTGGTCGGTATCTTCTTTCAACCAACATGGAGGCCTTTACCAGAGCAACGCCGAAGCCTTTCGTCGGACAGAGTCTTAACACTCTGTACAATGGCGGCGTCGTCTCGTATGGTGTTGACGACATCAATATCGGGGAACTCGCCGCGGAAAGCATCATCGTCAAGAACCTGGTTGATAACGTCTCGCTGAGCGAAATGGACGTCCTCACTGAATTTCGAAACGTGATAGGCGTCAATCTCAGCGCCGCGAGGCGCGCCGGCATCACCATTCCAGCCGACGTCATCGCCGCGGCCGTAGTCCGCGTACCTTGACACGTCCATCGTCGAACTCCACCGTTATGGAGGCAGTCGTCCTCGGTGGGGCCGGCAACGTCGGACGCCTGTTTGCGACGTTACTACATGCTGAAGGGTTGCGTCTGACTGGAATAGACGTGCAGCCGGACTTCGCCAGTCCGTACGACACATTCATCGAGTGTGACGTGACGTCATTGAACAACGACTCGAAAGCTGCGATTTCAACCGCCGGTTGCGTTGTTGTCTGTCTTCCAGAAAGCGTAGTGCTTCAAGTGCTGCCTTCAATCGCCGCCCTCATGCCTGCGGCAGCTCTCTGGGTTGATACTGCGCCCGTGAAGCATGACCTGTGTTCTGCTCTGGCGCGGCTGCTCGTGAGTGAAGTCGTCTCGATAAACCCGTTGTTCGGTCCTGATCTCGGGTTTGCGGGGCAGAACGTGGCTGCAGTAACCGTGACTGACGGACCGAAAGCACAGTGGTTTCTCGAGTCGATGCGATCAGCGGGAGCCAACGTCGTCCTTCTCACCGCCGACGCTCACGACTACATGACGGCATCAGTTCAAGTGGCAACACATGCCGTCTTGATTTGTTTCGGCATGGTTCTCAAGACCTTAGCGCCTTCTGTCCTCTCGCTCGAGTTCTCGACACCCCCGTATCGAATGCTGCTATCTCTGCTTCATCGAATCTCGTCGGCGCCGCCTCACGTCTATTGGAGCCTTCAGCGTACGCACCCGCACGCCGCGCAGGTGAGGGCGCTGTTCGCGGAGATTTCGAGACTGTTTCAACAACTCGTCGACGCCAATGACGAAGAAGGATTTGCTCGGCAATTGCAGAGTGTGGAGAGTTATCTAACGAAAGTCAGCCCCGACCTTGAGGCAATCGCCGAGATTGGCCTCGGCGGTAGCCGCCGAATGAAGCCTTGAGCTCACCGAAGGTTCCCTGTCTACTCGATTTTGAGAGACACTCGCCCAGTCAAAGCGGCAAACGCATCAAGCAAGGGCTGGCTTTTCAAGAGCAATTCGTCCAGCTCGGCTGATGCGCTGGATAGCGCGACGATCGCCCCACCCGTTCCGATCGACACATCGTTGGCTTGAAACACTGCCGTCCGAATGACGATGTTCAGATCTGCTGCGCCATCGAGACTTACGTACCCGATCGCACCCGAATAGACGCCGCGAGATCGCGGTT
>Ga0068871_100001266_pt1 | contig 16909 bp, 14 predicted proteins | sample KBSMisM72_FD_72750 | JGI IMG/M metagenome (GOLD analysis project Ga0068871, IMG submission 72750) | Miscanthus rhizosphere microbial communities from Kellogg Biological Station, Michigan, USA - KBS Miscanthus M7-2 | ecosystem: Host-associated > Plants > Roots > Rhizosphere > Soil ... | reverse complement strand
ACACGATCGAGGTCTTTATCGGCCGCCTGCGCAAGAAACTCGACGCAGGCCTCATTCAAACGGTACGCGGGCTTGGCTATTCGCTGGAAGATCCCAAACTGGGCGGCACGTCGGCCGAGGCTTGAATCCCTATCGTCCCGCCTGATCGCGGCGGCGACGGTATGGACCTTGCTGGGGCTGTTGGTGGGCGGCGCCGTCCTGTCCAATGCCTTCCGCATGGCGGCGCAGAACAGCTTCGACGCCGCGCTGCAGGCCGATATGGACGGGCTGATCGTTGCCGCCGAGCCCGATCCCAATGGCGGGGTGATGCTGGCCGAGCATTTTCTCAACCCCAAATTCGCCCGGGTCTATTCCGGCCTTTATTACCAGATCAAGGCCGGCAACAGCGGCGGGCAGATTTCGCGCTCGCTGTTCGACCGGGACATCAATCCGTTCAATCAGTCCAAGAAAGGCCCGCTCACCTGGGGCAACGCGGTAGGACCGGGAAATCAGCAGCTGCGGGTGGTGTCGCGGCGCGTCGACCTGACCCCCGACAATAGCGCTGATGCCGACTATACCTTTCTGGTGGCCGGCGATCTCTCCGAGGTCGAACGGCAGACCAGGGATTTCAACACCACCTTATTCTGGTCGTTCCTGCTTTTGGGGTTGGGACTGATCGCCGCCATTCTGGTGCAGGTAAAGGTGGGTCTGCTGCCCTTGCGCCAGGTCAGCAAGGGGTTGGCGAAAATTCGCGACGGTGAAGCGCGCCGGCTGGACGGAAAATTTCCAACCGAGATCGCACCGTTGGCCACGGAATTGAATTCACTGATCCAGCACAGCGAGGAGGTGGTCGGCCGGGCTCGCACCCATGTTTCCAATCTGGCGCATTTTCTCAAGACGCCCTTGTCGGTGCTGGCCGCCGAAGCCGAGGCGCAACGCGATCCTGCCGCCGCGCCTTTGGCGGAGACGGTCAAGCGCCAGGTGTTTTCCATGCGCCGCCAGGTCGATCATTATCTCAGCCGCGCCCGCGCCGCCGGCTCGCTGGACGTGCTGGGCAACCGAACCCAGCTCAGCGCGGTGATGGACGATCTTTCCCGTGTCATCGCCCGCATCCATGTGGTGCGCGGCGTGGTGATCGACGCGGAATGCGACGATGGCCTCTATTTTCGCGGCGAGCGCCAGGACTTGGAAGAGATGCTGGGCAATTTGATCGACAATGGCTGCAAATGGGCCAGGAGCCGGGTTCGGGTGCGGTGTGAGAAGGCCGGCGGCAGGCTGGTCTTGACGGTGGAAGATGACGGGCCGGGACTGTCGGCGCAGCAGCGAACCCAGGTCGGAGAGCGGGGCGAGAGGCTGGATGAAAGCGTGCCGGGTTCCGGCCTTGGCCTGGCCATTGTGCGGGATATTTCCAAGCTTTACGGGGGATTTTTCTCCCTGGGAGACAGTTCCCTGGGGGGCGTCCAGGCCCGGCTGGAACTGCCCGCAATCCAATAAAAGAAACAGGCCGTTAAGGATATTCCCCCTAATGTTGGCACAGGCAGCTGGGGGGCTGCATCACGTGTCCGGAATGCCGCAAGACAAAACAGGGTTGCTCAAGGCTTTTCTCGGCAGTCTTCCAGGGACGATGGCCGCGCGCCTTGCCATGGCGGTCGAGGTCGACCAGCTGATGGACAATAACAGCCTTCCGCACAACGATATTCTGGAAGGCCTTCGCCCCATTCTGCGTCGCGAAAATTACGAGCGCACGCCCACGCCGTTGCGGCTGTTCTGCCGCCCCTTCCAGGATTTGCTGACGGCCATGCCGCGCAGGTCCAAGCAAAAAGGCTCGATCGCACGCGGCACTTTGGTGCCGGCCTGGAACTGGCTGTCCCAGACGCTGCTGCCGGCGCAGACCGCCGCATACAGTTCCGAATGCAAGACGTTGGTGCTGGCCCACAAGCCGGATGCGGCCCTGGTCCGCGCCATGCAATTCTGGCCGCTGGCCGCCGAGGCATTGCAGAAAGCGACCGCCACCGAGGCCGGCCGCCAGGAAGCGCAAAAAATACTGGGCGATGCTTTGGCCGTTGACGATATTTCCGACATGGTTCTGCTGTTGTCGGCGGGTGAGGCTGTCGAACAGCTGGTCACGCTGCTGCCGCGTCCGGTCACGTCCTTCCCCGAACCGCTGGTCTGGCAGGTGCGCGAAATCTACGACCAGCTTGTCCGAGACAAACCCGATGTCGCGCCTTATGTGGCGGTCATCGTGATGAATCGCCTGGCCCGGCCGTGGGAAGCCTTGCGCTTGCCTTTGCTGATCACCCGTCACGCCGACGAAACCCTAATTTCCAAGACGGATATGGGGCTGGTGGGCGAAATCCTTTTTTCCCGCATGGATAGTTTGAAAAGTTCCATTCAGGCCACGCGCCATCCTCTCTTCGACGCGGGCAAGCTGACGGACGAGGTCAAGACTTTCGCCGATCTTTCCAGCCATATCGTGAAGGAAATCGAACTCAAGCGCGAAGGCGAGTGGGGCAAGCGCCTGCTGGCCGAGCGTGTGTTGATCGGCAAGGTGATGGAAGGGTTTATGGAGCGCGCGCCCAAGGAGTTTGGCGCGGCGCTGCCCATGTCCAAGGGCAAGGGCGCGGATCTCAGCAAGCAGCCCGGCGCGGAAAAACAGGAAATGGCCATGCGCTATGCGCGCCTGGTGGCCGGCAGCCGGGCTTTTGCCGCCGCCGCGTCCTTTGCCGCCAAGCAGAAAACCACCGACGACGAACTCTGCACTTTGCTCAAACGTTATAACGACGATGTGCTGAGGGCCTTGAAAGCGGATCCGCAAAATGCCGTCGCCAACGCCCAGTTCCTGTTTTGCGCGGAATTGACGGCGCTTCTCTTCAGCGAAGAAGAGGCCGAACTGCTCCGCCGGCGCGGGCGTGCAGCTTTGTCTGCTGCAGCCTAACTATAACTTTTCGAGCGCCCGCATTTATCGATGGGCGGCTCCGCCGCCGGAACGCGCCTTCTGCCGGCTGGTTCAGCCAGGAGTCGGCACCCCCCAGGCAAGCTTCCAGCGTTTCAAATCCATCCTGAACGCCGGATGAACGGCCCGGCCCCCGCAGTGCAAAAAAACCAAATCTTGTCTTTGACATTGAAGCCCGGGGGGCGTCTCCTATCTGCATTGATTATTGGGGCAAGCTATTTTTCGTGGAGACGCTCGCAATGTTCCGTACACCGCTTATTGCCGCCTTGACGGTCGCCCTGCTGGGCACGACCGCGATGGCGCAGCCGGCCAGCGCGCCGCCTGCCGATCTGTCCAATAGCGCACGCAACGCGCCCGATCTGAATGATGACGATGACGGCTATGCGCCGGGGCTGGGAAATTTCAAGGGCGCGGAAGTGAATGCGCGGCGGGACGCGGACGCACGGGCGCGGGGTCTGAATGACGAGGATGACGGCTATGCGCCGGGTCTGGGAAATTTCAAGGGCGCCGAAGTGAATGCGCGCCGGGACGCGGACGCACGGGCGCGGGACGATCGGGCGCGTGACATACAGATGCAAGCCGCCGCGCAGGATCGCGACATGTTCTGCCGCCGCGATGCGGCGGCGCGTACCGGTTACACCACGCCGCGCGAAGCGGCGCGTGACGAGCAGACCCGTGGCACCGTCGTTGGCACCCTGGGCGGTGCGGCTTTGGGTGCGGTCCTGGGCGCGGCCGGTGGCAATGCCGGCCTGGGCGCCGCGGCCGGTGCCGGCGCGGGCCTGATCGCGGGCACCGCCGTCGGCGCCGACAATGCGCGCCAAGCGGCGCGCAGCGTCGAGGCCGATTATGGCGCGGCCTATTATGATTGCATGCATGAGGACAATCGCCAGGCCGCCTATTCGGACGCGCCGCCTCCTGGTTATGGCTATGATTATGGCCCGCCGCCGCCGGTTTATTATTATCCGCGGCCTTACGGCTATTACCCCTATTACGGCCCCAGCGTGTCCTTCGGTTTCGGCTTTGGCGGCGGTCGTGGCTGGGGTGGTCGCGGCTGGGGCGGTGGCCATGGTGGGTTCCATGGCGGCGGCGGGCGTCACCACTAAGACCAAAACGCGATTTTGCGCCTGAACGGCCGGAACTGTATGGTCCCGGCCGTTTTCTTTATGGGCGTTAGGCGAGAGCCGGACCGCCCCAGTATAAGGTCGTCCGATGCCGCCGAAAGCCAATCCGTCCAAGCTCAATCCCCTGCAGTTGCGCACCCTCACCTTGCTGCAGGCGATCGCGCAAATTCCCGGCGCGTCCAATCCCACGCCAGAGGGCGACACAGCGATTTCCCAGTTCCCGCACGCCCATGGCGATCATTTTCATATCGGCGATGCGTCGGTCAGCGCCCGGGACGCTACCGGCCTGGAAAATGAGAATGTGTGGAACGCCCTCAGCCGCAAAGGCCTGGTCAAGGCCGAATGGCCGAACCAAATCGCGTTGACGCCCGCAGGCATGGCCTATGATACGGGCATTGCCGATGAGATCCTGCATCGGGGCGGACACCATTAGATGAACGCGAAGAAGAAACGCCGTCTGGCTTTTGCCGCCGCCCTGGTGTTGGCCGGCGCTGGCGTGGCCGGCGTGATTGTTTACGGTCTGGGACAGAATACCATGTATTTCCGCAGCCCCAGCGATGTGGCGGCCAAGATGGTGGGCGAGGGTGTCGCCTTCCGGCTGGGCGGGCTGGTGGAAAAAGGCAGTCTGCAACATGGCGCCGGCGCGCAGGTGCATTTCCGCGTCACCGACGGCAACAGCAGCGTTTCCGCGGACTATAATGGGGTGCTACCCGCTTTGTTTCGCGAGGGCCAGGGTGTGGTCGCCACCGGCCGGATGGATGCTCGCGGGATTTTTATCGCCAATGAAGTGCTGGCAAAGCATGATGAGAAATACATGCCGCCGGAAGTGGTGGATGCCTTGAAGCGCAGCGGACGCTGGAAGGAAGGATCGCAATGATCGGCGAGTTGGGACAAGTATCGCTATGCTTTGCGCTGGCTTTGTCGCTGGTCATGGCGGCTGCTGGCCTGATGGGCACCCAAGCCCCAAACGCCGTTGCGCGCAAACTCGCCTCCAGTTCCGCGATGGGCCTGCTGGTTTTTGTGGGTCTGGCTTTCGGGGTTTTGACCTATGCCTTTGTGGTGTCCGATTTCTCGGTTTTGCTGGTGGCCAGCCACAGCCACACCCTCAAGCCGCTGGTCTATAAAATCAGCGGCGTGTGGGGAAATCACGAAGGCTCCATGCTGCTGTGGGTTTTGGTGCTGTCGCTTTACGCCGCGATGGTGGCGGGCCTGAAGCGGGGCGGCGAGCGGCTGACCAGTGGCGCACTGGGCATGCAGGGCCTGCTGGCAGCCGCATTCCTGTTGTTCATTCTGTTCACCTCCAATCCCTTTCTGCGCCTGGATCCGACGCCGTTCGAAGGCGCCGGTCTCACGCCCCTGCTGCAGGATCCTGGATTGGCGATGCATCCGCCCATGCTCTATGCGGGCTATGTCGGATTGTCCGCGGCCTTTTCTTATGCCGCCGCGGCGCTGCTGGTGGGCGAAGAAGGCTGGGCGCGCGCCGCCAGGCCTTTCATGCTGATCGCCTGGATTGCGCTGACCAGCGGCATCGCGCTGGGGTCCTGGTGGGCTTATTACGAATTAGGCTGGGGTGGTTTCTGGGCCTGGGACCCGGTGGAGAACGCTTCTCTGATGCCTTGGCTGATCGCCACTGCCTTGCTGCATTCGGCGCTGGCAACCGAAAAGAGCGGGGCATTCCGCACCTGGACCTTGCTGCTCGCCATCGCCGGATTTTCGCTGTCGCTGATAGGCACATTCCTGGTGCGGTCCGGCGTGCTGTCATCGGTGCATGCCTTTGCCAGCGATCCCACCCGCGGTTTTTTCATCATGGTGTTGATCGCCTTGGCGATCGGAGGTGCGCTGGCATTGTTCGCCTGGCGGGCGCCGACGCTTCAAGGCGGCGCGGCCTTTGCGCCGGTCAGCCGCGAAAGCGCGCTGGTTCTGAACAATGTCTTTCTGGTGGCGTCCTGCGCCTGCGTTTTTGTCGGCACGCTCTATCCCCTGGTGCTGGATGCGATCAACGGCACCAAGATAACCGTGGGGCCGCCTTATTATGCCTTGACCTTCGCGCCGATCTTTTTTGCCTTGCTTGTGCTGGTGCCGTTCGGCCCGGCGCTGGGCTGGAAACGCGGTGATTTAAAGGCTGCCTGGCGGTCGCTTTATCCCGCGCTTGGCCTGGCGGCAGTTGCCGCGATCGCCATACTGGCCATTGTGTCGCCGCGCGGCCTGGCCGCCACGGGCGCTTTTGCCGTGGCGGGCTGGTTGATCGGTGCTTCGCTTCTCGACATCCGCAAGCGCAGGGGTGCGCGCGCCAGCGCTTTTGCCGCCGCGCTGGCGCATGCTGGCCTGGGGATCTCGCTAATGGGCGTGGCCGGCACCACCGCCTGGCGCAGCGAGGCGCTGGCCGTTCTTGCGCCCGGCCAGACCATGACGGTGGGCCCTTATACCTTGCGCTTCGATGGCGTGACCGAGGAAAAGGGTCCCAATTATTTTGCCGACCGCGCGCATATCGCGCTGATGGACGGAAGCCGGGTGAAGGCCATGTTGCTCCCCGAGCATCGTTTTTATCCGGCCGAAGGCCAGGACATGAACGACACGGCCATCCGCACCACCGGCTTGCGCGATTTGTATCTGGCGCTGGGCGATGACCGGGGTGGCGGCCGTTTCGCCCTGCGCGCCTATGTATCGCCTTTGGCGCCGCTGATCTGGCTGGGCGGGCTGGTGATGGCGCTGGGAGGTATTCTGAGTTTTTGGGGACGCGTCCGGGTGAAGGAGGCTGAACCTGCCGCGCCCGCGGTTGCCTTGGCGGCGGAATGAAAATCATCTTCGCATTTTTGGCGATGTTGATCGCGGCCTTGCCGCGTCCGGCTCACGCCGCCGCCGTTGTTACGGTCGGCGATACATTTTCCGATCCTGTGTTGGAAACCCGCGCCCGCAACCTGCAGCGGCAATTGCGTTGCCTGATGTGCCAGGGCGAAAGCGTCGACGAATCCCATTCTCCTTTTTCAGAGGACGTCCGTCATTTGTTGCGCCAGCAGATCGCGGAGGGAAAAAGCGATCAGCAAATCCAGGACTTCCTGGTGGCGCGCTATGGCGACTTCATCCTGATGAAGCCTCCGGTACAGCCCAATACCTGGCTGTTATGGCTGGCGCCTTTCCTGGTGTTGGGTGCGGGTGGCGTGGTAGCCGCCATTGTCATCAAAAAGGCAGCGTCCCGAGAGGCTTAGAAGATTACTGCTTTGTAATCTTCAGGACGTAATCTGGCCATGTTAGGCTCCTATACCAGTCGCGGCGGGACCCGATTGGCCTGCCTCAAGGAGCCTCCAATGCAGAACGATCCGCACTTGCCGGGACACGGCATCTTTTCACGACTTCCCAAGCCTTCGCTGCGCCAGCGCCGTGCGCTCGCCTTGGGCACGGCCGCCGCCATCGTGGTGGTCGGGCTTGGCGCCTTCGCGCTTCTGCCGCCCGTCCGCGCCATTCAGACCGCGGGCACGCCGACCATGCTGGCTGCCAATGACAGCGATACGCGCGCGCCGCGCATGCTGGAAAACAGCGCGCCTTTCAGCTTTGCCGACCTGGTGGAACGGGTCAGCCCGGCCGTGGTGACGATCAAGTCGGAGACCACAACCACCGATAATGACAATGACATGGACAATGTCCCCGCGCCGTTCCGGGACTTTTTCAACCAGTTCAACAATGGCCAGAAGCCCCAGGCCCAGCCGCATCGCGCGCTCAGCGCCGGCTCCGGCTTCATCATCGACAAGGCCGGCTATGTCGTCACCAACAACCATGTGGTGGATGCCAGCAAGAAGATCACCGTCACCTTGCCCGACAAGCGCGAATTCATCGCCAAACTGGTAGGAACCGATCCCGCCACCGATGTTGCCCTGCTCAAGATTACCAGCGAGAGGCCATTGCCCTCGGTGGAATTCGGCGACGACAAGAAGCTGCGGGTCGGCGATTGGGTGGTGGCGGTGGGCAATCCCTACGGCCTCTCCAATTCGGTGACCGCAGGTATCGTCTCTTCGCTGGGCCGCAATATCGATCAGGGCAGCCAGCAATATACCAGCTTCATCCAGATCGACGCACCCATCAACCGGGGTAATTCGGGCGGTCCCACCTTCGACCTGCGCGGCCAGGTGATCGGCATGAACTCGATGATCTTCTCGCCTTCGGGCGGCAGTATCGGAATCGGCTTTGCCATTCCCGCCAGCCTGATCCACGATGTGGTGGCGCAGCTCAAGGAGCATGGCCGCGTCACGCGCGGTTATCTGGGCGTGAACATCCAGACTGTGACGCCGGACATCGCTTCCTCGCTGGGCATCAAGGACGGCAAGGGTGCGATGGTCGCCGAAGTGGTAGCGGGCGGTCCCGCCGCCAAGGCAGGCTTTGAGCAAGGTGATATCGTCACCGCCATCAATGGCCAGGCCGTGGAAGACGCCAACGATCTGACGCGCAAGGTCGCCAGCGTGCCGACCGGCCAGTCGGCGACCTTCTCGGTGGCCCGCCAAGGCAAGCCGATGCAGATCAAGGTCACCATCGGCACCCGGCCGGATGCCCAGCAGCTTGCCTCGCTGGCGCCCGGCAAGGACGGCATGATGGCGCCCTCCAGCGCCAATGCGGCGGGTCTGGGTCTTTCGTCCCTGACGCCGGAAGCCAAGAAGAACTTCAACATCGCCGAGAATGTCGTGACCGGGGCCGTCATCACCAAAGTCGACCCCGACAGCGATGCCGCCGACAAGGGGCTTCAGCCCGGCGACGTGGTGCTCAGGGTTGGCAGCCGGATTGTGCGCAGCCCGGCGGACTTCCAGGTCGGCGTGAGCGAAGCCAAAAAGGGTGGCCGTACCAACGTGCTGCTGTTGGTGGCGCATAGCCAGGGCGGCACCGGCTTTGTCGCCATCGATATCGACAAAACCTGACATCCCAGGCGCGGAGCTAAAACTCCGCGCCTTTATTTTTTTCCAATCAAGCATGGGTGGGAGAGATTATGCGCATTCTCGTAGTCGAGGACGATCTGGAGGCGCAGCGTTATCTGGTGCAGGGCCTGAAGGAATCAGGTCATGTGGTGGACGAGGCCGGAGACGGCGATACCGGACTGAGCCTGGCTCTGTCGCGGCCCTATGATGTGGCGGTGGTCGACCGCATGCTTCCGGGATTGGACGGCCTGAAGGTGGTTGCCGGGATGCGCGAGCATGGCAATTCCATACCGGTGCTGTTTCTCTCCGCTTTGTCGGAAGTTGACGACCGGGTGAAGGGCCTGAAGGCGGGGGGCGACGACTATCTCACCAAGCCCTATGCTTTTGTCGAACTGCTGGCCAGGATCGATGCGCTGATGCGCCGCCGCACCCCGACCGGCGTGCGGACACGGCTGGATGTGGGCGATCTGGAATTGGATCTTCTCACCCGCGCCGCCAAGCGCAGCGGCACCGATATCGAACTTCAGCCGCGCGAATTCCGTTTGCTGGAATATCTGATGCGCCATGCCGGCCAGGTCGTGACCCGCACCATGCTGCTGGAAAGCGTGTGGGAATATCACTTCGATCCCCAGACCAATGTGATCGATGTGCATATCAGCCGGCTCAGGGCCAAGATCGACAAGGGGTTTGAAGCGCCATTGCTGCATACCGTGCGCGGCGCGGGCTACATGATCCGTGCGCACTAAGCCAGGTATCTTTCGAACCCAGGCATTCCGTATTGTTCTTGTTTACGTGTTGCTGTTCGCCATCTCGGTGACGGCGTTGCTGTTCTTCACCTATTGGAATACCCGCCGCACCCTGGACGCCCAGACCGACCAGATCATCGAAGCCGAAATCACCGGCCTGCAGGAAGAATATAATCATTTCGGCCTGCAGGGCGTGGTGGAAACCCTGCGCGCTCAATCGTTGCACAGCAATCAGTCGCTTTATCTCTTGTCCGACAGCCTGCATCATTCCGTGGCGGGTAATTTGGATTCCTGGCCGCAGATTTCCGGCACCACCGGCCAGATGGTGGAATTCGATTTCGAACGTCCGATTGACGGAAAGACGGAAACCCGCCGGGCGCGTGGCCGCGTCTTTGAACTACCCGGCAGCTTCGTGCTGCTGGTCGCCCAGGATGTGCACGACCGTTATCTGACCGAACGGATGTTCACCACAACCTTGCCCTGGACCGTGGTGCTGATCCTGATCCTGGGGGCGGCGGGCGGCGCCTTGATGAGCCGCAATATGTTGCAGAAGCTGGACGCCATCAATCGCACCAGCGGCGAGATCATTGCAGGCGACCTCAGCCGCCGCGTGCCGTTGACCGGTTCGGGAGATGAGTTCGACCTGTTGGCGGAAAATCTCAACCGCATGCTCGACCGTATCGAACGGCTGATGAAAGGATTGCGCGAAGTCACCGATTCGGTGGCGCACGACCTTCGCACCCCGCTCAACCGGCTGCGCAACCGGCTGGAGGAATCGGTGGCGCGGCTCAATACCAGTGGCGCGCAAGCCGATGAGATCGAGCGCGCCATCGCCGAGACCGATCAGTTGATCGCGACTTTCAATGCCTTGCTGCTGATCGCGGAGACCGATGCCGGCACCACCCGCGCCGCCATGTCGGCGCTGGATCTTGGCAGTGTCGCCGCCGATGTGGTGGAACTTTACGAGCCGCTTGCCGAGGAGAGGAAAATCTCCCTGACGCTGACGCCGGGCGCCGGTGTCGTGGTCGAGGGCAATCGCAGCCTGATCGCCCAGGCCCTGGCCAATCTGGTGGACAATGCCATCAAATACACGCCGGCCGGCGGCAAGGTGCGCATCCTGGCCGCCAACACAAATGCCGGGGTGGAGTTGGCGGTTACCGACAGCGGCCCCGGCATCCCCTTGGCGGACCGGCCACGGGTGACGGAACGCTTTGTCCGGCTGGAAGCCAGCCGGAATTCTCCCGGCACCGGGCTTGGGCTTTCGCTGGTGATGGCCGTGGCGCATTTTCACGGCGCGGAATTGGCCTTGGAAGATAATGTGCCGACCGGATTGAAAGCAGTGTTGCGCTTCCCCCCATCCGCGGTCAGGTCGGTGCCGCCGCTCAAAAACGCGGCCGAGTAAGAATGGTAAGAATTTAGCTTGATCCTCACCGGGGCTTGACGAAGGGTAAGCCATGACCCTTCGCATTCCTCCCAATCCGTTCGATCCGGCCCGCGCTGCGCGCGTGAAGGAAAAACTTGCGGAGGCCGGTTTCAACAGCGGCGAGACGCTGCTGGATTCGGTATTCGGCAACAGCGCATTTCTGGGGCGCCTGGCGATCCGCGAGACCGGCGCCTTGGCGGAATATTTCGCCGCGGGGCCGCAGACGGTGCTCAATGCCGCGATCCTGCTGGCGGAGGCGGCGGGACGGACCGACAGTGAAGCCCAAGCGATGAAGGACCTGCGGGTCGCCAAGCGGCGGGCCGCGCTGGCCATCGCCATGGCCGATATCGCGGGGAGCTGGGATGTCGACAAGGTCACCGCCGAACTGACCCGCTTCGCCGATGCCTGTGTCGGCGGCGCCTTGCGGTTTCTATTGGCGGATGCGGCGGTGCGGACCGCAAGCGAGCCGGTGCGGGAAGATGCGTGCGGCCTCACCGTGCTGGCGATGGGAAAGTACGGCGCCTTCGAGCTGAACTACTCCAGCGATATCGACTTGGTGATATTCTACGACGCCGCAAAATTTCCCTTCGCCAAGCGCGGCGATCCCCGGGGCGCGGCGGTCGATATTGTCCGAGGCCTGGTCAAGCTTCTCTCCGAAACCACCAGCGACGGTTATGTGTTCCGGATCGACTTGCGCTTGCGTCCCGATGCCGGCGCGACCCAGGTCGCCATCTCAACCGATGCGGGTTTGGATTATTACGAAGCCATGGGCCAGAATTGGGAACGCGCCGCGATGATCAAGGCGCGGGCCTGTGCCGGCGACCCCGAGACCGGCGCCCGGTTTCTTGCCGGCCTGCATCCCTTCATCTGGCGGCGCTATCTGGATTTCGCAGCCATCGAGGATATCCAATCCATCAAGCGGCAAATTCACGCTCATGTCGGTCACGCCCAGGTCGCGGTCGCAGGCCACAATATCAAGCTGGGACGCGGCGGTATCCGCGAGATCGAATTTTTTGCCCAGACGCAACAACTCATTCTGGGTGGGCGGCATCCCGCTCTGCGCGTGGCGTCCACCCAAGGCGCGTTGGATGCGCTGGTCGCCGAAGGGCGTGTGGAAGCCGGGGTGGGCGAGGATCTCAGGCGCGATTACCGCTATCTGCGCATGCTGGAACACCGGCTGCAGATGGTCGAAGACCAACAGACCCATACTGTCCCCGACAGCGAGGCGGGTGTTGCGCATATCGCCTGCTTCATGGGTTATGAGCGCGCCGGCGATTTTCGCCAGGCATTGACCTCTGTGTTGGAGAATGTGGGCAGCCACTATGCCAAGCTGTTTGAAAGCGCCTCCGATCTGGCCTCGGCGGAAGGAAATCTGGTTTTCACCGGGGTCGAGGAAGACCCGGAGACCTTGAAAACCCTGTCGGCAATGGGTTTTCGCCAACCGGCACATGTCTCTGCCGCGATCCGCGGCTGGCATCATGGCCGCATTCGCGCCATGCGCAGCCAAAGGGCGCGAGAGCTTTTGACCAAGCTGATTCCCGCCATCCTCAAGGCGCTGGCTGGTGCAGCCGATCCGGATGTGGCTTTCGCCCAGTTCGACCGCTTTCTGTCCAATCTGCCGTCGGGGGTGCAACTCTTCTCGCTGTTCCTGGCGCGGCCCAAATTTCTCGACTTGTTGGCCAGGATCGTGGGCTCGGCGCCGCGTCTGGCGACCTATCTGGCGCGTCATCCCGTCATCATGGATGCGCTGCTGGACGCCGAATATCTCAGCCGTCTGCCGTCACGCAGGGAGCTGGATGCGCGCTTTTCCGCGACAATCGCTGGCGGCTATGAAGATGCATTGGATGGTGCACGGCGCTTCACCCGCGAGGCGGTCTTTCGTGTCGGGGTGCAGATTGTCGAAGGCGCGGCCAAGGCCGATCAAGCGGGACCGGCACTGGCGGACATCGCGGAATCGGTCATCGCCGGACTGTTGCCCCGGGTGGAAGACGAACTGGCGGCAAGCGCCGGGCGCATCGCGCATTCGGGCTTTGCCGTGGTGGCGATGGGAAAGCTGGGCGGCCGGGAAATGACGGCAAGTTCCGATCTGGACCTGATCTTTGTCTATGACGCGCCCGCGGGAGCGGAGGCGTCCGATGGTCCAAGGCCGCTATCGCCGACCTTGTATTTCGCGCGCCTGGCGCAGCGGCTGATCGCGGCCCTGACCACGCCCACCGCGGCAGGGACATTGTATGAAGTCGATATGCGGCTGCGCCCGACCGGCAATAAGGGTCCTGTCGCTGTATCCCTGAAGAGCTTTGCCGAATATCACGCCAGCGAAAGCTGGACCTGGGAACATATGGCCTTGACGCGGGGGCGGTTGATCGCAGGGACCCCGCAACTGCAAGTGCGGGTCGCCGCCGAAATCCGTAACCGGCTGACACAGAAGCGTGAACCCGCGGCCATTATCGCCGACGCGCGATCCATGCGGGCGCGCATGGCCGAAACCTTCCCGGGCCGCAATGTCTGGGATTTGAAATATGCCCCCGGTGGCCTGGTCGATATCGAATTCATTGCCCAGAGTCTGCAACTGGTGCACGCCCCGGCGCGGCCCGACATATTGAACGCCAATACCATCGAAGCGCTGGAAAAGTTGCAGCAGGCCGGTTTCCTGGCGCCGCCGGATGCCGGCATCCTGACGGCTTCGGCGCGGTTGCAAGAATCCCTGACCCAGGTTTTGCGCATTGCGCTGGACGAGACGCTGGTGATCGAGGACGCCACGCCGGGGTTGAAGGCCCTGTTGAGCCGGGCGGCTGAAACCGGCAGCTTTGTGCAAACTCAGCGGCGCCTGGAAGAGTTGCAGAGCCAAACGCGCGCGGTCTTCGAGCGTTTGCTGACCTAGCGATCGGCGGGCAAGCCGATAAGCTTTTCCAGGTTGAAGGCGAGATGCACCGCGCCGGTCGGCGGCGTGCCGCTCACCACAACAGTTTCGCTGCGCCCCGGAATGCGAATATGAAAATGGCTGCGCTCACCCAGGAAAGTCGAGGCGACGATCTCGCCTGCCACGCCGGAGGGGGCAAAGACGATATGCTCCGGCCTGATGGCCAGCAGGATATGGTCGCCCGCCTTGATGCCGGAGGCGAGATTGGCCGCCGGCAAAGCCAGAATGCCCAGCACGCCGGCGTTCACATAGGCGGTTTCACCGGTCATGTCCCTGACTGTGGCATGAAAGAAATTGATCTCGCCGATAAAATCGGCCACCGCGCGGCTGTTGGGCCTTTCATAAAGACCGCCGGGTGTGGCGATTTGCAAAATACGGCCGCCTTCCATCACCGCGACCCGGTCCGACAATGAAAGCGCTTCCTCCTGGTCGTGGGTCACCAGCACAAAAGTGATGCCGACCTTGCGCTGCAGGGCGCGCAGTTCAAGCTGCATGGCTTCCCGCAGTCTTTTGTCCAACGCGCCCAGCGGTTCATCCAGCAGCAGAATCTTAGGCTCGCGTACCAGGGCGCGGGCCAGAGCGACGCGTTGGCGCTGGCCCCCGGACAGTTGATCGGCGGCGCGTCCGCCCAGCCCTTCCAGCCGCACGGTGGCCAGCATGGCATCAACCTTGGCGCGCAGTGCGTCCTTGGGCAGCTTCAGCTTGCGCAAGCCATACGCAATATTGTCGAACACATTGAGATGCGGAAAAATCGCATAAGACTGGAACACCATATTGGTGGGCCGAAGGTGCGGCGGCACGGTGTTCATCATTTCGCCATCGATGGCGATGGTGCCGCTGTCGGGCGTTTCGAAGCCCGCGATCATACGCAACAGCGTGGTCTTGCCGCAGCCCGACGGCCCCAAAAGGGCGAAGAACTCGCCGCGCGGCACCTCCAGGCTGACATTGTCCACGGCTGGAAGGCCGCCAAAGGATTTCGTGACGCCGGAGATAGCCAAAAAACTCATGAAAGAAAACTCATGCACCCACCATCGGCTTTTTGACTCCAAGATTGCGGACATATTCGGCCAATACCACCAGCGCCACCGACGCGGTCAGGATGATGGCGCCCAGTGCCAGCACCATCGGCAGACGCTCGGGAAAGCGCAATTGGCCCCAGATATAGATCGGCAAGGTGGCCTCGGTGCCGGAGAGGAAATAGGCCACCAGGAATTCGTCGAAGGAGGTGATGAAGGTCAAGAGCAGGCTGGCGGTAATGCCGGGCATCATCAAGGGGAAGGTGACGCGCCAGAAGGTCATCCAGCCATTCTCGCCCAGATCTGCACTGGCTTCCTCCAGATTTTTGTCGAAGCCTTCAAAGCGGGCGATCAAAACGGTGAGGGCGAAGGGCACGCAGACCAGCAGATGGCCCATTACCACGGCGGCCAGCGACAGCGGCAATTCCGTAGCGCCCAACAACAGCAGCAGCGAAATTCCCAGCACGATGTCGGGAATGAACAAGGGCAGGGAAATGAAGGCCAGCGCGGGGCCCGCGCCGAGCAGGCGGTAGCGGGTGACAGCTTTGGCGGCGGTCAATCCCAGCAGGGTGGAAAGCAGGGCGGTCGCCAGCCCCACTTTCAGGCTGTTGCCCAGCGCGTGATGCATGGCGGTATCGGCAGCCAGGCCCGCATACCAGCGGGTGGTGAAACCTGACAGCGGAAAGGCGATGAATTCGGAATTGTTGAAGGAGAAGATGGGTAGCACCAGCACCGGCACATAGAGAAAGGCCAGGTAAGCGAAGGCATAGGCGGATAAAGCAATTTTTTTATGCGCTACCGCTTCGCTACTTGAGCGCGAGTTTTTCATCGCGCGGCTTTCGTCGCGGCGCGGGCCGACGTCACGAACAGGCCTGCGATCACCGCCACCATCGCCATGCTGACCAGCGACAGCGCCGCGCCCAGCGGCCAGTTGCCCGCGGCGTTGAACTGCACCTCGATCAGATTGGCGATCATGGTGCCCCTGGTGCCGCCGACCAGTTCAGGCGTGACGAAATCGCCGGTGGTGGGCACGAAGATCAGGATGGCGGCACCGATCACGCCGGGCATGCTGAGCGGCAGGGTAACGCGCAGGAAGCGGCGCGGCGCGCTATCGCCCAGGTCGCTGGCCGCATCCAGCAGAGAGCGGTCGATTTTCTCCAGGCTCACATAGATAGGCAGGATGGCAAAAGCCGCCCAGGCATGCGCCAAGGTCACCACCACGGCAAAAGGATTGTAGAGTAGGAAGCTCAAAGGCTGCTCGATCAGGTGCAAGCGCATCAGTCCGGAATTGATCACCCCGTTAAAGCCCAGGATGATTTTCCAGGCGAAGACGCGGAGCAGATACGACGTCCAGAACGGAATGGTCAGCGCCACCAGCCAGATGAATTTGTGCCTGGCGTGGAAGGCGACAAAATAAGCCATGGGGTAGGCAAGCCCCACGGTCACCACCGTCACAGCGGCGGAGATCAAGACCGAACGCAGGAACAAAGTGCGGTAGCTGGCGCGGCCCAAGACCTCGCCATACTGAGCCAGGGTCCAGCCGGCCGAAAATCCCAACCCGCTCTGGCTCTTCAGGCTGGTGATCGCCATCAAAAGCAGGGGCGCCGCCAGCGCCAACCCCATCACCACCAAGGTCGGTGCGAGCAGGCCATAGCCATGGCTTGAGTTCCGTCCCTTGTCCGCCACCATTCCCCCCTTGCTGGAGCGATTGTTGGGAAATCGGGGGCTCTGGTGCAACCGAAACCTAAGGAATTGCTGCTTGAATCCCCGGTGACGATGGGCCATAACCCCGCGTCTTGGAGTGCGGGCGTAGCTCAGGGGTAGAGCATAACCTTGCCAAGGTTAGGGTCGGG
>Ga0068871_100001262_pt1 | contig 16919 bp, 20 predicted proteins | sample KBSMisM72_FD_72750 | JGI IMG/M metagenome (GOLD analysis project Ga0068871, IMG submission 72750) | Miscanthus rhizosphere microbial communities from Kellogg Biological Station, Michigan, USA - KBS Miscanthus M7-2 | ecosystem: Host-associated > Plants > Roots > Rhizosphere > Soil ... | reverse complement strand
ATCGTGCGCGTGCTCGACCTCACCGAGTCGGATCTGCGCCCGTTCAGAGTGTCGCGCGACTCGGTGCCGACCGGGGCTGACTTCCCGAACAGCCTGCTGCCTCCGCCTCCGCTGCCGGCGAACGAGCCCGCCGTACCGCCACAGCAACCCGGTCAGCAGGCACCGCCGCAGCAGCCGCCAACCGAAGGTCCGACGCCGACAGTCCGGCCGATTCCTATTCCTGGGAGATAGAGTCCGAGTAGTGCAGGCCTTCAGGCCTGCCCTCGGCAGACCTAAAGGTCTGCACTACTTAAGCGCGTCGCTCCACGTTCGCGCCGAGCGCCTTCAGCCGCTCCACTAAACGCCCGTAGCCGCGCTCGACGGTCTCGAGCGGCGTGATGGTGCTGACGCCATCTGCGGCGAGAGCCGCAGCGATGAGCGCCATGCCCGACCGCAGATCGCGGCTGTCCAGCGGACGTCCGCGCAGCTTCTTCGGCCCGGTCACGATGATCCGGTGAGGGTCGCAGAGAAACAGCTCGCCGCCCATGCCGCTCAACTGCTCGAGCGTGAACAGCCGGAGCTCGTAGAGCCAGTCGTGCACGAGCGTCGCGCCGTCGCACTGCGTCGCGAGCACAGTCGCGAGGCTGACGAGATCGCTGGGGAACCCCGGCCACAACCCCGTGGTGATGCGCCCGCCCGCTTTGGGCTTCGACTTCAGGATGCGAAACACGTCGTCGTTCATCTCGTGTTCGATGTTCATGCGCCGCAGAACCGCGGCGACCACCTCGAGATCGGCGGCGCGCGCACCCCGGACTTCGATCTCGCCGCCCGTGACTGCTGCAACGACCGCCCAACTTCCCGCCTCGATGTAGTCGCCCCACAGTTCGTGCGAGCCCGCACCAAGGCGCGACGCCCCTTCAACCTGGATGGTCGACGAGCCGCCTCCGGTCACGCCGACGCCCAGCTTCTTCAAGAACTCACAGAGCTCGACGACGTGCGGCTCGCAGGCGGCGTGCCGGATTTCGGATCGGCCGTTGGCCGCGGCGGCGGCAAGCAGCGCCGTCTCGGTGCCGGTCACCGAGGCTTCGTACAGATACATCGACGCGGGCTTGAAACCGTTCGCCACTTCGAGACGATGGCCCGGACCCGGAAGAATTCGCGCGCCCATCGCCTCCAACGCTTCCAGATGCGTCGAGATCGAACGCCGCGCCGGAAAATCTCCGCCCGGCAATGCGAGATGGGCGCGGCCGCGCCGCGCGAGCAGCGGCCCAATCAGCAGCACCGAGCCGCGCAGACGTCCGACGAGCGTGGCGTCGGGCTCGTCTTTCGTGACGTTCTGGCATCGCACGCGCAGCGTCGACGTGCCCGCGCCTTCCACGGTCGCCCCGACATCGACGAGCAGCTGCACCATCACCTCGACGTCCTTGATCCGAGGCATGTTGGTCAGCGTGCATTCTTCCGTCGTCAGCAGGCACGCGGCCAGGAGTGGAAGCGCGGCATTCTTGTTGCCTTCGACGTCAACGGATCCCGAGAGCCGGGGGCCGCCTTCGATGTGGAGAGTGGACATGAGGTATGTGGTGAGGCCTTCAGGCCTGCCCGAAGTCACCAAGGTAGACGATTTCGTCGCGCAGTTCGACGCCGAATTTCTCCAGGACGCCGGCACGGCAGCGCTCGATGAGCGCTCGAATATCGCGCGCCGTCGCGGCGCCGGCGTTCACGATGAAGTTGCCGTGCGCCGGAGAAACGCTCGCGCCGCCGACCGCCGCGCCCTTGAGCCCGGCGCGATCGACGAGCGCGCCGGCCGACCACGGAACACCCGCGGGCACGGCGTCCCTCCCCGGCAGCGGGTTCTGGAAAATGCAGCCGGCGCTCGGCGTTTCGAGCGGCTGCGTGCGCTTGCGAAACGCCAGCGACTCTCGCGCCGTCTGCCGAAGCGCCGTCGGGTCTCCCGGCGACACGATGAAATCGGCGGACAGCAGAATCTCTCCGGTCCCTTGCAAGCGGCTTTGATCGTAGCCAAACGCCATGTCGTCGCGCGCGGCGTCGGCGACGTCGCCGATACGGCTCGCGAGGCGGACGCGTTCGATGAGATCGCCGATCAGCCGGCCTCCGAAATGCGCGTTGCCGAAGATCGCGCCGCCGACCGTCCCGGGCGTTCCCGCCCATGCCTCGAGTCCGGCGCAGCCGTGCATGACGGTCCAGCGGACGAGGCCGTTGATCGTGACGGCGGCGTCGGCGCGGACATGACGTTCGTCGAGTTGAAGGATGTCGCCGCCCCGCGGTCGAATCACCAGGCCACGAACGCCCTCGTCTGCGATCAGCACGTTCGAGCCGCCGCCCAGCATCGTCACCGCGACGTCATGGCCGTGGGCGATGCGAAGCGCAGTGACGACTTCCGCGCTCGATCTCGATTCGAACAGCCAATCGGCTGGACCGCCGACCTTGAACGTCGTCAGCGGCGCCAGCGGCTCGTTTGCCTGGACGCGATCGCCGAATGCGGCCGTCATCGCCGCGACGAACGCACTCAGCCCGCCGGCCATCACGTCCGCTCGACCGCCAGCAACATGTCCTCCTGAGCTTTGAGCGCGGCGACGGCGTCCGCAGGAGAGCACACGACAAATCTGATTTCGTCGCCCGGCGCCAACTGTCCCGCGGCGGGGATGTCCGCGGAAATCACCGTCGCGATTTTCGCGTAGCCGCCCGTCGTCTGACGATCGGCCATCAGAAGAATCGGCTCGCCCGACGACGGCACTTGAATCGATCCCATCGGCGTCGCGTCGGAAATGATATCGGCCTCGCCCACATGCGGGAGTTGTGGTCCTGACAGTCGATATCCCACGCGATTGGATTCCGCGTTCACGCGATACGGCGCGGACTGCAGGACGTCGAGCGCGTCCGCCGCGAAACGATCACGCTGCGGACCCGGCAACACACGCAACGTGCCGATCGTCCGGCTCAAGCCGGACACTCCCGAAGTTGGTACGTAGTGTCCGCCTTTAGGCGGACCCAACGGCAACTCGTCCCCAGATTTCAACGCTCGCCCTTCGAATCCGCCCATCGCGCTCGGCAGATGCGTCGCACGGCTGCCAAGCACGACCGGCACATCGATGCCGCCTGAAATGGCGACGTACGCACGCGCGCCGCGAAGGCGAGGTCCGAAGATCAGCGGACGCGCCGGCGACACGGCAAACGCGACGCGGGCCGGGACGTTCTCGAACTCGGCTCCGCTCACAGCCACCATGCGATCGTCCGTGAACTCGAGCTGCGGTCCGGTCAACGTCACCTCGAGAAGGGCGGAGTTCGCGTCGTTTCCGACAATCGCGTTGGCGAGCCGGTGCGACACGAGATCCATGGGTCCGGCGACCGGCACGCCGCGCGATTGGTAGCCCCAACGGCCGCGGTCCTGCACCGTCGTCAGCAGCCCGGCGCGGTTAACTCTCACTATCACGCTGTTCGAACTCCGCGCGTGCGATTGGGACGAACCGCACGCCGTCGCCCGGCCGAAACAGAAATGGGTCGGCCCGAGACATGTCGAACGGACGCACCGGCGTCCGGCCGATCAACCGCCAGCCGCCCGGCGCGTCGCCCGGATAGATGCCGGTCTGGCCTTTCGCGATGCCGATCGACCCTCGAGGGACGCGCGGGCGCGGCTTCTCCAGTCGCGGCGCCGCGATGCGCGAATCGACGGTTCCCATGTACGCGAAGCCGGGCATGAAGCCAATCATCAAGACCTGGTACGTGACGCCGGAGTGCAGCGCGATCACTTCAGCTTCCGTCACGCCCCCAAAGGCCGCGACGCTCGGCAAGTCTGGACCGAGATCGCTGTCATAGCACACCGGGATTTCGATGACGTCGCGACCCGCGCGCTCACGCGCCGGCGGCTGTTCAGCCAAGGCCGTCAGCCGCCGAATCAATGTCGGCTGGTCTGTCTGTAACGGATCGAAGTACACGGCCACGGACCTATACGCGGGCACGACATCGCGGACGGCCGGAATCTTCGCGGCCTCGACCGCCTCGGCGACGACGGCCGCGGCGGCGCTGATCGCAGGATCGATGCGCTCTTCGAATTCGATCAGCACAACCGAGTCGCCCGAAGGCACGATGCGAGTCATTTGACGGCGAGCGCGTCCAGCAGCTTCCGGTGAATGCCGCCGAATCCGCCGTTCGACATCATCACGACGAGATCGCCATCGCGGCGCTCGCGCACGATGGTCGACACGATGTCGTCGATCGACTGCGCCGCGCGAGCGGACTTGCCCTGGCTGCATAGATCGCGCACGAGGTCGGGGACCGACAGCCGCAGCGCCTCCGGAAGCGTCGATCGGAAGACCGGCGCGAGCACGACTTCGTCGGCGGGCCCGAAGGCCTTCGCGAAGTCGTCCTGAAACACGCGGCGGCACGACGAGGCGGAGCGCGGTTCGAACACCGCCCAAATGCGCGCGGACGGGTTCGACGCGCGAAGCCCCGCGAGCGTTTCAGCGACGGCGGTCGGGTGGTGCGCGAAGTCGTCGTACACGGTGACGCTGTTCGACGTGCCGACGACTTCGAGGCGTCGCTTGATGCCCGCGAACGACTTCAAAGCGTCGCCGATCCTCTCTGGACCGATGTCGACCTCCGTGGCCACGGCAATGGCCGCCAGCGCGTTGCGCACGTTGTGCAGCCCGACCAGCGCGACCTCGAATTCGGCGAAGGGCGCACGCTGGCGCCTGACCTTGAAACGCGTGCTCGTGGCGCCGGCCACCACGTCGTGTGCCTGCCAGTCGGCATCGTCGCCAGTGCCGAACGTCTGCATACGCGAATGCACTTTGTCGGCGACCGCACGCGCGCCCGGACTGTCGGCGCCGACCAGGACGAGACCCTTGCGAGGGACGAGGTTCACCAGGCGCCGAAACGCCAGCGACACGGCGTCGAAGTCGGCGTAGATGTCCGCGTGATCGAACTCGACGTTGTTGATGACGGCGATGTCGGGCAGGTATTTCAGGAACTTCGCGGTCTTGTCGAAGAACGCGCTGTCGTACTCGTCGCCTTCGATGACGAAGTCGCGGCCCCCGCCGATGCGATAGCTCGAGCCGGCGTCGCCGAAGTTCAACGCGACGCCGCCGACGAGCATGCTCGGATCGACCCCGCCGTGTGTCAGCACCCATCCAGTCAACGACGTCGTTGTGGTCTTGCCGTGCGTGCCGGCGATAACGATCGATCGCGCGCCCCAAAGGAAGTGATCGCGAATCGCTTCCGGGAGCGAGCCGTAGTGAATTTTTCGATCGAGCACTTCTTCGAGCTCAGGATTGCCGCGCGAGATCGCGTTGCCGACGATGACGGCGTCGATGTCGCTCGTGATGTGCTCGGCCTTGTATCCGCTTTCGACGGGAATGCCCTCCGACGCCAGGAAGTCGCTCATCGGCGGGTAGACGTCTTGATCGGAACCGCGCACGTCGTGTCCGCGCCGTTTCAGCATCGCGGCGAGCGTCGCCATGGCGGTGCCGCAGATCCCGATGAGATAGATTCGCCGCACGCTACTGCACCGCCGCTTCTTCGATGACGAGCCGCGGCTGTTGGTCGGCGACGACTCTGCACGACACTCCCAGCGGCAGCGTGTACATCCGGTCTTTCGTGTGTCCCGATGGAAATCCCGCGATGATCGGTCCTGGGAAGTCCTTGAGTACCTGCGCCATCACTCCACGACCAGTCAACTTGCCGTCGGGTTCGTCGCAGCCGTTCAGCTCGCCGATGACGATCGCCGACGCCTTCGCCAACAGCCCGGCCTGGCGCAGCTGCGTGACCATTCGATCCAGTCGATAGGGCCGCTCGCCCACTTCCTCGAAAAACAACACGTAACCCTCCGGAGGCTCGAACGCGAACTTCGTTCCAAGTGTGGCGAGTAGCTGCGTGACGGTGCCGCCGAGCAGAATGCCCCGCGCCGTGCCGCCGTGGACGACCTCGAGTTCGCGAGACGCCAGCTCGCCCAGCGGTTCGGCGCGGCACACCGCATTCAGAAACGACGCCCGATCGTATCGATTGGCGCCGTGAGCAAGCGTGTCGCCCAGCATGGGTCCGTGGAACGCAACCAGGCCGCACTGAATGGTGAGGAAGCTTTGCAGGATCGTGAGATCGCTGTACCCGATGAACGGCTTGCACGCGCGCCGTACTTCTTCGGCGTCGAGCAGCGGCAGCACCTGCGCGCTGCCGTAGCCACCGCGCACGCCGATGAGCCCGTCGATTGACGGATCGCGAAGCGCCGATCGAATCGCCGACGCGCGAATTTCCGCCGAGCCGGAGAGGTACCCGGGACTCTCTCTCGCGAACACCGACTCGTCGTAGACAGGCACGAATCCGAGCTCCCGCAGCTCGACGATGCCGGCCTCGAAGTCGTGCGGTTTGAAGGGGCTCGCGGGGTTGACGACGGCGATGCGCGATCCGGGTTTGAGGGCCCGCGGTTTGAGCATCACAGGAAGCGAGCCATCTCGTCCGCGACGGCGCGGTGTTCGTCGCGGCCGATGATCTGCCGGAGCATTTTCGCGCCAGCCGGCCGCGACACCATCGCTGCACCGAGGAATCGCTCTTTCGCTCGCTGCTGCCGTTTCAACGCGTCTTCCACTCGCGAATACGGCAAGCGGTCGCTTTCGACGGCGTAAACCAACGCCTCGAGCGTCCGGGCCTGCGTGTCGTAGTCGGCGCTGCAAATCAGCACGCCGTCGCAGCCTGCCTCGATGGCCAGCACCGCCGCTTCGGGTACCGCATAGTGGCTCGCGATCGCCTTCATCTCCAGGTCGTCGCTCAAGATCACGCCTTCGAAGCCAAGCTCCTTCCGCAGCAGATCGGTGACGACGCGCGGAGAGAGCGTGGCCGGCCGCTTTTCGTCGAGCGCCGGTGCGAAGACGTGGGCGGTCATGATGGTCGCGACGTCGGCCTGCACGGCGGCTCGAAACGGGACGAACTCGACCGCCCGCAGCCGATCCGGCGGATGTTCGATGAGCGGCAGTTCGAGATGAGAATCGACGCTCGTGTCGCCGTGGCCGGGAAAATGCTTGCCGCAGGCGGCGACGCCTTCGGCCTGCAGCGTCCGAATAATCGCCGCGCCCAGCCGGCCCACCTCCTCGGCTTTGTCGGCGAGCGCGCGATCGCCGATCACGGGGTTCTTCGGGTTCGTGAGGACGTCGAGGACGGGCGCGTAGTCGAGCGTGATGCCCGCTGCTTTCAACTCCGCCGCGAGGGCGCGGGCAAAACGCTCGGCCAGCCTGACGTCGCCGCTCCGTCCCAGCGTCGCCATCGGCGGCCATTCGGTGAAAGGGGCTTTCAACCTCGCGACGCGGCCGCCTTCCTGATCGACGCTCACCCACAGCGGGAGATCCGGAACCAGACGCGCGCTCTCGTAGCACAACTCGGCGACCTGCTCCGGCTCGGCGACGTTGCGCGCGAAGAGAATGACGCCACCCAGGCTGAACTCGCGTGCGAGCGCCGCGAGCTCCACGGGCACCTGGTGTCCGCCAAAGCCGGCGATGAGGAGCCGGCCGATCTGGCGGCGAAGGGAGCCTGACGCCATGTGTGAACGATTCTATAATTTCTCGGTGTCAAATCGCGGCTTTGATCGCATTCAGGTCTCGGCGCCCACGCGGATCGATCTCGCGGGCGGCACGATCGACATCTGGCCTCTCTATCTCGAACACGAGGGCGCGTGCACAGTCAACGCGGCCATCAGCCTGCGCGCGCACGCGGCGATCGAGCCGCGCACCGACGGCTGTGTCGAGCTTCGTTCGATCGACACCAACCGCCAGCAGCGTGCGGCGCGGTGGCAGGATCTCGATCCGCGCGGCGAGCTGCCGTTGCTCGCGTTGCTGGCACGGCATTACGGCCTGGCGAACGCGACGCTCGTCACGCGAGGAGAATCGCCCGCGGGCGCCGGCATCGCCGGCTCGTCGGCGCTGGCCATCGCCGTCTGCGGCGCCCTTGCCAAGTTCAGCGGCGCGTCGATGGATGCCGACCTGATGCTGCAGACCGCGATGAACATCGAGTGCCAGACGATTCGGGTGCCGACGGGCGTTCAAGACTACAGGCCGGCGCTGTACGGCGGCATCGCGGCGATCGAGCTGCGCACCGACGTCATCCGGCGAGTGCCCATCGACGTCGACCCGCGCGAGCTGGAACGGCGAATCGTCCTGGCTTATACCGGCGCGCCCCGGAACTCGGGAACGAACAACTGGGAAATCACCAAGCGGCACATCGACGGCGACGCCCACATCTTCGACTGCTTCGAGCGGATTCGCGACACGGCGGTCGCGATGCGGCAGGCGCTGGCCCGCCACGACTGGGACGAGGTCGGCCGTCAGATCGCCATCGAGTGGGACAACCGCAAGCGGCTGGCTCCTGGCGTGTCGACGCCGATGATCGACAACCTCATCACGCGGGCCAAAGCGGCGGGCGCGACGGCCGCCAAGGTCTGCGGCGCCGGCGGCGGCGGCTGTCTGTTCTGCTACGGCCCGCCAGACAAGCGGGACGCCATCGAAGCCGCGCTCTCCACCGGCGAGGCGCAGGTGCTCGACTTCTCCATCGAGTCCGAGGGGATGCGCATTGAATAGAGTCCTTTGTACCTGGTGCTTGGCGCTTGGTCCGTCCCTGGTCCACGGTCCGAAGCACCACGCCCCAAGGACCAGCGATCGCCCATGAAGCTGCCGATGCTCAGCGGCGACGACAAGCTGGCGGAGATCCGCCGGCTCTATTTCAAGACGACAGCGAAGACCATCCAGCAGGACCTCGAAAAAGCGCTCGATCTCCTCAAGTCAATGGACAGCGAAGATGAACGCGAGCGCGCCGCGGTCTACATGGAAGGCCTCGCGCAGATGCGCAAAGACTGGCAGCGGAAGAAGGGCCGGCGCTAACTCGTCCCTCCGCATCCTCCGTGTCCGCAGAACAAGAGCGCGAGTGCAGCGAGACCTCCGACGAACGCGATCGCCACGATGAGCCTGGTGCGCCGTCCGGGTTGCCGGACGTGCGCCGGCGGATTCTGTCCGAGTCCCTGGCTCTGCGCGACGACTCCGCCAGTGTCATGAAGAGATCCACCGGTGGTCGGCGGCGACGATAGCGCTTGAACCGCCGCGTCGGGCATCGGTGTAATCGAATGCGTCAGGCTCTCGCCTGACGCCGGGACGGCGAACAGCAGCGCGAGCGTGAGCGCGATGGCGGCCTTCAGTGTTGGATTCACAGACCCTCCTGCAGAGGAGTGTGAAAACGGCGGTCGTTTTGGCTCAGCGGCCGCTGCGATGATCATGCAGGCCTAAAGGCCTGCACTACATCTAGTCCCCAGCCCTGAGCCCCAAGCCGCGAGCCACGAGCCGCGAGCCACGAGCCGCGAGGTTTACGTCCGGCTGACGAGGACCTTCTTGCGCGCGGCGATGCGGAGCGGCTCGGGGACGTTGCGATCCGTCGAGAGGCCGACGAGATCCCGTTCCATGATGCGCGGGAGGACATTCATGCTCACCGCGATGGGGGTTTTCGGGTTCTTCACCAGGCGCAAGGCGACCTTGTAGTTCTTCATCCACCCGCGGTTGTTCGCGATGATCCGCAGGACGTCTTCAGACACGCTGGCCATGCCGGCAATCGCTTCGACCTCCTGCTCGGTCATCTTCGGGCTGCTCATCACGGCGGCGGCAATCATCTTGTTCGTGTCGCGCACGAGCACCATGCGCATTTCCTTCGAGCCCTTGACTGCGGCCTTCAGCCGCTGCGTGAAGCTCATTTTCTGCAGCTTCTGCGTCACCGATTCGCGATCGAGGCTCTCGTTGGTGATGTCGGGATCGTCCTCTTCCCCGGTGTCGATGAGTACCTGATCGAAGTCGATCGTGACGTCGACATCCGGAAAGATGCCGCGGTCGGCGAAAAACTCCCGCAAGTCGATCGAGATGTCGGGCCTGGCGAGAAACGCGGCCAGCGCCGGAACGGGAATGTTGTTCAGCGTCTCGTCGGCGGTCTGCCGGATCTCGGGATCCGAATCCTCGAGCAGGTGCACGAGGATCGCGAGCTGTTCGTCGGCGCGCGGGGCAAAGCCGCCCTGCGCCGCCAGCAGCCGAACATCACGTGCAACTTCTCCGCGTTTGAAAAATTCGAGTAGTGGACTCGGAGCGCTCATGGAGCCGAGGGTGTGTTCGCAGGTTCCGTCGCGGCCGGGGCAGGCGCCGTCGGCTGAACGGACTCGGCCGGCCGTGCAGGCGGCGTGGGCGGTGCCTCGGCCGGCGCCGCACGACGGCCGTGCGTGGCGAAGTAGATCACGAACGCCGCGACGGGCACGCTGATGAGCACCAGCCGAAGAAACGCCGTCGCCATCCGGCGGTCGCTTTCGACCTTTTCATGGTCCTCGATCTGCGTCGTCGTGGGATGGCCGGCCGTCACCGAGTCGTGCGGAAACTGGCCCATGAACTCTTCGATCAAGGACTCCGGATCGAGACCGACTTCGAGTGCGTAGGAGCGGACGACGCCGCGGCCGAAGATGCCGCCGGGCAGACGCGCGATGTCGTTGCGCTCGAGGGCTTCGAGCGTCAGCATCGAGATCTTCGTCGAGTTCGAAATCTGGCGGAGCGACAGACCGCGGCGCTCACGCGCCTCGCTGAGCTTGCGCCCGAAATCTGACGCGCCTTTCTGTGCACTCATGGTGGAGAGGAAAAATCGCCGCCTATGTTAAACCTCGCCCGAAGCGGACGAATCACCTCTTTTATCGGCCGTTCAGCGTCCGCGAAGAGACTCACCGCGGCGATTCCCGCGGCGCCCGCCGCGCCGAGATCGCCCGCGTGCTCGACGGCGATGCCGCCAATCGCCAGTACCGGCACCCGGACGGCCGCCGCAATCGAGGCGAGACCGCTCAATCCGAGCAGCTCCGTGCGGCCAGGTTTTGAAGAAGTGGGAAAAACTGTCCCGGCGATGAGGTAGTCGACGTGAGGCGCAACCGCGATCGCCTCGTCGATCTGGTGAACGGACCGCCCGACGAGGAACCCCGGTGGCACCATCTCTCGCACGCGGGCCGGCGCCACGGAGTCTCCCCGCAGGTGCACTCCGTGGGCGTTGCACGCCATCGCGATATCCAGCCGGTCGTTGACAACGACGCGCGTGGGGGATCCTCGGGCGACGCGGACCACGCGCGTGACGAGCGCGACGAGCTCCGCGGCGTCGATGTCGCGTTCCCGAATCTGAATGATGTCGACACCGGCGTCGACGGCTTCGGCAGCCTGCTCGACAGGCGATCGCCGGCGGCGATCGGTGACGAGGCAAATCGTCATGCAGGCGTGTCGCGGTCGCGGCTCAACACGACAGGCACGAGGTCGGCGATGCCCGCAGCGATGTTCACGACGCCGAGGCCCGTGACGCCGCCGCGAACGAAGTCGTTGACGAGCCACGATGCCAGCGCCGGCCAATGCTCGACGAAGTAGTTGCGGCTCCAGAACGACGACCAGGGCAGGACGACGAGCAGCAGACCGGTCTCGAGGAAGAACGCGATGTAGACCAGCCGACGGATCAGAAGGTTACCCTCGCGCCTGCACTTTGTTCAGCCGCGACACGCGCGCCTTCACGTCGCGAAACTCTCCCGCGTCGGCGAGCAGCTCGATACAGACCGCCAGCGCCCGCGCGGTTTCGCCGCTGGCTTCGAGCGCGTCGGCGAGCTCGTAGAGCAGCGTGAACCCTTCGTCAGGCGTCGGGGCCGGCGCCTGCGTCGCGCGCTCGAACCATTCAATCGCCTTCGGCAGCTGATCGCGGTCGCGATAAATCCGGCCGACGCACAGCGACGCCTGGAAGCGATGGCGCGGAGAACGCGACGCCATCTCGAAGGCCTCGATGGCCTGATCGACCTTGCCGGCCTCTTGAAGCGCGCGGCCATGCTTCATCTGCTCTTCGGCGCCGTCGCCGGTGGAACGGCGCGAGGCATCGCTCCGAAGCTGCGCGAACACGCTATCGAGGTCGTTCTCCTGGTACGGTTCCGACTCGGATTCCCCCTCCCCTTCCACGTTCGAGTCCGGCTCGGGCGAGGAACGTGCGGGCGCTGGCGTGAGCGCGATTGGTTCTCGATTGGCATTGATGCCGTCCAGATCGACGCTCAGATCCACTTCGGCGTTTTCCTGGTCTTCTTGCAGGATCACTTTGCGCTGCGCCTGAGCCGGCTCTTCGAGATCGCCGAGGATGCTGTCGAGATCGATGCCGTTGGTGCTCAACTCGAAGTGTGGCGCCGGGTCGGACTTCTTTCGCTTGCCCGCCGGCGGCATCTGCAGAACGGACGCAGGCTTGCGATCGACTTCCGGCTCGGCGGTCGCCGAATCAGTTGCCGGTTCGTGCACGTCGTCGATTTCTGGAAGCAGCGTGTCATCGAGGCCGGCGACCTCGACCACCTGTTGCTTCGCCGGCGGCTCAGCACGCGGAGGCGCACCGGGCAGGTCGCCGCCCTCGGCCTCGTCGAGCATCGCACGCAGTTCCGGCGACAACCCATGTGTGTCGTCGGCCTCGTCGTCGGCGGCCGTCTCGTCGGGCGACATCAGATCCGTCGTCATGAACGGCGACTCGCCGCTGAGGCGCGACACGATCACGCTGTCGGGATCGGGTTCTCCGAGCATCTCGAGGACGCGGCGGAACCGCTCGATGTTCGCGCGTTCCCACGGCTCGCGCGCGACGAGATCTTCCGCGATGAACCGTGCTTCGGCCACCGCGCCGCTCTCGATATAGGCGTCGGCAAGCTGCGCCTGCGCGCTGTACATCATCGTCTCGATGCCGCCGTCGACGCAGACCTCCACGAGCCGCATCAGCGCCGGAATGAACGTCGGCACGCGCGTGACGTACTCCTGCAGGGCGGCGGCGGCCGCCGCCCAGTCGTTGCTGGCAACCGCCGCCTCGGCCGAGAGCTCGACGAGCGCGAACCCCGCTTCAGGAGCGTGCTGCGCGACGCTCCATCCGAGCGCCGCCACCTCTTCGCGCCGCCCCGGATCCTGCTCGATGATCGTCCGCGCGAGCGAGATGCCTTCGTCCATCTTTCCGCTGCGCAGCTGCACTTCGGCAGACGCGATCATCAGTTGGGGGTCGTCGCCGGCGGCCTCGGCGGTGAGGAGCTCGCTTGCCGCCTGCACGTCTCCGCGCTGGAGCAGCGCCTTGGCGACGCGTACGCGAAGCGCTTTGTCTTCGGCGTCGAGTTCGATCGCGCGTCTGAGCATCCGGACCGCGTCGTCGTGCCGCTCGCGCAGCTCGAGCGAATCGGCAATCGATACGAATTGCGCGGCGGTGGCCGCGCACTCCGCCGCACGCGCGAAGTCTTCGGCCGACACATAGCTGTCGAATAGCTTGGTCCGAACCTCCTCGTTCTCCGGATCGGCCTCCACCGCGATCTTGAGCGCCTCGATGGCGTCGTCGTAGCGCGCCTTCTCCGCGAGTTCGTCGGCGATCGCCGTCAGGTCGCTGACGGCGCCGTTGACGTCCTTCACTTCGAGGCGCGCACGGGCGCCGTCCAGACGCGCGGCGTAGTCGTTGGGATCGAGGCCGCCCAGGCGGACGCGCGCCATCGCCGCGCCGCGCACGTCCTTGGCCGCGCGCCGTTTTTCGAGAACGACGTTGAGGTACGCGCGAGCATCCGCGTACAGCCCCTGATTGGCGACGAGCTCAGCCGCCTCCATCAGCGCACGTTCGTTGTCGGGTTGAAGCTTGAGGATCTTCTTATAGAGGGCAGCCGCCTTGACCATCTGCCCTTCTTCGCGGAACGACTCGGCGACCTTCAGGAACTGCTCGAGCGCCTTCTCGATCTGGCTGACGCGAACGTACAAGTCGCCGAGGACGTTGGCCGTGTTCCAGTCGGTCGGCTGATCGTCGAGAACACGCAGGTACTCCGCGATGGCGCCGTCGAGCTTGCCCTGACGAAGCAGCTTCTCGGCGTTCCGGATTGTGCCGTTGCGATCAAATGCCACTGGGTAGCGCGGGCCCCACGGCTCGCGTCAATCCATGGTATCAAACAGTGTCGGCGGCCGGAACGAGCGGCGATGCACGTCGGAGTAGCCGAACCGCGCAACGGCGTCAAGATGATCGGCTGTCGCGTAGCCTTTGTGGCGATCAAATCCGTAACGCGGGTCGACGCTGTGGAGTTCAATCATCTGCCGGTCGCGCGTCACCTTCGCCACGATCGACGCGGCGGCGATCGCCGCGCACCGGCGGTCGCCATGCAGGACGCCGCGCTGCGCCATCGGCAGGTCGGGCACGCGAAACGCGTCGACGAGCACGATGTCCGGCAGCGGCGTCAGGGAAAGCACCGCGCGCTGCATCGCGCGCAGCGACGCCTGGTGGATGTTGATGCGATCGATTTCCGTCGGATCGGCGGCGGCCACCGCCCACGCGAGCGCGCTCGCGGTGATTTCGCTGTAGAGCGCGGCGCGTTCCTCCGCGGGCACGGCTTTCGAATCGGCGAGACCGCTGATGTGGCGGTCGGGGTGAAGGACGACGGCGGCGGCGACGACGGGCCCGGCGAGGCACCCTCGACCGACTTCGTCGGTGCCGGCGACGTACACGAAGCCGACGCGGCGCAGCCAGTTTTCCATCGTTCGTGTGGCTGCGACGCGTCCTCCCACGTCTAGCCTTCGGATTTCTGTGCGTCCTTCATGCGCGCGGCCTTGCCCTTGAGATCGCGCAGATAGTACAGCTTGGCGCGGCGCACCTTCGACGATCGCATCACCTCGACCTTCGCGATTGTCGGCGAATGCAGCGGGAAGATGCGTTCGACGCCCTGGCCGAACGACACCTTGCGCACGGTGAACGACGCGCGCGTGCCGCCGCGATGGACGCCAATCACGACGCCCTCGAACACCTGGATGCGTTCCTTGTCGCCTTCGCGCACTTTCACGTGCACGCGGACCGTGTCGCCCGACTTCATCGCCGGCCGCTGGGTCAACTGCGCTTTTTCGACTAGCTCAAGTGCACTCATGGCTGACTCCCCTTCTGCAACTCTTCCAATATCGCGCGCTCTTCGTCGTCGAGCGCCGCGGTTTCGATCAACTCCGGCCGCCGCGCGAGCGTTCGCGCGAGCGACTCCCGCTTCCGCCACCGCCGAATCTCGGCGTGATTGCCCGATAACAGCACGTCGGGCACGCGATCCGATCCCACCGCCGCCGGCCGCGTGTAGTGCGGAAAATCGAGCAGCCCGCGGCTGAAGGAATCCTCCGCCACCGACTGATCGTCGCCCACGACGCCTGGCACGAACCTCGCGACCGTGTCCATGACGACGAGCGCCGGCAGCTCGCCCCCGCTCAAGACGTAGTCGCCGATCGACACTTCTTCGTCGACCCGCGATCGGACGCGCTCGTCCACTCCCTCGTATCGGCCGCACAGGAGCACGACATGCTCTTTGCGGCTCAACCTGTCCGCCTCGGCCTGCGTGAACCGCGTCCCTTGCGGCGACATCAGCAGCACTGTCGGCCGCGCCCCTCGCCGCGCTTCAATCGCGTCGAGCGCCTTGAAGATCGGCTCGGGCTTCATCACCATTCCCGGTCCGCCGCCGTACGGCACGTCGTCCACGCTCCGGTGCCGGTCGGTCGTGAAGTTCCGCAGATCGTGAATCACGACGTCGAGCAGCCCCCGTTCGATCGCACGTCCCACGACGCCCTCGGCGAGCGCCGCTTCGATCATCGCTGGAAAGATCGACACGACGTCGAACGTGATGGTACTCACCGGCTCACACGTTCAAATCCAGCAGGCCGTCGGGCGGATCGATCACAATCCGTTTGCCGGCGACGTCGATCGTCCGGCAGATGTCCTTCGCCAGCGGGATCAGAATCTCACCTCTCGCGCCGCTGACGACGAGCCGGCTGCCTTCAAACGTCCCTTCGACGCCTTCTACCATCCCGACGTTCTGGCCGTCCTGCGTCATCACCTGGCAGCCGACCAGGTCGTGATGGTAGAACGTGTCCTCGGGCAATCGCGCGAGCTGTTCGAGCGGCACGCGCAGCTGCAATCCCGCGAGCTGCTCGGCCTCGCTCATCGTCTCCACGCCTTCGACGCCGATGACCGGCCGTCCATTCTGAAACCGCACCGTCGTGAGCGTCAGCGGCGTCAACGCGCCGCTGCGCTCCGTGTACATCGTGGCGCCCGGCGTGAATCGCTCGTCCGGAAAATCCGTTTCCAGATTGACGATCACCTGTCCACGGATACCGTGCGCGCGCGCGATGCGGCCCACCACCGCCATCGCGTTCCAATCCATCAGCCCTCAGCCCTTAGCCTTCAGCCCTTAGCCTTCAGCCCTTGAACGGCGTGTCGCGAATCTCCAGCGTCACCGTCTTGCCTTCCTTCTCGCCGGCCGTCGACGCCAACGTCCGCAGCGCGGCGACCGTACGGCCCTGCCGTCCGATCATCTTGCCGGCATCCCCTGGCGCGACGTACAGCTCCACCAACGTGGTGCCTTTGTGCTGCGACTCCACGACGCGCACGTCGTCGGGCTGATCGGCCAGCGCACGCGCCAGGACTTCGACGAGCGCCTTGACGCTCATTACGCCTTCGGCGCAGCTGCCGCCGCATCGGCCGCAGGCTTTGGCGTCAGATGGCGCGCCATGAGCGTCCGCACCGAATCAGACGGCTGCGCGCCCTTGCCAATCCAATAGTCCACGCGCTCCTTGTCGACCTGGACGATGGCCGGCTTGCTGCGCGGGTTGTAATGTCCGAGGATTTCGACGAACGAGCTGTCGCGCGCCGCGCGTGAATCGGCGACGACGACGCGGAAGAACGGACGCTTCTTGGATCCCGCCCGACGGAGACGAATAGCTAGCATCGATCACTCCTGCAATGGCGCCCGGGGCTCGTTCCCGATCGCCAGGTTTCGCCGCGCGAGAACGACGAGCACCGCGGATTATCCGCGGCCGCGCAGCATCTGCATCGCCCGGCGGCGGGCGTTCTTGCCGCCGCCGGAGAGCCCGGCCATGCCGCCGAGCTGCTTCAACATCTTCTGC
>Ga0068871_100001261_pt1 | contig 16923 bp, 11 predicted proteins | sample KBSMisM72_FD_72750 | JGI IMG/M metagenome (GOLD analysis project Ga0068871, IMG submission 72750) | Miscanthus rhizosphere microbial communities from Kellogg Biological Station, Michigan, USA - KBS Miscanthus M7-2 | ecosystem: Host-associated > Plants > Roots > Rhizosphere > Soil ... | reverse complement strand
CGAGCGCGGGCTGCTCGCCGCCGACGCCGCGCCCAGCGACGCCGAGATCGCGCGCCTCACCCTGCTCCCCGGTTTCTCGACGCGCGACGCGGTGACCGAGATTTCCGGACGCGGCGTCGGGCTCGACGTGGTGGCGACACGCCTGCGATCGCTCGCCGGCTCCATCGACATCCGCAGCCTGCACGGCCAGGGTCTCACCATCGAACTGCGCTTCCAGGCGTCCCTGGTGGCCACGCATGCGCTGTTCGTACGCGACGGCGGCCAGGTGTTCGGCATCGCCAGCCACACGGTTCGTCGTGCCATCCCGGCCGTGGCGGTCGAGCTGCAGCGCGAGGACGGCGTCCTGTACGCGCGCGTCGATGCCATCGGCGTCCCCGCCTATGAGCTCGCGACGCTCACCGGCCTGGCGCCCGCCGCCAGCCCCGAGCGCCGCAACCTGGTGCTGGTGGATACCGACGCGGGGACGGTGGGATTGCTGGTGGATGCCGTCATGGACGCCAGCGAACTGGTCACGCGACCCGCCGGCAAATATCTCAAGCGCATTCCCGGCGTCGCCGGCATCGGGTTGCTGGGTAACGGCAGCGTGATCCCGCTGCTGGATGTTGCCGAGCTGGTGCGCAGCCCGCAGGAGCACTCGGTGCGCGCCGCCGCGGAGGCGCGCGCCCAGGCTCACGGCATGCGCCGCTCGCGTGTGCTGGTGGTCGACGATTCGCTGTCGGTGCGGCGCGCGATCGCCTCGCTGCTCGAGGACCAGGGCTACGAAGTCGTGCTGGCGCGCGACGGACTCGAGGCGGTCAAGTCGATGGAAGCCGTGCGCCCCGACGTCCTGCTCACCGATCTCGAAATGCCGAACATGAACGGCCTGGAGCTCGCCGCGCACGTGCGATCGCGGCCCGAGCTGGCGGGCCTCACCGTCGTCATGATCACCTCACGCTCGATGGACAAGCATCGCCGCCAGGCGATGGCCGCGGGCGTGAACGTCTATCTCAACAAACCATATACCGATCACGAGTTGCTGCAACACGTGGCCAGTGCCGTCTCCACGCGCATCGAGAAGCGCGCGGCGGCGGGCTGAGGCCACACAAGGGTAATGTCATGAACAAGACGCGCGTCCTCCATGTCCGAGTCGTCGGTTTCTCCGCCCCCGAGCGGCAGATGCTGAACTCGATCTTCCTGCTGTCGGTGGCACCGGCGCGGCAGATCGGCTACAAGCTCTGGAACCCCGAAGCCGGTGTGGCGCCGGACATGTACCTGCTCGACGGCGACAGCGACAGCGCCGTCGCCAGCTGGCAGGCCACGTTCGCCAGCACCGCGGATCGGACGTTGGTGGTGGGAGCCAAGAATCTCGATCTTGGTGTCGCCTCCGCGTCGCGCCCGCTCGGCCTGAAAGTGGTGGGCGCCATGGATCGCCTGGCGATCGCGCTCAACAACGTGGCGCGGGATCCGGCCGCACATGACGTATCGAGCCCGGCCGCGAACTCGCTGCCCAAGCCGGCGGAAGCCGCGCCGCCTGCCGCGAAGCCCGATCAGACTCTCACGCGCGCCACCACCGGCATGACCGCGCAGCAGCCGGCGCTCTCGGTCAGCATGAACGCCATGGCGCCGATGACGGCCGCGGCCAGCACGTTGGCCGGCGGCGCGGCAACCCTGGCAGCCGCCAGCACCCTATCTACTGCCGCGGCGCCTTCGGCCGCTGCCAGCACGCTGAGCTCGATGACGGCCGCGGCGCCCGCTGCTACCGTGTTGCCCAGCGTCACGCTGCAACCCAACGTGTCGCTGCAGCCGAATGCCACGCTGCAGCCCAATGCGCCGCTGATCGACAAGGCGCTGGAGAAATCGCTCAACGAGAAGCCGCTGACCGACAAGTCCGTGGACAGGATCCTGAGCGACAAGGCCGCCGACAAATCCTCGCCCTCGGCGCTCGCCATCAACCTGCAGGCCAGCCCGGTGACGCCGCTGTCGCCGTCGGCGCTGTCCGCGGCGGTGGCGCCCACCGCGCGCTCGAACCTGCGCGTGGTTCCCAGCATCAGCACGCTGGCATCGCCGATGTCGGCATCACTGCCGGCCGCGGCGCGCATCGCCGACGCGCCGATGCAGGTGTCGGCTCCCGCGGTTCCGAAGATCGCCGAAGCCCCGATGCAGCCGACTCCGGCCGCGCCGGCCGTGGCAGCCGCACCGGCTCCGCAGGCAGCACCGCCGGTGGCGCCGGTGTTGCCGCCCGATCGCCCCACGGCGCGCCACGAGGAACACAACTTCCGCGTGCTGGCCGTCGATGACAGCCCGCTGATGCGCACCTTCCTGCAGAACAAGCTGCAGCCGTACGGCATCAGCCCGGAATTCGCCGCGTCGGGTGAAGAGGCGCTGTTCAAGATCTCCAAGCAGCACTACGACCTGATCTTCCTCGACGTGATGCTGCCCGGCATGGACGGTTACGACGTCTGCAAGATGATCAAGAAGAACAAGGACAACAGCCTCATGAAGGTCGTCATGCTCACCAGCAAGGACAAGACCTTCGACAAGATCCGCGGCACGATGGCCGGTTGCGACGGCTACCTGACCAAGCCGGTCGACGAAATGAAACTGCGCGCAATCATCGAGCGCCACTCGGTGAGCCAGAAGTGATCACTACAGGGAAGTGATATGACCGAACGCGTCCTCATCATGCGCCACGCTTCCGGACTCGTGAACCGGGCCCGCCGCGTGGCCATCGAGCGCTGGCCGAATGCCAGGCTCGAAGTGCACGATCTCGCGGCCTACGGCAAGCCCCCGAGCGATTTCCGCTGGGACCGCTACGCCCACATGCTCATCGACGACGAATACCTGCGTCGCGAGGGTCTGCTATGGCTGTCGGAGTTGCGCAGCAAGCCTAACTTCCCGAAGATCGTGCGCGTCCCGGTCGAAAGCACGCGGCACAAGCCACCCGCGGAAATCGAGGTCAAGGCGCCGCCGCTGCCGCCCAAGCGTGAGCCGAAACCCTCGGCCTCGTCACCGGCCGCCGAGATCAAGCCTATTCGCCAGGATCGCAAGTCCACGTCGCGCCCCGAGGTCGTGGAGAGCCCGAGCATGATCCAGCGCGCGGAGCTCAAGCGGCTGGCCGACGCCGAGTCCGTGCTCAAGGCCGCCGGCATCCAGGGCTTCACGCCCGTGAAGCCGCTGGGCAGCGGCGCCACCGCCAACGTCTGCCTGTGCGAGCGCGGGCCGGACAAGCAGCAAGTGGTGCTCAAGATCCTCAAGTCAGAGGGCAGCGGGGATTCCGACCTGCTGTCGCGTTTCGTGCAGGAATACTTCGCCGCCTCGAGCATCGACAGCCCGTACGTGGCCAAGGTATTCGAGCACGGCTTCAGCGAAAGCCATGCCTACATCGTCATGGAGTACTTCCCCGCCGGCGACCTGCGCGCCCGCATCGCGCGCGAGCGGCCCGGCGTCGAGGAGGCGTTCATCGTCATCGGCTCCATCCTCTCCGCGCTCACCTCGGTGCACGCGGCCGGGATCATCCACCGCGACCTCAAACCCGCCAACGTGATGTTCCGCGACGACGGCACCATCGCGCTGGTGGACTTCGGCAGCGCGCGCCGCGACGCCGACCCCGTGGCCAAGACATTGGCCGGGGTGGTCATCGGCACGCCTTACTACCTGTCACCCGAGCAGGCGCTGGGTGGCACGGCCGACGAACGCTCCGACCTGTACAGCGTCGGCGTGATGCTCTACGAGCTGCTCACCGGCCAGCGCATGTACGCCGCCGGCTCGCTGGTCGCGCTGTTCGAGATGCACAAGACCGCGCCCATTCCCAAACTACCCGAGAGCCTGGCGCGGCATCAGCGTTTCCTCGAGCGGCTGGTGGCCAAGAAGCCCGAGGAGCGCTATCGCAGCGCGGCCGAAGCCCTGGAAGCGCTGATGGAGTACTCGATGTCCGAGGCGAAGGTCCCTGCCATCGCCTGATGCGCCGCTAAGCCCGCTATTTCGCGCCGAGTGCTTTGCGGCGCGTGGCCGCGAACTCGTCGCCGGGATTCCAGGCCGGCATCTGGTCGGCTTGCCCCACCAGCCAGCCGGCCTCGAAGCCAACGGTGGCGTCTTCGATCATGCCGTCGAACACCCAGGTGTCATCCAGCTGGTCGCTCGGCTGGTGATAGACATGCTCGGTCCAGGCATCGTGCTGTTCGCGGCCCCACCCCTCGGGCTTGCCGATGAAATCGATGCCCGCCTCGAAGTACAGGGCGGGCACGCCGATCTTGGCGAACGAGAACTGGTCGGAACGATAGAAATAGCCCTTGTCGGGGAACTGGTCCGGCTGGAGATGGCGGCCCTGCTTTTCGACCAGCGCCTTGGAGATCGCGTCCAGCGACGACTTGCCCAGGCCGATCTGGGTGAGATCGCGGGTGCGGCCGCGGAAATTGCCGCCGTCGTAGTTGATGTTGGCGGCGATCTTGCCCGGCGCGAAAGTCGGATGCAGCGAGTAGTACTTGCTGCCTAACAAGCCCTGCTCCTCGCCGGCGACGAACAACATGAGCATGGAGCGGCGCGGACGCTGCGGCAGTGCCGCCATGGCGCGCGCGATGGCCAGCACCTGGGCACAGCCGGCGGCGTTGTCCTCGGCGCCGTTGTAGATCCGGTCGCCGGTCTTGTCCGGCTCGCCGATGCCGAAATGATCGTGGTGCGCGGAATACACCACCACCTCGTCCTTCAGTTTCGGATCGCTGCCCGGCAATAGACCCGCGACGTTGGCGCTGCGCACGCGCGACACTTCATTCTCGAAGCGGATCGAGGTCTTGAGGTTGAGCGGCACGGGCTTGAAGCCGCGGCTCTTCGCCTGCTTTACCAGCGCATCGAGATCGGCCCCGCCGGCCTTGAGCAGCCGACGCATGGCGTCCTCGGTGGCCCAGCCACGCATCTGGACGCGCGGTTCGCCTTCCGCGGGCAGTTCGAACTGCGCCCCGCCCCAGGACGACTGCACCACCTGCCAGGGATAGCCGGCCGAGTCGGTGGTGTGCACGATGATCACTCCGGCGGCGCCATGGCGCGCACCGCTCTCGAACTTGTAGACCCAGCGGCCGTAGTAGAGACGGGTCTTGCCGGCAAACAACTTCGGATCCCAGTCCGGATCGTTGTTGAGCATCACCAGCACCTTGCCCTTGACGTCGACACCCTTGAAGTCGTCCCACTGGTATTCGGGTGCTTCGATGCCGTAGCCGACGAACACCAGCGGTGCATTCTCGAAGCTGGCCGTGGTGGTCTGCACGCCGCTGCCGGCGATGTAGTCCTCGGACAGCTTCAGGTCGACGTTGCCGTTCTTGCCGGTGAAGCTCCACACCTTGGGCAATCTGGCCGTGACGCTCACCATGTCGACGCCCTGCTCCCAGCTGCCGTGCTCGCCGCCGGGCTCGTAGCCCATAGATTCGAGCTCGGTCGCCAGGTACAGGCGTGCGAGCTGGTCGCCGCGCGATGCCGGGCCGCGGCCTTCGAGCTCGTCGGAGGCCAGGTAACGGATCGGCGCGCGCAGTGTGGCGCGCGTGATCTGCGATGCGGCGACCTTGCTCACGCCCTCCGGTATGTCGGTGGACTGCGCGCGTGCCTGCGCAGACGCAATCACGAACAACAGCGCGGTGGCGCCGGCCAGGCTCAAGGTTTTCATGACGGATTCCTTCTTGTTCAGTGCGCCGCGGGCTTTTCCGCCCCCAGCGAATCGAGGAAGGTTAGCAATTCCGCCGTCTTCTCGTGCATCAGGGTTTCATTGGCACGCGACTCCACGTTGAGCCGCACCAGCGGTTCGGTATTGGAAGCGCGCACGTTGAATCGCCAATCGCGGTATTCCACCGACAGACCGTCGGTATGATCGATGTTAACCGCGCCCTTGCCGTATTTTTTCTCGGCCTCGGACAGCACCTGCTTCGCGTCCGGCAGCTTGCGGTTGATTTCGCCGCTGGCCGGGAACGCCGCGATGCGCGCCGCGACCAGTTCGTCGAGCGACCTGCCGGACTCGCATACCCGCTCCAGCACCAGCAACCAGGGGATCATGCCGCTGTCGCAGTACGAGAAGTCCCTGAAATAGTGATGCGCGCTCATCTCGCCGCCGTAGGCACCGTCGACCTCGCGCATCTTCTGCTTGATGAAGGCATGTCCCGACTTGCTCATCACGGGCACGCCGCCCAGGCGTTTCACCGTGTCGATGGTGTTCCAGGTGAGTCGCGGGTCATAGACGATGCGCGCGCCGGGTTGTTTGGCCAGAAAACTCTCGGCCAGCAAGCCGACGATGTAGTAGCCCTCGATGAACGCACCCTTCGAATCGTAGAAGAAGCAGCGGTCGTAGTCGCCGTCCCAGGCAATGCCCACGTCGGCGCCGGACTTCTTGAGAGCCTCGAGGGCGGGTCGCCGATTCTCTTCCAGCATGGGATTGGGTACGCCTTGCGGGAAATGGCCGTCGGGCTCGTGGCGCACCTTGACGAACTCGAACGGCAGGTGCGGCTCGAGCTTGTCGACGCTCAATCCCGCGCCGCCATTGCCGGCGTCCACGACCACCTTCAATTTGCGCAGCGACTTGCGATTCACGTACCCCAGCAGGTGCTTCACGTAGTCGGCGGAAGTGTCGAGCGCCTGCACCTTGCCCTTCGCCGCGGCCGGCGGCGGTAGTTTGCCGTCGCGGATCATCGCCGCGATGTCCTTCAAGCCCGAGTCCGAGCCGATGGGCTTGCTCTGCTCGCGCACCAGCTTGAGGCCGTTGTAATCGGGCGGATTGTGGCTGGCGGTGATCATCAGGCCGCCGTCCAGCTGGTAGTGGAACGTGGCGAAATACACGCCCTCGGTGCCGCACAGGCCGATGTCGAGCACGTCGACACCGGAATCCGTGAGGCCGCGAATCAGCGCCGCGGCGAACTCGTTGCTGGTGAGACGAATGTCCCGCCCCACGGCCACGCGCCTGGGCCTGACGTACGCCGCATAGGCGCGCCCGACCTGGTAGATGAGTTCGGGGTTGATCTCGTCGGGAATGCGGCCGCGGATGTCGTATGCCTTGAACGCCGACAGATTCATCACTTCGGATTGTCCTTGCCGTCCCGCACTACCCGGGGACCCGGCGGCGCGGGCGCCAGGTGCTCCGCCCGCCCGGCGGCCTTGATTCGTGCCACGAGTTTCTTGACGTCCTGCACCTTGTCCTTGGGTGCGACCAGCACGGCATCGGCGGTTTCCACGATCACCATGTCGCGCAGTCCCAGCGCCGCGACCAAGCGGCTGTCGGCGTGTACGTAGCAACCCGAGGTGTCCTCGAGCAATACGTCACCGCGCGCGACGTTGCCGTGTTCGTCGGCCGGCAGGACCTCGTGAAGGGCGGCCCAGGAGCCGACGTCGTTCCAACCGGCGTCCAGCGGCACCATGACCGCGTCGCGGGTCTTTTCCATGACCGCGTAGTCCACCGAGTCGCTGCGGCAAGTGGCGAACACCGCCGCGTCGACGCGCGTGAAATCCTTGTCCCGTGCGGCGTGACCACTGGCGCGGGCGCACACCTCGGCGATGTCGGGGGCGAACTGTGTCAGCTCGTCGAGATAACGCCGCGCACCGAACATGAACATGCCCGAGTTCCAGAAATAGTCGCCAGAGTCGATGAACTGGCGGGCGCGATCGAGATCGGGCTTCTCGACGAAACGCGCCACCGGCCGCACCGGGCCTGCGCCTTCGGCGCGGCGGATGTAGCCATAGCCGGTTTCAGGAGCGCGCGCCACGATGCCGAATGCGACGAGCTTGCCGGTCTCCGCAGCCCCCACGGCCAGCCGGATGGCAGTCTGGAAGGCGTCGAGGTCGCGCAGCGTGTGATCCGCGGGCAGTACCAGCAACAGCGCGTCCTCGCCTGCCGAACCGAGGGCGGCGTGCGCCGCCAACGCAATGGCGGGCGCCGTGTTGCGTCCGGCCGGCTCGAGCAGGATGGCGGTGGGTGCGAGATCCATCTGCCGCAGCTGCTCGGCCACCAGGAAGCGATGGGTCTCGTTGCAGACCACGATGGGTCCCATGGCGCCTGCAAATCCGCCGAGGCGCGCGGCCGTCTCCTGCAGCATGGTGCGTTCGCCGGTGAGCGCCAGCAGCTGCTTGGGCAGAAGCTCCCGCGACAGCGGCCAGAGTCGTGTGCCGGAGCCGCCGGAGAGGATGACGGGTACGAGCTTCATGCGCGAATCGTACAGCGAAAGCCGCGGCAGGTTCAGCAGAGCTCAGCCGGTGACGCCTTCGCCTCGTCCTATGGCGTAGTACTTGAACCCGTGCTTCTTCATCATGGCGGGATCGTAGAGGTTGCGGCCGTCGAAGATCACCGGCGTCTTGAGCTGCTTTTTCAGGTAGTCGAAATCCGGGCTGCGGAATTCCTTCCACTCGGTGATGATCGCGAGCGCGTCCGCGCCCTCGAGCGTCTCGCGCGCGCGATTGCAAAGGATGAGATCGGGGCGTTCCCCGTAAATGCGCCTGGTCTCCTTCATCGCTGCCGGATCGAAGGCGCGCACGCGCGCACCCGCCTTCCACAGCTGCTCGAGCAGCACGCGGGACGGCGCCTCACGCATGTCATCGGTGCCGGGCTTGAAAGCCAATCCCCACATTGCCACCGTTTTGCCCTTGAGATCGCCGCCAAAGTGCCTGGAGATCTTCTCGAACAGCACTTCCTTCTGGCGCTTGTTGACCGCCTCGACCGAATCGAGGAGTACCGGCGTGTAACCCACGCCGCGCGCCGAACGCGCCAGCGCCTGTACGTCCTTCGGGAAGCAGGATCCACCGTAGCCCAGGCCGGGATAGATGAAGTGATAGCCGATGCGCGGATCGGAACCGATGCCGACGCGCACTTTCTCGATGTCCGCGTCGAAGCGCTCGGCGAGGTTGGCCAGCTCATTCATGAAGCTGATCTTGGTGGCGAGCATCGCGTTCGCGGCGTACTTGGTGAGTTCCGCCGATCGCAGGTCCATGACGATGAGCTTCTCGCGGCTGCGCGTGAACGGGTCATACAACGCGCGCAGCAGTTCAGTGACGCGTGGATTGTCGGTACCCACCACGACCCGGTCCGGGCGCATGAAATCCTCGATGGCCGCGCCTTCCTTGAGGAATTCCGGATTCGAGACCACGTCGTATTCAAAATGGGCGCCGCGCTTGCGCAGCGTCTCTTCGACGGCGCCGCGCACCTTGTCGCTGGTACCGACGGGCACCGTCGACTTGGTGATCACCACCTTGTACTCGTTCATGTGCTCGCCGATGGAGCGCGCCACGGCGAGGACGTACTTGAGGTCCGCCGAGCCATCTTCGTCTGGCGGAGTACCCACCGCGATCAGCTGGAAGAGCCCATGGTCCACTCCCTCCTTGGCGGAGGTCGTGAACTTCAGGCGCTCGGCCTCGACGTTGCTCTTGATGAGCGCGTCGAGTCCGGGTTCATGGATCGGGATGATGCCCTGCTTCAGACCCTCGATCTTCTTCGTGTCGACGTCGACGCAAAGGACGTCATTACCTGCATCGGCAAGACAGGCGCCGGTGACGAGGCCCACATAACCGGAGCCAAAAATGGTGACTCGCATATGTTCACTTGACGCGCCGGGATTGGCGCAAGGGGCCGGATTCTAACGAAGTTCCTGCCCCCGGGTGCCGCGAGTGGCTATAGGAATGGAGGAACTGAGGACTCGGTCAGGCGGGGGGCCGAGGCCGCAGCTCGCGGACTTTCTCCTCGTCGGCGAGCATGGCGCCGCTGACGCGGGATCCCCCATTCAGCCAAACATGATCCTGCACCCGGTCGGTGGGCTGGTATTCCGGAACGGCACGCATGAGGATTTCACGGGCGCGTTCGCAATCAAACCGCAACAGACATTGCGACAGATCGTCCAGCACGTGCTTGATCTGCTCCCAGCTCAAACTATGTTCCATGGCACGCAGGATGCGCGGGTGCTCCGTGCCAGTGACGTTCTTGCCAATGAGCAGTTCTTCGAACAGCTTCTCGGCAGGACGCAGACCGGTGAAACGGATCTCGATGTCGCCATCCGGATGCTGTTCATCGCGCACGCTGTAGCCCGCGAGCTGAATCATGCGCTTGGCCAGATCGGCAATGCGCACCGGGCTGCCCATGTCGAGCACGAATACATCTCCGCCCGAGCCCATCGAACCGGCCTGGATCACCAGCTGCGCCGCTTCGGGAATCGTCATGAAATAACGGATCACGTCCGGATGCGTGACGGTGACCGGCCCACCCTCACGGATCTGCTCGCGGAACAACGGCACTACGGATCCTGATGACTCCAGCACGTTGCCGAAACGCACCATGCAGAACCGCGTGCCATGGGCGCGCTGGTGCAGCCCCTGCAGCACCATCTCCGCGACGCGCTTCGTGCAACCCATGACATTGGTGGGATTGACGGCCTTGTCGGTCGAGATCAGCACGAAGGTTTCCACGCGGCATTCCATCGCTGCCTCGGCCGTATTGAACGTGGCGAAGACGTTGTTGTGGATGCCCTCGATCATGTTGTGCTCGACGATCGGCACGTGCTTGTACGCGGCCGCGTGATACACGGTCTGGATCCCGTAGGTCGTCATGATCTCGCGCACGCGGTGTTTATGGTGCGCGTTGCCCAGCAGCGCGACCAGTTCCATGCGATGACCGAGCCGGGCGTTCAGGGTCCGAAGTTCACGCTCGATCTCATACAGCGCCAGTTCGGAGACTTCCAACATCACCAGTCGCCGCGGCGAGAGCGCCATGATCTGGCGGCACAGCTCAGAGCCAATCGAGCCGCCGGCGCCCGTGACCAAGATGGATTTTCCGCGCACGCAGGCGCTCAGCAGCGCCTCATTGGGGGGCACCGGATCACGACCCAGCAGGTCATGCACGTCGATGTCGCGGACTTCTTCGAGACGCGCATGGCCGGTGATGATTTCCGAAATCTCGGGAACCGTCTGAACCTTGAACCCAAAGGTACCGAGGTAATCGACGATGCTGCCCCTGCGCCGACGCGAAGCGCTCGGCATGGCCAGCAGGACGATCCCGACGCTCTTGCGCCGGCGAATCTCCAGCAGTCTCTCGGGCGGCTGCACTCGCAAACCGGCGACCAGCGCGCCCTGCAACGCGGGATTGTCATCGATGAGCGCGATCACGCGGAACTGCCCGCGCGCGCGCAGCGCGAAACTCAGCTGCGCGCCAGCCGCCCCCGCGCCGTATATGACGACGCGTTCCGGCTTCGTCATTCTGAGGCGCAGGAACTCGCGCGCGCTGAAACGCGTGGCGCCCACGTACAAAGTCGCAATCGCAAAATAGATGACAAACACTTCGCCCGGCATGGGCGACGACGAAAAATAGTTGGCGGCCACCAATGCCAGGGTGGAGACACCGACGCCCATCGTGATGAGCAGGCCGGCGTAGACACCCACGTAGCGCACCACCGCGCGATACAACCCGATGCGGATGAAAACCGGGATCGTCGAGAGGATGGCGACGATGTAGAACTGGCCGAGATCGGACAATGGAGCCGCGTCCACGCCGAGTCGCAACGTGGCCGCCGTGGCGACCGCCGCCGGAATGGCGACGATGTCGGCCATCATCATCAGCAACTGCTTGGATCGGCGCGTCAGCCTCTTCAGGCTACGGACCAAATAAACCGTTTTCTTTCGCATCAGGTTGACGCTTTGTTGCGTATATCGCTTCGTCACGCGCACTCAGAAGGCCAGGGGGCATCCATTCCAGCGACTCACTTTGTCGTCCAATTCCTATCTCTGTCACGAAGCGGAATTTTCTCTCAGCTGAGTGAGTTAGAAGATGGGCGGGACCCTTATCGGCCAAAAGGCGCGGCAGTGTAGCCCAATCCACTGTCAGTTCTCGATCTAAAGTACCGAAATGTCGCAAGAAAGTGACAACTGATTCGTACTCGTCCTCAGCGACGCCCGGCATTGAGCAACGTCGCAAGAAAGACCAAACCCAGCATCACGCCTCCGCTCACCGCGGCCCCGGACTCCGGCTTAGAAGCGATCCAGAAGGCGCAGGGCAGGAGCACCAGCACGTTCATCGCGATCGATCCCAAGGTCACGCGCAGGTGCCCTTGGCGGACTGCGAGATGCTGGTAGGCATGGGACCGATGTGCCTGATGCACTCGCTCTCGCCTTGCCAGGCGCCAGAGCAGCGTGACGGTGGCGTCCACGAAGAACAGGGCGCCGAGCACCAGCCAAACCAGAATCGCCGCCGGATATTCGCGTGCCGCCGCGATCGCCAGGACTGCGATTGCGAAGCCCAGAAAGCCGCTTCCGACGTCGCCCATGAAAATCCTCGCGGGCGGCCAGTTCCAGCAGAGAAACCCCAGACTGGACGCGGCGACGACGAGAGCCATCTGTAATCCATGACCTCCGCCCGTTGCCCATTCACCGACGAAGAACCCGGCGGCCGCGACGAACACCGCCTCGGAAGCGGCGATTCCATCGATGCCATCCATGAAATTGAACAGGTTCACGACCCAGACCACACCCAGGACAGCCAAAGCGGAACCCGCCAGCCCGAGGTGATAGGTGGTCGCACCGAGCTGCAGGTCTGGCATGCCGCCAAGGAAGTAAACCGCCCAACTGGCGGCGGCGAAATGGGCCAAGAGTCGAATGACGGGCGTGAGCGAACGGTAGTCGTCGCGAAGGCCCACGCCAGCGACGAGAAGACCGCCGCCGCTCAAGGCCAACGCCAACTCCGCCGTCGCACCTCCCGCCAGATAGTCCACCAGCCAGCCGACCAAGCAGCTCGCGACGATGGCGATTCCGCCACCACGCGCGGTGGGCACGCGGTGCGAGCTGCGCTCGTTGGGCACGTCCAGTACCCCCCGACGCAACGCCACGCGTCGCACCACGCCGGTCAGCAGCGCCGACAGCGCGAAAGTGCCGAGGAACAGCCAGGGCGCGATCACGCCGGCACCTGCGCGAGCAGCTGGTCGTACAGGGCCAGCGTCTGACTAACAACCTGCTGCACCGAAAATTCCGCCGCCACCAGCTGGCGACCGGCGGCGCCCATGCGTGCGCGCAACGGCGCATCGGCGATCAACCTGCCCAGGGCGTTGACCAGTGCATTCACGTCGCCCCGCGGAACCAGCAGGCCGTTGACACCGTCGCGCACGATATCGCGGCAGCCGGGACTGTCGGTGGTGACAATCGCCCGTCCGGCTGCCGCCGCCTCGATGAGGATCTTGGGCACGCCCTCGCCATACTGGCTGGGCAGCGCGACCAGGTTGGCGTCCGCCAGCAAGGCGGGCATATCGCTGCGACGACCGAGACAATCCGCACTGCCGTCGGCAACCCAGCCCTCGAGATCCGTGCTCGATATCGCGTCCGGATTGGCGAGGTCCGGTTCGCCGGCGATCTTCAGCCGCATGTCGACGCCGCGATCCCGCAAGCGCCGGCAGGCTTCGACAAGTTCCGGAAGGCCCTTGCTGCGCAACAGCCGCGAGGCAAACAGAACGACGGGACGGCCGGTCGGCTCGGGGACGGGCGAGAACTCCACCATGTCCACGCCGGATCCGCGGATGAGCACCGCACGCTCGCGCCGCACGACACCCCTGCCCACGAAGTATTCGAGGTCGTCCGCGTTTTGAAAGATCGCGCGCGTGTGCGCGCCCGAAAACGCCACGCGATAGGCCGCGCCGACCGCGGTCCGCAGGAGTGCCCCCTTGATTCCGCGCGCGCCCGCTATGTGCCCCTGCCCCGCCAGCGCATTGATCACCGCCGGCACGCCCTCCAGCCGCGCGGCGATCCCGCCGTACAGCACCGGCTTCACCGCGATGTGATGCACGAGGTTCGGCCGCACACGCCTGTAGACCTGTCGCAAGGCACGCAACATCGCCACTTCGCTCGAAAGCTGGGTGGAGCCACGCTCCACCGGAATGGGTATGAACTCGAACCCGGCCTGGCGAATCTGCGCGCCGAGACCTCGTTCCTCGCCGGCTACCACGAATACCTCGTGTCCACGATCACGTGCCGCGCGTGCGACCGGCAGCCGGTGCGACCAGAAATACCAGTCCACGTTCGTGACGATGGCAACGCGTGACAAACTACCACCCGCGACGAACACGGCAAGCGGCAGGGCCGCGGCCGCGACTAGGCATGTTTGCGCAGGCGCATCGCCGCCCGGGCCACCGGCACGAATTCATGCGGGGGCACACGCGTCGAGAAGCTGTGGCGGCAAGCGGATGCCCGCGGCGCCGAGCCGCGCAGTGGAATACACGTTCTTTTCGCAGAACTTCCAGTAACGGCTGCGCGCGGCCTCGAGCCTGGGTCCGCGCGCGAACGTCTCCGCCGCCTTCAAGGCCAGGCGCGGAATGATCAACGGCACCGGGATCGCGACTGTCGGGCCTTCGATGCGTGTCACCGCGGCGCGAATTTCACGCTGGGTATAAACGTGATCGTCAGCGACGTTGAAGATTCCCTGCGGGATCGCCGCTTCGAGCGCCGCACGCACCACGCGCGCTCCGCCCGCGCGACTGCATAGCGAATAGCGCGGCAACGTGGGCTCCAGTGAGAAGCTGAACCAGCGATCGATCAGCGGCACGGCGACACGCTTACGGACGTTGAACAGCCAGTCGGTGGCGTACATCGTTGCCATGCGCAGGATTGTCCTGCGCATCGGCGGGGGCGCGGCAAGCGTCGCGCGTTCCGCCGCGATCTTCGCGGCTCCATAGGCGCCGATCGCCTGGAGAGGCGCATCCTCGGTGACCGGCGCTGGGAGGGAATGATCCCCGTACACCATGACGGAACTGATGAAAACATAGTTCGCTACGCCGGCGAGGCTCGCCATCTCGACCACGTTGGCGGAACCGACCGCGTTGACGGCATCGGCGCGCGCCGCGGCTTCCGCCGCGAGGCGCACGTGTGCCAGCGCGGCACAATGCACCACGCCTTCGTATCCACGAGTCAGCACCGCGCGCACCGCGTCGCGGTCGGTGATGTCGAGCGCTACGTTTGCGTACTTGCCATCCACGCGCCGCGCGGCACCATCCACTGCATGTCCATGGGAGCGCAACTCATCCATGATCCCGCGCCCAAAGAACCCGCTCGCGCCTGTCACCAGCACCTTCAATGTGCCGCCTCCCGATACAGTGCCACTTTCGCATCGATGCATGCCTGCACCGAGAAGCGCCGTTCGACATCGGCTCGCGCCGCCGCGCACACGGCGCTCTGCGCCGCACGATTGACCACGAGCTGCCGCAGCAGCGCGACGGCCTTGTCGATCGGCCCGTCGGGATCGACGAGGTAACCGGTCTCCCCGTCACGAACGACTTCGCGCGCGCTGCCGCCGACCCCGGCCACCACCAGCACGCCCGAGGCCATGGCCTCGGCGTAGGCCAGACCGAAGTTTTCGAACCGCGATGGTTGCAGCAGCACGTCGAGCGTGCGATAGAACCCCGGCATTGCCGCGTGGTCCGAGGGCGCGTGATGCGACACCCACCCGGCGCAGCGTTCAAGCCGCGCGCGGGTGTCGGCGAGCGATGCGGGATGCAGTGCGCCCTTCAAGTGAAAATGGATGCCGGCATTCGGCCCCACCGCCTCGATTACCCGCCAGAGGAAGTCGATGCCCTTGCGCTGTTCCAGCCTGCCGACGAAGCCCACGCATACCGGCGCGGCATACGTGGCCTGGTTGCGAGGATGGAATATGCGCGTGTCGATGCCCTGATAGATGAGACGCAATTTTTCGGGGGACACCCCCTGCCCGATGAGCACCTCGCGCGTGGCCTCGCTGGTCACGATGACGCGCGGCACCAGCGCCAGGCAGCGTTGTTCCCGGCGGTAGCTCCAGCGCCAGTCGATGCGGTGCAATGGTGCCAGCAGTCCGCGCCCGGCCTCGCCGAAGGCGTTGCTGCCATTGCACTGGATCACCATGCGTGCACGGAAGTCCGGCAGTCGCAGCAGTCGCTCTCCTTCCAGACCGGCCTCGGTGGTCTCGAATACGTCGAAGCGCTGCTGGGAATCGAGCGTGCGCACCATCGTCTCGACGGCGCGTGCATGCAGGATGCGGTCGACCGTCCGGCCGACCAGTCTTTTACGCCGGATCGGAACTCCGACTCGCCATACGTGGAATCCAGAGTCGGACGCCTGTTCGGCGGGCGCGCGGTCATCGGCGCGCGAGATCACGCTGACATCGTGGCCACGAATCGCCAGCTCCTGCGCCAGCGTTCCGTTGTAGACACCTACCCCGCCCCAGTGCGTATACGGCGGAAACTCTTGCGAGATGATGCAGATGCGCAGGCGCATCCCGGCGGAATCCGCGCTCACCTGCGGCGACCGAGAGTCAGTGGCGACACCAGCGTCTTGAATGCCCGCAGGCCCGCGCCGCTGCCCAGTGATGCCAGCCGCGCCATCACGATCGTCAACGCAGTCAGCGGTCGCAGCAGGTTGGCGCCGAACAGGCCCCACCATTCACGCGCGACCGGCCGGCCATCTTCTGGCGTCATCCATCGCTTGCACAGTCCCCAGAAGAGCATGGCCCACAGTTCGGCCTCCACGCGCCAGGGCCGCCGACCCAGGGCCGCGCGTTGCAAGCGCCGCAGGGTACGCTGGGCCCGCACCAGCGACTCGGCCGGCAAGCCGGCGGCAGGAAAGAACATCAGTGCGATCTCGCGACAGTCGCCGAACGGCACATCGATCTTGGCGAATGCCAGGGCGTTGGCGCGGATGATTTCGGCCGACTCGTCGCCCGCGGCACCCAGCTTCTGCGCGGCACCGAAAGTCGCCGGATTCTCGAGGTAGCAGGTGAGCCGCTCAGGAATATTGGTGATCACGCCACCGGCGCGGGCCATCGCAGACCAGAGTCCGTAGTCGGCCGCAAATCGATAGCGCTCGGGATACCCGCCGACCGCCTGCGCGGCGGCGCGTTTCATCACGATGCTGACGTGGCAGACCGGCACGCCGCGCAGCAGTCGCGCGATCACTTCTGCATGCGGCACGGGTGAGTTGTGCGGCCCGAGCTGGCGC
>Ga0068871_100001260_pt1 | contig 16929 bp, 16 predicted proteins | sample KBSMisM72_FD_72750 | JGI IMG/M metagenome (GOLD analysis project Ga0068871, IMG submission 72750) | Miscanthus rhizosphere microbial communities from Kellogg Biological Station, Michigan, USA - KBS Miscanthus M7-2 | ecosystem: Host-associated > Plants > Roots > Rhizosphere > Soil ... | reverse complement strand
GGTTCACGGTTCACGGTTCATGGTTCGGGCGAACCTTGGAGCCCTGGAACCTCGGAACCCTGGAACTTTGGAACCCTGGAACTATTTCGACTTCAGAAACTCCGCGACGATTTGCGGAACGTCCCTGTGTTCGACATCGGCGGCGTAGTTGAGCGACCGCATGTCGGCGGCGGTCACGCGGCCGGCGAGGCGTTCGAGGGCGATGCGAATCTGGGGGTATTTGAGCAGCGTCGCGGCGCGCGCCACGGGCGCGGCGTCGTACGGCGGAAAATAGTGCCGCGTGTCTTCGAGTTGCACCAGGTCGAGCGCGCGAATCAGGCCGGCGGTCGCGTCCCCGGCGATGAGATCGACCTGGCCTGACGCCAGCGCGCGGTAGCTCAACGCAAGGTCCATCACGCGCGGCGCGGCGGCAAACCGGAGCCCGTACGCCGACGCCAGCCCCGGGTAGCCGTCCGGCCGCTCGAGAAACTCGTAGCCGAATCCGGCACGCCAGCCCGGCGCTTCCCGCACCGCATCGTCGATCGTGCGGAGGTTCTTCGCGCGCGCGTCGCTGCCCCTGACCAGAATCGCAAACGTGTTGTCGAAGCCGAGCGGCGGCAGCAACGTGCGTCCAGTGCGCGCATACTGATCGCGGACGTCGTCGAACACCGCGCGCGCATCGGTCTTCGCCGGCTGATGAAACACCGCCGTGAGCGCGGTCCCGGTGTATTCGACGTAGACGTCCACGTCGCCGGTCAGGAGGGCGCGGTCGCAGATGAGCGTGCCACCCAGGTTGAGCCGTCTCTGAACGCCAAGGCCGGTATCGCGCTCGATCGTCTGCGCGAGCAGCTCGCCCAGAATCACCTGCTCGGTGAAGTTCTTCGATCCGACCACGATCGCGCCGCGCGAACGGCCGCCGAAGGCTGCCAGTGGCAGCATCAGCAGGACCACCACGGCCGCGGCGACGGCCGCTCTGCGTGACGCGGTACGCCGCCTCGCCGATAGCTGCCGCTCGACCCACAGCAGCCCGGCGTCGACGACAAGCGCCAGCAACGCTGCCGGAACCGCGCCGGCCAGGATCACGGTGGAATCGACCATCGACAGGCCGCGGTAGATGTACTCGCCGAGGCCGCCGGCGCCGATGGCCGCTGCGATCGTCGCGGAACCGACGCCGACCACGGCCGCCACGCGCACACCGCCTGCGATCGACGGCAGCGCCAGCGGCAGCTCGACGAGACGAAGCAGCTCGCGCGGCGTCATCCCCATCGCCACGCCCGCCTCGCGGATGGAGGCGTCGATGCTCACCAGTCCCGTGATCGTCGTCCGGACAATGGGCAGCAGCCCGTACAGAATCAGTACGACGATGGCGGCGCGGGCGCCGATACCACCGACGAGGGGGACGGGCAGCAGGAACCCGAACATCGCGAGGCTGGGAATCGTCTGGACGACGTTCGCGAGGCCCACGATCGGCGCGCTCAACCGGGGGCGGCGCGCGGCGAAGATGCCAAGGGGAATCCCGATGGCCACCGCCGCCAGTGTCGAGACCGCCACGAGCGTGACGTGCTGGGCCAGCAACGAGACGAACTCGGCGCGATGCGAAACCCAGAACGCGAACAACCGGGTCATCGCGGATCCGTCAGCAACGCGGGCGTTGCGGCGCCGGCCAGCAGATCGCGCACGCGCGGATCGGCGGATCCCGAGAGCGCCTGGGGCGTGTCGAGCGCAATGAGGCGCCCCGCATCGAGCACGCCGATGCGATCGGCCAGCGCGAAGGCCTCGCGCATGTCGTGCGTCACGATCATGACGGTCTTGCGCAGACGGCCCTGGATTCGCCGGAACTCGTCGTGCAGTTCGGTTCGCGTGATCGGATCGAGGGCGCCGAACGGCTCATCCATCAGGAGAATCGGCGGATCGACAGCCAGTGCCCGGGCGACTCCCACTCGCTGCCGCTGCCCGCCCGACAGTTCGTCCGGCCATCGCGCGGCGAACCGATCACGGTCGAGGCCGATTAACTCGAGCAACTCTCCGACACGCGTGGCCGTGCGCTCGGGCGGCCAGCCTTCGAGCCGCGGCACGACGCCGACGTTGCCGGCGACGGTCATGTGCGGGAACAACCCGACCTCCTGCAGCACGTAGCCGACACGGCGGCGCAGCCGGATCGGTTCCCACTCGCGCGTATCGCGTCCTTCCACGACGACCGCGCCCTCGTCCGGCAGCAGGAGTCTGTTGACGAGCTTGAGGAGCGTCGTCTTCCCGGCGCCGCTGCGCCCGACCAGCGCAAAGACCTCACCCGTCTCGACGATGAGATCGAAGCGGTCCAGCACGCGCTGTCCGCCCGCGCGCGCGAAGGAGACGCCCCGGAACTCGACGGACGGCATGCCTAACTCTAGCGCAGGCCTCACACGATCCGGGCGCGTAGAATATATGGAGCTGACATGGCGAGAGGTTTCGAAAGCAAGGACGTCGAATTTCAGCAGGCCGAAGCTGAACGGCGGCGGACCGCACGCCCTCCGCTAACCGCAGACGAACGCGCGTCGATTGAACGGCGCCGGACGCTGGAACTGGCGCTCATGCGCGCGAAAGGCGAGATGGCCAACGCTCGCACGGGTGCGCACCGCGAGATGCTGGAGCAGGCCGTCGCCGCCCTCGAGCAACAACTCGCCGCCGGGGACGCGTGATGCCGTACGTTCCTGTGCTCACGCGCCAACGCATCTGGACCGCGTATGCCGTCGCCGTCACGGTCGACGTCATACAATTCGCGCTTGGCCCGATCGGCTGGGCGTTCGCCGACGAGATCCTCGACGTCGCGGCGATGCTGCTGATGTGGCGGCTCCTCGGTTTCCATCCGCTGCTGCTGCCGACGTTCGTCCTCGAGGTCGTGCCGCTCGCCGATCTGGCCCCGACCTGGACCGTCTGCGCGGCGATTGTGATCGCCCTTCGCAGGAAACAGCAGAACACGACGCCGGCGCCTCCGCTGCCGGGCCCCGTTATCGACGTGTGAGCCGGTTCAAGCCGCGGCAATCAGGCGGTTAACGGGGCCCCGGCGTTCAGCCGGGTGGGGTGCGCATGGTCTCGCGAGCTTGAGACACTTACGATTTCACAATCGCCCGCGCGCGTGTGTCGGTATATATTGCAGCGCTGCACCCCAAAGAGAACTCGGTTGATTGCATTTCCGGAGGGACCAAATGGATCTCGCCAAGATTTCTTCCGCCATCACCGCAGCCACCTTGTCGGTCGTTGTTGTCGGGCAGGCAAGCGCGCAAACCGGAACGCCGCTCGGCTTCGTCAGCAAACTCGGTCAGGACGTCGATGTGCGCTCTGGCGCCCGCATCCTGGCGGACGATCTGGCCCCGGGCAACGTCCTGCTGCCGGACTCGGCCGCCCCGGTGAGTGGTGGTTCCACGGTCCCGCAAGTTCAGTTGCGGGGCGACAACGTGCAGGTCAACGATCCGAGCCTCGACTACATCCAGATCTTCCCGGGTTTCCGTCCGTTTGTCCATTTCACGCAGAGCGAGGTTTCCGCGGCGGCGTCCGGCCGCCATGTCGTGACGACCTATAACAACTCCGCTGGCATTCACGTCACTCCGAATCCCAGCGGGCCCGGCCTGATCGTCGACCGCGTTCGGCTATCGGGCTTTTCGGTGTCGCATGACGGGGGCCAGACCTGGGCCAGCGGATTCATGCCGCCGGCCGCTGGCGCCACGCAGACCTTCGGCGATCCCTCGGTCGGCGTTGATCGACACGGTGTGTTTTATTTCGCGAACCTCGGAGCGGATTCTCTGGGCCGGGGCACCATACAAGTGAACAAGTCGACCGACGGCGGCAGCACATGGAGCGATGGTGTAATCGTTCAGGTGGACAACGGCAGCGACAAGGAATGGCTTGCCGTTGGCCCCGACCCGGCACGCAAGAACAGCGACAACGTGTACGTGACATGGACCAGCTTCCAGACGGCTGCCTGCGAGCTGCGCTTCGGCCGTTCGACCGACGGAGGCGCGACCTGGACAGCCAAGACGATCTTCGTGCCGACCGCAGACCCAAACCCGGCTCACCCCACGAACTGCCTGCAGTTCTCGAATCCGGTCGTCGATTCGGTGACTGGAACGCTTTATGTGCCCTTCCTGCGCTTCAGCAACGCCGATCAGGATTTCATCCAGATGATGATCTCCGACGACGCCGGAGAGACGTTCCGGTTTGCGACGTTCAACATTCCGGGAGCCCCTGATGCGACGCTCTTGCCTGTGACCCAGCCGGGTGAGCTGACATCTTGCGGGACCAACAACCTCCGGCTGACCATTCACGGAACAACGAACACGGGCCCCGGGCAGTTTGGCCTTCCGAGATACGTCAATGCGTCGCGAATGATTCTGCAGCCCGCGCTGGCCGCTCGCAACGGCACGCTGTTTCTCGCATGGTCCAACTCGACCAGTTCGTCCTATGGCGATCCCGCCGGGAACTCGAACGTCCTCTTCATACGTTCTGCGGACGGCGGCCGAACCTGGTCCGACCCGGCACAGGTCAACCCGTCAGTCGGCGACAAGCAGCACGTGCTGCCGTCACTCGCCATCGGCGACAACCCCAACAGCGTCCATATCACCTATTACACACAGCACGGGAACGACACGCTGGATCTCGACATGGCCAATTCGCACGATGGCGGTATCAGCTTCCCTGTCGACCGGACCGTCCGGGTGACCGCCGCGTCAATGAATCTTCCTCCGACAAACATTCGGCTTTCGGATGCGCCGGCCTTTGCCGCGACCAACTACGATCGCCAGATTGCCGTCTGTTACGCTCTCGGTGAGTATCAGAGCGTCACGACGGCGAACGGATCCGTGTACGCGGCATGGGGCGACACCCGCAACACGGTCACGCAGCCGGTCAATAGCCTCGATCCCATCTCAGGCCAGACGCACTCGCAGGCAGACGTATTCCTCCAAGAGGTGAAGGCGCAGTAGACGGAAACGCTAGGCGCCGGTCGCCACGTGCAGAATCGCCTCCGCGGCGCGGCGGCTCCCGCCGCCGCCGCCGAGGCGCTCGCGCACCTCCCGGAGGCCCTTCCTGATCTGCGCGGCGCGCGCCGGGTCGGTCAGCATCGACACCGCCTCGGCGGCGACCGCCTCGGGAGTGAACGCGTCCTGAATCAGCTCGGGCACGATCCGGCTGCCCGCAATCAGATTGACCATCCCGAACGTGTCGACCTTGAGAAGATGCCGGCCCAGGCGGTATGTCCAGGGCGAGACGCGATACACGATGACCATCGGCGTGTCGTGAAGCGCGGCCTGCACGGTCGCGGTGCCGGACGCGGTCAGCGCCACGTCTGCGGACGCCAGCACCGTGTCGGTGTCGGCAGTCACCGTGACCGCCTGCGGGAGCACGGATCTCAGGATCGCAAACAGCTCATCGTCCAGGTTGGCTGCGCGCGCCACGACGAACTGAACACCCGGGACCCGGGCGCGCACGAGCGCTGCCGCCGCCACGAGGTGCGGCAGAATCCGCGACACCTCGCCCCGGCGGCTGCCAGGCAGGATCGCCACGGTCGGCGCCGCCGCCTGCAGCGCGATGCCCTCCAGGAACTCCGCGCGCGGCCGCGAGGGCTTCGCCAGGTCGACCAGCGGATGCCCGACGAAGTCGACCGGCACCTCCGCGTTCCGGTAGATGGCTTCCTCGAACGGAAAGATGACGAGCACACGCTTCGCGATCTCGCGCATGGTCTTCAGACGCCACGGCCGCGACGCCCAGAGCTGGGGGCTGACGTAGTACGCGACGGGGATCCCCATGCGTCCGAGGCTCCGCGCCAGCTTGTGGTTGAAGCCCCAGAAGTCGATCGGCACGAACACGTCGGGACGGGTCGCGCGCGCGGCCGCCAGCAGGCTGCGGCGCGCGGCCATGAACTGGGGGATCTTCGCGATGGGCTCGGTGAGTCCGGTGACCGACAGGCCGCGATAGTCGGCGACGGCGCGCCCGCCCGCGGCGGTGAACGCGGGGCCGCCAAGGCCGAAGACCTCAATGCCCGGCTCGAGCGCTCGCAGTTCGCTGATCAGCGCGCCGGCGTAGAGATCCCCCGACGGCTCGCCGCAGGACAGCAGGACGCGCGTCAAGGACCGTTTCGCTGGCCCGTACTCTTGAAGTCGACGGCCGAGAGATCGAGGTTGCCGATCTCGACGGTTTCGAAGGAGCCAAACCCCACGCCCTTGAGCTGGTCGGCGAACGCCTTGGCGTTCCCCACCAGCGCGACCGAGAGGCGATCGGGCTTGAGATACAGCCTCGCCACGCGCTGGATGTCATCCACCGTCACGGCATTCACGCGGTCGCGGAAGTTCTGGAGCTGTTCGATCGGCAGCCCGTAGAACATCACGTTCAGCACCTGCAGCGCGATCGCATCGGGCGTTTCGATCGTCAGGGGAAAACTGCCGGTCAGGTACGCCTTGGCGTCAGACAGCTCGCGTTCGTTGACGCGCTCCCGCTGAAGCCGCCAGAACTCGTCCACGATGAGCCGGAGCACCTCGCCGGTGGCCTCGGTCCGCGTGGTGGTTTCGGCCTCGAAGTCGCCGCTATCCTTGAACGTGTCGAAGTTCGCCTGCGCGCTGTAGGTGAGCCCGCGCGCCGTGCGGAGCACCTGGTGCAGGCGATTGCTGCCTTCGCCGCCGAGAATGCGGATGGCCAGGTTGACGGCCATGTAGTCCGGGTGGTTCCGCGGGATCCCGATGTTGCCCACGCGCACTTCGGTCTGCACGGAATCGGGCTTGTTGACGATGACGACGCGCCGGGTCGGCATGGGCGGCTCGATATTGGCCGGGGCCGCCACCTCGCGCCGCTCCCAGTCGCCGAACACTTTTCCGGCCGCCAGGAACGCTTCGTCGGCGGTCACGTCGCCGACGATGGCCAGGATCGCGTTGTTCGGCACGAAATACTTCCGGTGAAACGCCGTCACATCGTCGCGCGTCAGGCTCGCGATCGTGTCGGGGGTTCCCGTCTGCGGCAGGCCGTACGGGTGGAAGCCGTACACCAGACGATCGAACACGGAATTGGCGATGAAACCCGGATCGTCGAAACTGACCTGGAGCGACGACAGGAGCTGCTGGCGCTGCCGATCGATTTCCGCCTGGGCGAATGCCGGATGCCGCGCCATGTCGGACAGCATGCGGAGGCCCGCATCGAAGCTGTCCTTCATCACGACCATGTTCAGGTAGCAGAGATCGCTGCCGGCGCCCGCGCCGGCGACGCCGCCGATGAAGTCGATGGCGTCGTTGAACTCCTCGGCGGATGTCGCGCGCGGACCTTCGGTGCCCTGATCGAGCAGCGAGGACGTGAGATGCACGAGGCCGGTCTTCGACTTCGGATCGGCCGCGCTGCCCGCCCGGACCAGCAGACGCATGCTCACCGCCGGCTGCTCGTGATGGAGCACGACCATCACCTGCAGGCCGTTCGGGAGGGTCTGCATCTGGTACGGCGGGAACGCCACGCTGCGCGCCGCGAGCGGCCGCGGCGGAAACTCCTGCGGCCATGCTGTCTGCGACCATGCGGGAGACGCAGAGGAAAAGAGAGACACGGAGAAAATCAGGCCAAAGAGACACAGAGGCACAGAGATCTTCTTCTTTACAGAGATCCGGTTTCTCTGTGTCTCTGTGCCTCTGTGGCCCAAATGACCCAAATGCCTCCGTGTCTCGATCATCTCCGTGTCTCTCACTGTGCCGCAGGCTTTCCCGACGGCATCAACGTGAGGACCGTACGATTTGGCGTGGTGAAGTAGGTGCGCGCCACGCGCTGCACGTCGCCGGCCTTCAGGCTCTGGAAGATATCCCACTCCCCGTCGGCGGTCTTGATGTCGTGGTGGATCACCACGGCATGGGACAGCTGCCGTGCCTTCTGCTCGTCGGACTCGCGGCCGAGGATGTAGTCGCGCGAGAACTGGTTCTTCGCGCGCTGCAGCTCGCGCTCACTGATGGGCTCGTTCTTGAGTTGCTCGAACTCGGCGATGAGGGCGTCAGCGGCCTGCGCCGGCGTGCGCCCGGGCGACACGATGGCCACGGCGTAAAACAGGTTCGGGTCTTCGATCAGATTCGGCCCGCCGAACGCGGCGACCGCCAGCGAGGTGTCGTAGACGAGCTTCTTGTAGATGCGCGAGCTCTGGCCGTCCGAGAGCACCTTGCCCGCGATGTGCAACGGGTATGAGTCGGGATGGCCGTCATAGGTGATGTGGTACGCGACGACCACGGCCGGCAGCGGCCAGGGCGTCGGAATCGTGAGACGCCGTTCGGCCGTCTGCGGCGGCTCCCTGGGGATGTCTCTCGGCACCGGCTTCGCGGCCTTCGGCACGCGGCCGAGATACTGGCTGACGAGCTGCATCGCCTGCGCCGAATCGATATCGCCGACCAGTGTCAGCGTCGCGTTCTCGGGCACGTAGAACGTGTTGTAGAAGTCGCGCACGTCGTCCACGCTCGCCGCTTCCAGATCGGCCATGCTGCCGATCGTCGGGTGCTTGTACGGGTGCGTGGTGAACGTATTCTCGTAGATGATCTCGTTGAGACGCCCGTACGGCTGGTTGTCGATCCGCAGCCGCCGCTCTTCCTTCACGACTTCGCGCTCGTTCGCGAACGTGTCCTTGTCGATGCGCAGTGTGGCCAGACGGTCGGCCTCGAGCCACAGCATGAGCGGCAGGTACTGCGACGGCGCCGTTTCCCAGAAGACCGTCTCATCGTCGGTCGTGTAGGCGTTGCTCTGCCCCCCGACCGACGCGATCATCGAGGTGTGGCCTTCGGACTCGACGTTCTTCGAGCCCTTGAACATGAGATGTTCGAACAGATGGGCGAAACCCGTGCGGCCCGGCTTCTCGTTCTTGGAGCCCACGTGCATCGTCAGCTGCAGATGGACGATGGGAACCGAGTGGTCTTCTTCGAGGACGACGGTCAGCCCGTTCGGCAGGGTCGCGATCTCGTACGCCAGCCGTGGCGGCCGGACGGCCGCCGAGACGGCTGCCGTGCCGAGCGCCAGCACGCAGGTCAGCGACAGCGCACCCGCAACCCGTCGAACCGCCCTCGGTCGTGTCATCGGGGTGTCCTCTCCGGCATTATCCCCCAACTCACTTGTTGACCAGGCGGAATCCCATGATGCCCCACGTGATCGGCAGGTAATCGTGTAAATCCGCATCCATGCGGTGCTCCACGCCGGCAAACAATTCGAGCGCGGCGTTGCGCGCGTTGAAGCGGACGCCACCCTCGAACCGGCCGGCGTGCTGCGGCTGCGTCCGTCCCTTGATGGCCGGGTCCACGCCGAAGGTGTCGCCCAGCCCGCGCGCGTAGATGTCCAGGCGCGGCTTGACGGCGTGACTGACCACGACGTCGAAATTCAGGTTCCACGTGTAGTCCACATCCACGTGCGTCACGACATTGCCGGCAGCGGCGACCAGCGCCACCGTCGTGCCATTGAAGTCGAAGTTGTGCAGATACCTTGCCTCGAGGACGTTCCATGCGGTCGGCTTGGGCTTCAGCCGATCCGTGAGGTGACGCGACACGTGGTGAAACACGAGCGCGATTTCGTGCTCTTTGTAAAACCCGGACGTGGACGCCTCGAGAATGTACAGGCCCTGATTGACGTCGAAGTTCTTCCGCTCACTCCCGACGACCGCCTCGTAGTCGCCGACTATTCCGAGACGGCCGAAGTGGTAATCGAGCACGTCGGCGCTGCCGCCCCAGCGCGCGTCCCAGGTGAATCGGGGATCGCCGCCGCTCAGCGTGTTGGCGGTCAGATGGAAGTTGGTCCGCGGCAGGAACTCGGCCTTGTCCGGCGAAATGTTGTCGACGGGCCGGGGGCCCGGCTGTTGAGCGCCGGCCCGGCCTGCGCCCGCCATGACGACGACCACGAACGCGACGAACGTGCAGATGTAGTGCAGGCCTTCAGGCCTGCCTGGGAGAACGGGCTTGGCTGCCAGGTGTGCGCAGGCCTGAAGGCCTGCACTACGCCTGACTGAACGATGCGTTAGGAATTCCGGGGAGTCTGGGGATTCAGCCGCGACCGACATTCTTCGAGTTTCTCCTCGAGTTCGGCGATGCGATGCTCGAGCTCCGCAACGCGTTTCCTGAGCGCCGGCAGCTGCCGGTACGCCGCCGATGCCTTCAGCCAGTCGGTGTGCGGCATGGCCGGGGAGCCGGACACGTACTGGCCCGCGTCGATTGAGCCCGGAATGCCGCTCTGCGCTGTCGCCATGACGCCCTTGCCCAGCCGCAGGTGGCCCGCCACGCCGACCTGGCCCGCCAGGATCACATCGTCCTCGACGACCGTGCTGCCGGACACGCCGACCTGCGCCGCGAAAATCACGCGCTGGCCGACCGTGACGCCGTGCGCGATGTGCACCAGGTTGTCGATCTTCGTGCCGGCGCGGACCCGCGTCTCGCCGACCGCGGGCCGATCGATGGTTGAATTGGCGCCGATCTCGACGTCGTCTTCGATCACGACGCCGGCGGTCTGCGGGATTTTGAGATGCGTGCCGTCGGCCTGCTTCGCGAACCCGAAGCCGTCGCTGCCGATCACGACGCCGTCGTGGAGGATGACGCGGTGCCCGACGACCACGCGATCCCGGAGCGAGACGTGGGCGTAGACGAGGCAATCGTCACCCACATGAACGCCGGCGCCGATCGCCGCGTGCGGGAAGACGATCGTGCGCGCGCCGATCGTTGCACCCGCGCCGACCGTGACGAACGGTCCGACCGAGGCGCCGGGTCCGATGGTGGCGTCGGGCGCGACACTGCTCAGCGCGTCGACGCCCGGCTTCTGCGTCGACTTCGGCGCGAACAACGCCACGGCTCGCGCGAACGTGATGTACGGGGTGGCGCTGCGAAGAACGCCGAGCGCGGCGCCGTCAGGGATCGCCTGGGCCACGGACACAATCACAGCCGAGGCGCGCGTCGTGCCCAGAAACGACCCGTACCGGGGGTTGTCCAGGAACGTCAGGTCGCCGGGTTGCGCGTGCTCGATGCCCGCCACGCGCTGGATCTCGATGTCGCCGGGGTTGGTCGCGCCGCCTTCGAGGCGGCACTGCAGCTGGTCGGCCAGGTCGCGAAGCTTCATCAACGATCCTGCGCCGATTGAGCCCGCTGGACCCGCTGAACGGGCCGCGGCTCACCGCTTCTGAGGTCCGGCTTCCCCGCCTGCTCCCACGCGCTGAGCATGATCGACGCGGTGGCGGTGATCGCCGACGCCAACCGCTCCTCGAGCATCGGCTTCGCCTTCATGAAAAATGCTTCGAAGTAGGCATCGTCGTAAACGTCCCTGTTACCAATTGCTTCCTTATCGGCCCGCAGCAGTGGATCAACGAGCCGGTTGCTGGCGAGCAGCGCATCGAAGGCGGCGTCTCGAGCCGAAGAAACGGCGCGGGGGGCGGCCGGCGCGACGTTCAGGCGCGCCTCGAATTTCTCGACCAGGTCGCGCTCGAAGCGGGAGTGGATGCCGCGCTGCCCGCTCAGCTGGCCGTCGTAGTTGTTCGAGGCGTGGAACGGCTGATGGGCGTCCTGCACGTAGTGCGACGCGACCGAGGCAAACAGCACCGCGTCGCTCGCCCCGTACTGGCTGCCGCGCTTGAACCCCTCGAAGGCTCTCCGGAGGTTGCCGAACTCTTCGTCCGCGCGCCACGGCAGCGTGCCGAGCCGTTTCAAGGCGGCCGCACCGAATTTCTCGAGGGCCGCGCCCTGCTCGCGCGGAAACGCCGCGAACGGGTACGGTCCAAGCTCCGGCGCGCCGAAGTTCACGAAATGGTTTGGATCGTCCTCCCAGCCCACGTTCCGCCACAGATCGGGATCGACGACGCGGATGACGACCTCGTCGCGATGCTGAAGGAAGAACGGTTTGAGCTCGGCCGGCAGGATGTCGATGGCGCGCCGCATGATGTAGCGGTGCGCCGCGAAGCCCCAGGCGGACGCCGGCGACGGCAGCAACACGATCGACAGCATCACGACCAGGAGAGCGCCGCTGCGGCTGCGTGGCATCCGGGTATATTACCAACGGACGGCCCCGGACCTCATTCAATGGACAACCTGACGCACACCCTGTTCGCCGTGACGCTGGGCCGGACACCGCTCGGGCGGGCCGGGCGCGGAACAACCACGGCGCTCGTTCTCGCGTCGAACGCACCAGATGTCGACATCGTCACCGCGGCGCGCGGCGGGGCTGCCTACCTTCAGTGGCACCGCGGTCCGACGCACGGGCCGCTCGGAATCGTCGGCCTGGCGGCGGTGACCGCCGCGATCGTCTGGGCTGTCCAGCGGTACACCGACCGCAAGGGCGTCCGCCCCGGCGAGGGACCGAGCGCCACCTTCCCGGTGCTCTTCGCCGTGTCCGCCCTCGGCGTGCTGTGCCACATCCTGATGGACTTCCCCACGTCGTACGGCACGCGCCTTCTGAGTCCGTTCAACTGGCACTGGTTCGCCGCCGATCTGATGCCGATCGTCGACGTGTACCTGGTCGCAGCCTTGTTCGCCGGCCTCCTGTTCGGTCAGGCGTCGGAGGCGTCAAGGCGCCGCAACGCGGCGATCGTGCTCGCGCTGATGGCGGCCAACTACGGGGTCCGCGCCGTCGCCCGGCACGAAGCTATCGCGCTCGCGCCGCGGGTGTTCGGCCCGCTGATGCCCCAGCCGTGCGATCCCGCCCACACTGAGCGACCGCTCCTGGCGCGATGGCCGCGGGAACAAGTCGATGTCGCGGCGCTCGCCTCGATACCGGGCGGGGCCAGCCGGTGCCTGGCGGACCTGGCGGCCATCCCGACGTTTCTGTCGCCGTTCAAGTGGCGTCTGGTCGCGCAATTGTCGAACGCCTACGAACTGCACGACATCGACGTTCTCGACGCCGCGTGGCGTCGCCCTCCCGAGGCGGGCGAGGCGCCGTGGCGGGTGACGATCCGTTACCCCGACCAGTGGACGCCCACGGTCAAGGCCGCGGCCGCTGCGCCGCTGGCGCGGACGTTTCTTGGGTTCTCCCGCTTCCCGGCGGCCCGATGGGTGGCCGATCAGCAGAGCGGCGTGGTGACCGTCAGATGGACGGACATGCGATTCGCCAACGGTATGACGATGGATCAGCGGGTGGGCCGCGGAAACCTGTTCGGTGCGACCGTCCGGGTAGGTCCGGGCGGGGAAATCCTCGATCAACAGCTCGGTCAGTGAGCCGGCTCGTCGCCGAAGACGTCGGCTTCGAACCGCCACACATCGGCGCCGTGACGCCAGCTGTCGGAGGCCAGGCCGGCCTTCCGGCACGTCTGCGAGAGGAATGTGGCCGCGTCCCACTCGCGCTCGGTGGCCACCTGCGGGAGCAGGAGGCCGCGGTGGCGTCCCATCTCGATCAGCAGGCCGTGCCGTCCGATTTCCACGTCACCCGGCCCGCCCACCGGCTCCATCGGCCCGAGGACCGAGATTTCCAACCGGATCTCCGGTAGTTCCAACGCGCTGACCGCTGGAAATCGGGGATCTTCGCTGCACGCGGCGACCGCACAGCGCGCGACGCTGTCCGGAAGGGCCCGATCGGCCTCGATATGACCGATACAGCCGCGAAGCTCGCCGGCGTGATAAATCGTGACGAATACCCCGGCGCGCCGACCTGCGAGCGCATCCCTCTCAACGTCTTCCGGCTGCTGACTGCCGACTGCTGACTGGCGATTGCCGACTGCTGCCTGCCGACTGACGTGATCCTCAATCGCCCGCCGGGCGATCTGGAGCAGCCGCGCCCGCTCGGGTTCGCTCGTCGTCATGAAAACGTTCCGAGCGCGGCCGCCAGATAGCCCACGACGGCGGACTTGTCGCCTGACACGTCCCCGGAATCACCGTAGTGCAGCACCACCGCGTCGCGCGCGCCGAGCTGACGCGCCGCACGCATGACCGCGACCGCCGGTCCGCCGCCGCACGCATGTTCGGGATTGGCGTCGAGCGACGCCTGCAGGCCCTCGGCGTCCAGGCGCGACACGCGGTCGATCACCACGGCGTCAAGGCGCGCGGCTTCGGTCGCCTCGTGATAGTGCGACAGGTCGGTGCTCGCCACCAGCAGCGCGCGGCGGCCGCGAAACACGGCGCCGAGGGCGTCGCCGAGAGCGCCCGCGGTGGCGGCGGTCTGCCGTCCCATCACCAGCGGCACGATGGGCAATCCCGGCGCCAGGCGACCGAGAAACGGCAGCTGCATCTCGATGGAGTGCTCGCGCGCGTGGGCCGGCGCGTGTTCGCGGACAACCGGCGACGCCTGCGCGAGCGCTGCCGCGCTGTCGGCGTCGATCGGAATCACCCCGAGCGGCGTGTCGAAGCCCCCGGCGGAGTACACGGCGACGCCGTCGAAGCCGACAAAATGCGAGGGGCCTACGATCACGGCAACGTCGAAGGAGCGCCCTGCGAGCAACCGGTACGCATGCGCAGCGACAGGCCCCGAGTACATGAGGCCCGCGTGGGGCGCGATGAGCGCGACGAGCTCGCCCTCCACATCGCGCGTGGCGTGAGCCATGTGCGCATCAACGGCTTGAGCCAGTGCCGGCGCGGTTCCCGGATACCACGTGCCCGCAACGGCGGCCGGCCGAATCCTTTTCTCCAACCTCTAACCTCTAACCTCTAACCTCTTCCCCAGCCCCCAGCCCCAAGCCCCCAGCCCCCAAAGGGCGCCATGCTAGCATTTGCCATGCCCGTACTGACGAGAGCGCAGGTGGAAGCCGTGGCTGCGCTCGCCCATCTCGAGCTCGAACCCGGCGAAGTCGAGATGTTCGCCCGACAGCTCGGCGACATCCTCACGTACGCGGACGAGCTGCAGCATCTCGATACGACCGGTGTTCCTCCGACGGCATACGGCGTGGCCAGCCGCGGCGCCGATCGGCCTGACGAGGTCAGGCCGTCGCTCGCCGCCGATGAGGTGTTCGGGAACGCGCCGGAGCGCGACCGTGCCACCGGACCGGCGGCCGGAGGCGGCTTCTTCAAAGTGCCCCGCGTCATTGGTTAGCACGCTCTCGGACATCCGCGACGCGATCCGGTCGGGCGAACGCTCGGCCGTGGACGTGTGCCGCGAGTCGCTGGATCGGATCGCGGCCGCCGACGGGTCCCTGCACGCGTTCAACACGGTGATGACCGACGAGGCGCTGGCGCGCGCCGCGGAGATCGACCGCGATCGCGGCAGGTTTCGCGACGCTCCGCTCGCGGGCGTCCCCGTCGCGCTCAAGGACAACATCTGCACGAAGGGCGTGCGCACGACGGCCTCGTCGAAGATCCTGGAAGGGTTCGTTCCACCCTACGACGCGACGGTGGTGTCGCGCCTCACCCGCGCCGGCGCGGTGATTATCGGCAAGACCAATTGCGACGAGTTCGCGATGGGTTCGTCCACCGAGAACTCGGCGTTCGGCCCGACGAGCAATCCCTGGGCACTCGAGCGCATTCCGGGCGGCTCGAGTGGGGGATCAGCTGTCGCGGTCGCCGCAGGGCTCACGCCCCTGGCACTTGGCTCGGACACGGGCGGGTCGATTCGGCAGCCGGCGGCCATGTGCGGCGTGCTCGGTCTCAAGACGACGTACGGCCGCGTCTCGAGGTACGGCCTGCTCGCCTTCGGATCCTCGCTCGATCAGATCGGCCCGCTGACACGCCGCGCCCGTGACGCGGCCATCGCCCTCGAGACGATCGCCGGCCTCGATGCGGCCGATTCGACGACGGCGGCCGAACCGGTCGCCGACTATCAGTCGGCGCTCAGCGGCGACGTGCGCGGCGCCCGGATCGGCGTTCCCTGGAGCCTCATCGAACAGGGCGTGGACGCCGAGATCGTGGCCGCCTTCAGGACCGCACTCGACACGTTCACGGCGCGCGGCGCGACGCTGGTGGACATCGAGATGCCGCACGCGAAGTACGCCATCCCGGTCTATTACCTCGTGGCGACCGCGGAAGCGAGCTCGAACCTGGCGCGCTACGACGGCGTGCGGTACGGGCTTCGGGACACCCAGGGTGAACTGGGCGCGATGTACTCGCGGACGCGCGAGAAGGGCTTCGGCGCCGAGGTCAAGCGGCGCATCATGCTCGGCACATACGTGTTGAGCGCGGGCTACTACGACGCGTACTACGTCAAGGCGCAGCAGGTGCGGACGCTGATTCTGCGCGACTACGATCGCGCGTTCGAGCGCACCGACGTCGTGGCGATGCCGACGAGCCCCACGCCGCCCTTCAAACTCGGCGAGCGGACATCGGACCCGCTGCAGATGTACCTGGCCGACGTCTTCACCGTGAGCGCGAACCTGGCGGGGCTTCCCGCTGTCAGCATCCCGTGCGGCTTCACCACGTCGCCCCGGCTGCCGATTGGATTCCAGCTGACGGGCCGGCGATTCGACGAAGCGACGCTGCTCCGGATGGCCGACGCATACGAGCGTGATACCGAATGGTGGATGCAGGCACCGCCGACCGCGAGCCGCTGAAGCCGTCCGACTGGACGACGCTCGGCGACGACAAGCTGCTCGAGATCCGCATGTGCGATCTCGGCCTGCGCATCGAAGGAACCGAGCTCGAGACGCGCATCGCCGTTGTCAGCGGCGAGCTCGAGGCGCGCGGCGTCAGGTTCCGGCCGCATTACTGGCTGTCCGACGAGTGGTTTACGCCGGACGGGGTGCCAGGCATCGCGATCCCGTTCTACCTCGCCCATCCGCGGCTCGAAAAGCTCGAGCTGGCGCAGATGCTCGAAGTGGAGGGCGGTGACGCGCCGACGTGCCTGAAGATCCTGCGCCACGAGATCGGCCACGCGATCGACAACGCGTACGAGCTCAGGCGGCGGCCAACGCGGCGACGGTTGTTCGGCAACCCCGCGACGCCCTACCCCGAGTACTACACGCCGAAACCCTACAGCAAGAGCTTCGTCCAGCATCTGGATCACTGGTACGCACAAAGCCATCCGGACGAGGACTTCGCCGAGACATTCGCCGTCTGGCTCGATCCGCAGTCGCAGTGGGCGACGCGGTTCGCGGGC
>Ga0068871_100001257_pt1 | contig 16953 bp, 14 predicted proteins | sample KBSMisM72_FD_72750 | JGI IMG/M metagenome (GOLD analysis project Ga0068871, IMG submission 72750) | Miscanthus rhizosphere microbial communities from Kellogg Biological Station, Michigan, USA - KBS Miscanthus M7-2 | ecosystem: Host-associated > Plants > Roots > Rhizosphere > Soil ... | reverse complement strand
CTACGATTGCATCTTCATGGACATCCAGATGCCCGAGCTCGATGGCTACGGGGCCACCCGGGAGATCCGTCAGCGGGAGGGCAAGATGGAGGGGGCGCGTCCCCCGGTGTTTATCTGCGCGCTCACTGCCGACGCCATGCTCGACGATCGCATCCACTGCATGGAGGTGGGGATGAACGACTACCTGTCGAAACCGCTGACCCTGACGAAGCTTGCCGCGATGCTTGAACGGGCGGCGAAGGAGCGTGCGGACGCGGTGCCGGTGTGAGCGCCGCGGTTCAGCGCTTGATCAGGTCCGCAATCTCTTCGAGCGGGTAGGTCAGGATCTCGGCGAGCGTGGGGTGATACCACGGGGCGCGGAGCAGGTCGAAGACCGTGGCCTTCATCGCGAGCGGTCCGCTGAAGATGTGGATCAACTCGCCGGCCTGCGGGCCGACGATCTCGGCGCCGAGGATGCGTCCGCGTTTCGGTTCGGCGATGACCTTCACGTAGCCGTAGTTCGCGTCCATGAGGATGGATTTGCCGTGGTCGTTGAACGGATACGATGCTACGAGAAATTTTTCGCCACGACCGACGAGTTCGCTTTCCTGCGCGCCGATGGTGGCGAGCGGGGGATCGGTGAAGACCACGTTGAGCAGCAGCGCGGGGTCGATGGGTTTGATTTTTTTGACGCCGAACGCGTGGCGGGCGGAGAGTTCGCCCTGGGCGACGGCGAGGTGGACGATGTCGTGCGGACCGCAGACATCGCCGCCGGCGTAGATGTGCTTGGCGGTGGTCTGCTGCCAGCGATTGACGAGGATGCGACCGGAGGGGGTGAGCTTCACGCCGGCGGCGGCGAGGTCGAGTCCGTCGGTGTTGGGTTCGCGACCGAGGGCGTTGAAGAGGTAACGAGCGCGGCGGATGAGCGGTTTGCCACTGCTGGTGAACTTCACGGTGACGCCCTTCGCGTCGCCGGAGACCTTTGCGATCTTCGTGTCGGTGTGCAGGTCGATGCCCTCGTCGCGGAAGGCCTGCTGGACGACTTCGCTGGCGGCGGGCGAGTGGTCCTTGAGGATGTTTTTGCTGCGCTGGATGAGAGTGACCTTGGAGCCGATACGGCGGAGGAACTGGGCGAGCTCGCAGGCGACGATGCCGCCGCCGAGGACGATCACGCTCTCGGGAATGAAATCGAGTTCGAGCACGTCGTCGCTGGTCCAGAACGGCGTGGCGGCGAGGCCGGGGATGGCGGAGGGCACGCTCACTTTGGAGCCGGTGCCGATGAGGAATTTTTTGGCGGAAAGCGTGCGGCCGTCTACGAGTGCGACGGTGTGCAGATCGACGAAACGGGCGCGGCTGCGGTAGACGTCGTATTTGCCGGACTCGAGAGCCTGGATGCGGTAGTCGGCGAATTCGCCGATGATTTTGAGCTTACGCGCGTGCAGGGTCTTCATGTCGGCCTTGGCCGACGGGATGCGCAGGCCGAAGGTTTTCCCCTTCTGGGCGAGGTGGAGGATCTCGGTGGAGTAGAGGAGCGTCTTGGACGGCATGCAGCCGTTGAGGATGCAAAGACCGGCGATCTTTTTTGCGCCGTCGACGATGGCCACGCGTTTGCCGAGACCCGCGGCGGTGCGGGCGGCGTTGAACCCGGCGGAGCCTCCGCCGATCACGAGAAGATCGTAGGGTCTGGACATGCGGGAAGATGGCACAATCAGCGGCCTTTGCCAAAGAGCATGATGTGAATCGTCTTTAGCACGATGGCGGCGTCGATGAGGAAGGAGAAGTGCCGGATGTAGTAGAGGTCGTATTCCAGCTTGCGCAGCGTGTCATCGATGTTGGCGCCGTAGGGGTAGTTGACCTGGGCCCAGCCGGTGATGCCGGGCTTCACCAGATGGCGGAAGTGGTAGCAAGGGATCGCGGCTTCATAGCGGTCTACGAGCTTGTCCCATTCGGCGCGCGGACCGATCAGGCTCATGTCGCCACGGAGGACGTTGAGCATCTGCGGGAGCTCGTCGAGGCGGCTGGCCCGGAGGAATTTTCCGATGCGGGTGATGCGGAGATCGCCGACTTTCGTGTAGGCATCCTTGCCGTCGTTAGGGCGCATGGTGCGGAACTTGAACAGGCGGAATGGCACGCGGTTTTTCCCGATGCGCGTTTGGCGGAAAAGCACCGGGCCGCGGTCGTCGATCCAGACGGCGATCGCGATGGCCAGGAAGAGGGGCGCGCCTGCGGTGAGGGCGAAGCCTGAGAGGAGGATGTCGCTGAGGCGTTTCAGGCGCTCGAAGACGGGTTCGCGGGCGATCTTGAAACCTTCCTGAAAGAGCCATGTCTGGTTGAGGCGGTAGAGGGGGATTTTCCGCCAGTAAACCTGATGGAAGAGTTCGAGCGTGTAGGTCGGAATGCCGCGGAAATAGAGGTCCACGAGACGTTGGGAAACGGGCGCGCGGAGTTCACGGTTGTTTTCACGGAGGATGAGGGCCTCGACGTCCATTTCCCCGCGTTCAACTTTGTCCAGCAGTGCGTCCACTGGAGACGGGGCATCATCCGTGGCTTGCGCTTGCGAAACATAGACAACGGGTTGGGCGCAGCGCATGCGGACGCATTCCTGGGCGAAGATGTCTCTACTTTCGTCATCCCCCACAAAAACCAGCGACCGTGTGCGGCGACCGGCGATTCCGGCGGCATACGCCGACCGGCGATAGGCCAGGGATAACGGAGTGTAGATGAAAAAACTAAGGGCGATCACGCCGCGGCTTTGTTGCAGGGGGTAGTCGCCGGTGAGAAAAACGAAGGTGAAGAGCATCGTTCCCACCAAGGCGGCGAGCATCGCGATGATATGCTCGCTGGTGTAGTCGAGGCTCATCATGTCGGTCTGGGGCTTGTAACCGTCGATCAGATAAAAGGCGGTGATGACGAGTAGTGCCGGGACGGCGAGGGGCCAGAGGATCCATTCGCCGGGGATGACGATGCCGCGAAGCCATCCGACCAGGTTGAAGGTCACCGCCAGCATGACCGTGTCGAGCGCCAGGAGGGTGAGCGTCACTTTATGATGCTTGTGCATGGGGAGGGCGGAGGGAATCAGAGGGGCTTTTGGGCCCGCAGGCGACGGATTTCCCGGGTAATATCCTGTTCGTAATGCGCGAGGAGCAGGCAGTAGGCGAATCCTGGCATGCCATCGAGAAAACCGCGTCGCAGGATATATTGATAGGCGAAGCGCAGGATGCCGCGCGCGGGCAGGTGGTAGCTGGCTTCCTTGAGCGCGCGGCGTCGGGCCAGTGGATCGGCACCGCACAGCGCCCGCCACAGCGCGCCGGCCGGGCGGCGCGTTGCGATGAACGCGGCGGCCTCGGCCTTGGCGTAGCGAGCGTGTTTGGCTCGGATTTGAGCCTCGGTCTCCGATGAGAGGTTGTGGAAATAGGCATGGCGCAGGCGCGCCAGTCTCAGGCCCGGAGCCTCGCGCTGACCATGGCCGGACTGCACGAACCTGAAGCGCCGGGCATGGACGAAACGCGCCTGCCAGGCGGGGAAATCCGTGCAGCGGGGAATCCAGCGTCCGCGGAACATCATCTTGGGCGCGGCGAAAAAACCATCGAGCCCCGCCGCTTCGGACGAGGTGGCGCGGGCGGCGCATTCGGCGACCAGTTCGGGCGTGAGGGTTTCGTCGGCGTCGAGGTGAAACACCCACTCGTGGCGGAAGGAAATCGTCTCGTGGGCATGGTTGCGTTGCCGGGCGAAGTTCTCGAAGCGGTTTACGAAGACGCGCGCGCCGGCCGCGCGGGCGATCTCCACGGTGCGGTCGGTGGAGCCCGAGTCGAGGATCACGATATCGTCGCAACCGGCGGCGCTGGCCAGGCAGGCGGGCAGATTCTGCTCTTCGTTGAGGGTGAGAATGACAATGGAGAACATAACCTCAGGGTTCGGCGCGGGTGGACGCCCCTTGCAGGCGGGCATAGCGCACTGCGGAAAAAAACACCGTCCAGAACGTAATGAGCACCGCGCTGCTTGCGAAGGGGAACTCCACCCAGGCATAAAGCGCGATCACTGCGCATCCGAGCAGCGGATACCCGACGAGCGGGTGTGAAAGCATGCGGAGCGGCGCGGACAGAAACGGGACGACCGCCATCATCAGCAGCAAGGTGGTGCCGACAAACCCGGTTTCTGCAACCGATTGCAGCCAGTCGGAATGAGCCTTCACATAGTTGGCTTCGTATTGGCGGGTCGCTTCAAGCGGACGGGGGCGGATGAGCATGAAGGCGGTGCCATAGCTTTCCAGGCCCCATCCGAACACGGGTTTCCGCATGGCGAGCGTCCACGTGTCTTTGTAGAGGGCGGCCCGTTCCTCGAAAAGAGACTGGTTTTGTTCGAGGGCAATGCGGGTTTCGGCGTAGCGCTCGTTGATGGAACGGAGGGCTAGCCAGCCGGCCGCCGTGATGGCGAGGGTGGCGAGCAGGAGGAGGGCGATCATGGGCGGCCACGCCGGACGTTGTTGTGCGCGGCGATGGGCGGAAATGCGCGCGAGCGCGTGAGCGAGGACCACGACGACGACTCCGGCCGTCATCGCGGTGGCGGCCCGTGATGCGCTGACCGGGGCGCTCACCGCGAGCACCAGCACGCCGATCACCGCAACGGTGAAAGGCGAGTGCCACAGGTTGCGGGCCCGGTGGTTGAGGGCGTGATAGAAGACCATTCCCGCCGCGGTCGTGAGCCACAGGATCATGAACGCGCCCCAATGATTGTAATAAATGAACGTGGCGAAAAAACGGGGGTTGGGCGAAGTCGCCGCGCCGAAATAATACCCGTGGTCGGACAGTTTTTGGACGGTGCCGAAGACCGCGAGCACGAGGGCGTTGGCCGCCCCCCAAAAGAACAGTCGCCGCAGGGCGTTACGACTGCGCACCACCAAAAGAATATTGAAGGCGGCCAGATAAACGCCCGCCCCGAACGCCAGTTCCTGCAACGTCTTCCGGGGATCGACGGTGCTGGGCCAGCCGTGATGGGGTGCGCCGTGATGCACTCGCAATGTTTCTCCTTCGAATTGGAGGGGCACAAAGCTGGGATTGAAACTGCTGGTGATCACGAGGGCGACGAAGAGCAGCCAAGGCAGCAGCCACCAGGCCTTGCGACGCGCATCGCCGGACTGGACGAAAGCGGCGACGGTCAGGCAAGCGCCCAAATCGGCCCAGATGGCCAGCGCGGAGCGCATCCACCCGATGTTGCCGCCGTAAACCCAGCTCGCCGCCAGGAGTAAAATGACGACATGCGCCCACACTGCTTTTTCGAGCCACGGGGAAGGTGTTGCGGGAAGCAGGCGTTTCATCCGGCGGCGGCGCGTAGTTCCGCGTAAAATGTGGCGAGCATACCTGCGGTTTTCCCCCAAGAAAACTCCTCGCGGGCCCAGGCGCGTCCACGTTGACCGCAGGCCGCGAGGGTTTCGGGGCTTTCCCGGAGAAGTGTGTCGAGCGTGCGACCATAGTCGTCCCAGGTGACGCAGCGGCCTGCGCCGATGTGGTCGAGGTCTTGCCAGGGGGTCGTGTCGGTCGCGAGCACGGGCACGCCGCGCACCAACGATTCCGCCACGACCAGGCCGAAGTTTTCCGAATGCGACGGCAGCAAAAAGAGGGACGCGGCCGCATAAGGTGGCGGGTGGCGGGTGCCGTCCTCGACGATGATGCGATCCCTGCAGGCGTTACGGGCGACATACGAGTCGAGCTGATTGACGGTGTATTCCTCGGGTATGCCGACGATGAGCAGCACCCAGTCGCCGCGCGATTGGGAGAGCCAGAGGTCGATGAGCTCCAGCACGCGTTTTTTTGCGTGGAAGCGCGAGTAGAACAAGGCGACGCGGCGGCCCGCGAGCACGGGCAGGCGCTCGAGCCAGTGGCGGGCCTCGGCGGCTTCCTTCTTCGCGGATGGGGGCTCGACGCCGTTGGGGGCGACGCAGACGGGTTGGTTGAAGCCAAGGCGGCGGATGTCATCCGCCTCCGACTCACTGGTGGCGTGCCAGCCGGCGGCGGCGGCAAGCGCGCCGGGATGCACCCACCAGGAGGCGAGGCGTTTTTGCAACCGGTGGTGATTCCATGCCCACGGGCTCATCATGCCGCGCGGCGAGATGACGAGCGGAATGCCTTTTTGGGCCGCGGCGAGGTGCGCATGATGAAGCGGGCGCAGCCACAGCCCATGATTGTGGACGAGTTCCGTGTCCGCCTGCCGCAAATGATTACGCAGATCCGGAGCCGGGCATAATCGCGCCGGCCTCCCGCGGGAAAAGATGCGAACGCTCAGGTTTCCCTCGATGCGGGCGGCGCCGTTCCCGTCATGGGCGGTGCTCAACAATTCCACGGTGTGGCCCGCTTCGGCCAGGCCGCCGGCCAGGCCGCGCACAGAGCGCGAAGGGCCGCCATGGCGTTCCTCGATGCTGGCGACGATCTGCGTGATCTTCATTGCGGATCCGGGCGTGGCTTGAGCGGGCGGCAAGGATTTCCTGCACATACCATTCGCGCCGGCTGGTCCCTGACGACGACCGAGCGGGCTCCGATGACGGCGAGTTCGCCGATGGTTACTCCCGGGCCGATGAAAACATCGGCGGCGACCCAGGCATTGCTGCCAATCTCGATGGGCCGCGCATCGAGAGGCATGGACCAGCGCGTGTAGTCGTGGGTGCCTGCACAGAGGTGGGCATTTTGACTGACGTTGGCCCCGTGGTGCAGGGTGACTTGGGCCAAGTTGTAAATACGAACGTCGGGGCCGATCATGGCGCGAGGGGCCAGCCGGAGCTTCCACGGAAACGTGATCCGGACGGTCGGAAAAACCACCACTTGACCGGGGGTTGGAATATCCGCCCCCAAAAGCGTCAGCAGCCACGCCCGCCAGCGGTGACAGGGTCGCGGACTCCAGCGGAAGAGCGTGGCTTGCACAGCTTGCCAGAGAAACCTCAGCATAACTTCGCGCCGGGGATAAGGGGTGAGCGTGTGCTGGCCGAGGTAGGGCTGTTCAGGTGGCATACGGTCAACAGGGGACGAGCGGAATGCGTGTGAGACAATCGCCGAGTTTCACCAAGATCAGGCGGTCATCGGGTGCTTCAGTCGGGCAAGCAGGGTCGAGGCGACGACGGGATAATCAAATTGGCGCGTATGGGCCTGGGCGCGTGCGGACAGGCGATGGCGTTCGTCATCATCGACCAGCAGGCGGGCGATCAGATCGGCGAGGTCGGTTTCGGCGGAAGGAGAGGTGTGGTTGAAAACCAGTCCGGTGGATCCTTCGCGCACGAGTTCGTGAAAACACGGGAGGCCCGAGACGATCGGCGCGCATCCGGCCGCCATGGCTTCGGCCACGGCCACTCCGAAGGTCTCTCCCTGTTCCGCCAGGCTCGGATAGCAAAAAATGTCCAACGCACCGTAATGGCGTGCGAGTTTGGCGGCATCAAACTCGGGGGGGCAAATCTCCAAGCGGTCGCCAAGCTGGGATGCAAAACGAGTTTTTAATCTGTCGAGCCAGGCCTCACCGCCGCCTCCGGCAGGAATGGAAACGGGGCCGACCAACCGGAGCCGCCAGGACGGAAGGTCGGTGCGCGCGGCCAGCCGGGCGGCGGCGGCGAGGAGCAGTTCCACGCCCTTTTCCGGGTTGAGCCGGCCGATAAAACCGATGGTGAGCGGAGTGGTGCGGGCCGCGGCGGCGGCGTGAAGCGTCCAGTCGATCGGCAAGGGAAACGGGAGAATGCGGTCGGCCAGGCTCGGGTTCTCGGCGATGATGCGCGCCGAGACGGCGGCGCTGAGCGAGAGCAGGTGATCGACGCGGCCGTAGAATCGCGTCTGGCCCTTGGGCATGCGGGCGATGACGGACACGACCCGGCCGGCCGAGGGTTTAAGCCGACGCAACCAGACGGGCAGTGCGACGGCATTGGTGATGACGACGTCGCCGGGCGGGAGTGCGCGGGTAACGCGGAGTCCCCAGATGAAATCAAGGAGGAGGTTGAGCGCGAGATAACGGGTGTGATCGGCTCCGGTGATTCGCAGATGACGGACGCCGGCCAGGGTTTCGTGGTCGGGCCAGCCGGGCCAGCGGCGTGAAATAAAGGTAACCTCATGGCCGGCCGCGACGAATTCCCGGGCGAGGCGGAACCAGGTTTTTTCCATGGCCCCGCCGCGCACGGGGGGGATGGGCAAAAGGAAACCGGTGACGATGGTGATTTTCATCGCACGGTCATCTGAAGGGCGGAAAGCAGGCCGGCGGTTGACTGGGCATAGGTGTAGCCGGCGATGCGTGTGGCGAGGGCGTCTTTTATACGGGCGCGCTCCGCTGGATCGGAGAGCGTGGCAAGCGCCCGGGCCAGACTTGCGGCGAGGGCGGCTGGGTCTTCGGCGGCGAACACCCAGCCGGTCTCGCCATCCGTGACGAGATCGCGTTGGCAGCCGACAAGGTTGCTCGCCAGGCAGGGCACGCCGAGGTGCATGGCCTCGTTGACCGCGAGCCCCCAGGTTTCGTAGTGGCCTCTCGAGGGCAGCACGAAGAGATCCGCCAGCAGATAGCGCACGGGCATCTCGGTCTGGTTGGTGAATGGCAGGAAACGCACGGGCAGATCAGGTCGCGTCGAGGCAAGTGCTTCGAGGGCGGACCGCTCTTCGCCGTCACCGACGAACACCAGGGCGGCTCCGGCTGGGGCGAGGGCGATGAAGGCGGCGAGCAGTTCGCGAGGCTGTTTGGCAGGGACGAGTTTGCCGGCGAAAAGAATGACGCGCCTGCCTTCGAGTCCCAGCGAGGCGCGCAGGCGGTCCGCTTCCTGCCGGCGTTCGCTGTTCGCCGTGAAATGTCCGGCATCGACGCAGTGGGGGACCGGAAAGAGTTTTTCCGGCGGCACGCCAAGGGTGAGAAAATAGTCGCGATTGGCCGCGCCCACGCAGGCGAAGGCGGCGAACTGGCGGTAAAGCAAGGCGAGGGGAAAGGCCTTGCACCACGGGATGTGTTGGCGGCCGAGCAGATGCGAGTCGCCGCGAAAAATCACCGGCAGGCTGCGAAGGCGCGCCCAGAGGATCAGGCGGAGGTGGGTGGCGTAATTATAGCCGAAAAGCAGCACCGCGTCGGGTCGCCAGGCGGCGATGCGGGCATGCAGGCCGGGGTTGCGCAGCCCGCCGAAATGATCGGAACCGGGATGGCGGGCGGTGTTGGGCACGAATTCGTGCTCGTAGCCCGAGAGCAGGTCGACATCCCAGGCGAAGGTTTGTCCAAATTGCGGGTCATGGGCCGGCTTTACGCCTGCGTCCCAGAGATAAAACACGCGCAGAGGCACGGCCGTATTCGCGGCCATCCAGCGGAACCACGGGCTGTAATACTGCACCGGGTGGGAAAGGACGATGGCGAGGCGGGGCGGGGGGGGGGCGGACGCCGGAGGCATGAATCAGGCGACGGTCAGTTTGCGATAGGTGAGCGGGATGCCGATGCAGATCACACTCGCTTGAAAAAGAGAACTCAACCACGTGGCCATGACCTGTTCGACTTGAAAGCTCCACGCAGTGAGTAGAATCATGAAAATACCGAGCGCGGAAAATTGAGGCGCATGGTCGGACATCATGGAGATACGCTTATAACCGGCTCCCATGATCAAGCCGAGCAGGCAAACTCCGACATACCCGAAATTGATGTAAGCTTCGGCGAGAGGGCCAAACGCGATCGAAACGCTGAGCGCATTGTCCTCGGCCACGAGCCGGAAATAGACGGCGAGCCGGATGTTGGCGAGCAAGCTTGATGGCTTTTCTGGCCAAAGAAATCGGGGGACGACCTGGGCGGGGATGTCGATGTAGCTTTCGCCCAGCAGATACGGCTTCCGGTCGGGGACCTCGGAAACGCTCAGACAGATCATCTGGATCAACGAGGCGCGGTCAAAGATCGTTGAGGGCGCGTGATCTTCATTTTGGTGTCTGTGATCCAAAGCATCGAAACTATAGCCTACCCACTCGGAGTAATAAGACGGGAGATCCAGGAGGGACCTTGTTTGCGATTCCCTGAACTCGTTGGTGCGGGGATCCCAATACAGGCGTCGCATTTCGGATTTCCCCAGATGGAGCAGGGCCAGGACGGCTCCGGCGACGAGCAACATGAACCAAGGTAGCTTTCGTTTTGCCGACGAGTAGGCGATGAGGGCCAGGGCCAGCACGGAAATGCCCCCGATCAAATAGAGCGAAGCGAAGGCCAGGACCAAATATGCGACCAGGCTGCCGACAAAAAACATCGTTTGCTGGCGGGTGAGCAACCCCAGACCCCACAGGCGTGCGAGGATGAACGTGGACATGGTGCCGATACCAAAGAACAACGCGCGAAGAGATCCTTCGATGTTGGCCGGAATGATGTGCTGGAAAGTGGATATGTAGGCATACACCACATTCAGAAAAATGCCGAAGGGGATCCATCGTAGCGCGTGGTGCGGCAGTAGGGTTTCCGTGGCCCATAGCGGGGTGCGGCCGGCTTGGCGCACCCCGGCAAACCCCAGGTTGGCAAACGCCGTGTAGAGTAGAACGAGCAGCGAGGCTTTGACCTGGCTGGAGTAATCGTAGGCGCCGAGTTCACCCGAACTCTTGAAAAGCGGCACAGCATAAAACGGGATGCACGTGAGCATGCCGATCTCGAAGGCGGGAAACCAGGTGCGGTTTTTAGCCGCCCACGTTAGCGCCGGCAGTGTGGACAGGGTGATGATCCCGATGCCCAGCAGCGTCAGCAGGTTCATGTCGCCTGCATAAAACGACCAGACGATGCCGACCATTAGGGCAAAACATCCAAAGTGATGCAGACGCTGCGATGCCTCAAAATCCACGGTGGCAGCCGATTGATCGAGAGCTTGGCCGGTCTCGTCTTCGTGGCTCATGGGGCGGGGGAGGCAGGACGGGTGCGGGCGGCCATGGAGAAAAGCCGGTCAAGTTGGTGGGTCATGGCTTCGGCGGTATGGGCGGCGAGTTGGTCAAGGGCGTTCGCGGGGACGGTGCGGTGGCCACCGCCCGCAAACCAGTCCTGAGCCAAGCGGCGGATTTCCTGATCGGGCGATGTGCGGTCGTCAAAGCCGAAGGTGGTGGTGACCGTGTGCAGCCGGCCGGTGCGGTAGATCGGGCTCGCGGTGTGCGCGATGCACAACAGTGGGCGTCCTGCGAGCAGGCAGGCGTGGAGCTTGGAGGCGTTATAGCCGGGGTCGTCCGAGCCGAGGACCAGGATCACATCGGCCCGGGCGGTGTAGTGCAGCGCCTCAAAATACGGGACGCGGGCCGGATGTTCGGTCACGTAGTCGGCCACGCCCTCGCGTTGGGCGATCGGCAGTGCGGTGGGCCGGGCCAGCGGCGGCGGTGCGTAATCCGTCCCGATAAAATGAAACCGGAACAGTCGCGTCGTTTCCGGATTGCGCTCCAGTTGATCGCGAAACGCTCTGAAAAGAAGCGTCAACGCGAGAGTCATGCCTGGCACGCATCGTCCGGCGTAAACAACGTGGATGAGTCCGTCGTCGCAGCCGATCAGCGACCGGGCTGGCGGATATCGGAGCGCGACGGCCAGATCGTGATCGGCGGCGCCAAACGGGATGTGACGAATCCGCTGCGGATCCAGGTCGGGATAACGCGCAACGAGATCAGCCGGGTAGGCGGGCGATACGGTGACGATGCCCGCCGCCTGTCTTACGACCGTCGGCTCATGACGGCGTGCGCCGAATTGCGACACCCAGAAGCGCACAACTCCTCCAGGCGGACGCTCGCCCGTGCGGCGATAGTGGTCGTTGACCCACGGGTCTTGGTAATCGAGCACGTAGGGAACGCCAAAACGCGCCTTCCATCGCGGGCCCAGCGTGAAGGCGCCGAATTGTGTGGTTGAAAAGAAAACGAGATCGAAGTCCTCCGACGCGAGCAGCCGGTCGCCCGCGCGGCACAGCGTGCGCCCCGCCCGCCACCACAATGAACCAAAGCCCAGCGGCCGGGTGAAACGCGCCGGCACGCCGGACACCCGCACTACGCGGATGTCGTCCGGATAGGTGTCCAGCAGGCGGGGTTCGATCACCGCGCCCTCGATGGTGTCGGATGTCACGGCGAGCACCGTGGGCTCCCAGCCCAGCGCGCGTAGGTGCGGCAACGCCAGACGCACACGATGGGCGTCCGGTGCGTTCACCGGAGGGAAGTGGGGGCTGATGATCAGGAGGCGGCGCATCGGCGGGCGGCGAGTTGCAGGATGAGAGTGCGCGCAGGTTTTTCGATAAAGTGCCATCCCAGTGCGGCGACCAGCACGCAGACGCCGCCGGCCCCCAGATAAAACAACCCTTGAAGCATCCAGGCGGGGCCCGAGTCGAGCAAGCGCGTGGAGGGCAGGAACACGTCGCGGAGCGCCGCGCGCAGCGGCATATGGGTCAAATAAAGCGCATAGGACAACGTGCCCATCAGGCGCAGCGGCCGAGCGCTTAGCAGACGCGCGAGAAGCGATGAGGCGTCGCTCTGGAGAGTCCGGTCGATCAGCACGGAGCAGCCGAGTGCCATCCATGTGTAGCCCACCGTCTGACCGCCGAGCCCAAGGCGCGACCAGAACGGAAACGCTCCGGCGGTGATGCCGGCCAATCCCAAGCCACATAGCCAGCGAGGGAACTTTTTGACACCCAATGCGAGCACGATACCGGCGACAAAGGCGTCGATCCGCGCCGGGGTGAACACGAGGATTTGAATCCAATTGAAGTCCAAGGCGACCGCGCCGATGCGCACGACGACCGCGCCGGCCGCCATGGCCAGCCAAAATCCCCGCGAACCGCCCTGTCGCCAGCCGATAAAGACACACGACGCCACCAGGTAGAATTGCGCCTCGACGGCCAGCGACCAGGCGACATCAAGCGCCGGATTGGTGAAGCGGCCTTGAAGCATGTTGAGGGCGTTCGATCCCAAGGCGGCATACCATGGCCACTGGCCGGCGACGCCGATCTGGTTCGAAAGTTTCCCCGTGAAGCCCGTTGTGGCGAGCAGCGACGGCAGCACGAGATAGACGCCTGCCAGCAGGCAGGCATAGAGCGGCAGGATCTTGGCGGCGCGGCGCAGCCAGAAATCGCGCAGCCAGCCCGAGCGGGCGCGGGTGTGCCGGAGCCGTTCGAAGATGAGATACCCGGAGAGGGCGAAAAACAGATCGACTCCCCGGCTGCCTAGCTCGGCCAGCATCGCCAGCCAGCGTCCGGCATTGTCGCCGACTGACGAATACACAGTCAGGTGGCTGAACAACACCGCGAGAATGGCGACGCCGCGCAGTCCGTCCAGCGCCGCCACCCGGGACTCGGAGGGAGGAGCCGTCGGCGAATGAACTGGCGAAGATACCGGGGGCGGCTGTGAGTTCGTCGCATTCATGCTTCCTGCTCGAAAAAGAACTCATCCTCGCGCGTAAAGCAGCCGGTGAACTCCTCCGGCATCACCGGTCGGCGCCACGCGGGAGTCGGTTGAAATTGGGAAACATAGGCGTTCAGCGCGTGACGTTTATGACTGCCATATCCGTTGAATCTGAAACGATACAGTCGGGTGGCGAAAAGCGCGGGCCGGATCAGGTGGACGGGGCGATAGTTCGCCCACACGGGATATTCCAGGACACGCGGGCGGAGCGAGCACTGGGCAAGCGCCGCCGTGACGAGCGAGAATCCGGCTTCATGCTCGGTGCTGCCGTCCTTTCGCAGGGGGAGCAGGACGACGGAGGGAGTGATTTGGCGGATGTGGCGCGCGAGGTCGGTCACGGCGGCGTCGCGTTTTTCGTCGTTCCGGTGGGGCACGCGACCATCCGGCAAATTCATGAAATACATGCAGGCTGAATCCACGTAGAGCCGGGACTTGGCTTCCAGTGCTTCTCTCTTTCTGGTTGTCGCGAGTTGATCAGGCGTGATGAGCGGATTGTCCCCATAGGAGGCGGCGCCGTCGGTCAGGTAAATGATGTGAACGTTTTCACCTGCGAGGCGCGCCTGAAACAGCAATCCGCTGCAGCCCAGCGTGCAATCGTCCAGGTGCGGCGCGATCACCAGGATCGGGCCGGATGGCGACGGCAGGGGGCGGCTGCGCAGGGCCATGACCCACTGCACTGTGGCGCGCAGCGCCCGGCGCAAGATGCGTTTGGCTCCGGGCATCAGTGGGATCAGCCCGAGCGGCAGCCGTTTGGGGAGGACGAGTCGGCGCATGGCGGGCGGTCAGCGGTTGGGCCCGAGGGCGGTTGCGACGAGGTTGAGGAGGCGTGGTGATTCGCGTTCCCAGCAATAGCGCGACTCGGCTAGACGGCGCGCCGCCCGGCGGCTGCGTGACAGGGCGGTGGGGTCGGACAACAGATTGTCCAACTGGGAGGCGAGCCGGGTGGTTTCGTGTAAATCGACCAACAGGCCGGCGTCAGGCGCGTGACCGAGCACTTCGCGTTGCCCGGCGGTGCTGGATGCGACCACCGCGAGGCCCGCGTTGAGGTATTGGAGGATTTTGTTGGTGATGGTGAGGTCACGGTTGACGATGAAGGATTGTTCAAGCGCCAGGCCGATGTCGTGTCCCGCAATGACGCGGGGAAGTTCTGCCGGAGGCACCAAGGGCAGGAAGCGGACGCGTTCGCGAAATGAGGGAGGGAGGCGGGTGAGCAGTTTTTGGGCATATTCCGGATGAACCTCGCCGAGCAGGGAAACATGCGAAGGCCGGGTGGTGCGCGCCCAGGCGGAGAGAAAAAGCTCTAGGCCGCGACCTGGTCCGGTAGTCTGCGAAAACCAAAAAAAACTAGGGGCGTCTCCGCTCGGACGCGCAAGGTCGGCTTCCGACAGCGGGAAGGAGTTTGTCACCACGGCAGGTTTTCGTCCGCCATAGCGAGCATGCAGCGCGTCGGACAGGGCGTGCGAAGTGGTCGTGGTATAGGTCGCGGTTTTCAGCAAGGCGGCTTCGTCGGTCCGCAGAAGCCCTAGAGGGCGGTAGGAGCGTTCATGCGGAAGGAGGTCCTCCGAATGCCAATCCTCGATGTCGGCGGCGACCCGGCGCCCTTCGGCGAGCAGGCGCACGGCGACCCAGTGGGGAAGCTCGTTGTGGGTGATGGTAAGATCGGCGGCCTGCGCACGGGCGGCGCGGAGCAACGCGCGGGCGGGGCCGAGCGCTCCCGGCAACTGCCAGCCCAGGCGGCAGGTGGCTTCGCGGGCGGCGCGATGACATAGGCGGCGCCATGACACGGAGACTCGCTCGATAACCGGGGCATCATGCCCGAGCATGTTGACGTATTGATGTTTGAACGGCGACGCCGCCACGAGCTCGCGGTCGATTTCGACCGACGGGCGGTGATTTCGTATGCCGAGGACGGTCACGTCGTAACCGGCTTGTCCGAGCGTAGTGGCTTCCTTGACTACGCGAGGATTACGGCAGAGCGGGGAGTTAGTGATGATGAGGATGCGGGCGCTCATGTCGCTTAAGTTTTAGCGGACAGCCGGTGGATCAGGCGACTGGCGTCGCGGGAGAGATGGCGCAGGGCGTAGCGAGTGAATTTCAGGTGATGTCGCCAGCCGGGCGGGCCGGCGCTGGCTTGCAGTTCGCCTAGCAGCCGGACCAAGCGGGGGAGCAGGGTGGCGTCCGAGTAGTTCGATTCCCAATACGCGCGGGCGCGCCGGGCCATGGCCGGCCAGTCACGGTCGGCTTCGCGCAGGATGGCCGGGAGGTGTGGCAGGTCTTTTTCGGGCACGTGGATGACGCAGTCGCGCCACGCAGGGTCTGCCGGCGGCACGAAGCGGTCCGCAAGGATCACCGGCACGCGGCCGGCTTCCATGGTCTCGAAGAGACGCACGCTGGAGACGCCGTTGCCTCGCGGACACAGGATGAAGCGGCAACCGCGCAGGTGATTGCAGTAGGTTTTTTTGATGTCGCGCGAGGCCGGATCATCCATGCGGTGCCAGATCGATTCGGCGACCGATACTGAGAAATCCGTCTCTCCCCCGATCTTTTCCCGCAGACGACTGCGCAGGGGCGAGGTGATCGCTCCGAGGAACCCGGCGAGTTGGGTAGCTTCGGCTTGAGGATATTCGGCAACCAGTTCGTTCCATCGGAATGGGTAACAGAAGGTGCGGTGCCGGTTCGGTTCGTACAGCTCGCGTGGCAGTCCCGCGTAAAGTCCGGCGATGCGCCCGGAAGGGAAATCGCTGGAGTCCCACGCAAAGGTTTTATGCGGGTGGACGTCGTCGAGCCCGGCCTTGCGCACTTGGCCCCAGTGGCGAACGCGCCCGAGCACGAGGATGGCATCCGCTTCATCCGGGGTTGCCACGGAGGTGACGGCGCCAGGGGAGGCGGAGAACCACTCGGCGAGTCGGGTGTCCCAGCGGGCGCGGAAGTAGGGGGGGATACCCTCTAGATCAAAGTGGATGCGCATGGGTTTAGGCGGGAGTGGTGGTCGTCGGAATGCTTTTGACGACGAGCAAGTCGGTTGCCCGGCCACTGGCGGCGGCTTCGCGGGTGCGTGCGGCGGCGCCCGCGAGGAGCGTCTCCCAAATGGTGCGATGCGTGCGGCGAAAGCGCAGGATACGCGCGCAGGTGATGGGGTGTCGGAGTGTGCCAGCCAGAAAGCGAATCCAATCCATGGGGCGTGCATGCCGCAGCAATGTCCATGGGCGCACGCCGGCGAGCGCCACGTGAAAAAGTAATGAGGTGGATCGCGGTCGTTGGTCGCGCAGAGCCGTCCAAAGGGTGCGCACTTCGGTCGGTCTCAGGTCAACGCTATGGAGAAAACTGGCGGCGATCAGCATCTGTGAACGGGCCCAGTCGACGGGGTTTTCGGAACGCGCGGTGCCGAGGGTGATGGCGAAATGAGCGAGTGGCTGCGGCAGTAACAGCCAGCCGCCGCCAAGCAGGCGTTCGCGAATCGGCTCGACGATGTCGATCGGGGTTTCTGGAGGGACAAGCGCCTGGCGAGACGCGCCCGCTCGCACGAGCATCGCGCCGATGGAATGAAGAGCGTTGAAACTCTGCAGCAAGACTGGCCAGTGAAACCGCTGGGGAGCGAGGT
>Ga0068871_100001251_pt1 | contig 16982 bp, 13 predicted proteins | sample KBSMisM72_FD_72750 | JGI IMG/M metagenome (GOLD analysis project Ga0068871, IMG submission 72750) | Miscanthus rhizosphere microbial communities from Kellogg Biological Station, Michigan, USA - KBS Miscanthus M7-2 | ecosystem: Host-associated > Plants > Roots > Rhizosphere > Soil ... | reverse complement strand
CTCGTAACCAATTTTTTTTAACAGGCGGATGAGCGTTTCGCGTTCGGCCCGGTTTAGGGAGGCAGCGGCGAGTCGCTCCATGTCCGCCGCGTGGTCGGCATAGACACGCGTGATCAGTTCCCTGCCCTCTTTGGTCAGGTGCACGATTCGCGCGCGCCGGTCGGTGCCCGATGAACGTCGTTCGACCAGACCTTTCGATTCCAGCCGGTCAACGGCAACGGTGATGGAACCACTCGTCAGCAGCACTTTCTTTCCGATTTCGTTGATTGGAAGCGGCCCTTTGTGCAAGAGCGCTTCAAGAACGGCGAAGTCGCTGCCGCACATCTCCGACTCCGCGATGCTGTTTTCCGCGTACGTCTCCACGGCGCGCGCCGCCTTCCACAAAACCAGAAAGACATGAACGCCACTGCCACCCTTCAACGATTGCTCTTGCCGTGTGCTCATCCTAATTTATCTTGATATCAAGATACTTTAGTTGGAGCTATTCGTCAAGGACTGGATCGGCGGCTCAAGAGGAGGAGTGCGGCTCCGAAGAGTCCGCAGGAAACGGGATCGCTCATCGTCCACCACCAGGGCATGCCCGAGGTGAAGTCGATCAAAAAGAACACTGGAGCGGCCACCAAAAACGCGATGGCATTGAACACGACGAAGGCGTGGAAACGCTTAACGTCACTGGCGATCAACCACAACGAGACTCCGTGTACGCCGTAGGTGTAGGAAGCCTGCCGGATCATGAACATGAGGACTGGTCCTTCGGGCATCGCGCCGAGACCGATCCAGGCGTGTGAGATCTCCATCCACGAGCGCGGCATCACGACGGCTATAAACGCGAATATCTCTACGGCACCGCAGAGTCGCAGTAACCACACGAGGAGACGCTCTTGATTCATGGGCTGAATTAAGCCACAGATTTACGCGGATGAACACAGGTAAAAATGATTTGACTGATCCGTATTTCTCCGCGTAAATCTGTGGCGGCTTTTTACACTGAGGAGATCACATGAACATCAAGAGGTTGGGACCGATTCTTGTTGGCGTATTCCTTTGCGTCGTTGCACCTTTGCATGAAAGAACCTCTGCCGGCATCGACGCAGCGTTTGTGGAATTCGACACGCCTGATTTCAAACTCCGACTAATGAAAGCCTCACAAACAGTCTTCAACCTGGAACCGAAGAGCACTCCCGGCTTTGACTTCGCACCTGGCGATCGTTTGGAGCAGCGCGACACCCGTGGTTATCACCATCTCGGCGATTTAACGCTCCGCGTTCGCCAAGGCAACTCCGGACCATGGCAAAAGTACGACACGGCGGACGGCGAAGAACCTATTGAACCGCTGGATGTGGCCGGACCAACGCTCGCCGCCGCAGATCTATCACCTACATTGCCTGCGGACATTCCTTTGAAAATTACACGCTCATGGATCATCGAGAATGGCCGTCTCGTCCTGCGCTTCGATTTAAACAACAAGACAACACAACCCGTGCAACTCGGCGCACTCGGCATCCCGATGATCTTCAACAACATGATCACGAAGCGCAGTCTCAAGGAGGCGCACGAGAAGTGTTCCTTCTCCGATCCCTACATCGGCCAGGATGCGGGATATTTGCAGGTCACACGGCTAAGCGGTCTCGGTCCCGCGCTGCTCGTGGTTCCTGATGGTCAAACTCCCTTCGAAGCCTACCAACTGCTCACCGAGCCAACGAGACCCAGCCAAACATTTGAAGGCGCGTTTGCTTGGATGGTCCACACGCAAGCTTTCGCTGAGGACGAGTGGCGCGGCGTCGAGCAATGGAACCCGCCGACGATGACGACAATCGCTCCCGGCGCCACAAAGACTTATGGAGTCAAGTTTCTGTTAGCCGGTGAAATACGAAAGATAGAGTCAACGTTGGCGGAGAATGGCCGGCCTGTGGCCATCGGTATTCCGGGCTACGTGCTGCCAATGGACGTCGATGGGCGTTTGTTCCTGAAGCACAAAGGCAAGGTGACGCAGGTAGCAGTTCATCCAGCTGGCGCCCTCGAAATTAAGAAAGACAAACCAACCGGACAGTGGCAAACGTACAGCGTTCGCGGCAAAACCTGGGGACGCGCTCGTCTTACGATCACGTACGACGATCGCTCGACACAATCCATTAGTTACTACGTAACTAAACCCTCGACTGAGGCCGTCGCCGATCTGGGTAACTTTCTTTTCACTAAGCAGTGGTTCGACGATCCAAACGATCCTTTTCACCGCAGTCCCTCAGTGATGAGCTACGATCGCGAGGCGAATAAAATCGTGACACAGGACAGTCGAGTGTGGATTGCAGGGCTTGGGGACGAGGGTGGTTCAGGTTCGTGGCTTGCTGCGGCTATGAAAGAGTTTAGCCAGCCGCGCAAGGAAGAGGTCGCAAAGTTCGAGCAGTTCATCGACCGTGTTTTGTGGGGCGGCCTGCAATATAACGACGGCCCAAACAAGTATGGCGTAAGGAAGAGCCTTTTTTACTACTCGCCGCAGGACGTCCCCAACTACAAATACGACGCTTCGCTGAATTGGACCACCTGGACGAGCTGGAAGAAAGCTGACGCCGAGTCGATCGGGCGCGGTTACAACTATCCGCACGTGATCGCCGCTTACTGGTCGATGTATCGACTCGCACGGAACCACACGGGCTTGGTCACGAATCATTCGTGGGACTGGTACCTGGACCAGGCATATGAAACCGCGAAGTTCATGTTCAGCAGGCAGCCGAACGGCCGTCGCCGCGTCGGCTATGTCGAGCTCGGCCTGATGGAAGGCGACATCATCGTCGCACTACTCGACGATCTAAAACGAGAATCGTGGACAGACAAAGCGAACGTTCTCGAAGGCCTGATGAAGGAACGGACCGATCGCTGGAAACAGGAACCGTATCCGTTTGGCAGCGAGATGGCGTGGGACTCGACCGGCCAGGAAGAAGTCTACGCGTGGTGCAAATACTTTGGTTACGACGATAAAGCCCTTGTCTCACTGAACTCGATTCTTGGCTACATGCCGGCTCTGCCTCATTGGGGTTACAACGGCAACGCGCGTCGTTATTGGGATTTTCTCTACGGCGGCAAGATCAGAAGAATCGAACGACAATTGCATCACTACGGATCGGGATTGAATGCGATTCCGATCCTGTCGCAATATCGCGAGCACCCTGATGATGAATATCTACTGCGCGTCGGATATGGCGGCACGATGGGAGCACTCTCAAACATCGATCAGGAGGGATTCGCATCGGTCGCGTTTCACTCGTTTCCGTCGACCTTGAAGTGGGATCCTTACACAGGCGACTATGGGCCAAACTTCTTCGGTCATGCATTCAACGCTGCCACTTACGTAATCAAAGATCCTGAATTTGGTTGGCAGTCGTTTGGCGGAAATGTGAGCGTTCGTGGTGGTTGGGTGAACGTGAAGCCGCTCGACTCGCTTCGCAAGCGCGTCTACGTCGCGCCGGTTGGGTTGTGGTTGACGCTCGATGCTGGAACGTTCGAAGAGGTGGCAATCAATACACGGACGAATGTCGTGCGCGTGAGTTTCTCGCCTGCAAACGTCTTCACTCCGAATGCTCGTCTTCGCGTTCAACAACCAGCGAAGGTCACACAAATCGGCACTTTTGCTCCAAGAGAAAAGTTCGTCAACGAGGGCGACGCGTTTACAATTCCGCTGCGCTCCTCGACCACGTCGGTCGAACTCGTCCGATCAAAGCTACTGTAGGGGCGGCCCTCCGTGGCCGCCCGTGGTTTTGATCGTGTTCGCCAAACCCAAGACCGTCGCTCCTTGAACCCTTACTCAAACCACGGGCGGCCACGGAGGGCCGCCCCTACAGTACGTACCGAGAAGGCAATTCCAATTAAAGCTTAAACTCACAAACCAGAGAGATGTTTCCCTTCCCTTTGATAGTTTGCGTCGTGAAAAGCTCGCTCTCAGTCTCGAGCGCCGTGACCAGTGTCTTGCGCGGCACCTCAGTGCTGCTTTGCGACTTTCCGTGTTTGCCCGTCATCGTCGACATGAACGACTTGAGCCGCGTCTTGTCCGTCTTCTTCTTGGAGCGATTCTTGAACCCATTCCACAACGTCTTCGGCGTGGCATTGCGGCTGCCGTGATGTCCCACTTTATAAACATTGACTCTCGAAAGCAGACGCCTGATCTCAGGCTTACTCAACGCGTACGACCAGTTTTCGATCTGTGCGTCGCCCGGGAACAGCAACTTCTTTCCGTTCACCTCAAACAGCAGAATCAAACTCGTATTGTTCATCACTTTATCGAGCGCCCTCACGATCCCGAGTAACTGTTCACCTCTGATCGAACTCATCCGCTTCAGAAACCAGCGCGTATATGCTGGACTGGTTGCATAGGTCTTCGCGCGACGAAAGATGCGCGCCTCCGGCTTCAGCACAAACTGGTTCGCGAGCGCTTGAAACATCCAGAACTCGTCCTCGTCTTTACTGCGTTGAATCTTGATCTCGCTCGACTGCTTCAGCGTTGGTGGACCAAGCACCGTAGTCTTTACTCCGGGCAACACTCGTTCTAAACCGGATTTCGATCCGAAATTCAGGTAAAAGTTTTTCTTGCCCATCTGCATGAGGTTCTCTACTGCGGATGCGTTGCTCAAGTTGTCGTCGCCCAGGAACGTGATCTCCCGCTTGAGAGTTTTACTCAACGACTTCCGCCGTTGCGCTTCCGTCAGTATCGCCGCCGAAATCGCGTGCATGTTGCCCAGTGCTGCCACAAACGCCTTGTTCGTTGTCATTCCGTTTGGCGCCTGCGTCGCATCGACGCGAGCTTTCGGATGTTCCGTCCAGGGTTGCAGCACCACGTCGGGCTTGCACGATGCAATCACGTCGCCCGAAGCTGTGCCTTTTTTGTTGGTAGCGAAGCCGCTGATGTGATCCTTGTGACGGTGGGTGGCGACAACGGCGTGCAGTTTTCCGTTGCATTGTTTCTTGATGTCCTCGGCCACTTTCAACATAAGGTCTTTAGGAACACCTTTCGGCTGGCCCGTACTACCGAAGTCGACGAGTACGTGACGATCTTTGTTTGTCCCGGGATAATGGAACGTAAGCAGGAAACAATCGCCGAAACCTACCTGATAGCTGCGGATAGTTAAGCTCTTCGGTTTAGAGGTAGCCATCGTTTACCAATCCTCCCTGGAAAATGAGGTCAGCGAAGTGGCGCGTTGTCGATGCAGACTCGCAAAATTACGAAACGACGCCGGGTTTCTGTAGTAACCGTAACCCCACAGATATTCGAGTCGCTGCGATTGCCGGTCGCCGTCGTCCAGTCGATTCTCGATGTGGAATTTCAGTTTTCCGTACTCGTCGAAGATGAGTGTGCCACCTCCCGTAATGCGTATCTCCTGGTCGTCCGGCATATCATCCGGCACGGTGATCCCCAGGTTTTTCTGCTTCTTCAGTTCGCCGGCCTGCATTTCGAGAATCTGCATGTACTCGGCGACGGTTTCACGAAGCGCAAAGCCGTCTGGTCCAATACGAAGACATGGCCTCACCGAAAGCACGCGGCTGTATGCGTTCTCAAAAAACTTGAACGCTCCACGATTGTCCCAGATGAAACGAAAGACTTCGTCCGGGTCTCGCTGCAACGACTCGAAGTGGATACGGTCATTGCTGATGGCGCCTTCGGGACCCAGCCAAATGCCGGGGTCGCTTGGAGTGCCTGGTGACCTCGGCTTGATGCCATAACTGATGAAACTCTTTCGGAGCGTGTCTCTGAACTGGTATTTCGAATCGTTCGGATTGATTTCTCTATCGGACGTTAAGATCGCACTCAGAAAATCGCAGAACTCGAGGTTAACCGGCGGCGCATAGTCGAGAGCGCGGATCACCATCGTCAGCAGATAGTCGGCAACCGAGGCTCCTTCTTCAACCACGCGGCCGCGATCGAGTGCGCCGGGTGCGACCTGGCCAAGCGCCTCCAGCCGTTTCACCCAAACACTCAGGAACGCGTTGATAACTGCCGCAACGAGAATCTCCCCGCGGCGGTGAGGCTCTTCGAATTCCGTTTGCTTGATGTAATCGCGCGATGGGACCAGCTCAACGGAACGCCGCAACACATTGCCGCGAATTGCCGGCAGCTCCTGGCCCATCTCTTCTGCCAGACCCAGTAACATTGACTTGCGCAGCTCTTTGATCGTGAGCAGCTTCTTGTCAATTCGACTTCGGTCACGACGCGGAGCGCTGATGTCGATGAGCGTCTCCACAATTCCCGGAAGAGAAAACACCGACAAGAGCGCCACGATGTCCGCAAATCCCTCGTGGAATGCGGCCTGCTCCGGTGACGATGGATCTGTGTAACGTTCACGCAAACCATCGAGCAGAGCGTGCGTTGTTTCGTGAGCGACAATATCGTGCGAGAGACAGCAGTAGACCATTCCCTTGCGGCCGGGGAAGTAGCCAAACAGAAGTGCCTGATCGCGCTCTGAGTAAAATGCATTTGCGTCCGCAAAGGCGTGAGGGGCGACCTTGATTTGATGACTGTCGAAGTGCCAGCTGACGCGCCTGCCGAGTGCGAATTCAAATCTGGCCAGAATACGCATCACGATCGCATACGTGTTCTGCGCATGAAACGTGGGATCGGACAACAGCTTCGCGTCTCGCGCACCTTTAAAGGGATCGCCGTCGACGCCGTCCTTTAATGAAGGATATTTGAGTGGCTGGTAGAGAGTCGAAGTCGACGAATCGAAATCGACTGTGTGCACTCGGTAGCCCCATGGTCCAGATTGAAGCTCTTCGGCAGGAATCTCCACTTGGGTTCGGAGTATTTTCCCGTTTATCTTAACGCTAGGATCCTGCGCGATTATCGTAAGTTTGCGTGTGCGAAGCGGGGGAACCGTCATTTATCGGAACTCCTTCTCTGCTTATGAGGATCAGAACTGCGGAATGTATCCATGTTGTTTACTGCTGTCAATAAAATTGGATGACGAATTCAGACCAGCTCTTTAGTCGCCTGCACAATCAAAGACTGTCATCAACAAGGTTTGAGAAACCCGTTGATGTGGTGCGTTGGCTGGGCGCGGTGCAGGCGCAAGACTTTAACGCGGCCAAGTGGGCACTTGCGCTCAGAATGCGTCAAGCGACCGATGTGATTGTCGAAGAGGCCTTTAATAACGGCGAGATACTCCGCACGCATGTCATGCGTCCGACCTGGCACTTCGTCGCGCCTGAGGATATCCGCTGGTTACTACAGCTAACTGCACCGCGGGTGAACCTCAGGGCCGGGCCAAACTATCGTAAGTTCGAGCTCGATACGGCCGTATTTAAGCGGTCGAATAAGATCTTTGCGAAAGCGCTGGAGGGCGGGAAACATCTGACACGCCCGGCACTCAGGTCGATGTTGGACGCGGATGGAATAGATGTGACGGATCCGGTGCGGCTTGCGCACATTCTACTGCGGGCCGAACTCGATGGTGTTATTTGTAGCGGCCCAAGAATAGGTAAACAGTTTACGTACGCGTTACTCGAGGAACGAGCACCCGCGTCGAAGATCCTCGAGCGAGATGAGGCGTTGGTAGAACTCACGCAGCGGTATTTCAGAAGTCATGGCCCTGCAACGTTGCAGGATTTTGTTTGGTGGTCTGGGTTGACGGTTGAAGATGCCAGGCGCGGTATGGCGCAAGTTGGAACTCCACGTTCCTCGCGAACTAAACCATCGCCGACCTCAGCTCACCTCCTGCCCGCATTCGACGAATACTTTGTTGCTTACAAAGACAGGGAAGTCGCTGCCGGCTCCTTATCAACGTGGGACGTGCTCGGTCCAACATTCATTATCGATGGAATCGCAGCCGGGAGGTGGAAACGCACAAACTCCGGCAACATCGAACTTAATGCCTCGAGAGCCTTAAAGAAGTCAGAAAAACTTGCCCTCAAAGAAGCTGTCGATCGCTATTCAACCTTCATCTCCTAAGTAAAATCCGTGGCTCGGATCCGCGTTCATCCGCGTCCCTATTTGGGTGATATCTCTCGACGGAGATAGAAAAGCAGATCAGTTGATGGCGGATCGATGCCGAGTTGTCGAATCATACCGACGATCTGCCCGCGATGCATGGTCGCATGATTGACGACATGCTGCATTTGGTTGATCAGCGGCATGGAGCTCGGGTCGCCGCTGAGAAGCTTGAATGGCAGATCTGCCGCAAGTCGTAGCTCGTCCAACTGTGAAACAAACTGCGCGCGCTCGTTTATGAGATTGGCCCAACGATCTTTCAAGACGGCGAGATCTCCACACGACTCAGTTGACCAAAGCGACCAGGCTTCAGCTTTCGCCGGCGAGCGTCCATTCCAACGCTCCAGCCAGATCCATTCAGCACCTGCCATGTGTACCAGTGTCCCAAAGATCGACTGGTGACTAATGCCAACATCCCGCCGCAGGCCCTCGTCCGGGAGTTTGTTCGCCGCATCCATAGCCAGGTCGTTGGCCCATTCCGTGTAGTCAAAAAGATTCCTGATGTCTCTTATGTCCATGGGCGAATTGTACAACAACGTACTGTAGGGGCGGCCCTCCGTGGCCGCCCGGCGTGGAATTCGATCCTTTGGGAACATAATCGATCATTTCACAAAGAGATCGATTCCACGCCGGGCGGCCACGGAGGGCCGCCCCTACAGTTCTAAAAGACGAGCGTCTGGATGGAATGCGGTGGGCTGTTGACTTCAGCCGCATCGCCGCGAACCCACAGCCAGTATGGCGCCGGTTTGTCGGTAGGATTCATGACCACGACGGCCGCCTTGCCATCAGGGTTCAGAAACGCCGTCGACAGCAATTGACTGCGGCTCGGCGAACTCGCGATTCTCTTCGCCCCCGGTTTTATAAACTTCGAGAAGTGCCCGATGTAGTAGTACGAGCTCAAGTAAGTCAGCTCACCAGTCTTGGTATCCGCATGCACTGGAGCGAAGCAGAAGTTCGCAACATGATTCGGACCACCTCGCTCGTCGAGCAGAATATTCCAGTCAGTCCAACCAACCGTGCCGTTGTTGAAGTCGTGAATCATCGATCGCCCGTACTGTTCACCAAATTTCCACTCGCCCAGTTTCTTCGGATCGAACGCGTCAACACACCCTTCCGTAAAGATCAGATGCTTGTCGGGAAAGGTGTCGTGGACCAGCCGCACGTTATCAAACATCGGATCGCCGCCACTCCACGGTTCGTACCAGTGATAACCAATCCCCCACACAAACTTCGCGGCCTTCGGATCGGCTAACAGCGTGCTCACTCTTTGATAGATCAAATCGCGATTGTGATCCCAGGCGATGATCTTCTTATCGCCCAGCCCTGCTCGACTCAGCGTTGGCCCAAGATGGTTTTTGAGAAAATCTCTTTCTTCCTCGGCGGAGTAAATACACGACTCCCATTTCTGCGTCGCCATCGGTTCGTTCTGGATAGAGAGCCCCCAGATCGGTATTCCTTCCGCCTGGTAGGCCCTGATGAACTTCGCGTAGTAGTTGGCCCACGACTGGTAAAACTCGGGTTTTAGTTTGCCGCCATGCAGAATATCGTTGTTGTCTTTCATGAACGCCGGCGGACTCCACGGACTGGCGAAGATGTTGAGCTGACCCTTTGTGGCTGCCAGGATTTCCTTGATAAACGGGATCCGATACTGCTTGTCGTGCGCAACACTAAACGACTTTAGTTCTTTATCGCCTTCGTCGACGTAGGTGTAACTGCCGCTCGAGAAATCACAGCTGTGAATATTTGTGCGCGCGAGTTTGTAGCCTATGCCTCGCTGCTCATCGAAATGCGCGTCGATGAATTCGCGTTGTTTCTGTTTGGGAAGTTTGGCAAACGTTTCCGCCGAAGCGTCGGTTAACGCTCCTCCGATCCCGAGGAACGTTTGAAACTGCCGGCCCGGATCGACAAACACACAGATCTGAGTTTCTTTCGGCTGGCCAGCGGATTTGAAAGCGACCGTGTCAGTCTGTTTCAGTCTGTGATCTGACTTTTCGGCCGTGGTGTAGACCGTCACTTGTTTTGCGACGGCAGGACTCGATTCGAATGGAAGGGGGTCAGCTCTCGATTTAGCGAACACGGACGGAAGATACTTATGGCCCAACGCTGCAGCCGATGACGCGAACAGGAATTTGCGGCGGTCGATTTTCATTGAAGGATTTTACACGAAAAGTCAGTGGGACAGGATTACCGCCAGTTCTTCACTTTCGACCAGCCTGTTTGCAAATTCCACTTCAAACCTCTGCACAAAAGAATCGGGCGATTCTCGTAACGATAGGCATACGGGTTGTTCGGAGTCGCGACAACCCTCACTGACTCGAACTGTTCGACCTGCTCACTTTCCTTGGCGCCCAACAGGATCACGATGTCGCCGGTGTATTGGCGTGGTCCCCACAGAAAATAATTCTGATGTCCGCTGATTGCTTTGGGTAATCCATACTGTGGTCCAAAGAAATCGATCGAGGCTGCCTGCCCGTAGTTGCTGCCAAATATCGCAGTCCGCTGTTGCTCTTCAGGTGTGAGCGAGTGATAGACCTGAGCGACAGCCGCGACCATTCCGGGCCAGGGAAACTCATCAGCGTAGTACTGCGGCAACGTCTCACCAACAAAGCTGCGCTCAGTTTTTGGCACCTCGAAGGGCAGGTGCGACTGATAGCGGAGAAACGTCTCGATCGGCAACACAGGCAACACCAGTGGCAACAGTGGAACCACCCCGAGCGCAAGCCAGACGAAACAAGCAGGTCTAAGGACTTGCCAACGCAGCGACAGCAGCCTTTCGGTCGCCACGCCTCCTGCGGCAAACAACATTACGTACGCTGGAGCAGAGTAGTAATCCTTTCCATGCGTGATCATGAAGAGCGCGATCGTAATCACAAAGGTCCAGCCGAAGTTGCGGTACTTCGCGTCCCCAGAGAAGAAGTAGAACAACAGCCCAGCCAACCAAAAAGGAAAGCTCACTGGATTTAACATCAACACCTGCTGAAGGAGATACATGCCCGGCGAAAGAATGACATCTTTTCCCGTCGCGCGAATGTTTCGCATCAGCTCGAGAAAGGGCCAGTCGTGTTGAATATTCCAGATCAGGTTCGGCGAGAAGATTAGGAATGCAATCCCGCCTCCGAGCAGTATCCACGGTGTAAAGAGAAGTCTGCGCTGACTGGTTAACAGGAGTCCGGCAAGTAACGCTGCCGCAAAGAAGACGATGGAATATTTGTTCAGCAGTCCGACACCCGCAATCGCCCCGAATGCGAGCCAGAGTTTTGGATTCGTGGTGTTGATGAGTCGAAGAACGACATAAGCGAGTCCGCCCCAGAACAACGGTTCGAGGCTATTCATCGCAAACTGGTGATCGATGACCCACCAGACGCCCGGTGTTGCTGCGAGCGCGGCGGCTAAAACAGTTCCAAAACGTCCGGCGCCGAGTTCGCGCGCAAACGCAGCCGTGAGGATGATTCGTAAGGCACCGGCGAGAGCGGGCCAGAAGAGTAAAGCCGGTAGCGATGTGCCAAGGGTATGACGCGCTATCCAGCCAAGCACGGCGATCAGTGGTGGCTGGTCTACGTACCCAAACGCGAGGTGCTCTGAGCAAGCGAGGTAATACAAAGCATCCCGGAAATAGCCGTATCGCGTTGAGGTAAGCAGATGTAAGGTGAAGTACACGAGCGCAGTCACATACACCGGCAGCAGCGAATGTCTTTTTACTATGGTGGTCATTCGACTAATGAGTTGTATAAAACTCCAAAGTGGCTCTGGTCATCGCAACCACTTTGTCGCGTAGCTCCGTGGGTTCGATCACTTCAAGATTTGGACCAAATGATACTGCATATTCACATGCCATTTCCTCAACGTCGAAACCGACATGGACCTTTCGCCAACCACGAGCATCAGTCTCCTCAGTCTCATTGACGCGCGCGAAGCGTCCGGCAAAAGGCAGACGCAAGATAACTGCAGGTGAGACCCAGAACGTTGCGAGGTAGTTCGGCACAGTTGACTTGAATGTTGATGCGGATTGTTCCCAGTACTCAGCAAGATTGAAATCAGCGGGAATCATCGCCGGCTCATTTAGGATTTCAGCGTCTGCGATACGTGACACGCGATAACTCCGCACGCTTTTATCAACAGATGCATCGACCGATGCAACGAGATACCAAACGCTTCCTTTCGCTACCAGACCAAGTGGACTAAGCAAACGCTTGACTGGTTCAAAATTTCCTCTGCGTTCGTACTTGATGCTGAGTTTACGCTCGAGCCAAAGGGCTTCCTGCAAGACAGGTAGAAATGGTACGGCTTCTTCGCGTTTCGACCAGCCGCTGACATCTATGTGAATGCGTTGTCTCGCTCGTTCTGCTCCTTGTCGAAACGCCGACGGTAGTGAGGCGAGTAGTTTCAGGTGGGCGCCGTCGGCTGCCTTTTCGAGGTGTAAGTCGGCGAGTAACTTCGTTGGCTTTGTGACGAAGAGTGATTGAATCTCGGCTTCGGTTAGTCCGGTGAGTGTGGTTCGGTATTCACCAAGCAACGACCAGCCACCGCCCAAACCACGTGCGGCGACGACCGGAATACCGGCGCCGCTCAATGCTTCCATGTCGCGGTGAATCGTTCGCTCGGAGACTTCGAGGCGTGATGCAAGATCGCGCGAGGTCATTTGATGATGTGCCTGCAACAGCAGAACTATCGAGAGTAAACGATCAGCCCGCATGCACGAATTCTATCCTACAAATATGACAAAGGGTGTCATGAAATGGATCGTAGAACGTACTGTAGGGGCGGCCCTCCGTGGCCGCCCGGCGTGGAAGTCGATCTCTTTGCAACACGCCAGGCGATTACGGAGAGTCCCATAAAGCCGGCCATTGTTATTGCAAAGAGATCGAGTCTCGCGCCGGGCGGCCACGGAGGGCCGCCCCTACAGTTACGCCTAAGGAGGATCTTCATGCGTAAAGTCACGTTTGGCGGGGCAAACAGTCTCGACAACTTCTTCGCTCGCAAAGACGACTCAGTCGACTGGCTGCTTTGGTGCAAAGAAGTGCAACAACTAATGAAGGACTACTGGAAGAATATCGACACTGTAGTAATGGGCCGTCGCACGTATGAGGTTGCGATTAAGATGGGCGGCGATGGCGGGAGTGGTCCAGGTGTTAAGACGTACGTCTTCTCCCGAACGATCAAAAAACCGAGGAACAAGAAACTCACGTTCGTCGACGAAGATGCTGCTGACTTCGTACGACGATTGAAACAGGAAAAAGGTAAAGACATTTGCGTACTCGGTGGCGGAGTGTTGGCGAAGTCTCTCTTCGAAGCAGATCTGATCGACGAGATCGGATTCAACATTCATCCCGTATTGCTCGGTTCCGGAATTCCGATCTTCTATGAGATGTCACGTCAGATCGATCTCGAATTAGTGAAGTGTCAGCAATTATCAAATGGCTGCGTAGTCGTTACGTACAACGTGAAGCATATGTAATTGCATACAGGAATTTCCTGATGTCTGCTTTATAAAAATCCGTGCGTGTCCGTGGCGGTTTGCGTGTAGTATGTGCGGCGGTCACAGAGGGCAGGACCGCGCGCAAAGATATCTTGATAAACGAAAATCCTCGCGTTAACCTCGACCCTTAACGAAGATGAGCCTAGCCTCGCCCAAGCTGATGCCGGCGATACTCATATCCGTGTGACAGTTTGTGGGAAGTACCTAAGGTGAGAGCGGCAGCACGATTCTGAAGCCGAACTACCGCTCTCGGCGGAACGCATTGGCAACACCCACATTTTGCCTCCGGGCATGCGCTCCGAGTCTGTCTAAAAATGAAAAGGAGCAAGTGTTGATTAAGGCGCGAGGTCGAACCCGCTAGTGAGTCGCGCCCGACTAGTTCGGGCGTTTCGGGTATCCTCCGAGTCGGCGCGCAGTGTAAGTGAAAATACACATAAATTCAAGAGCGCATCTTCGTCGGGAGTCGTGGCCTGATGGGACGGGTGCGCCGAAACAAGCCTTTAAGGCTGAGCCACAAATTGTTGGCGATCAGAAAGCGTCTGGGAATGAGCCAAACTGAGATGGCAAGGGCGCTCGAGCTAAAGGTGCATTATTCCGCAGTCTCGAATTTTGAACTGGGAACACGCGAACCGGATCTGCTGATTGTGTTGCGTTATGCCCGACTCGCGGGTGTGGCGATGGAGGTGATAGTCGACGATCAGATGGAGATTCCTGAATAACGCGGATGAATACGGATTTTATTTCGGATAAGGTGCGCGGATGGGACGGCCTGGAGAAACTCCTGATTGGAGTTGGCCGTCCTTAATTATGGGAACGCCGTTTACTAAGACGAACTTGATGCCGTCTGCGTATTTCGCGGGTTCCTGAAAGGTTGATCGATCGACTATGGATTGCGGATCGAAGATTGTGAGATCCGCATCAGCGCCGATTCGAATACGGCCTTTATTCCTCATCGATGCCACTCGTCGTTCCAGACGTTGCGCAGGCATCAGGGTCATCTTGGTGAGCGCATCCATCAGAGTGAGAGTCTTTTTCTCTCGCACATAATTTCCCAACACTCTTGAATACGTTCCCGCCGTGCGCGGATGTCCCTTCCCTTTTTCGAGAATGCCGTCACTCGCGATGATCGTCAGTGGACTTGCGATCGCCGTGTCAACTACTGCTTCCGTCATCGAAAAAACTGCCACCATGCCGCCGGTCTTCCGGTAACGATCGAAACTCTCTTTGGTAAGCCGTTCTCCCGTGGCCGCCCACTGCAGATCTTTGTAGTCGATATTAAAAACTTCCTGCCAGCCTTCGTCGAAGATTGCCGACTTGATATCCGTCATTCCGGCGATGTAGGGATAACACTCAGTGGTCACGTCGAGCCCGCGTGACTTTGCTTCAGCGATCATTTGCAGCAACTTCGGTGTTGCTGGTCCACCGGTACTTTGAATGTGGACGACGTGCAAAGGCGCGCCGGTGATCGCGGCCGCGGAGATCACTTCCTCGAGCGCCTGAATGCTGCTGCCGGGTTCTTTCACTCCTGCGTGTCGCATGTGAACGTGGCACGACGCGCCATACCGCGCCGCCACCCGAAACATCTCGAGGATTTCCCAACGTGAAGCATTGGGCGTGTATTGGATTCCGAATCCAACTGCCACCGCCCCACGCTTCAAACCATCTTCGAGCCGCTGCTTCATCTCGCTGATCTCTGCGTCGCTAGCGGCTCTGCGTGCAGCGTCGCCTGTGGGAAGAAATGTGACCGGCTCGTGCATCGCGGCCATGCGCGCGGCGAGATGTCCGGCACTAACACCGTTGTTGATCAAAGACTTCTGCGCGCGTTGCGCGTACCAGGCATCGATGTCGCCCGTGCCGACTTCGAGCTCGAGAACCGTGGTCACACCGTCCATAGCTTTGAAGCGATAGTTCTCGTCGTCCTGGCCGTGTTGGTGAAGATCGATGAAGCCGGGCGAGATGACGAGGCCACGAGCATCGATGACGATGCGTCCCGCGAGCTTATTGGATGTGATGGCTTTGATGGTACCGTTTGTGATGCCGAGATTGCGAATCGCATCCGTTCGCGATTCCGGATCGATCACTCTGCCGTTGAGGATGACAAGATCGTAGGTGGGCTGCGGGCTTAAAGGAGAAATCAACGCCAGCAGGATCACCACAATAGAACCAATAAGACCTGGTTTCATCGCAGCTTCCCTCGTCCCGCCACGCGCCAGATTTCCTCCACCTGATCACCTCGCACACCATAAATCTCATCGTGCATGTTTACCGTGGTGCAAACGTGATTCGGAATGATGCTGAGCCGATCTCCGATTCGATAAGTCCGCTCAGAACGAGCAATATTCAAGTGCCCGTGCTCCTCGGAAAACCGCTCGACCTCAGCCGCCGGATCTTCCCTGATGATCCCGAACCCACGTTCATCTCCGGCCTGAAACCGATCGGAAGAGAACGTCTTTGATCCTCCATCGACGACCGCATGACCGGGAACTGCCGTGCTCACCACAGTCACGACAACCGACAACGCACAATCGCTCAACGCGGCCGCTTTGACAGCAACTGTATTCCGATCGTTGAAGATGTATGTTCCGGGACGCACTTCGTTGACACCGAAAAAGTATCCGCCTTCATATGCGGTCGGCGTCGAACCCCCACTCACAACCGCAAGCGGCAATCCCGCACGTTCAAAAGCCCCCAGCGTTCGCTCGAGAAATTCATTCACGTGGGTACGCAGTCTGGCTCGCTCTTCTGGCTCAACTCCGAATTGCCCAGGGAAAAATGTTATCCCCTTAAACTCCAGCGCAGGAAGCGCCGTAATCTGTTGTGCGAGGATCACTGAATCGCGTTCACTGCTGAGGCCACAACGCTCAAAGCCAACATCCATTTCGATAAGGATTCCGATCTTTGTTCCCTGTCTCGTCGCTGCTTCAGAAATCCCACGCGCTGCCTCTATCGAATCGAGCGAGACCCTAATCTTCGCGCTCTCGGCGAGGCGCGCCAGACGCGCAGTCTTTTCCGGACCAACAATCGGGTACGCGATCAGGATGTCGTCGATCCCAGCGTCGAGCATCACTTCGGCTTCGCCGAGTTTCGCGACCGTGATTCCCGTCGCGCCACTTGCGAGCTGTCGTTTCGCAAGCTCCGGAATCTTGTGAGTCTTGGTATGCGGCCGCAACAAGAGTTGATGCGTGCTGCAGTAGTCAGCCACACGCGACAGGTTTCGCTCCATCACGTCGAGGTCAACGACGACCGCGGGAGTTTCGAGTTCGGAAATGTGCATGGAGTGCGCTTCTCAACAATTATCTTGACAGGATTAGGTTCATTTTGAAAATACGCCGAAGGCGTTGGCTAACCCCAGCCCAGGGTTGGAGCGCAAGCGACAACCCTGGGAACAGAATGGAAATCGTGAAACCCTGAAAGGGTTCCTCTTTCGGCAAACCCTTTCAGAGTCTGTCGGGAAAATCAAAATTCGCAAAAAACAGGGAATGAAAAATCATTCGTCGTCATCGAAAAACTCGTTACAAGGCAAATACGCGCAAGAAA